>Ga0310810_10003791_pt1 | contig 16581 bp, 11 predicted proteins | sample NCmetagenome_FD_207641 | JGI IMG/M metagenome (GOLD analysis project Ga0310810, IMG submission 207641) | Soil microbial communities from experimental microcosm in Duke University, North Carolina, United States - NC | ecosystem: Engineered > Artificial ecosystem > Soil microcosm > Unclassified ... | reverse complement strand
TGGGAGGATTGCTTCGTGAGCCCCAGCCGTCGTCCGTCGGCAGAAATCGTCAGCGGCTCCGCGGCGACAACCCCGGGCCAGCGCGCGAGCAACGCAGGATCCCCCGCGCGCGCGCCGGTTCCTGGATCGATCGCGATCACCCACAGCGACACGCTCTGCTGCGGTTCGCCGTCACGAGTCGTGTAGAACACCTTGCCGTCGGGCGCGAATACCACGCTCCACACGTTGGCGTGCAGTACAGGACGTGGATCGCCGCCTGCGATGTCTCTCGTTTCGATCCACGCGTCCGGCGCGAGGTTCGCGCCACGCAGGTATCCGATCCGCCTGCTGCCGGGCAGCCAGTGTACCGACGCCACGATCTCGCCGTCGCGGAGGCGGAACAACGGGTGGGGTGATTCGCCGCGGCTTCCCGCGAGCGTAACCTGCTGGCCATCCTGTTCGACCAGAAGAATCTGCCTGCCATCCGGCGATGGTTCCACGTCGCCGGCCGCCTGCGCCACGGGCTCGACCGCGCCGGTCAAGACGGAAATGCTCCGCACGACGGCCTTTTCGCCGACCTGCGACGGCCCGCTCGCGAAGATCCTGGTCCCATCCTGGGACCACGAGAGCTGCGCTCACGTAAAACAGAACTCCGGCGGGACGGGCACCGTCCGCGTTTCGCCGCTCTCGATGAACCGGATGTGTAACCCGTGGATGTCGCTGTACGCGACGTAGCGGCCGTCGGAGGAGATCGCCGCAAAGAAGACCGGTGCCTCGACCGGGTTCGACGTCACCTGCCGCTCGCGGATTTCAAACGCCGCGCCGGATGCACCGCCGCTGGACCGCGCGCGCGCCGCCCAGACGCTGAGTGCAATGATTCCGATCGCCGCGGCCGCCGCAGCGACCGGGATCCATCGCCGTCTGGTCCGCGGCATTGCCGCCGGTGCCAGGGCCGGCCCCGTAATCCCTGATTCGCTCTCCTGTTTCACCTCTTCCAACGCGTTTCGGAGGTCCACCGCGGTCTGATAGCGGCGATCGGGATCCTTTTGCAGGCAGCGCCGGACGATGCGCGCGAACTCGACGGGGAGTCCAGGCTTGACCTCGCTGACTGTCGGAGGCGTGTCGCGCAGGATGGACGTGATCACGGAGATGCTGCTGTCGCCGACGAACGGCCGCCGGCCGGTCGCCATCTCGAACAGCATCACACCCAGAGAGAAAATGTCCGAGCGTGCATCGAACGCGCGGCCTTCCGCCTGCTCCGGCGACATGTACGCGACGGTGCCCACGATGTGGCCGACGTCGCTGATGGGGGTCGTGCTCGTCGCGGCCTGCGCATTCGCCAGGCCGCCATGCAGTCGCGCGAGGCCGAAGTCGAGCACCTTGGCGCGGGAGCCGGCGGATGTCAGCATGACGTTGGCCGGCTTCAGATCTCGATGGACGATTCCGGCGCGATGTGCCGTGGCCACCGCGTCGGCGATTGCGATCGCGATAGGCAGCAGCCGCGCCAGCGGCATTCCCGTGTCCGGGATGAGCGCGCTCAGCGGGTCACCTTCCACGTATTCCATCGTGAGGAACGCGATCCCACCCGCCTCTTCCAGCGAGTGCAGGGTGACGATGTTCGGATGATTGAGCCGGGCGGCGGCCTGGGCTTCTCGCTCCAGGCGCCGCCGGCGGTCGTATTCGCCGGCGAGCGCAGGCGGGAGCACCTTCAACGCCACCCGGCGTCCGAGCCTCGTGTCGTGGGCGAGATAGACCTCTCCCATTCCGCCCACACCAAGGCTGCTGATGATCTCGTAGACGCCTAAGCGGACGCCAGGCGACAGCATCGCGTCGCGCGATTATACGCGCGGGACTCAGCGTCGATTGCCGACAATGACGCGCAGGTGCCGCAGCCGCTCGTCCAGTTCCTCCGGCTGCATCGACGCGTATTTGGGCGGAAGGAGACGCCGGCTGGATGCTTCGAAAACAGCGAGCAGCTCCATGTACTCCAGCAGTTCGGCGTCGCGGCTGGGGAAGTAGTCGCTCGCCGCGCGTGTCAGATGCTCCTGGGTGACCGGCGCATCGCCCCCCGCCGCCCTCGCGGCATCGTCATTGGCCATCAGCAGCACGGCTTCGACGTCGGCGTTGCTGTAGCCGACGAGCTTCGACGAGAATTCGGTGCGGATCGACGCCAGGTCCACGGAGGTGCTGATGTGGTTCTTGCGGATCAGCGCCGCCGCGACCTGCTCCACTTCCTCCGGCGTCTGCGAGTAGAGGAACGGGATCTTGCGATCGAGCCGGCCGGCGCGCTTCAAGTCGACGTCGAGCTTGTCGGGCCGGTTCGTCATTACGAGGAAGAGGATCCGGCCGCGATTCGAGGTATCCGACATGAACTCTTTGATGCGCGCGATCACGCGCGAGGACGTGCCGCCGTCGCTCTCGCCGTCGCCGGAGCCGAACGCGCGATCTCCCTCGTCGATGATGACCACGACCTGACCGATGGCGCGGATGACGGTCAGGATGCGCTCGAGATTGCCTTCCGTGGCGCCGACCCATTTCGACCGGAAGTTTTTCAGCTTGATCGTCGGCAGGCGGCACTCTTTCGCGAACGCCTCGGCGACGAAGGTCTTGCCGGTGCCCATCGGGCCGGTGAACAGCAGTCCCATCGGCACGCGGAAGGTGCGTCCTTCGCGGATGCTGTCGGCGATGACGAGCAGATCCTTCTTCACTTCCTCCATGCCGCCGACGACCTCGAATCCGTGCGCCGGCTCGACGAACTCCACCAGGCCGAAACATTCGCGCTCGAGGATCTCGCGCTTGCGCTGCGCGATCAGGCGATCGATCTCGCTGCGGGCCTGATCCACGCGGTCGGCGTCGATCGTGGCGGGGAGGACGGCCGTGGGCGCCACGAGCCGCCTGATGTCGTCATGGTTCATCCCGGAGGTGAGGGTGGCGAGCTTGTGCGCGCGGTCGGCCACGTCCGGCCCCGCTCCGAGCAGGTTGACGATGAATCGCTCGCGCGCGAGCGCGTCCTCCTCCGCGGCCGGGGGAGGCGCCACGATCGATGCAATCTGCAGCGCCTTCAGACCGGCGGTGAGGTCGGCGTAGCGATCCACCTCGGCGTCGCTCAGTCGCTTGTCCGACAGCCGCACGACGGCACGGCGCGTCGCCTCGTCCGGCATCGGAATGTCGATGATCGCGACCTTCGGGTTCGACACGAGCTTCGGCGCGAGGTCCGGGAGGTTCTCGGCGATCAGGATGACGAGATTGTCACCGCGTTCGATCTCGGCCAGGAACGACCACCGGTGCAGCGTGATGATCGCGGCGCGATCCGCATCCGCCTGGAACGCCGGGTCTCCGGTCGGCGCGACCGCCTCTGCGTATTCGACGACGACCGCGCTGCGCGTGCTCTGGACGAGCAGCCGCTCGAGTGCGCCAAGGGCGCGCTCCTTCCCGGATGCCAGGAGCAGGTCGTCGAGGTTGCCCGCCGCAGCGGCGCGTTTGGTGAACCGCACGCCGGTTGCGACGTTGAACACCGCGATCGTCTCGCGCGTGTCCTTCAACAGCACGTCCGTGATGAAGTCGGTCAGCGTGACGAGCTTCTCGTCGTCGACGATGGCGTCGTAGACGTTTCCGTGCAGCACGAACATGGACGACTCGCCGCGGAGATAGCGTCGGCGGAGATCTTCGGCCCAGTCCGGCATGAGGCGCGGCATCAGAAGCTCGTTCCGTTCGAGATGGCGCCGAGAATGCGGTCGGTGTCGACCGCCGTCTGGCGGATGGATTCGACGCCGTCGAGCAGCTCGTCGAGCTGACCCGAGAGCTGCTGCGGCGATTGCATCGTGACGACTTGATCGGCGATCAACTGGAAGGAGTTGTCGATGAGATCGAGCTGTCCCCGCGCGACGGCGAGATACTGCTTGATGTCCTTCAGTTTGTCGAGCCGCTTGAGGATGATGGCCAGGTTCTGCTTCGCGATGGCCATCGCGGGGTCGCCTTCCGCCGCCGCTTTCACGGCATCGTCCCAGCGCATGCGTTCGCGCGCGAGCGCGTCGAGATCGACCGACTCGAGATACTGCTCGTAGCGTGTGCAGGTGACCGCCATGTCGATGAAGGCGTCGACCAGCTTGTCGGCCTTCAGCAGTTCGGCGCGCAGCAGTTCGCCGGTGAACGATGGATTCGCCGCGGCAAGACGCCGGATCTGCTGCTGGCGATCGATCACCGACCGCACCCGCGCGCGGTCGTCTTCGCTGATCAGTTGCAGGCGTCCGGCGCGCTCCTGCTCGAGCAGCGCCTCACGCAGCTTCTCGAACCGCGGGTCCCACAGCAGGTGGCGCAGCCGCTTCGAGTCGGGCGCGTACAACAGCCAGAGCGCCTCGAGACCGATCGCGGCGACCGCGAGGACCGGGCTGAACGTCAGGCCCGCCGCAGCCAGTGCGCCGCCGAGCAGCGACATATTGTAGGGGTTCGCGAAGGCGTACTTCAGATACGGCCGTTTGTCGAGAATCGCGGCGGTAATCGTGCTCTTTGCCGCGTCAGCTAAGGCGGACGCAACCCGAGGACTGCCCGCGGACGGCGCGGTGGCCGGCGGCGCGGGTTTGGCGGCCGCGGCCGGCGAAGATTGGGCCGGCGTCACCGGGCGCTGCCTGGATTGGTCGGGCGTCGCCATGTCACATTTTAGGCGAGGGCGACCCCGCGGTGCGCCCCCCGTCAACGACCAACTGCACCACTCCACAACGACACAAGGTGCCTTTGCAACGGACGTCTCGAGCAGCTGGCCGTTGTGCAGTTGCGGAGTTGTCGCTGGTCACTGTGAAGCCGAAGGCGGGGTGTACAGCAGATCCAGCAGCTTCTTCTCGACCATTCGGAATTCCGGCGTCGACTGGAGCGAGATATCCCGCGCCCCGAAGAACGGCACGTCAATCCGGTGGAGAATCCTCGCCGGGCGCGCGGAAAAGACGTAGACCGAGTCGGCGAGGTACACCGCTTCCGTGATGTCGTGCGTGACGAAGACGATCGTGTTGTCCTCGTTGCGCGAGACGTCGAGGAGCAGCCCCTGCATCCCCCAGCGCGTCTGCGGATCCAGGGCGCCGAACGGCTCGTCCATCAGGACGATCCGCGGTTGATTGATCAATGTCCGCGCAATTGCGACGCGCTGCTTCATCCCGCCGGACAACTGCTTGGGATAATGGTCCGCGAACTCCGACAGGCCGACGGCTTTGAGATATCGGTCGCTGCGCTCGCGCCGTTCGCGTTTGGGCACGCCGCGAAGACGAAGGCCGTACTCCACGTTCTGGCGCACGGTCAGCCAGGCGAACGAGGTATACGCCTGGAACACCATCCCGCGATCGGCGCCGACGCGATCGACCGGTTTGCCATCGACTTCGATCGTGCCGGCCGTTGGCGTCAACAGGCCGGCGACGGCTTTGAGGATTGTCGATTTGCCGCAGCCGGACGGCCCCAGGAACACGACGATCTCGCCGCAGCCCGGCTTGTCGGCGATCGAGAACGACACGTCGCGAACGGCCTCGGTCCCGCGCCCCATGCGGTCGACGTAGGTGACGCTCAGGTTGTCCGCTTTCAGCCGGGGGGTGCCCGCCGCGACCTCGCCGCGGTAGCTCGGCGTCGTGCCGGGGCTGCGATCGGAAACGGTCACCGCGACCGTTCCCAGTTCGCCGGCTGCGCCGCTGATCTTCACCTGGCCGTCGCTCACAGCGTCGCCTCCCGCCACCGGAAGAGCACGTTCGAGATCATGCGGATCACGAAGTCGGTGAGCAGGCCGATGCCGCCGATGACCAGCAGCCCGGCAAACGACCAGGACGCCTTCTGGTGCGTGCGGGCGAGCTCCACCATGTACCCCAACCCGTGCTCGGGATTCACCGCTTCCGCGAGGATGACGTACGTCCAGAGGATCGCGTTCATCACTCGGAAGGAATCGAAGATCTCCGGCAGCGCCGCCGGGAGCAGCACCGTGCGGATCGCCTGCAGCTTGGTGGATCCCAGCGTCAGCGCGGTCTGCACGAGCTCTTCCGGCACCGCGCGAATCGCGGAGACGACGACCGGCAGCAGGTAGACGAAGACGCCGAGGAACAGGAACGCGATCTTCTGTTTCTCGTAGATGCCGAACCACAGGATCAGCAGCGGAATGAACGCGGAGATCGGCATGTAGCGCAGCGGCGCCATGATGGGCTCGAAAAGCCGGTTGATCGGCTCGAAGGCCCCCATGAGCACGCCGAGCGGCACCGCAAGCGCCGACGCGAACACGAACGCGAGCAGGATGCGCCGGCTCGACGTGAGGATCGCGCCCCACAGGTCGTAGTCGATGAACAACTGCAGCGTCCCTCGGACGACTTCCGTCGGCGACGGCAGAAAGTCCGGCGGCGCAAACCCGCCGTACGACACCAGGCACCAGACGCCCAGGACGAGCGCGGGCATGACGAAGCCGAGCGCTGTAGCCGACGCGCGCGGCATCGGCGCCCGTAACGCGAACCATTCGCGATGATGTGGAGACATGGGTATTAGAGGTAACCGTACCGGAAACTCGAGCGCTTTTCCGCGGGTCCTGTCCGCGAACAGCCCCACCGGTTCTCGGCGCGAAAAAAGACTGTGACGAGGGGCGCGCCTCGCAATCGGCGGGGCGCCCCGTTCGCGACCACCCGCGAGGGCGCTCGAGTTTCCACGATCTCTATTTTCCCGACAGGACGACCTTGATATCCGTCCTCCGGTTCAACTGGCGTCCCGCTTCCGTCGTATTCGGCGCGACGGGGTTCGTGGAGCCGCGGCCGATCGTCTGGAACCTCGCCGCCTGGATGTTCGGGAAGTTCTTCAGGATGTAGTTCTTGATCGCCAGCGCGCGCCGTTCGGAGAGCGTCATGTTGCCCGACGGTGAGCCGGTCGCGTCCGTGTTGCCTTCGACGCGCAGATACGTCCCGCCAAAGGACGTCATCGTGTCGCCCAGCGCATCGAGCACGAAAAACGAGCCCGGCATGATCTCATCGGATCCGGGCGTGAAATGGATCTGGATCTCCTTGTTGATAATCGCGCGATCGCTGGACGAGGGGGTCTTCGCCGCGAGCATCGGCTCCTCGACTTTCTGGGCCGGATACGCGGCCGCGAGCGACTGCAGGAAGCGCGGCTCCGAGTAGTCCTTGGCGTCGACGGCCCGCGTGACGAGGCCCTTCTTGCGCCAGATCACGAACGCCGTGTCGAAGAGCGTGTCGAAATGCGCCTTGCCGCCGCTCAACCCGTAGAACTGCGCGTTGTCGGCGTACTGCGTCAGCTTGAGGCCCGACAGCATCCCCGAGACCGTATCGGCATCGAGCTTGAGCGCCTTGCCGACTTCGGCATTGGTCGACGCGGGATCCGCTTTCATCATGTCGATACCGTCGAACCAGCCATGGATGAAGTCCCGAATCGTTTCGGGGGCCTGATCGATGATGTCCTGCCGCGCGACCAGCGTGTCCGCGATGATGTTCGTCGCCGCCGTCGTCGAGACGAGCACGTGCGCTTCGTCGCCGCGTGCTGTCACCGCGCCTGACAAATCGGGCTCCCAGGTGACCGCCGCGTCGACCTGCCTGGCCTTGAACATCGCCGCCGCGGCAGGCGCATCCTGCGTGAAGATGATGTTCTTCTCCACGGCGGCGCGATCGTCGGGGGTCAGTCCGGATTGCGCGAGCAGATACAGCAGCAGGAAATGTGACGGCGTGAACTGCGTGCAGGCAATGCGCTTGCCCTTCAGATCCTCAATCGACTTGATCGACGCGAGCGACACGATGCCGTCGCCGCCGCGCGACCAGTCCTGCATCATGACGGATCGGGCTTTCTGATTCTGCTCGGCCAGTACCGACGCCTCGCGCGCCCAGTTGTCGACCGTATCCCACATCAGATCCACGTCGCCCTTGCGGAAGGCGGCCAGCTTCGCGGCAGGATCCTCCAGCAGGACGAACTTCACGTCCAGGCCGTACTTCTGCTTGTATTTCGAGTTCGGTCCCGCGGTGAGGCCGTCGTTGAAGACAATGCCGGGCGCGTGCCCCGCCCAGGTGTTGATCGCGACGACGAGCGGGCGCGACAGCCGTCCCGAGCCGCCGAGCGACGTCGCCGAGACGCCGGACGAACCGGCGTTGCGCGACGGATCCGCCGGCGCGTTGCGCAGCGCGTCGAAATCCTGCGAGGTCAGCGCTGACGCGGAGGGCTTTTCCGTCCGGCTGCCCGTCGCCCATTCGCGGACCGCGCCACCCTTGTAGCTCCAGAAGACGTAGCCGACGACGGCGATGACGACGACCGTGATGAACAACTTGGCGAAAGGCGTCAGTTTCATGGTGTGAGTTGTATCAATTCCCTTGGGAGTTGGGAGTTGGGAGTTGGGAGTTGGGAGTTATCCCTGCTACAGCGTCTTCGTCCCTTGACTGGCCTGCTGCGCCGCGCGCTTGGCCTTCATTTCCGCGAGCTGCTGCTTGGCCTGAACGTCACCCGCCTGATTGCGCAGCGCGGCAAGCCGCGCGTCGAGCGAGGAATCCCCCATCTCCCGCCCGAGGTTCGCCTCGGCGATAGTGGTGCGGATATGTTCCCGCACGTTGTCCAGCGCTTTCACTTCGGCGTCCACCGACAGGCCGTCGATCTGTTCCTGGATCTTGAGACGGGCCTGCGCCGACTGCATCTTGGCCAGCATCGAATCGCGCTCGCCTTTCAGCTTCCGGATCTCCGTCTGAACACCCATCAGCGACGTCTTCGCGGATTCCGCGTCCTTCTGGGCCGAATCGAGCTCCGCCTTGGAGTCGGCGAGATCCGAAGTGAGCTGGTTCTTCTTCTGGATCAAAACGACGGCGAGGTCGTCCTGGTTCGTTTCCACGGCGGCCGCGAGGTCCGCTTCGGTCTGCGTGAGCTCCGCGCTGGTTTTCGTGAGCCGGTCGCTGATCTCCTCGCGGCGGCGGATGATCGCGGCCGTCGCGGTTTTCAGCCGCGAGTACTTCTCGATCATCGAGTTGATGGCGTTCTCGTACGCGATCTCCGGGTGCTCCTTCTCGACACCGGAAATCCAGATCGACAGGAACCCGCGCCACAAGTTTCCGAGCCGTGTGAACAACCCCACTCCAGCCATGGTGTGTACCTCTGTGAGTTCGCCTTCGACGCTGTCTCAACCCAGCCTGAACGCGCTAGGTTCGATTCCCCGGTCCACTGACTTCGCCTGACGACGGGTCGTGCAGTTTCGGCGACTCCCGCACGACGCGGGCGACCGCTTCCTGTCCGAAAAATTCCAGTACGCGCTGCACGTCGACCTTCTTCGCGTTGCACGCGGCGGCAATGGACGCCTGTTCCTTCGTGCGCTGGTCCATGACCGCGCGGACATCGCGGATTTCCTGCTCGAGATGGTCGATCCGCGCCCGCGATTCAGCCAGCAGTTTGTCCGTGTCGGCCGCCGACGTGCGGATGTAGCCTTCGAGCGCCTGAATCTGCTCGACACCCGTTTCGATGATCTTGTCGAGCGGAACGCCGAACGCCTTCATCGCGGCCTCGACGATCTGCTTGCGGACCGGCATCGGCGTCTCCGACGGGAGGCTCGCGAGCAGGTCGCTCGCGCGCTTGACGCGGTCCTGCTCGTTGCCCTCGATGCCGGCGGCGGCAAAGACGCCGGCGAAATCCACCTGCCCGTCAGGGGCCGCGGGCGGGGGAGTCTGAAAGAAATTCGGCGCTGGCGCGGCTGTCGTCTCGGGCGGAGGCTGGTCCGCCGGGACCTCCGGCAGGGGGGTCGGCTTCTCCTGAGGTTCGCCGTCCCGTACGACAAACCACCCCAGGACCGTCGTGCCCCAGCTCCGAGGCTCGCTCATAACTGGCTCCCTGTCACCGTGGCTCTTTGTGCGGGAGCCCATTATATGCGGCAAGCGGGTTACCCGCAGTCCGGGCCCCCTGGGTTCTGTCGGCCGGGGTCCGGAGACTTACGAAGTACCGCACGCGTTTACCTGCTGCGTATCTCAGCTGCGGAGCAGCCGCGGCCGAATGACGCTGTTCGACCGCATCGTGATCACGGCGCGCCGCTTGCGAGGGGGTTCGATTCGTGTCGCGGCGCACCTGCCGGTGGTGCTTCGGTTCAGCAAAGGGAGTTTCGCAATGTTGAGGCACCGGCTCGTGTGTCTGTTGGCGGCGGTGTGTCTGTGCGGGGGTGTCGATGTGGGCACCGCCTGGGCGCAGCTCGCCTCGAACCAGACGGAGGGATTCGGCAATGGCCGCCTGGTCACGTTCACGTATCTGCAGAATTTCGATTGCGTCGATCAGCCGGCGCTCGATCTCGATTTCAACGGCCGCCAGGCGGCGGTCGACCCCAACGAGATGCAGACGCCTATCTGTCAGCCGATCACGGAACCCGACGCGGACCCGTCGGGCGCCAATGTCAAGCAGACCGCACATCTGTACGTCCTGATCCCGATGTTCTCAATCGACAACGACCAGAACCCGGCCGACGCCATGCCGTGCCCCGATGGCGGGCGGCCCGGAGAGCTCTGCGGGCCCGCGCTGGGATCGGCGCTCATTCGACTGTTCGGGTTCGTTCCAGAGGCGTGGAAGGCGCAGGTGAACGCGGCGATCACGACGCAGTGCCCCGACCCGGCGCACGCCGTACCCGGCACGTGCACGATGCACGCGTCCTCGGTCGATTTATCCAGGACGCTCCAGGCACTGGGAAAGGCCGGCGCGCCGACCGCTCCCATCTTCGTTCCGACGCCGAATCACAGCCACGTCGTCGACAATTCGCGCGTGAACACGGGGGCCATCTGGTGGCAGGTACGGCCGGTGCTGATCCTCGATCCCAGCGACTGGCCAAGCGCCGATGGCAGCAGCGGGATCACGTCGTCCCGGGCGATGGACGACGCGGAGGAGGCGGGACGCGCGGTGGAAGTGGGCTCGAACTTCTTCCTCTTCTTCTCGTCGGCCATGCATTCGATGCCCATCCACTGAACGCCGGCCGTCAGCGCGCTTCGCCTTTCGCATTCCGCGCAGCGGCGATAGTGCCCCGGCTCCGAGGCTCGCTCATAAGGGGCTCCCTCACCCTGGCTCTCGAGGGAGCCCGTTCTACGGGCAAGCGCGGTCTGGTGCGCTTCGAGCCGATTCATCGCGCGCCGGCTCGGCGTCAGCCCGTCCTGCGGGTGCCTGAACTCTGAAAGACCGCTGGACGCTGGATGCGAACGACAGTACGCTGCGGGCCTGCACATCGGGCGGGCGCGAGGCTGGGTGACGCAGGGAAGAATGGCTCGAGGGTGTCTATCACGAGAGCCAGGATAACAAATGAGTACCACGTGATCCCGTGAGGCGACGATGAGTACGGACCTGCGGTTCGCCTGCCGTCAGCTGCTGAAATCTCCCGGCTTCACGCTGCTGGCAGTCCTGACGCTTGCGATCGGCATCGGGCTCAACACCGCCATCTTCAGCCTCATCGACGAACTGTTCCTGCGCGGGCTGCCTTTCAAAGATACGAGCCGCATCGTCCACATGACCGCGAACGCCAAAGATCGCGGGTTCAGCGAGATCCCGGTGTCCGCACCGCGTTTCATGGTCTACCGGGAGGGGCAGACGATTTTCAGCGATTTTGCCGCCGAGAATTTCGCCGCTTTCACGCTGACCGGTATTGGCGATCCCGTCCAGGTGTCCGGCGGCCGGTTGACTTCGAACTACTTCGACCTGCTCGGCGTGGTTCCGCTCCGGGGACGGCTGTTCCGGCCCGAGGAAGAAGCGAAGGCCGATGTCGCGCTGGTCACGGAAGGGTTCTGGAAGCAGCGGCTCGGCGGGGATCCCGATGTCATCGGCCGCAGTATCACGCTTGATGGCACGCCGCACACGATCGTCGGCGTGGTTCCGAATCAGCCGGGTGCCTGGTTCGGTACCAATCCGGTTGCCGAAGTCTGGACGACGAAGCCGTTCGTCATTCCCGGTTTCACCTACGAGCGCATGATGCGGGGGACCGGCTTCCTGCGCGTGCTCGGACGGCTCCGGCCGGGCGTGACGCTGGAGCAGGCGCGGGCCGCCCTGCCGGCGCTCGACCAGAGCTACGCGAGCGCATACGCGAACAATCTCGACCGCACCGCCACGACTTCGCTGAAGCCGATACCGGAAGACGTGACCGGCAACCTGCGGCCGGCGTTCGCGACCCTGTTCGCGGCGGTCACATTCGTCCTGCTGATCGCGTGCAGCAACGTCGCCAATCTGCTCCTGGCGCGGTTCAGCGGCCGCCGGCGCGAGATCGCGCTGCGCCTCGCGCTCGGCGCGTCCCGCGCCAGTGTGCTCCGCCTGTTCCTGTTCGAGAGCCTGCTCGTGAGCGCGGTTGCGGGAATTACCGGCGCGTTCCTGGCCTCGGCTCTCGTTCCGCTCATCCCACGGATGGCCGCGAACTTTCTGCCGCTCGATCCGGACTACGCGCTGACGCTGTCGCTTCCGATCCTCGGGTTCATGGTCGCCCTGTCCCTCGCGACGGGGTTCATCATGGGAACCTACCCGGCGTTCCAGGGCGCACGGGTCGATCTGAACGATGCGCTGAAAGAAGGCGGCCGCAGCACGGCGGGCAGCCGCCGGCAGCGGCGGTTCCGCGCAGCGCTCGTCGGCGCCCAGGTCGCGCTCTCGGTTGCACTGCTCGCGGGCGCCGCGCTGCTCATCGCCAGCTTCGTGCGATTGAGCCGGCAGAACCTCGGATTCGATCCCGCGCGGCTCTGGGTCGGATTCGTCACGCTGCCAGAGCCGCAATACGCGGACCCCGCGGCACGCCAGCGCTTCGTCGAACGAACCCTGGATGCGCTCGGCCACGCGCCCGGGTTCCAGAGCGCGGCAGTCAGCGGGGATATCCCGCTGAATGGTGCGGGCCTGACCCTCTATGCGCGCGCCGACAGGGCGGTGCCGCCCATCGATCAGCGCGCGTCGGCACCGGGGCACGATGTCGCGCCTGGATTTTTCCAGACGTGGACGATTCCCATTCTGGCCGGTCGTGATTTCGACGAGCACGACCTCGCCGGCCGACAGGACGTCGTGCTCATCAACGATGCCGGTGCGAAGCAGGTGTTCCCCGGCGAGAATCCCATCGGAAAAACGCTGCTGCTCACCAGCGCGGGCATCCCGGCCGTCGTCGTGGGCGTCGTGGGTGACGTCCGCTCGCAGCGGGTCGCGCAGGCGCCAGGCATGGAATTTTACCGGCCCTGGGCCCAGGAGAGCTTCCCGTTCCTGACGATCACGGTTCGCAGTTCGCTCGCGTTCGGCGTCGTGTCGCACGAAGTGCAGTCGGCGCTCGCCAGCGTCGACCCGACGATTGCGGTCGCGCAGCCGCAGGCCATGGAGACGATCGTCGCCCGAGCCCTCGGGCAGGCTCGCCTGATGATGTGGCTGCTGGGGATCTTCGCCGCAGTGGCGCTCGTGCTGGCGACCGTCGGCGTCTACGGCGCGATCGCGTATGCGGTCGCGCAGCGCACGAGCGAGATCGGCGTCCGGATGGCCTTTGGCGCGGAGCGGCGACAGATTCTGCGCCTCGTGACCGATCAGGGGATGCGGCCGGTCGCGATCGGGCTGGGCGCAGGGCTTGCGGCCGCGCTCGCGCTTGGTCGCGTCATCGCGTCACAGCTCTATCAGACGTCTGCCCACAGCCCGCTCCTGCTCGGCGGCACGGTCGCGATTCTCGCTCTTGCGGCACTGGCCGCGTGTGTCATTCCCGCGCGCCGCGCGACGTCGATCGATCCGATGGATGCCCTCCGGACGCAGTGACCTCGCCTGCACCGGCGTTCTCCCGACGGACGGCACCCTATAATGCGCGTATGACACGCGTGATTGCCGCGGCCCTCGCCGCATGGATGATTCCGCTCGTCGGAGTCGCTCAGGAAACCGATACCGAGAAGACCGCGGCGCACGATGTGCTGCGGAAGATGGCCGACCTCGAACACTCGCTGGACGTGCCCGGTCTCGTTTCGCGTCTGACCGCCGCGAATCCGCAGCGCGACGCGGTCGTCGCGCGGACGAAGGAACTCCTCGACACGGAACTGCTGGCGATGGCCGACGACATCGCGACGCATCCCGAGATCGGCTTCGAAGAAAAGCGTTCCGTCGGGAAGATCTCGACGTATCTGAAGCAGCACGGCTTCGACGTGGAGATGGGCGTCGCCAATCTGCCGACCGCGTTCGTCGCGAAGTATCACGGCAACAGCGGCGCGCCGAATCTCGGCGTCATCGTCGAATACGACGCGCTGCGCGGGACGGATGGTCCGTTCCACGGCGATCAGCACAGCGCGCAGGGGCCGGTGGGCCTGGCGGCGGCGGTTGCCATCTCGGAGTTCCTCACGAAAACGCATACGCCCGGGAGCGTCACCGTGTTCGGGACGCCGGGCGAGGAGATGATGCCGCCCGAAGCCAAGGCCGAGATGCACACAGCTCATGCCTTCGACGGAATGGACGTGATCGTTCGCAGTCATTCCTCGGCGCAGACGTCGCGGCCCGCGCCGGGCTTCGGCACCTGCTGCATGAACATCGACGGCGTGAAGTACACCTTCTCCGGCGCGCCGGCGCATCAGCTCACGTCGTGGAACGGCCGCAATGCGCTCGAAGCCGTCATCCATCTCTTCAACAACATCGACGCCGTGCGCAGCAGCATCCGCCCCGAGGCGCGGATTCAAGGCATCATCACCGAAGGCGGCGCGGCGCCGAACGTCACCCCTGACCGCGCGCAGGCGGACTTCTACATCCGCTATCCCGACGAGGTCTATCTCGCGCAGGTCACCGACTTCGTCGACAACGCCGCCAGGGCGGCCGCACTGGCGACGGGCACCAAGGTGAAGATCGATCACTACGGCCACGATCGCGACGGCATCAGCGAAGCGACCCTTGCGGAACTCTCGTTCGCGTACATGAAGAAGTACGGCGGAACGAACGTGACGCCGGCCCCAGGCAAGCCGCAGGGGTTCGAGGAGACCGGTACCGTCTCGCGCGACATCCCCGGCATCGGCGTGTCCTCGCAGTCGTCGAATGCGCCAAACCACACCTACGAGATGAACGAGGACAATCTCAAGGAAGTGGGCCATCACGGCTTCACGGTCGACGCGCAGACGATGGCGTCGATCCTGTTCGACTTCGCGACCGATGCACCCTATCGCGCGGCGGTCAGGAAGGAGTTCGACGGCATCAGGGGGCTGTTCGCCGACTATCGAACGGCGCTCGAGAAGACGTATACGGTGCCGGTCGTGCGCGATCCGAAGTAGCGAACCCATGCTCGCGCGAGGAGATTCAGTGCCGCATTTCGTCGTCACGACGCTCGACGGGAGGTCTGTCAGCTACGCGGCGATCTGGCAGCAGAAGGTGGGAGGCGCGAGGCGCGAGGCGCGAGGCGCGGGGCGGACGCGAGGCGGGAGGCGCGTACGTGTTACTATTGAAGTCCTTTCCTGAGCTTCCGGCAACGGCCATCGACCGCCAGCCTCACTAAGGTACCGGCGCCCGATATCTCGAGCGACGGTCCGTTTGCTGTGTGGCCTGTATTCCGCCCGAAAGTGTGATCTCGTGACCTCTTTGCTGTTCCGCCGCACCGCTCCGGTGCTGGCGCTCGTTCTGGCCCTGACGCTCTTCGGCTGGTATTGGGCGGTTCCCGGAGTGGCTTCGGCATCGACCTTTGCCGCCGTCGTCGTGTTTCTCCTTGCGGTGACCTCTATTTCGTTCATGACCTGGCGCAATGCACAGGCCACCAGCTCTACCGCTCAACTCCTGCACGCGACGGAAGGCGCTCCCGACAACGTCGAACTGCGTAAGAGACTCGAGCGTCGGACGTAGCCGTCAACGCCGCGCCGGCGCGGTGTATCTGGCGCGACGCGATGAGTGGAACACTTCCATGAATGAACCGGAATTCAACGAAAAGGTCCTTCGACCCACCATGTGCCCGTTCTGCAAGAGCCGGAGTGTCGACACGCTCGCGCGGCAGATCACCGTGCGCACACTCTGGCGCTGCCGCAAATGCGAGAGTACGTGGGCGATCGACAAGTTGACCGCCGCGCGGCTGAATCGCCGGATGTGAGGAGGCCGGAGGGGAATACGCGCCTCAGCGCGCTTCCCCTTCACATTCAGGACATCTGTTCCGCAGAAAGTCCAGCCACTCCGCCAGCTCACGAGCCTGCGGGAGGCCGGCTGGATCATCATGTCCACCCCGAACGCGACTTCACCCCACTGGTCCGCGATAACGACAGCACAACCTGAAACCCCCGCCACTCGATTGCGCGTGACGACGAATGCGACGTCATCACCGTCGAGCACGGGGCGCTGTGCCCGCAATGAGGCGGCATACTTCCCATCGGACTCCGTTTCCTCAGCGGGGAGGACGACGAGCAGGAGCACCTCCCGCCTCCCGCCTCGCGCCTCGCGCCTCCGCCAACGCGCCTCCCGCCTCGCGCCTCCCGCCTCGCGCCTCGCGCCTCGCGTCTCGTGCCTCCTACCTCGCGCCTCCCGCCTCCCCGGCGCCGCGCGCCGATCGGCCCTCCGGTGCGATGGGGCCCCTGCTCGGACAACCCACTTCGTGCTCGGCGGCCGGAAAGACATGTCGACGAGGAGCCGCCTCCGCGCGAAGCGGGCGCCCGTCCTCACCCCCATCGCTGGTGACGCGATAGGAGCCGCGCGCGCCCGCACCTC
>Ga0310810_10003790_pt1 | contig 16582 bp, 11 predicted proteins | sample NCmetagenome_FD_207641 | JGI IMG/M metagenome (GOLD analysis project Ga0310810, IMG submission 207641) | Soil microbial communities from experimental microcosm in Duke University, North Carolina, United States - NC | ecosystem: Engineered > Artificial ecosystem > Soil microcosm > Unclassified ... | reverse complement strand
GCGCACGAACTCCTCGCGCAAATCTTCGATGAAGATGTTCTGCGGCTTTACGCCGAGCATCTCCGCCTTGCGCCGCGCCGGCTCGACCTCCTCGCCCTGGCCGAGATCGGCGGTGAAGGTCACGACCTCCGCGTCATATTCGGTCTGCAGCCACTTGAGGATGATCGACGTGTCCAGCCCGCCCGAATAAGCGAGCACCACCTTCATTTTCTTGCTTGTCATTCCCTGATCCCGATTGGGGCATCGCGCCCATCATCCAAAGCATCGCGCCGCGCGCCGTGTGCATCCGGTTCTCCGCCTGCCGCCACACCGCCGAGCGCGGGCCGTCGATCACTGCGGCGCTGACTTCCTCGCGGCGCCGCGCGGGAAGGCAGTGCATGAACCAGGCGTGCGGCGCCAGCGCCATCAGTGCCTCGTCGACGCGGTAGGGCTCGAACGCTGCGCGACGCTCTTCGCTGTCCTCGCCGCCCATCGAGACCCACACGTCGGTGTAGACGATGTCCGCGCCTTCAACTGCCTTCGCCGGGTCGGCGATCGAGCCATCCAAGCCATAGCCCCCGGGGCTCGCGATGACGAACTCGGCGCCCGCCAGCGCGCAAGCTTGCGCAAGCGACCGCGAGACGTTGTTGCCTTCACCGACGAACGCCACCCGGACACCTTCGAGGCGCCCGACCAGCTGCTTGATGGTCAGCAGGTCGGCGAGCGCCTGCAGCGGATGGTCGCTGCCCGAAAGCATGTTCAGAACGGGCGCGGCATTCACCGCGGCCATCTGCTCGAGCAGCGCATGGTCGAACACGCGTGCGGCGATGATCGCGTGATAGCAGGCGAGCGTGCGCGTCACATCGGCGACACTCTCGCGGCTGCCGATGCCGAGCTCCGCCGGCTGCAGATAGACCGGATGTCCGCCGAGCTGAGCGGCGGCGAGCTCCATCGAGTTCCGGGTCCGCGCGCTCGGCTTTTCGAAATAGAGCGCGACACCCTTGTCCTCGAGGACCCGCTTGGGCAGCTGCTCGGAAAGGGAGAGGATCGCCTCAAGATCCTCCGCGGTAAGTTCAGCGATCGAAAGGAGATGTTTCACCAGCTCTTCTCCTGCCGGATCATGGTCCCGACGCCGTGATCGGTGAGCAGCTCGATCAGCAGCGAATGGGATACGCGACCGTCAATGATGTGCGCGAAGCTGACACCCTGCTCGACCGCGTCGGCGCAGGCCCTGAGCTTGGGGATCATGCCCTTGCCGACGCTCTCATGCTCGATCCGCGCGCGGAGCTCGGCGGCGGTCAGGCGCGGGACGAGCGTGCTTTCGTCCGCGGGGTTTTCGAGCAGGCCCGGGACTGCGGTCAGGTAGACGATCTTCTCGGCGCCCATGGCGACAGCGATCGCCCGGGCCGCTTCGTCGGCGTTGACGTTGTATGGCTGCCCCTCCGCATTCGCGCCGACGGTCGAGATCACCGGCGTCAGGCCGTCGTCGAGCAGGCGATGGATCACCTCCGCCCGGACACGCGTCACATTCCCGACGAAACCGAGCGCCGGGTCCGCCGGAGTCACCGTCAGAAGCCCCGCATCCTCGCCCGACACGCCGACCGCGACCGGCTCGTCCCCCGCCTGGCTGTTGATCGTCGCGACGAGATCGCGGTTGATCTTGCCGACCAGGACCATGCGGACGATCTCGAGCGTCTCAGCGTCGGTGACTCTGAGGCCGTCCTTGAACTCGGGCTCCTTGCCGACCCGCCGAAGCATGGCGTCGACCTGCGGCCCGCCGCCGTGGACCAGGAGGCAGCGCACGCCGACGCTGCGCAACAACAGCACGTCCTGTGCCAGCGCGAGATCGGACTCGCGATCGATCGCCGCGCCGCCGAGCTTCACGACGATCGATTTGCCGGCGAATTGCCGGATGTAGGGCAGGGCCTCGACGAGCACCCGCGCGGTTTCGCCGGGGCTCATGACGTCTTGCTATTCTCTTTGATGTAGCCCGGGCCGAGATCGATCCCGATCATCCGCGCGCTCGCCTCGCCGGCGCCGAGATCGACTTCGATCGCGATCTCCTCGCCCATCATATGCTCGGCGAGCGCCTGGCCGTCGTGCGGGACCGCCGTTCCGCCCTCGGCGACCGCAACGCCGTACCAGCTGCATTTGACCAGATTGTTCTCGGCGATCGCCTTGGCCGCGATCCTCGCCTCCGTCTCGTTGGCGGCGCCCTTCACGGTGAGCCGCGCGATCCGGGTCATTCCTTCGGCATCGCGCGCCATCTGCATCGTCAGCTCCTCGCACGCGGCGAGGACCGCGTTGCCGAATTCCTCGAAATCCGGCGTTCCGCGCCTGCCCGAGGCGAGCAGCATCGCCGTGTCGTTGGTCGACATCGCTCCATCGACGTTGAGGGTGTTGAACGTCTCATTCGCCGCGCGCTTCAGGATCTGCTGCAGCGCTGCGCGCGGAACCTCGGCATCGGTGGTGAGGAAGGCGAGCATCGTCGCCATGTTCGGCGCAATCATTCCGCAGCCCTTGGCCATTCCGCCGACAGTGAAGTTCGAGCCGCGGATCACGACCTGTTTTGGCTTGTGATCGGTGGTGAGGATTCCGCGCGCGGCGTCTTCCGCGCCCTTCGCCGAAAGCTTGCCGGCGAGCTTGGGCGCAGCGTCGAGGATCGGCTGCATCGGCAGCGGCGTGCCGATGATCCCAGTCGAGCAGACGAGCACGTCACCGACTCCGACGTTGAGCGCGAGCGCGGTTGCCGCCGCCATCGCCTTGGCGTCGCGCAGGCCCTGCTCGCCGGTCCCCGCGTTGGCGTTGCCGGAGTTGACGATAACTGCCGCCGCTCGGCCCCCGTTGGAGCGCAGCGTGGCGCGGCCGAGCTCCACCGGCGGGGCCGCGAACTTGTTTTGCGTGAAGACCGCGGCGCAGGTGACCGGCGCCCGATCCTCGGTCGCGATCATCGCCATGTCGAAACGACGGCGCTTGATTCCGGCATGCAGTCCGGATGCAACGAAGCCTTCAGCGGCGGTAACGCTCATGGGTACACTCCGATCGATGTAAGGCCAGCCGTCTCCTCGAGGCCGAGCATGAGATTGGCGCACTGGATCATCTGTCCGGCGGCGCCCTTGCCGAGATTGTCGATGGCCGCGAGCGCGAGGATTCGGCCGTTCCGGTCATCGCGCCGTGCGGTGAGCCGGACCCCGTTGGATCCGCTCACCCACTTGGTCGCGGGCGGCTCGTCCGAAACGTGCACGAACGGCTCGGCGGCATAGGCCGCTTTCAGGACATCGAGCGGATCACCGCCGCCGAGCGCGTCACCGTAGCAGGTCGCGAGAATGCCGCGGCTCATCGGCGCGAGATGCGGGGTGAACAGGACCGTCGCGCCGAGCGCCATCTCCATCTCGGCCGTGTGCCGGTGGTTGAGAAGCCCGTAGGCCGAAAAGCTTTCGGTGACGGCGCAGAAGCCTGTCGCTTCCTTGGCTTCGCGGCCCGCGCCGCTGACGCCCGAAGCGGCGTCGACAATCACGCCCTTGGGATCGATGAGTCCGGCATCAATCAGCGGCTTGAGCGCGAGGATCGCCGCCGTCGCGTAGCAGCCTGCCGCGGCGACCGCTTTGCCACCGCGGATCGCCTCCCGATTCAGCTCGGGAATCCCATAAATGAAGCTGCTGAGCAGCTCCGGCGCCGAATGGGCGTGGCCGTACCAGCGCTCATAATCTTGCGCGTCATCGAGCCGGAAATCCGCACCAAGGTCGACAAACGGAATGCCGCGCTCGAGGATGCCCGCGGCGATCGTCTGGCTGTGGCCATGCGGGAGCGCCGCAAAGACCAGGTCGATGCCATCCAGCGCGTCGGGCTCGAACCGCTCGATCGCGGCATCCGCATAGGCCGCCGCCAGGTGCGGATGCACGCCGCACACCGGCTGGCCGGCCTTGCTGCCGCCGAACAGCTTTATCGCGTCAAGCTGCGGATGCGCGGCAATCAGCCGCAGCAACTCGCCGCCTACGTAGCCCGAGGCTCCAAGGATTGCCGTCCGAATCATAAGGAGCGCCCCTATGAAGGTGATTGCATAAATATGCAAGTTGATGTATATTCATGCGGATGACGGATTTGAAACAAAGGCGCCAGCGCGCGATGGCGGACCTGATCCGGTCGGACCCGATCGCTAGCCAGGAGGAGCTCGCCGAGCGGCTGTCGCGGCTCGGCTTCGTCGTCACCCAGGCGACGATTTCCCGCGACCTCGAACAGATCGGCGCCGTGAAGGTGCGCCGTGCCGGCCAGCTCAGCTATTCGCTCGCCGGCGAGGTCCGGGCGGCGCCCGGCCCCCGCCTCGCTGCAGTGCTGCGCGAATTCGCGCGGTCAATCGAAACTGCGGCCAACCTCGTCGTCATCAAGACTCCGCCGGGCTCAGCGCATCTCATCGGCGTCGCGCTCGACCAGTCGCAGCTATCCGAAATCGTCGGCACGATCTGCGGCGACGACACGATCTTCGTCGCCTGCGGCTCGGCCGACGCAGCAGCGCAGCTGGCGACGAGGCTAAGGGCGGAAAGTGGGAAGCTTCAGTAGCAAGGAGGCAGCGTCGCTGCGCTCCGATCGCCTGCTCCGGATGTCCCCCGGACATCCTGCAGAAGGCGATGGTGCCGCTTGCGTGACTCGAACACGCGACCCCATCATTACGAATGATGTGCTCTACCAGCTGAGCTAAAGCGGCTCGCCTTTCGGGAGTTCGGGCCCCCTATCAGCAGGATAACGGGGCGGCAAGCGGTCAGGAATGCGCCCCCGCTCAACGGATATGCTTAACGCTTTGGTAAGGCGGTTCCTCCATTTTCGCGGCAATCGTGGGGGAAGTGGGGTCCGCGCACATGGACAGCTATAGCGAATATCCGAGCGACTTCGACGTCGCCTCTTCGGCGGAGGTCCCGCCGCCGAACGACGTCACCGCGGCGATCGGCACCGACGAGCGGCGGATGCATGTGCGCGCCTACAACCATTGGGTGTCGCTGCTCGAAGGCCGCGATTTCCCTTCGATCGAAGACCTGGAGCCCGCCGACGTCACCGACTTCGCCACCCACAGCGTCCTCCTCGATTTCACCTGCGGCCGTGACAATCCCGCCATTCCCTACATCGGTGCCGCCATTCGCGACGAATGCGGTCTCGAAGACGATACGCGCACCATTTCGGATGTACCGAGCCGGTCGCTCCTGTCGCGCCTTACGGACCATTATATGCAGATCATCGCCAACCGGGCGCCGATCGGCTTCGAGGCGGAATTCGCCAACCAGCGCGAGGAGACGATCTGCTACCGCGGCATCCTCATGCCCTTCTCGTCCGATGGAGACACGATCGATTTCATCTACGGAGTCATCAACTGGAAGCACGTCGAGGCGGCTGCCCAAGCCGAGCAGGCATACAGTGACGACGGTGCTGTCGCCGCGGAAGAGCCGCTGGAGCTGACCGCCGTAGCGGCCGCACAACCGTTCGAACCGGTCGAGGCAATGGCCGAAAACTTCGAGAGCGCCGACGAAGACGCGGCGGAGATGGTCGACGCGGACGAGCCCGCGGATGGCGTCGTGGCCGAAGTCGCGGAAACGCCCGAGGTCCACTTCTCCTGGGAGAACGGACCGCTTGCAGATGTCGAGGCGGGCGAGCTGCCGAATGTCGAGCTCGACGACAATGCAGGGCTCGCCGACCGTCTCTGGGCGGCCCGCGAGACCGCCGATGCAGCCAAGGCGGGGGAGGGACGCAGTCGTGCCGCCCTCTATCGCGCGTTGTCGCTTGCCTATGATTTCGCGGTCGCGGCACAGGACAATGCCGAGGAATATGCCGAGTTGCTCGAAGAATCGGGCGTGAAGGCACAGGCCCGTGCGCCAATGACTCCGATCGTCAAGCTCGTCTTCGGAATCGATTATGACAAGGCGCGCCTGACCGAGTTCGCGGCGGCGCTTTCATTCGCTCTTCGCCAGGAGGTCGCGGCCGGAGCGTTCCAGGATCTGATCGAGAAGCAGCCAGGCGGGCTCAAGGCGCTTGTCGCGGCCGAGCGGCAGGCGCGACGTCCAGAGCCAAAGCCTGACACGAAGGGCGAAGTCGCCCGGGCGCGTCTGCGGGCGGCGCCGCCGATCTCGCTTGCCGATCTGCCGTCGGACGAGGAATTCGCGGTCGTGGTCACGCGCCGCGGCGTCGACGGCCGGCACGAACCGGTGGCCGTCGTCGACGACGAAGCGCTGGTCGAACGCGCGATCCGCCGCACGGCTTAAGAGCTGCGGTTTTCTTCTCGTCGCGCACGAGCGCGCCTTGGCCGCGGGGTTGTTCCCTTGCGGAGCGCAGGTCTATAGGCCCGCCAGCTTAGAGTTCCCGGAGCAAATTTTCCCATGACGGCCCATACGCGCCTGGACCCGCCGCTGGTCGAGTCGATCCGCAAGGCGCTGACCGGAAACGCACTTCCAGGCGAAACCCAGGGCCTGTCCCGTGAAGCCGAGCGTGACGCGGCCGAGTTCCTCACCGACGTGGCATCGAAGCGGAAGCGCGGTGAGCTCGCACTCCGGATCCAGTCGATCGGCGGCGAGGCCGGCAATCGCCGGATGCGGATCGGAATCGTCAACGACGACATGCCTTTCCTCGTCGATTCCGTCGCCAACGCGATCGCCGCGCGGCAACTGACGATCTACCGGCTGCTCCATCCCGTTGTCTGCGTCGAGCGCGACAAGGGCGGCGAGCTGGAACGCGTCGAGCCGCTGTGCGGCGACAAGAGCCGCCGCGAATCCATGATGTATCTGGAGCTCGACCGCGCGGACGCCCGCGGGCGGCAGGAGCTCGCGGCCGATTTGCGGCGCGTGCTTGGCGACGTACGGCTCGCCGTTCGGGACTGGGAAGCGCTTCAGTCGCGCATGCGTGCCGACGCGGCCAAGGCGCCCGCCGAAGGCGGAGCGTTGCTCAACTGGTTTGCCGACCGGGCAATGACTCTGCTCGGCTACCACGAAGAACGGCCCTACCAGGCGCCTTCCGACGCGCTCGGCATCTTCAGCATTCCCGGCGCGCCGACCGACGAGGGCGGCTGCCTTGGCGCGATGAATTATTTCGAACAGGGCGGCGAAGTGCCGCTGATGGCCAAGGCGGAGCGCAAGTCGACGGTCCACCGCCGCGTTCCGCTCGATCTGGTCGTGGTGCCGATCCGCGAGGAAGGGAAGATCGTCGGCATCGGTGTTCACGCGGGCCTGTGGACCAGCGAAGCGCTGCGAGTGCCGCCCGAGGAAGTGCCGGTGCTGCGCGAGCGCCTCAAGCAGCTCGATCGCGACCTCGGCTTCGATCCCAAGGGCCATTCGGGCAAGGCGCTGCGCCACTCGGTCGCCTCGCTTCCGCGCGACCTCGTCATCGCGATCGGCTATGACGCGCTTCGCGATCTGGTCATGGTGGCGATGTCGCTGGCCGACCGGCCGCGCCCGGCGCTGATCCAGGTTCGGAGCATCCTCAAAGGCCAGCTGTTCACCTTCGTTTGGCTGCCGCGCGAGGAGCTGAGCACGACGCGGCGGCTGGCGATTGCGCGATTGCTCGAGAACGAAGTCGGCCGCGAGATCACGAGCTGGTCGGTCGAGCTCGGCGACGCCGACCTCGCGTTGATCCGGTACACCCAATATATCGACGAGGAGGCCGCGCCGCCCGATGCCGGCGCGCTCGATGCGGGCGCGCCGCGCGCAACCCGTCTCGCGCTCACTTACATTGGCGCATTCCCCGACAGCTACCGTTCTCGAAGTGCTCCTGAAGACAGCGCCGCCGACATCCTCAAGCTTTGCGCATTGGCCGACGATTCCGATCGCGACGTGCGGATTTCGCGCGTGGAAGCCGACGGACCTCGACAGCTGCGCCTCAAGACCTACCGCAAAGGGGGCCTCATCCCGCTCTCCGAAGCGGTGCCGGTGCTCGAGAATTTCGGCTTCCGGGTCCTTGAAGAGCTGCCGACGGAGCTGGCCGGCGGAATCGGTTATATCCACGATTTCCACGTCGAGGTCGGGGCCGAAGCGGAGCTCGATTTGATTCTCGAGCGCTCGGGCGAGATCGAGCGCGCGATTGCCAACGTGCTCTGCGGAGCCGCCGAAGACGACGAGTTCAACCAGCTCGTCCTCTATGCGGACCTCGATACGCAGCCGGTTGTCTGGCTGCGGGCGTGGTTCCGCTACCTTCGGCAGACGGGCAGCAGCTTCGGGCTGATCACCGTTGTCGATGCGCTTCGGCGCGCTCCGAATGCGACCCGCGCGCTCATTGGCCTATTCGTCGCAGCGCATGATCCGGCGTGCACCGGGCGCGATGAAAAGATCGCCGATTGCCGCGAACAGCTCGACGCTTCGCTCGCGAAGGTGCGATCGATCGACGACGACCGAATCCTCCGCCGGCTCCGCGCGCTCGTACTCGCGACTCTGCGGACGAACGCCTTCGCACCAGCCGCTGACGAAGCACTAGCTTTCAAGATCGATTCTTCGCAGGTGCCCGGACTTCCGGCGCCCGTGCCGTGGCGCGAGATCTGGATCTACAGCCCGCGGGTAGAGGGAATACATCTGCGCGGCGGACCCGTCGCCCGCGGCGGCATTCGCTGGTCCGACCGCCGCGACGATTTCCGCACCGAAATCCTCGGGCTGATGAAGGCGCAGGTGGTCAAGAATGCGGTGATCGTGCCGACCGGCGCGAAGGGCGGCTTTTATCCTAAGCAGCTGCCGGCAATCTCGAACCGCGACGCGTGGCTGGCCGAAGGGACGGAAAGCTACCGCATCTACATCCGATCGTTGCTCTCGATCACCGACAACCTCGTGAACGACAAGGTCGTGCACCCGGCGGGCGTGGTGATTCACGACGGCGACGATCCCTATTTCGTCGTCGCTGCCGACAAGGGCACTGCGACTTTCTCCGACATCGCCAATGAGATCGCGCTCGAGCGCAATTTCTGGCTTGGCGACGCGTTCGCGAGCGGCGGATCGAACGGCTACGATCACAAGGAGATGGGGATCACCGCCCGCGGCGCTTGGATCTCGGTGCAGCGCCACTTCCTCGAGATGGGAATCGACGTCCAGTCCGACGACGTAACCGTCGCCGGCTGCGGCGACATGTCGGGCGACGTCTTCGGCAACGGCATGCTCCTCTCAAAGTCCCTCCGCCTCATTGCCGCGTTCGATCATCGGCACATCTTCATCGATCCCGAGCCGGATGCGGCGAAGGGCTGGCAGGAGCGCAAACGGTTGTTCGACCTGCCGCGCTCCAGCTGGGACGATTACGACCGCAAGCTCATTTCGAAGGGCGGCGGCGTCTATCCGCGCACGGACAAGTCGGTCCCGCTGAGCGCGGAAGCGCGCGCTGCGCTTGGAATCGACGCCAAGGAACTCGACCCAGCGTCGCTCATCAACGCCATCCTCAAGGCGCCCGTCGATCTTTTCTGGTTCGGCGGGATCGGAACCTACATCAAGGCGTCGACGCAGAGCCAGGCCGATGTCGGCGACCCGTCCAACGATGCGCTACGCGCGAATGCCGACGAAGTGCGCGCGAAGGTGATCGGGGAGGGCGCGAATCTCGCCGTCACTCAGGCTGGCCGGATCGAGTTTGCCGAGGGCGGCGGGCGCATCAACACAGACTTCATCGACAACAGCGCCGGTGTCGATTGCTCCGACAACGAGGTGAACATCAAAATCCCGCTCAACCGCGAAATGCATGACCGAAAGCTGACGCTGGAGAAGCGGAACGGGCTGCTTGCGCGCATGACCGAGGATGTCGCCGAGCTCGTGCTCGAGGACAACCGGCTGCAGACCCTCGCGCTGTCGATCGCCGAAGCGGGCGGCTCGACCGCGCTTCCGGCGCACGTCCGGACGATCGAGCTGTTGGAAGCGTCGGGACGCCTGGATCGCAAGGTGGAAGGATTGGCGTCGAGCGAGGAGCTGCTCCGGCGCGTGCAGGAAAATCGGGGGCTCACCCGCCCCGAGCTCGCCGTGGTTCTTTCGATCTCCAAGCTGGTCCTTCAGGACGCTGCCGAAGAGCTGCGCCTGTCGGAAGACCCGCTGGTCGAGCCGGAGCTGTTCGACGCTTTTCCGAAGCCGATGCGCAAGGCGCATGCCGACGCTATCCGGGCGCACCGGCTGCGCAACGAGATCATCGGCACGAAGGTCGCCAACCGGCTTGTAAACCGCCTCGGCCCGGGCATCGCTTTCGATATGACCGAGGAGGAAGGCGCCTCGCTCAAGCAGGTTGTCGCGGCGTTCCTCGTCGCCGAGCGGCTGCTCGACCTCGATAAGCTGTGGAAGGAAATCGAGGAAGCCGAGCTTCCCGAGACCGTCCGGATCGAGCTCTTCTCGATCGCCGCGGCGAGTATTCGTTCTCATCTGTCGGACGTTCTTCGCGCCGCCGGCGGCGAGGTGCGCATTTCCGCGCTGTGCAAGATGCTCGAGCCCGGTGTGCGCAAGATCTCGGCAGCCGCGACGAAGCTGATCCGGTCCGAGGTACGAAACGAAGCGGCGGCGCGGCGCGACCGGCTGCTCGCGCTGGGCGCAAGCGACGAGATCGTGCGCGGGCTGGTCCGGCTCTACGAGCTCGACGGCGTGTTCGGGATCGCGGCGCTCGCGGCCCGACACAAGGTCGACGAGCTCGCGGTCACCCGTGCCTACACCCGTCTTGGCGAGGCGCTCGGGCTCGACTGGGCGCAGCAGCAGGTCGCCCGCTTCGTTCCCGCGGACCAGTGGGAGCGCCTGCTGACGGCTGGCCTCGCGCGCGATTTCGAGCAGCTTCGGATCGACTTCCTGTCACGTTGCCGCGGCGACGATCTCGACCAGTGCGTCGAAGGCTATATCGAGCAGCATCGGCCGCGCATCGACCAGTTCCGCGAGCTGGTCGGCCGGGCCCGAAGCGAAGGTCATGTCAGCGCGCCGATGCTCGCACAGATCGCAAGTCAGGCGCGCATTCTTTTGGCGCGATGAGGGCATCGCGCGTCAGAATGCGCGTCCTAGCGCGCTGAAGCGCTTCGCTCGAACAGCCACTGCCTGATCGCGGAAGTGAGGTTCGGTGGCTGCTTGGCTTCGAGCCGTGCCTCGTCAATCCTGGCGACCAGCGCATTCACCGGGCAGCCGAGCTCCCGCGCAGCCGCTTCGAGCGCGGCCCAGAACATCGGCTCGAGGCTGATCGAGGTCTGGTGCCCGGCGATGAGGACCGAGCGCTTCTTGGGCGGAGCGAAATCGTGCTCCGCCATCAGTACATGTGCTGCCCGCCATTGATCGACAGCGTCGAACCGGTGACGAAACCCGCATTCTCGTCGCACAGGAAAGCGACTCCGCGGGCGATTTCGTCGGCCTTGCCGAGCCGCCCAACCGGAATGCGCGCGACGATCTTCGCAAGCACGTCCTCGGGCACCGCAGCGACCATGTCGGTGTCGATATAGCCCGGTGCGATCGCGTTCACGGTGACTCCGAACCGAGCGCCTTCCTGCGCAAGCGCTTTGGTAAAGCCGTGGATGCCGGACTTTGCGGCGGCATAGTTCACCTGGCCGTACTGGCCCGCCTGGCCGTTGATCGAGCCGATGTTAACGATCCGCCCGTAGCCGCGCCCGGTCATTCCATCGAACACCGCCTTGGCCATGTTGAAGCAGCCGCCGAGGTTGGTGTCGATCACCTCCTGCCACTTCTCATGGTCCATTCGGCGCATGGTCGAATCGCGCGTAATTCCGGCGTTGTTGACCAGCACGTCGACCGGGCCGAGCTCCGCCTCGACCTGCCGGACTCCTTCCTGGCAGGCCCCGAAATCCGCCACGTTCCACTTGTAGGCCTTGATACCGGTGCGCTCGGAAAAGGCGCGCGCGCGCTCGTCATTGCCCGCGTAATTTGCGGCGACCTCCATGCCGAGATCCTTGAGCGCGATGCTGATCGCCTCCCCGATTCCGCGCGTGCCGCCGGTGACGATCGCAACCCGTGCCATGATCCGCTCCCTGCTGTTGGTGAGGGCGCGCCCCTATTCCTCGCTTAGCCAGCCTGCAAGCTCGCGCTCGATCAGCCGTTCGAGCATGGCGATGCTTTCGGAAGAATCGTTGAGGCAGTCGAGAAGCGCGAACTCTTCGCCGCCGGCCTCCTTGAAAGTCTGGCGGCCGCGGATTCCAAGCTCCTCGAGCGTTTCGATGCAGTCCGCCGAAAAACCAGGGGTGGCGACAGCAATCCGGCGGACGCCTTGCCGCGGATAAGCGGCGAGCGTCGCGTCGGTCGCGGGCTCCAGCCACTTGGCACGGCCGAACTTGGACTGGAACGCCACGTCCACGTCGCGGCCCAGCGCTTCACCGAGGAGCCGCGCGGTCTTTTGGCAATGGCAATGATAGGGGTCGCCGAGCTGGAGCGTCCGCAGCGGCATTCCGTGGAAGCTAAGCAGCAGCCGCTCCGGCTGGAAGTTGAGGCCAGCAATCTGGCGCAACAGATTGGTTGCAAGCGTGTCGATATAGATCGGGTCGTCGTAATAGGGCGGCAGGGTGCGGATCGCCGGCTGCAGGCGCATCCGCGCAAGCGCAGCAAAGACTGCGTCGTTCGCGGTAGCCGTCGTTGCTGCGCAATATTGCGGGTAGAGCGGCGCAGCGAGGATTCGGCTGCAGCCTTCGTCCGTCATCGCTTCGATCGCCGCGGCGATGCCCGGATGGCCGTAGCGCATCGCATAGTGCACGCTGAGCGCGGGGAGGCGCTTGCGCAGCGCTTCGGCCTGACGGTGCGCGATCACGCGCAGCGGCGAGCCTTCGTTGGTCCAGATCTGGTTGTACGCCTCGGCCGATTTCCTTGGCCGGGTGCGGAGGATCACGCCGTGCAGGATCGGTTTCCACGCGAGCTTGGGGATCTCGATCACGCGCGGATCGCTGAGGAACTCGGCAAGATATCGCCGAACCGCCCGGGCTTCCGGCGCATCGGGAGTTCCGAGGTTGATCAGCAAAACGCCGATTTTCGGGCGCGGAATACTCGGGTGATCGTCTGGCCGCCTCATCCGGGCGACATAGGGTCGAAGGGAAGCGAGCGCATCCGCTTTCCGGCCGCGGCATGGATTGCATTGGCGACCGCGGGTGCAAGAGCCGTCGTTCCCAATCCTGCGATTCCACCCGGCGAGTCACTGCTCGGGATGATCTCGACGAGGATCTGAGGCGTGTCGGCGAGCCTGGGCAACCCAATGCCGCCGACCGGCCGAGCGCGGGGCATTCCGGCGATCCATTCCGGCGGACGGACGGTCGCCTGCGCGAGTGCCCAGATCAGCCCCGCTTCGATTTGCTGCGCGACTAAGCCGCTGTTGACGACTTGTCCGCAGTCGACCGCCGCGACCAGCTGGGCGACCTTGATCCGCTGGTCGCTTCCGATGCTCGCGCTTGCGACCAGCCCGATGTGCGACCCGAACGCGGAGCAGCCCGCGATCCCCATGATGCTGCCGGGCCCGCCGCCGTCCCAACCGGCGAGGCGCGCCGCTCCCTGAAGGCATCGGGCCAGCCTGCCATTCCCGCCGAGCAGCGACATTCGAAAGGACAGAGGCTCGATTCCCGCAGCGCGCGCGAGCTCGTCGATGAAGCATTCGGTGAAGAATGCGAACTCGCGCTGCGGCGACCCGCGCATGTACCCGCTGGTGAAGGGGAGCGGCGCTTCGACCGCGTCGATCTTCACGTGCGGGATCGAATAAGGTGGCGGCGAGCCGTCGAGGGCCGTCCGTCCGAGCGTCTTCGGAGGCCGACCCTTCTTCAGCCGCCGAAGCGCCGAGCCGAAGCCGTCGGCGGTGGCGATGCGCGCCGCCCAGGCGGCCGTGATCCCGCCTTCGCCGGGAAGAGCCGTCATCCGGGCAAGCGCCCCGGGCGCGACGCGGTCGTGGTTCTGGCTCGACGATTGGGAGGCGATCACCTGCACAGGACGGTTGAGATCGCGCGCAAGCTCGATGGCGATCGGGACGAGATCCGCCTCCATCGCTCGACCCGCGGGCTCGCCCGACGGCATGGGGTAGAGCGCTTCGTCGGTCAGGTAGCTCGGTGCCTGCGTCGCCGTCCAGACTTCCGTGTTTTCGCCGGACAGGCGAGCGGTCGCGCTCAGCGGCTCGAGGCCGAGATGCAGCGACGGCGCGACATAATAGGTCGCGGCGAGGGGCGTCGAACCGCGGACCGTCGCATCGTAATTGCCGCGCTTGAACCAATTGTGGGCGTCACCCGAAGCCAATGCTTCTTCGCAAATGCGCCGCATGTCGGCCGGCGTCGGAGCGGCGCTGAACCTGGGGTCCGCGGCTCGGACGGCGCGTTCGGCGGCCCACCAGGTCCCCGCGACCACCGCCAGCCAGCCATCGCGCGCGGCGACGTGGCGGATACCCGGAACGCTCGCGATCGCGTCGCGAGCGAAGCCGGTCAGCCGTCCGCCCGGCGGCGCCAGGCGCAACGAAGCAAACAGCATATCGGGCAAGCGGACGTCCGCCGAGAAGCGCCAGCTGCCGCTCGCCTTTGCCGGCCCATCGAGGCGGGGGAGCGGCTGCCCGATGATCCTTCCCTTGCTTGGCTTGCGAAGGGCGGGGTTGGCCGGCGGCGAGCGGTCCGCGGCTTCTTCCGCAAGCTCGCCGAACGTGAACGTGCGGCCGCGGTTCATCACGAAGCCGTCGCCGGTGTCGCATTCCGCGGGATCGACGTTCCACCGGTCCGCCGCCGCCCCGACGAGCATCGTCCGAGCGACTGCGGCCGCATGGCGCAACACCGGCTCGAACGCCCGCACCGACGTCGAATTCGCTGTGAATCGGCTATGCTCGGGCCAACCCTCTTCTTTCGCTAGCGGATTGGCATAGACGCCGGCGAGAGGCGCCGGCTCGACTGCGATCGAATCCCAGGAGGCGCCGAGCTCGTCGGCAACGATCTGCGGCAGGCCGGTCCAGATCCCCTGTCCGGTTTCGGCTTGCGCGACTGCAACCGTTACTCGGCCGTCCCGCGCGATCTTGATGAAATTCCCGAATGCCTCTTCGCCTTTCTCGGTCACGAGATCGCTGCGCATGTGGCTCGGCCACAAAGCGAAGGCTATCACGAGGCCGATGCCGGCGCCCCCGCCGACCAGAACGGTGCGGCGGTCGAGCTTCAACGCGCGTACTGCGCCTTCAGCGCGCGACGATCGATCTTGCCGGTGCCGAGGCGCGGCAGCGGCGCATCCGCGACAATGATCCGCTCTGGCATCTTGAACTTCGCCAGGCGCCCATCGAGGAAGGTTCGGAGTTGCTCGTCGTTCAGCGGCTCGCCATCCTTGGGAAGGACGATTGCGACCGGCACTTCGCCGAGGCGTTCGTCGGGAGCGGCGAACACGGCGACCTCCGCAACCGCATCGCAGGCATAGAATTCGGCCTCGACCTCCGCCGCCGAGATATTTTCGCCGCCGCGGATGATGATGTCCTTCTTGCGGTCGACGATGAACAGATAGCCGTCCTCGTCGAGATAGCCGACGTCGCCGGTTCGGACGAAGCGGTCGGCAGTGAACAGTTCCTCGGTCGCTTCCGGGTTGCGCCAATAACCGTCGATGCTCGCTGCCGTGCGAAGCGCGATCTCGCCCGTTTCGTTCGCCGGCAGGTCCCGGTCGCCCGGGCCGAGGATGGCGATTTCGACGAAAGGCCTGTGCGCGCGCCCGGTCGAGCCAGGCTTCGCGGCGTAATTGCCCCAGAAATTGTGGCAGCCGACGGCATTGGTCTCCGTAAGGCCATAGCCGAGCGCAGGCTGCGCGGCTGGGAACTCCTTCTGCAGTCGCTCGACGTGGCTGACGGGCCGCGGCGCACCGCCCGCCGCAATGTCCGTAAGTGACGAAAGATCATATTTATGCCGGTCCGGGTGAGTCATCAGCTCGAGGCTCATGGTCGGCACGCCAACGAAATAGCTGATCCTTTCCTTCTCAATCAGCCGCAGCGCCTCGCCGGCGTCCCACTTCGGCATCATCACCATGCAGCGTCCGACGACAAAGCTGTTGAGCAGGACCGGCACTTCGCCCGTGACGTGAAAGAGCGGGACGTTGAGCAGGGTGCGTGGCGGCGAGCCGGGCGCTCGGCCTTCCTCGGTCAGAAGCCCGAGCAGAACCATCAACCCGGTCGCATAAGTATAGACGCCGCTCGTTACGGCGCGGTGGCTCGAAACGGCTCCTTTGGCCGCGCCGGTCGAGCCGGAAGTGAAAAGGATCGTCGCATGATCCTGTGGCGAGATCTCCGGCAGATCGGCCCGCGAATTTTCAAGCAGCTCGGCAAGCGCATGCTCGGCGGGCAGGTCGACCGCAAGGCTGACGATGTCGCGCCCGCTGCATCTCTCGGCGATCCGCTTCGCGCGCGAGGCATCGGCGATGATCAGCTTCGGGTCGGTGAGAAGGACCGCATGCTCCATCTCGGCCGGCTCCCACCAGCCGTTGAGCAGGGTCGCGACGGCTCCGGCCTTCAAGATGCCCATGTAGGCGAGGATCCACGAGACGCAGTTGCGCATCGCGATCCCGACGCGGTCGTCCTTCCCGATGCCGCGTTTCGCGAGGCCCGCGGCGACGCGGTCCGAGACGCGGTCGAGGTCGGCGAACGAAAGGCGCTCCTCGCCTGCAACAACGGCTTCGTTTGCCGCGTTGAGCCCGCAGAAGGTGCGGAAAAAGGACGGCAGCGTCGA
>Ga0310810_10003789_pt1 | contig 16582 bp, 14 predicted proteins | sample NCmetagenome_FD_207641 | JGI IMG/M metagenome (GOLD analysis project Ga0310810, IMG submission 207641) | Soil microbial communities from experimental microcosm in Duke University, North Carolina, United States - NC | ecosystem: Engineered > Artificial ecosystem > Soil microcosm > Unclassified ... | reverse complement strand
GTGGGCATCCGATGCTCGGCCGCGCTATCGATGATCAAATGCCGCTGGACGGACGAAAAATACGGGCTGCCACGTATCACCGCGCCCTGCGCTCCTTCCACAAGGGCTTGACGCATGGCGCTGCCGACGGCTTCCGGTTGCGGCATCTCGACGAAGCCATATTCGATCCTGAGCATCCTCGCGGCCTGGTCCTGGCCCGGCGCGAACAGCTGCCAAATCGGACGTGAAGCAAGAACCGCTATCCTGGTCAGCGGCGGCACCATCTCCTTGAGGATTGCGAACACCTTGCCCGAGATGTCCCGTTCCAGGCTGACAAAGCCGGTAATGTTTCCGCCCGGACGCCCCAGATTCTTGACGAGGCCGCCGAGGAATGGATCGGCGGCCGACGCCGTCACGATCGGGATGGTATTGCTCGCGGTCCAGGCCGCCCGCACCGCGAGGCCACCTTCGGTCACGACGATATCGACCCCCTCACGCACCAATGCTGCAGCAAGCCCGGGAAGCTGACCAGGCGTGCCATCCCCGACCTGCGGAACGAGGACAAAGTTGCGCCCCTGCACGTAGCCGCGCTCGGCAAGCGCCTTCAGAAACGCAGCGAGCTCATGCTCCGGCTGCGGTGCTGCGCGAAGCAGCCCGATGCGCTTCATCTTCGCGGGCTGCTGCGCGCGCAACGCGCGTGGAAGAACGACCGCCGCACCAAGCGCCGCAATGAATTCGCGACGTTTCACTCGATAACCTCGTCGGCGGCGGCCAGCAAAGCCGGCGGGACGTCGAGGCCAATCGCTTTCGCAGCTCTCAGGTTGACGATCAGTTCGAATTTTATCGGCAGTTGCACCGGCAGTTCGGCGGGCAATGCACCGCGAAGTATCTTGTCGACATAGGATGCCGAGCGTCGAAAAATATCCTCGGTATTCGGCGCATAGCAAATCACGGATTCGGTTTGAGAGGCGCCCGAGACCACCGGGACATGAAACTGCAACGCCTTCTCATTGATCAACACCCGATTGACATTGAGGAAAGCATCGCTCATCAGCACGACCCCGTCATCACGTTCCCTGGTCGCGAACGCCTGCTCGATGTCGGCGGCGCTGCCGACCGGCAGTGAGAGCGGCGTCACGCCGGCGGCTTTCGCCGCCGCTACGAATGGCTTGAGATAGTAGTCAGAATAGGTCGCGATCGCCGGATTGAACATCATCGCGACGCGTCTGGTGCGCGGGGCTATCTCCTTCAGCAGTTCGACCCACTTCCCCGCTATCGAAGCCTCGACATTGACAAAACCGGTGATGTTGCCGCCGGGCCGCGCGAGGCTCGCCACGAAGCCGCTACCGACGGGATCGGAAACGGTGACAAAGACCACCGGGATGGTCCTGGTTTCACGCTGCACGGCGGCCGTGGCCGACGTGGAATTGGACAGAATCACTTCGGGGTTGAGATCGACCAGCTCCCTTGCAAAGGCCCGGTTTCTCTCGGGATCGCCCGCGCCATAGCGAAAATCGATCGTGACGTCGCGATCCGGCACCCAGCCCAAATCGGCGAGCCCTTTCAGGAACGCGGCGACACGCCGTCGGGTGGTTGGATCTTTCTCCGCAAATCCGATCAGAGCTCCAATCCGCCGCATACGCCTGGTCGCCTGCTGAGCACGCGCGACGAACGGCCAAGCAACAGCAGCGCCGCCAAGCCCCGCGATGAAAGCCCGCCGCTTCATTCGATCACCTCGTCGGCGCGGGCGAGCAGTGTCGCAGGCACTTCAAGGCCGAGCGCCCTGGCGGTGCCGAGATTGATCACCAGATCGAATTTCGTCGGTTGCTCGACCGGGATGTCGGCCGGCTTCACACCGCGCAAAATCCTGTCCACCTGTTCGGCGGCATGCCGGAACAGATCCGTCCAATTCGGTCCGTAGGACATCAAGGCCCCCGCATCGGTATATTCCCGACCTCCGTAGATCGTCGCCAACCCTACGGTTTTTGCCAACGCATTCATCCGCATACGGTTGTTGAAGATCAATGGATCGGTGGCGACATAAAGCGCGTCGACGCCGCCCTTGAGCGCCTCGATGGCCTCAAAAATCTCATCTGCCTGCCTGACCTCGATCGGCCTGACTTCCAGTCCAAGCGACTGCGCCGTCGCCAGCACTTCGCGCATTTCCAGCACGGCGCCCGGAGCTGCGACATTGGCCATCACCGCCAGGCGCGCGAGCTTTGGCACCACCTCACGCAGCAATTCAATCCGCTTGCCCGTGGTGTCGGTCTGCTGGATCGACATACCGGTGACGTTGCCGCCGGGATGCGACAGGCTTGTAACGACGCCGGCACCGACGGGATCCATCTGCGCTGCGAACACGATCGGAATGGTCGTCGTGGCGCGCTTCGCCGCGAGCACCGGCGCGGACGCCCATGTGACGATAACGTCGACCTTGCGGTCGGCAAACCCGGATGCGATTTCGTTGTATTGGTCGGCACGCGCCTCCGCCCAGCGGAATTCGATCGCGACGTTGCGCCCGTCGACCCAACCGAGTTCGCCTAAACGCTTGACGAAGGCGGTCACCCACTGGTTCGCGACCTCCGGCGATGATGCGCCCATAAACCCGATAGTGGGCAGCTTTGCAGGGCGCTGGGCGTGAATGAGTGTCGGCCACATCGCGGCGATACCAAGCCCCGCAATGAATTCGCGACGTTTCACTCGATAACCTCGTCGGCGGCAGTCAACAACGTCGGCGGAACATTGAGCCCGAGTGCCTTCGCGGTTTTGAGGTTGATCGTCATCTCGAATTTGGTTGGCTGCATCACCGGCAGATCGGACGGCCGTTCGCCCTTCAGGATCCGGCCGCAATAGACCCCCGAGTTGCGATAGGACTCGTTGATCGGGGTGCCGTAACTCAGGAGACCGCCAATCGCGACGTTTTCGCGCCAGCTGTAGCTGGCGGGGATTGCGTCCTTGGCCGCGAGTTCGACGATGGCTCCCCGCCGGCTGTCGAAAAACGGCTCGCCGGCGACGATCACCGCACCGATGTGTCGCTCGACGAGATGCGCGAATGCCGCCCCGATTTCCTGATCGGTGCTGGCATCGACAACCTGCAGATCGAGACCGAATTTCCCTGCCGCTTCTTGCGCGGCCTTTATCTCGAGCTTGACGCTCGGATTGGCTGGATTGGTAAGATACGCAACGACGCCGGCTGCAGGAACCAGCTCGTGCAGAAGCGCCAACCGCTTTGCAACGAGTGTCGCGTTGAACAGGCTCATTCCGGTCACATTGCCGCCGGGCCTGCTCAAACTGGCGACCAGTCCAAGGCCGACCGGATCGTCCGCGGCTGAAAAAACCACGGGGATTGTGGACGTCGCCTTTTTTGCCGCGAGCGCCGACGGCGGGCCGCCCGCGGCGAGGATTGCCGCCACTTTCAGCTCGACAAGTTGGGCGGCGAGCGCCGGCAGCCGGTCGTAGTGACCTTCCGCCCAGCGGTATTCGATCGTCACGTTCTGGCCGACGGAAAAGCCGGCTTCCGTCAACCCCTGGCGAAAGGCGGCGGCAACGGCGGCAGATTCATTGGGCGATCTGCTGCTGAGAAATCCGACCACGGGCACCGCCGACTGCTGCGCACGCGCGACGAGCGGCCACGCCGCCGTCGCTCCCAGGCCTGCAATGAACGCACGCCGCTTCATCCGATTTCCCGACGCTCCCCCAACCGGGGAACACCAAAGGCCGTAAATTATTTCTGATAATATTCCTGCACGGTCTCCCACGCCACGGTTTGCAGGAATTTCGCGGTCGGCGGATCGATGCCGGCGGTATAGGGATTGCCGACCGGCGAACGTCCGGTCAGCGCCGCAAACACCACGCAGGTTGCCAGATACGTTCCGGCGAGCGACGGATGGCGCTTGTCCGGCACATAGAGATTGAGCTCTGGCTGCGCAGCCCTGGCACGCGCGAAGGCAAGGCCGGCCGGGATCACCAGCGCGTTGTTCGCATTGCCGGCAACCGTATAGGCCTCGGCCAGTTGCGCGGTCATCTCCGGCTTGTCGGCATAGGCCCAGGACATAAAAAATACCGGCCTGGCGCCGTGAGCGCGGACGGTGTCACTGTTTTTCTTCGCGTAGTCGGTGAAGACGGATTTAAGCGTGGGATGGATCGGGCACTGGCTGCAATCCATCATCACCGCGACGTCGAACAGTTTGTTTGGCTTGTTGAAGACGACAACGTTGTTCTCGTCGAAGGAGTAGTTGCCGATGGCGTTGGGCCGGAAATAGCTGTCGACGTCGTGCCAGTCGAAGCCGGAGCCGCCGATCGTCACCATGGTGTTGCGGTAGTCCTGCTTGTGCTCGGGGTCGGCGGCCTTTTCCATCCCCGACAGATGACCTGGCAGGCCATTGTTGTAGTAGAAGAAGCTGTTGCCGATGAAGATTCCGGCCTTGGGGAAATCCGGCCCCAGGCTGGTGACGGCAGGCCTGGTCTGCGCCAGCGCTGCGGTCGGTCCGGCGACGATGGCGCCGATTGCGGCGAGCGCGACGACAAGCATACCCAATATTCTCGACATTTCCGTTCTCCCTGGCCGGCTTTGTTTTGTGTCATCCTAGCACAGCGCCAAGGCTTTGTGGCGCGATTTGGACGACCCGGCTTCCAGGCGGTGCAGGCTTTCAGCCTTTGCAGCGGCGCGGCAAAGGGCTATTTACCCAAGCAGGATAAGCGGTAAAAAAACCGGAGCAGTTGCGATGTCGATGCAAAGTGTGGCCTCCCCTGCGCTGCCCTTCACCCCGCCGAAGCGAAATACGCTGACGCATATCCCGGGCGACGAAGGCTGGCCGCTGATCGGCAAGACGCTCGAAGTGCTCGCCGATCCCAAAGGACAAATCGAACGGCAAGCCGCCAAATATGGGCTGGTCTATCGCAGCCATCTGTTCGGCGAGACCAGCCTCAGCCTGCTCGGGCCCGAGGCCAACGAGCTCGTGCTGTTCGACCAGGCCAAGCAATTCTCCTCCACCCATGGCTGGGGCCGGATCCTCGGCCAGCTGTTCCCGCGCGGACTGATGCTGCTGGATTTCGAGGAGCATCGCCTGCACAGGCGCGCGCTGTCGGTCGCCTTCAAGTCCGGCCCGATGAAATCCTATCTCGCCTCGCTCGATGCCGGCATCGCCGCGCGCGTTGCCCAATGGAAATCGAAGCCGGGACCGATGCTGTTCTATCCGGCGATGAAGCAGTTGACGCTCGACCTCGCCGCGACCTCGTTTCTCGGCGCCGATATCGGCCCCGAGGTCGACGAGGTCACCAATGCCTTTGTCGACATGGTGGCGGCGTCCGTGGCCGTGATCCGCAAGCCGTTGCCCGGCACGAAAATGGGCCGCGGCGTCAAGGGCCGCAAGCGGATCGTCGCCTATTTCTCAGAACAGATTCCGATCCGCCGCGAAAAAGGCGGCGAGGATTTGTTCTCGCAGCTTTGTCAGGCGACCCACGAAGACGGCGCACTGCTGTCGACGCAGGACATCATCGATCACATGAGCTTCCTGATGATGGCCGCGCATGATACGCTGACCTCGTCGCTGACCTCGTTCGTCGGCGAACTCGCCGCCCATCCGGACTGGCAGCAGAAACTGCGCGATGAGGTCATCGCGCTGGGCATTGCGACCGATCAGCCGACGAGCTTCGATAATCTCGAGGCGATGCCGCTGTCGGAAATGGCCTTCAAGGAGGCGTTGCGGCTGAAGCCGCCGGTGCCGTCGATGCCGCGCCGCGCCGTCCGCGATCTCACCTTCAAGGGTTTTGCGATCCCCGCCGGCACCTTGGTCGGCATCAACCCGCTGTTCACCCATCACATGGCCGAAATCTGGCCCGATCCCGAAAAGTTCGATCCGATGCGTTTCACCGACGAGGCGCAGCGCAACCGTCATCGCTTTGCCTGGGTGCCGTTCGGCGGCGGCGCCCATATGTGCCTCGGGCTGCACTTCGCCTATATGCAGGCGAAATGCTTTGCGCGGCATTTCCTGCAGAACCTCAGCGTGTCGCTGGAGCCCGGCTGCAGGCCGGACTGGCAGATGTGGCCGATCCCGAAGCCGCGGGATGGACTGAAGGTCGTGCTGAAGGCGGTGTGAGATTCGTAGGGTGGGCAAAGCGCAGCGTGCCCACCATACTGGCAACGTCCTCGGATGGATGGTGGGCACGGCGCAGTTGCGCCTTTGCCCACCCTACGATCCTTGCCTACTCCACAAACGTCGTCAGCTGCGCGCCCTCATCCGCCACGAATACCGCTATCAATTCCGCGGGCTCGGTATTGCTGGCGTTGGCCGAGACGAGATGCACGGCACCGGGCGGCTCGAAGAACGACTGGCCGACCTTGAACGTCTCGACCGCGCCGCCGGCAAGCTGCGAGCGGATTTCGCCCTTGGTGACATAGGCGGTGACGGAACCGGCATGCCGGTGCGCGCGGGTGAACCCGCCGGGGCCGTAGAACACGCGCACGATCGTCACCCGCTTGCCCGGAACGTTCGGCAGCGCGTGGGAGGAGATCGGTTCGACGGTATCGAGCGTGGAGCCTGCGGGATCGCTGCTCGCGCACAAGGGCTCGATGATGGCCGAGATCGCGTCCATCGTCGACGGCAGCGCCTTTCCGATCACGAACGCGCAGGCAAGGCCGGCGATCACGGCCAGATAGAACGGACGACGCTCTGGGGTGGCTGGCGACAGGCCAAAAGTTGCAGACATTTTTGTCTCTCCTTTCAATTCTCGTCGTCATTGCGAGGAGCGAAGCGACGAAGCAATTTAGCTTTCTTTTTGCCGCGCCGTGGATTGCTTCGCTTCGCTCGCATTGACGGAGTAACTCTAACCCTGATCGAACGCCTTGCGTAACGCGACATAGCCCTGCTGCTGCTGGCTCCAGTTGCGGCCGGCGCGCGGCGTCCGGCGGTGACGATTTTCGCGCCTTCGGCTACGAAAATCTCCGCCGTGTGCAAACCTATGCCGCTGGTCGCGCCGGTGATCACCGCGACCTTGCCGTTCAGCCGTCCCATTTGGCTAACCCCTTTTGACGCCAGCTTAATCCCCAGTTGATGATCGCGGATTGAACCATGGTTCGGAACTGATTGCGCCGTTTTTGTTGGCGCCAATATTCCCGCCCGCCGGGGACAACGCAAGCGAGCCTGTCCGGTGCGCCGCGTCCGGGGCGGGTCCCCGCAAGGGCCGGTGCCGTGGAAATCCCGGATTTCCGTCATGGTTGGCCTTATTTTGGATTCGCTGATCACGTGAAGTGACAATACCGATGACGAAATTGATCGACGAATTCAGGCACGGCTGGCAGGGAATTTCCCAGCCTTCATCCCCGTTCAGCATAGGCTTTGCGGTCGGCTGCCTCGTTTTGGCGACCATGGCGCGCTGGGGATTGGCCCAGATCCGCCCCGACGTGTTCTTCACGCCATATTTTCCGGCCGTGTTCTTTGCCACCGCCGTCGGCGGCTTCCGGATCGGCGCGGCGACGGCGATTGCCAGCGGCGCCCTCGGCGTCGCCGTCAATTTCAGCGATGCGATGGCCGATCCCGCCCGTTTTGCGCTGCTGCTGATCTTCTGGGCGGTCTGCGCGCTGACGATCTGGGGCGTCGAGCACTACCGGACCATCGTTGCGCAGCAGCGCCAGATCGCAAGACGCCTGATCGAAGAAGAAGACTACCGCAAGCTCGTCATCGACGAGCTGCAGCACCGGCTGAAAAACAAGACATCGACGATCCACGCCGTCCTGCACCAGGTGTTGCACGATCAGCCGCAGGTCTGGAGCAGCATCGACCACCGGATCCGCGCGCTGTCGGCAACCGACGATCTGATCGCGCGGGTCGATGGCAGCGGCTGCGATATCAAGGACTTGCTGCGCTCCGAGCTCGGGCCTTACGGCCATGTCCGGTTCAGTCTGAACGGCGAACCACTGTTTCTTCCGGCCAAGCTGGCGGTCAGCCTGGCGCTGATCTTCCACGAATTGGCCACCAATGCCGGGAAATACGGTGCATTTTCCGCGGCAAACGGCATGTTGCAGGTGTCCTGGTCGGTGTCCTACGACAGTTTGAACATCCCGCTGCTCCAGATCACCTGGGATGAAACCGAAGGGCCGACGGTTGAGAATGTCGGGGCGCCTGGCTTCGGCACCAAGCTGCTGCAGTCGGCGCTGCGCGCGTTCGACGGCAGGACCGAGATCAGCTTTCTCAAGACCGGCGTTCACTGCACGATGCAATGCCGGATTCCCGCGAGTTGAACGCGGTTGCATCGCTCAAGCGCGCCGACCGCCATTCTGATCGCAAGCGACCGAACCCCGCATTGACATTCTGTTAATGACGATTGGGACCGTGTGGACCACAAACCCCGACTTCCAGGAGTGTTACGGTTTTTCGCAGTGCCACTTAACCAAAACTACAAGGGACTTTGCCAAGCTCTGCGGCTATGCACAGTCCCTTTAAACACGACTTTCGGGCGGCCGCGACCCCGGCCGGTAATGAAAGCGCCTTCGATGCTGAATTGCGCATGCTGCGCGACGTCCTCAAATTGCTTCCAACCGGGGTTACGATCCAGGACGAGCACGGCGATTTTCTGCTGGTGAACGACGCCGCCACAGCCTTGCTGCAGATGGCAGCGGCCGCACCCGCCCCCTCGCAGCTCACCGATCGTCGCGACACCTGCCTTGAACTGCTCCGCAGCGGCCGCGCCGCCGTTCTGGAAGAAGCGGTCACCAATGGGCCGGACAAACATGTGTTTCTTACCGCGCACCGGCCGATCCAGGTCGGGAACCGCAATCTACTGCTCTCCAGTTCCGCCGACATCACCGAGCAGAAGGCGTTCGAGGATACGCTGTTCCGTTCGGCCTATTATGACGAGCTGACGAGCCTGCCGACACGGCGGGTGATCGAACACCGCGTCAATACGCTGCTTGCGCACGACGGCGTCCAGGGCCATTTCGCGCTGGCTTTCCTCGACGTCGATAACTTCAAGCACATCAACGATTATTACGGCCACGCCATCGGCGACGCCCTGCTGATCGAGATGGCCAAGCGGCTGGCAATGGACTTGCGCGACACCGACATCCTGTCGCGGATCAGCGGCGATGAATTCATGCTGCTGCTCAACCCGATCCAGAGCGAGGCCGAGGTCGCCGAATTCATCCATTTCATCCTGCAGCGGCTGAAGGCGCCGTTCTTCATCGACGGGTCGGAGATCTTCGCCACCACCTCGATCGGCGTCAGCCTTTTTCCGGAACACGGCAAGAACTACGACGTGTTGCGTCAGAACGCCGATATCGCGATGTACCGCGTCAAGAACGGCAGCAAGGGCGCCGCGGCGTTTTTCGACGCCGGCATGGAGCGCGAGGCGCTGGCGCGGATGAAGATCGAGCAATCGCTGCGGCTCGCCATTCTGGAAAAACGCTTTTGCTGCGCATTCCAGACCAAGGTCGATATCCGCACCAAGGCCGTCTATGGCATCGAGGCATTGGTGCGGCTCGCGGGCGACGAGGGCGAGATTCAGGCCCCCGGCGGCTTCATCAACCTTGCGGTCGAACTGGGCCTGATCGACGAGCTGACGCACCTGGTGCTGGCGGAGATCGTCAAATCGATCGACCTGATCAACGAGACCTTCGGCCCCGAGACCACGATCAGCATCAATGTGGCAGCCAAGCAGGCCGGCAACCCCGAATTCATGCGGTCATTCGCGCAAGCGCTGGAAACGACCGGATTTCCGCAACGCTTCATGATCGAGGTGACCGAGGACGCGTTCGTCACCAAGACGCATTTCCAGGACGAAATCCTGCCGATCTTCCGCAAGCTCGGCGTCGGCATCTCGATCGACGATTTCGGCATCGGTTACTCGTCACTGTCGGCGCTGGCCGACATCACCGCCGACGAAATCAAGATCGACCGTTCCTTTATTACCGACATCCATAATCGCCCGCGCAGCCAGGGCATTTTGCGGGCGATCGAATCGTTGAGTGAGGCGCTCGGCATGACGGTGATTGCCGAAGGCATCGAAACCTTCGAGGAACTGGCCTATCTGCAGGCCGCGACCAGGATCCGCTACGGGCAGGGCTTTTACTTCTCGCGACCGATCTTCCTGGAGGATCTCAGGCCGGCGACCCCACTCGCCAGCGACGCGCGCGTCAGCCCGTCGAGCCGTCCGGCGCAGGAAAACCGCCCGGCGTTTTCGCGCGCCAGCGGCTATCGGCGCTGAGGCGCCGGCTCAAGCCGTAACCCATCATCCTGATCTTCGCATGTCTCGCTCAGCGACTCTGCACCACGGTTGGCGCGTCCATCCGTGGCGGCCGCTCAGCTGATCGTTTCCTTGCAACGACGCCATTCGGTCAGGGGGCCGTCGGCGGGTCCCCGGCGCGATATGGCCAGATATTCACCGCGCAGGATGATGCTCACGGTTTCGCCTGAACCGTTCTCGCCGGCCGGAACGACATAGTCAAAGGCGTGGCGGCTATAATTGCCGCGAATTTGCGTGCCGCCGGGCGTCGTGATTTTCTCCCCAACAATGGACATGCGCTGGCCATCGGTGCTGCACCAGTCACCGTCGATGGCGTCGGCGCGACCGACACCCGTTTGCAGCAGCATGGCGGCGGCTACCAGAACGATCAGCAAACGACCGGACATCAGGTCCTCCTTCGGTCAGCGCCGGCCGTCACGCGGCCCGGCGATTGCGGTTGTTTTCGGCGAGGATGGGTCGGATCAGCCGGCCGAACCGTTCGGCCTCCGCGTCATGCAGATAGCCGGACAGGCAGAACGAGTGGCAGCCGGCGTCGATGAATTGCTGCAGGGTATCGGCGCATTGGGCGGGATTGCCGACGACGGCGATGCCGGCGCCCGGGCGGACCTTGGTGATGCCGGTCCATAGATGCGGCAGCAGCAAATCGCCATGCTCGCGAGCAAGCTGCTGCACGCGCAGGTTCGCTTCCGATTTGTTGTACAGCGTCTTCATCTCCAGCTTCTGCCGTTCGGTCGCATGGCGCACCAATTGGTCGGCGGCCTCCCACGCGTCAGTTTCATTTTCGCGGCAGATCACCTGCAGCCGCATGCCGAAGCCGATGTCGTTTTCGCGGCCGTGGGCGCGTGCCATCTGCCGTATCTCGGCGATGTTCGAAGCGATCTTCGCCGGCAGATCGCCCCAGAACAGGTGCACGTCGGAATGTTTGGCCGACAATTCCCAGGCTTGGCGTGAGCCGCCGCCGAGATAGAATTTTGGAAATGGCTGCTGCAGCGGGCGCGGCCTGATATGCGCGCCCGACAGCTTGTGAAATTTGCCTTCGAAGGAAAGCGGGCCGCGCGTGGTCCACAGCGACTTGAGGATCGAGACCTCCTCCTCCATCAGCGCGTAGCGCTCCTCCTTGGCGTAGCGCACGCCCTCGCCTTCGACTTCGCTCTCGTTCTGGCCGGCGATCAGGTTGATGCAGATGCGCCCGCCCGACATCCGGTCGAAAGTCGAGATCATTTTCGCCAGCAGCACCGGATTGATGTAGCCCGGCCGGGCCGCAATCAGCGGCTTGATGGTCGACGACCGCGCCGCCATGAACGCACCCGAGATCCAGGCTTCCCAGCAGGTCGAGCCGACCGGGATCAGCAAATATTCGAAGCCTGCCTTTTCGGCGGCTTGCACCACGCGGTCGCATAGTTCAGGGGAGCCCGGAATCTGCGCTTCCATCAGGCCATAGGCGGTGGTGTCGCCATGCGTGGGCAGATACCAGCCGAATTCGAGCGGACGCATCAACGCTTCTCCCTGTGGGGCGTTTGTGGCGAGGATCGTGTAGGAACGCAGTTTACCGCCTGGGCGCCGCGCGGCAATCGGGTTCCCGACCTGGAGGCTTGATCTGAATCAATCCCGCAATAGCCATTTTCGATTCCAATGGCGTCTCCGGCAAGATAGAGAGAAACCATGTCTCCGGTCTCGCTGCTTCTGAATGTGATCTGGATCGTGCTTGGCGGCGCATGGATGGCGTTCGGCTGGCTGGTTGCCGCGGTCGTCATGGCGATCACGATCATCGGCCTGCCCTGGGCGCGGGCCGCGTTCAACATCGCGACCTACACGCTGTTTCCGTTCGGGTCCAAAGCGGTGTCCCGCGACCTCTACACCGGGCAGGAGGATATCGGCACCGGGCCGCTCGGCGTGGTCGGCAACATCATCTGGCTGATCCTGGCGGGGTGGTGGCTGGCGCTCGCGCATGTCGTCACGGCGGTCGTGCTGGCCGTAACCATCATCGGAATTCCGTTCGCCTGGGCGCATCTCAAGCTCGCCGGCATCGCGCTGTGGCCGATCGGCAAGATCATCGTGCCGGCGTAACGATCAGGCCTGGAGCAGGGCTCCGACACAAAATCGCGAAAACAACCCCATGCAAAGTAGAATGGGGCCCGGATTGCAGGCTAGCCGGCGGCCCTCTCGGTCGGCTTCAGCCGCTCGAACTCATCGTCACTGATTTCGGTTTGTCCGACCAGCACGCTGCAGCGCAGCCGCTTGACGAGATAGCTGCCGACCGAGCCGAACCAGCGCGCCAGCGGTCCCTGCGGACGATGACCGACGACGACGAGATGGGCGCCGATCTCTTCGGCGACCTCCGCAATCTTCTGGCCGGCGTCCCCCACCTCCAGCCGCGCCGTCGGCGAAAAGCCCAGCGCCTTGAGGCGATCCGAACCCTCGTTCAGGATCGCCTTGTAGTCCTCGGTTTGCAACTCGATCGGAATGGTAAGCCCGGCTTCCGGCGTCATGATCGAGGAGACCTCGACAACCGCCAGCAGGAACACCTCGGAGCGGCACAATTGCGCGAGCTTGGCGCCTTCCCGCAAGGCGCGCCTGCCCTCGATTGACCCGTCATAGGCGAGAAGAACCTTCTTATACATCGGACGTCCCCATCGATGGCCGAGAAGATCAACACCGCTAGACTAGCACCAATCGGCAGGAACGGATCAGATTTTTGACGTGAAATGAGCGCCTTCGTCCTGCCACCTTAGTCTCGCCGGCTGCCCCAAGGGCGTTGCCGACCCCAGACCAATCGACTAAATGAACCCCATTGCACCCGTAGCTCAGCTGGATAGAGCGTTGCCCTCCGAAGCTGGACCGGCGACAGACCTGATCCCTCGAAAACTGAGGGTTTCTGACGACCGGTGCGTCATTTCCTCGCCATAGGCACAACCGGGCCACTGGCTAGTGCTCGCTCCGCTCCTCTTGCCCTAGAAGCCGATTGGCGGTGCCTGCGACGGCCCAGGGGAGCACTTCGAATCCCGCGCAAACTATGGCAGGGTCGAGCCTTCAATTTGCCAGTGAGGCTCGCAAAGCGACCGGACACGCCAAGCCCTGATACGCTTATGCGGCTGGCTGCCTTCGAGTGCGTCCGGGGCTGAATGAAATTCATGACCATCTGACTAAGGAGCTAAAGCGGAGCTGCGCGATCTATTTGAGGCCGTGCGTCAATATTTGGTTGGACTGGGTGAGGATGTTCAAGTCAAGGAGCCAAAGAACTACATTGCATTTAAGCGACTGGAGAATTTTACCTGTGCGGAAATCTACCCGCAGGTGAGGGTGGTAACTCTCTATCTGCGCATCGACCCCACTACTGTGGAACTTGAAGATGGCTTCTCCCGCGATGTCACAAAGATCGGGCATTTCGGCACCGGCAACTTGGAGCTTTCCTTGAGACGATGGAAGATTTTGCCAAGGCGCAGCCTCTACTACAGCGAGCTTATGAGGGCTCGTAAGATCGCTTTGAGCGCCCTTGGCGAAAATAAGCGCCCCGCCACGGTCCCGGCACGTGTTTTCCTGGCGCATCCGATACGCTCAAACGAGCAGAGTTCGGCAGCCGCTAGCTCTACCACAGACCTGGAAATATTTTATCTCCTCAAGTCGCCAGTTTGACTTCGTGTTGATCGAGGGATGCCAATGCCTCCGTTAAGACAGACCGGACCCGCGCCGCGTCTGTCGGTTTGACGACGGAAGGATCGAGGTAGAAATCCAAGCCGGGCATGCGTTCAATGACTACTCCCCTCTTTTCAATAGACGCGTCCACGATGTTGTCGACGGAATAAGGAACTACCTCGCGGCTTATGCCTTTCATGGTAATCGGAGACAACGCGTGAGCGGAAATGATGTCGCTGACCAACGCCAATGTTTCGTAACTGATGACGATACCGCCGGGTTCGGCTATGGATTGCAGACGCGCCGCCAGGTTGGCTTCCGCACCGATAATGGTGTAGTCCATGCGATCGGCGCTACCAAAATTCCCGACATTACAATAGCCCGAATTGATTCCAATTCGCGACTTGAACGGGTGCTCGATTCCTGATGCGCGCCATTTCGTGTTCAACTCGATCAGACGGCGCTGCATGTTCCACGCCATCCTCAAGCACGCTTGAGCATCCGCGCGGTCCCCTTTTGTCTCGGGGTCACCGAAGAAAATTAGCATTGCGTCACCAATAAACTTGTCGATCGTGCCCCCATGCTCGTGTGCGATGGCGGACATCTCGGTGAAATACTCGTTGAGAAGCTGTGTAATCAGTTCCGGCTGCAGCCGCTCGGTCGTCGCGGTGAAGTTCTGAATGTCAGAGAAGAAGATCGTGAGCTTTTTCCTCTCGGTATGGATAATGACGTCTTTCTGGCCGCTAAAAATGCTCTTGTAGACCTGAGGGGAAATGTAGCGGGAAATTTTCATGGAAAGTCCCGCCAGAAAGTCGTTCGCCGATTCCAGCTCCCGATTCATTCCTTTGATGCGCACTGCCTGACGTCGCTGCAAGTTGAGAAATGATATGCCACTGATCGCAGCGAGGATAAAGTAAGCCAGCAGATACTTAAACGAGAATAAATTTGCGGCTATTGGCTGTGTAATGACAACTTCCTGGATACCGCGAACGTCTCCCACTTTCCAATCGGTTTTGGGACTTTCGGGATGAACATTGTGACAACTGACACAGGCTTGGCCCATTATCACTGGAGCGATCAGCCGAACTTGATCGTTGAATAGAGAGTTCGCAGTGTCGACGATTTTTTGCTCCGGATTGCCGCGCAGACTTTGCAGGGCACTTTTTTCAAATTGGTCCAGCTGATGCGGGGTTCGATTTTTGAATGGAAAGTCAGATACAAATCTGTAATTGATGTTTTCTTGTTGGGCGCCGATGACGCGACCAAGCTCCAGGGACAGCGTCGCCGGAATTGGGATCGCCCCCGGGACAGCTTCATAATTGTGAACTACTTTGGTCGAGCCGGGGTTCGCAAGGACGCGTCCAACGACGTTGGTCGCGTAATAGCCTCGCACGCTGGTAATTACGGAGTTCAGATCCGCAGCTTGGCGTCGCAGGGCCGCTTCCGCCAAATTGGTCAGATCGAGCCACACTGCCACTGGTAGAGCCAGCAAGAGAAACGCGATGAGAAGTCCCGTGACTAATCCGTGAGAGGCCGCATCTCCGGAGGTCGGCTTATCCATTTGTGGCTCCGTTTGTTCTTATTGGCATCTTCCAAACTGAGCAATAGAAGCGCCAGCACCATTGCGACACTAGCAACTTTTAACAGAGCGGCCAGCAATTCATGATCCCGCCGCCGGCAGCTGCAGGCTGAACAGCATGCGAATTTAGCCGATAAATCTGCCGTGTGGTAAACCGGAACTGGTCATCCCCCGTCGCGCCATCAGGCAAACCGCTCGCCACAGTCCCGGCACCCTTGGTACATGGCTTTCATGGCGCACCCGACACGATTCGAACGTGTGACCTTTGCCGACGGAGCCCCGCCAAGGGCGTTGCCGACCCCGGACCAATCGGCTAAATGAACCCCATTGCACCCGTAGCTCAGCTGGATAGAGCGTTGCCCTCCGAAGGCAAAGGTCACACGTTCGAATCGTGTCGGGTGCGCCAGCCCTCATAAGCCGTGACGGACGCCCGTCCGGGAACCGCAGTCTGGAGACCCCACCCTTGAACGTCGCGGGAGAACCCGGCGGCCCTGCCGGCGCCGAACCCGGGCAGCGGGTTGCGGACGGACTGTACACGCTCGGGATCGAGATGACCGGCATCAAGCGCGGCCACGCGACCGGTGTCGTCGTTCTCCACGATGGCCGTATCATGGGTGGCGACAGCTTTTTCTATTATACCGGCTCCTATTCCCACCATAAGGGCAAGTGGCGCGGCGAAATGATCGTGCATCAGCACACCGACGCGCCTCCGGGCCTGAACCTCGTTTTCCAGCGTCGCGAGGTCACCTGCGGCTTTACCGGAACCTATTCGGATGGTTTTGCCGACATCGATGGCACCGCGCTGGTGGGGAGCTACAGTATTCCCTTCCGCGCGCGACTGACGCTCAAATCCTCTCATGCAGACATCAAGTAAGCGAGTGACCCGGAATGCCTGAAGCCGATCTCGACGCCGTCATCCGGCAACTTGCCAAGCAGCAGAACAAGAGCCTGATGGGCGCCGCCAAAAAGCGGTCCGCGTTCTACATGGCGAAGGCCGCGAAGGCAAAGGACAAGGACGCCAAGACGCGGCTGAAGCTGATGGCCAGGCGCACGATGGAGCACGGCCTCGCCGCGGCCAAGCGGCTGCAAAATTCGGCGGACAATACCGCCGACAGCTACGCACGGGCGATCAAGAACGCGGCGGAAGAAATC
>Ga0310810_10003788_pt1 | contig 16582 bp, 16 predicted proteins | sample NCmetagenome_FD_207641 | JGI IMG/M metagenome (GOLD analysis project Ga0310810, IMG submission 207641) | Soil microbial communities from experimental microcosm in Duke University, North Carolina, United States - NC | ecosystem: Engineered > Artificial ecosystem > Soil microcosm > Unclassified ... | reverse complement strand
GCCACCCTCGTCTGGCACCTCCGCACCTCCGTCTCGCCCCCTCGTTAAATGATTCTCGTTAGTTGCTGATCGTTCGCCGAAGCGGGCGCTTCTGAATGGAGATCGCAGTCGAACAGCATGTCGCCGCCCATGCGAAACACCTTGTATTGCGGGCGGCGGCAGTCGCGCAGCTTCTGCTGCGGCGCCAGCCGGATCGCCGGGCGGCCGTCGCCGATGATCAGCGGTGCGATCGCGACGTGCACGCGATCCAGCAGGCCGGCCTGCAGGAACGCGGAGACGGTCACGCCGCCGCCCTCGACGAAGATGCGGGAACAGCCGCGTGCCCGCAGAATTGCGAAGACGGCCGCAAGGGCCGCGTCGGAGCGTGGATCCTCGGCATCGATGCTCATGATCGTGGCGGTGCCCAACTGCGCCTCGCCCGGCGCGATCAGATTCCGCGCGCAGAAGTAGAGCGTCGGCGCAGCCGGATCGTTGAACAGCCCGTACCGCGCATCGAGCCTCCGGGCGGGATCGAAGACGACGCGCAGGGGATTGGGGCCGGTCACGAGGCGCGTGGTCAACTGCGGATTGTCAGCGGCCACCGTCCCCGACCCGACGATCACGGCGTCGGCGAGCGCCCGCATCCGGTGCAGATGGACGATGTTCGCGGAGCCGGTGACGAACTGGGAATCTCCTGAATGCGTGGCGATGAACGCATCGAGGCTCTGCCCGAGGTGACCGATCGCGATCGGCCGCGCCGCGGTCGCGCCGCAGACCGGCAAGTACAAATCGAACGCGCTGTGTCGATGATCGTCCGGCGGTAACAGCGATTGCCAGCCTCCGCCCGGACACCACTCGAGAATGGCGTCCGTATCCTGCGCGGCAAGCGTCCCGTCAGCGGCCGCCGTGAAGCGAACGCGTCGGCCTCCCCGCTCGAGGTCGTCGGCCGCGACAGCGGCAGCGCGCAGCAGCGGCCACGCCGCGTCGAGTCCCTGCATCGAGAGGGCGATTATACGGGGCCTGTTCGGGGTTCCGCGTTCTCTGTTCCCGGTTCGTCTTCACTGTTCGGTTCAGGGTTCGTGGTTCTAGGTTCGGGGTTCGCGGTTCGGGGTTCGTGGTTCCGGGTTCGGTTCCGCGTTCGGTTCGACCGTTCGAGTTCCCCTGGCGCGTCTTCCCTGTTCGGGACCACCGCCGGTCGCCGGGTTGGCACAAGACGCGAACTCCGAACCCCGAACCCCGAACCCCGAACCCCGAACTCCGAACCCAGAACACCGAACCGAACCCAGAACACGAACCCAGAACCGAGAACCGGGAAGCCTGAACCGTATTTCTCGCTTACGATCCCCCCATGCTCCGATCGATGTCGATTGCCGCCGCGCTGTTCACCACAACGATCGCGCTGACCGCGGCTCAGGCGCCGCAGGGCACGCGGCCCGACCCGCTCGTCCGCGCCGGTACGACGCAGCAGGTGTCGGACCACGTCTACATCATTCCGGACAACAGCGTCCCGCTCGTCCCGAACGTCGGCATCATCGTCGGCGCGACCAGCGTGATGGTGATCGACACCGGCATGGGCGTGCGCAATGGCGAGACCGTGCTGCGCGAATCGCAGAAGCTTGCCGGCGCAAAGCCGATCGCGTATCTGGCGACGACGCACGTGCATCCGGAGCACGATCTCGGCGCCGCGGCGTTCCCTACCAGCACGAAGCTGATTCGCGCGCAGTCCGAGATCGACGAGATTGCGACCGACGGCCTGAAGGTGGCCGATCAGTTCCGCGCCATGTCGCCGTTGAACGCGGAGCTGCTGAAGGACGCGCAATTTCGCAAGGCCGACATCACGTTCACCGACACGTACGACGTCGACCTGGGCGGCGTGAAGGTGCACCTGCAGGCGGTCGGGTTCAACCACACCAAGGGCGACACGGTGTTCTTCGTCGAGCCCGATGCGATCCTGTTTTCCGGTGACACGGCGATGATGCGGCTGCCGAACATCACCGGCCAGAAGGAGCGCGCGCAGCACTGGCTGTCGACGCTCGACCTGCTCGAGGCGATGAAGCCGACGTTGATCGTCCCCAGCCATGGACCGACCGGGGACGTGGCGTTCATCAACGCCTACCGGACGTACCTGCGAGGGATATAATTCCGGTTCCCCGTTCATGCGTATTGCGCGGCGGTTCGTGATCAGCGGGCGCGTCCAGGGTGTGGGCTTCCGCTGGTTCGCGAAAGATGTCGCCGACCGGGAAGGCGTGACCGGATGGGTGACGAACCTGTCCGACGGACGCGTCGAGGCGTTCGTTGAAGGGGACGCCGAGGCGGTGGCGCGAGTCGAGCGTCACCTGCACGACGGTCCGCCCGGTGCGCGCGTGCAGCACGTCAACGCGATCACCGAGGAGCCGGGCGGCGCGTATCACGACTTTTCAATCACGAAGTGAATCAGGATTCATGGATCTCAAAGAGCACATCCGCAGCGTTCCCGATTTCCCGCAGGCCGGCATCCTCTTCTACGACATCACGACGCTGCTGCGCGACCCGCAGGGCTTCAAGGCGACCATCGACCAGTTGTCGCTGCCGTACCGCGATCAGGGGATCGAGGCGGTGGTCGGCATCGAGAGTCGCGGCTTCATCCTGGGCGCGGCAGTCGCGCAGGAACTGGGCGCCGGATTCATTCCCGTTCGGAAGCCAGGCAAGTTGCCCGCGAAGGCGATCAAGGAAAGCTACAGCCTGGAGTATGGGAAGGACGCGCTCGAAATTCACGCCGACGCGATCGACAAGGGGCAGAAGGTCCTCGTCGTCGACGACGTGCTGGCGACCGGCGGAACGGCGGCGGCGACGGCGCGGCTGGTTCGCAGCCTCGGCGGCGATCTCCGCGGGATGGCGTTCCTGATCGAGCTGCTGTTCCTCGACGGCAAGTCCAAACTGCCCGGCGAGCAGGTCTTCTCGGTTCTGAAGTACTAGACCGTGTCGGCCGGCGGCTGGCGGCCGGCGTTAGATGATCAACCTCGCTGCGCTCGGGGGAAAGTCGTAGGGGCGGGGCTGCAGCCCCGCCCCTGCACTGACCGGAAAACGAGCCAAGGTAGAATTCAGCGAAGGTCCCCGTAGCTCAGTTGGATAGAGCGCGCGCCTCCTAAGCGCGAGGCCCCCGGTTCAAATCCGGGCGGGGACGCCAGCGACCTCTGTCACCGGGAAGACAAGCACATGAAACGCACTGAACGTCAGCATCTGAAAGAACACGAACTCGCGCAGTTGATTGGTTCGGCGCGCGACTTCATCGAGCCGCGCCGCAAGCAGCTCACCGCTGTGCTCGTGGCGCTCGTGGTCGTGGCCATCGTCGCCGTTGCGGCGATGTCGATCCGCCAGCGCCGTGCCTCGCGCGGGCAGGACCTGCTTGCCGAGGCGATGGTCGCGCTGAACGCGCGTGTCGTGCCGGCGCAGCCCGGCGACCCGACCGACGTCCCCGCGGCCGCGCAGTTCGGCAACTCCGGCACCTTCTCAACCGAAAAGGCCAAGCTCGAGGCGGCGATCCCGAAGCTGAAAGCGGCGGCAGACGCCTATCCCGACAGCGAAGCGGGCATTACCGCGCGCTATCACCTCGCGAGCGCCTACGCGGCGCTGGGCCAGCCGACCGACGCGATTCGCGAGTATGACGACGTGATCAAGCGGGCGGGCGACAGTCTGTACGGCCACATGGCGAAGTTCGGGAAAGCCGACACGCTGTCACGGTCAGGGCAGACCGATGCCGCGATTGCGGCGTGGAAGGATCTCTCGACGCAGACCAGCGATGAAGTTCCTCAGGACGCGGTGCTGCTCGAGCTCGGCAAGGCGTACATGCAGAAGGGTAACAAGGACGAAGCCCGGAAGACCTACACCGATCTCGTCGATCAACACCCCGACTCGGTCTACTCAGGCGAAGCGCGCCAGGAACTGGAGAATCTGAAGAGGGCCGCATGATCCGCCGCGCATTTCTCGCGAGCCTCGTGGCCGCCGCGCTAGCGCAGCCAGCCACCTACGCACAAAACGGCGCCGCTCCGGGTTCGACCGCGAGCGGCGCACCTGTGTACGGACGGTTTGGGGTCGATACGGCCGGCATGGATCCAAGTGTCGATCCCGGCGACGACTTCGCCGCCTACGCCAACGGCACCTGGCAGAAGACGACCGCGATCCCGGCTGACCGATCCAACTGGGGTACGTCGACGATCCTGACGGATCAGGCCGAGCAGCGCGTGCGCGGCCTCGTCGAGGACGCGGCGGGCTCGCAACAGGCGTCGAAAGGATCGGCGGCGCAGAAGGTGGGCGATTTCTACACCGCGTTCATGGACGAAGCGGCCATCGACAAGGCGGGCCGGTCGCCGCTGCAGCCGTACCTCGCGGCGGTGGCGAGCATCGGCAACAAGGGCCAGTTGTCGCGCGCCATCGGCTTTGCGGATCGCAACGGCGTCAACGTGCCGATCCGCACGTCGGTCACGTCCGATTTGAAGAACAACGATCGCTATGCGCTCTACGTCGAGCAGGACGGCCTCGGGCTGCCGGATCGCGATTACTACCTCGATGAGAAGAACGAGCGCTTCGCCGACGTCCGGGCCAAGTACGTCCAGCACGTGGCCGCCATGCTCACGCTGGCTGGGCTGACCGACACCGCCACGAAGGCGCAGGCCATCGTGGCGCTCGAGCGGAAGATCGCTGAAGCGCACTGGACCCGCGTCGAATCGCGGCAGATGGACAAGATCTACAACCCGGTCACGCGCGCCGAACTGGCCACGAAGTTCCCGGGTCTCGACTGGAATGCCTACATCACCGGCGCGCAGCTTCCGGACAAGGTGTCGATCATCGCCGTGCAGCCGAGCGCACTGGCCGGCATTGCGCAACTGGTTGCCAACGAACCGCTCGACGTCTGGAAGGACTATCTCGTCTTCCACATCGTCAGCGACTACGCCTCGGTGCTGCCGAAGGCGTTCGTCGACGAAGACTTCGCCTTCAACGGCAAGGTGCTGGCCGGCACCCCGGAACCACGCGAGCGGTGGCGCCGCGGTGTGGACCAGGTGAACGAAGCGCTGGGCGAAGCGGTGGGGCAGTTGTATGTGGCGAAGTACTTCCCGCCCGCGGCCAAAGCCAAGGCTGACGAACTGGTGCACAACCTGCTCGCCGCGATGGACGTGCGGCTGCAGAACCTGACCTGGATGGCACCGGAGACCAAGGTGAAGGCGCGCGCCAAGCTGGCGGCGTTCACGCCGAAGATCGGCTATCCGGACAAGTTCCGCGACTACTCGAAGCTGGACGTGAAGCGGAACGACGCGTTCGGAAATCTCCGCCGCGCCCGCGAGTTCGAATACGAGCGCGAGCTCACCAAGTCAACGGGACCGGTCGATCGCGGTGAATGGGAGATGACGCCGCAAACGGTCAACGCCTACGCCAACCCGTCGATGAACGAGATCGTGTTTCCGGCGGCCATCCTGCAGGCACCGTACTTCGATCCGAACGCGGATCCGGCGGTCAACTATGGCGGCATCGGCGCAGTGATCGGCCACGAGCTCAGTCATCACTTCGACGATCAGGGCCGCAAGTTCGACGCGAAGGGCGCGCTCGCGGACTGGTGGACACCGACCGACGTCGAGCGGTTCAAGGCGTACACGGATCGCGTGGTGCAGCAGTACAGCGAGTACGAGCCGCTGCCGGGTAAGCACGTGAACGGCGAACTGACCCTTGGCGAGAACATGGCCGACCTCGCCGGCGTGATGGTCGCGTACGACGCGTACCGGATTTCGCTCCATGGCCAGGAGGCGCCGGTCATCGACGGGTTCACCGGCGATCAGCGCTTCTTCCTCGGATGGGCGCAGGTGTGGCGCCGGAAATATCGTGACGAGGCGCTGCTGCGTCAGATCACGACGGATCCGCACACCGCCTCGCACTTCCGGCCGTACGTCGTCCGCAACATCGACGCGTGGTACGCCGCGTTCAACGTGCAGCCGGGCAGGAAGCTGTACCTGGCGCCGGCGGATCGAGTGCGCGTGTGGTAGCAGGTTCGCGCTTCGACGTTCTCGGTTCCTGGTAGGTGTTCTAGTTCGAGTCTCACTTCCACCGCTCGGGATCGTCCCGACCGTGGAGTCAGGATCCGAACCTGAACACGAACCGAGAACCGAGCACGCAGAAGGGCGAACTGTTTATTGCGCCGCCGCGCGTTTCGTCGCGCGGGCCAGCACGCCGCACAGGATCAGCGCCGGCAGGCCAAGCAGCCCGGAGACGATGAAGAAGAGCGCGTAGCCGTCGAGCAGGCTGCGCCCCGCGGCGAGGTGCTCGACCATCACGCCGGAAAATCCCTTCGCGAACTTCCCGATGTAGGTGTACGTGGAGCTGAGGAGCGCGTACTGCGTCGCCGTATAGCCGACGCTGGTCAGCGTCGACATGTACGTCACGAGCGCGACGCCCGCGAATCCGATCCCGAAGTTGTCGGCGAACATCACCACGCTGAACAACCGCACGTCCGGACCCAGCCAGGCCAGCGCGGCGAACGCGGCGATGACGCTGCTCTTCATGATCACGCCCGCGATCAGCGTCCATAGATAACCGAAGCGGACGGCGGCAAGGCCGCCTGCCGCGATCCCGACGACGGTCGCGATCGTGCCGACCGACGCGCGCACGGCGCCGACGACATCTTTCGACAATCCGAGGTCGTGGTAATACGGGTTGTACATCGGCCCCGAGATGTAGTCCGGCAATTGGTAGAAGCTGATCATCGCGAGCATCAGCACCGCGAGCGATCCGTGCGCGCGGAAGAACTCGACGAAGGGGCTGACGATGGCGTCGACCATCCCACGGACGGTCGTCAACGGCGCCGCCGCACCGGAGCGCGCATCGGCCGGCGCCCGGCGCGGCTCCATCGCGATGAACGTCGCGACGACGCCGATGCCCATCAGCGCCGCCATCACGCCGTAGGAGAACTGCCAGCCGAAGTGATTCGCGATGATGAGAATCAGCGCTTCGGTGATCAGGATCGCCACCCGATACCCGAGCTGATAGGCCGACGAGAGCAGCCCCAGCTCGTCGCCATCCGCCGCCACTTCGATGCGCCAGGCGTCGACGACGATGTCCTGGGTGGAGGAGGAGAAGGCGACGAGGAGCGCGAAGCTGCCGATGGCGACCAGTCCCGCACTGAGGCCGACGATCGACATCGCCAGCAGGCCCGCGCCGACGAGGAGCTGCGACACGAGCATCCAGCCCCGTCGTCGTCCCAGTGCGCCGGCGAGCGGCGCGTCGACACGGTCGATGATCGGCGCCCAGAGGAATTTGAACGAATAGGCGAGCCCGACCCAGGAGAGAAAGCCGATCGCCGAGAGGGCGGTGCCGGCGTCGCGCAACCAGTAGGCGAGCGTGTTGCTGCTCAGGAAGAACGGCAGCCCCGACGAGAAGCCGAGGAGCAGCATGGCTGCCACCTTCGGCTCGCCAAGCGACCGGAGGACGCGTCGCTTGCTGACCGGTGGCCGCTTCGTCCCGCCCGCCGATGCCGGAGTCGTCGCCGCGTTGGCTGTGGTCATGGGCGCGCCTCTATCTGCATGCTGAATTCTGCATTCGGCATTGTGAATTCTGCATTCCGACGACTCACTTCGCGTCCTCGGCGAGCGTCTTCAGTTCCGCGAGCAGTTTCAATGCGTCGAGCGGTGTCGTCGCATTCACGTCGATGCTCTTCAGGCGGTCGGCAACCGGCGAGGCGTCGGATTGTGCGATGGCAAACAGGCCAAGCTGGCTGGTTTTCGGATCGCCGGCGGCTCCCGAGAGCGTCGGACGCCCACCGCGCGACGCCTCGTCTCGCTCGAGGCCGGCGAGGATCTCGCGCGCGCGACCGACAACCGCACCGGGCAAGCCGGCAAGCCGCGCCACCTGGATTCCGTAGCTCCGATCGGATCGGCCAGGCACGATCTTCCGCAGGAAGATGATGTCGTCCTTCCACTCGCGCGCCGCGACGTGCGCGTTGACGACGCCGGGGACGGAATCGGCGAGGTCGGTCAGCTCGTGGTAGTGGGTGGCGAAGAGCGTCTTCGGACGGGTGCGCGCGTTCGTCGCCAGATACTCGGCCACCGCCCACGCGATGCTGAGGCCGTCGAAGGTGGAGGTGCCGCGGCCGATCTCGTCGAGCACGACCAGACTGCGTGATGTCGCCGTGTGCAGGATATTGGCGGTCTCCTGCATCTCGACCATGAACGTCGACTGGCCGCGCGCGATGTTGTCCGACGCGCCGACCCGGGCAAAGATGCGATCGACGATCGGCACCTTGGCGTCTTTCGCCGGGACGAACGACCCGATCTGGGCGAGCAGCGGAATCAACGCCGTCTGCCGCAGGTACGTCGACTTGCCGCCCATGTTCGGCCCCGTCAGGATCACGAGCTGCCGGGTCGTCCCGTCCAGATCGATGTCGTTCGGGACGAACGCATCCGGCGCAAACCGTTCCACGACGGGGTGGCGGCCGTCGGTGACCAGGAACTCGTCGCCGTCGTGCACGTGCGGCTTGGTGTAGTTGCCGACGGCAGCGGTCTCGGCGAGTCCGGCCAGGACGTCCAGCGTCGCCAGCGCACGCGCCGTGTCCTGAATCCGCGGCGCCTCGCCGGCAATGCGGCTCCGCAGCCGCTCGAAGATCTCGAGCTCGCGCGCGAGGATCCGCTCGTCGGCGCCAAGGACCTTCTCCTCGTACTCCTTCAGCGCCGGCGTCGTGAAGCGCTCACCGCCGGCAATCGTCTGCTTGCGCTGGTAATCGTCAGGGACGTTCCCGAGATTGGTTTTCGTGATCTCGATGTAGTAGCCGAACACGCGGTTGAAGCGAACCTTGAGCGATGAGATCCCCGTGCGCGCGCGTTCGCGCTCTTCCATCTCGGCGATCACCTGGCGTCCGGATCGGCTGATCGTCTTCAGTTCGTCGAGCTCGGGATCGACGCCGTCGCGCGTGAACCCACCGTCGCGCGCCACCGCCGGCGGTTCGTCGATCAGCGTCCGCTCGATGTCATCGCGGATGTCGGTCAGGTCATCGAGTTCGGCGAGGAGGCTCTTCACCAGCGGCGCCTGCAGCGCCTGCAACACGAGCTTGACGCGCGGCACGCACGCGAGTGACAGGCGCAGCGCGACCAGATCGCGCGGTGAGGCGTTCCCCAGAGCGGCCCGCGCCACCAGCCGCTCGAGGTCATGCACCGCCTTGAGGACTTCGCGGAACTTGCCGCGTTCGGTTGACCGGAAGGCGAGTTCCTCCACCGCGTCCAGTCGATCGCGAATCCGCTCGAGTGAACACAGGGGCCGCAGCAGCCAGCCGCGCAGCATCCTTCCCGCCATCGACGTGACCGTGCGGTCGATCTCGTGCAGCAACGATCCCTGCGCTCCGCCCTCGCTGCCGATCACCACCTCCAGGTGCTTCAGCGTGACCGGATCGACGATCAGGCACTCGGCGGTCGTCTTGTAGCTGATCGCGCGCACGTGCGCGAGATCGATCTTCTGCGTGTCGCGCAGGTGGCTGACCAGCCCGCCCGCCGCCTGCACGGCCGCCGGATGACCGTCCAACCCGAACCCTTCGAGCCCGTGCGTCTTCAGTTGATCGATCAGCGTCCGGCGCGCCGACTCGGGCTCGAAGTTCCATCCCTCGGTGGTCGTCACCGGCAACTGCAGCGTGGTGATCTCCGGAAGGCGTTCGACGATTCCCGAGTCGACGGCGGTGACGATCTCACGCGGACGCAGCACGGAGATGTCGTCGGCGAGCGCCTGCAGGGCGTCGGCGCCCCTGTACTCAGCCGTCGTGAACTCGCCCGTGGAAATGTCGATCACGGCGACGCCGTGGACGTCGCCGGACCTGACGATGGACATCAGGAACGACGGCTCCCGGGCATCGAGATAGCTCGAGTCCGTCAGGGTTCCCGGCGACACCACGCGCACGACTTCGCGCCTGACGAGCCCCTTGGCCTTCTTCGGGTCCTCGACCTGTTCGCAGATCGCGACGCGGAAGCCCTTCTTCACCAGCCGCGCCAGATAGCCGTCCAGCGCGTGGAAGGGCACGCCGCACATCGGGATGCCGTTGCCGCCGGCGTCCTTCGAGCGCGACGTCAGCGTCAGGTCGAGCGCGCGCGCCGCGACGAGGGCGTCCTCGTAGAACATCTCGTAGAAGTCGCCCATCCGGAAGAACACGACCGCGTCGCGGTACTGCCGCTTGGCGTCGAGATACTGCCGCATGGCCGGCGTAACAGTGGCCGTGGACATTGATGAAGGTGTGTCAATTATTATCGTTCACCACATGCTGGTTCTCGGGCTTGACACGACCACACGAGTGGGCAGTTGCGCGCTGGTCCGCGACGGGGTCGTCGTTCACGAGCGCGCGAGCAACCCACAGATCTCGCACGCGGAACATCTTCCGGGCGACCTCATGGCGCTCCTTGACGCTGCCGGCGTCGGTCTCGATGCGATCGACGTCTTCGGCGTCGCCGTCGGGCCCGGCTCGTTCACGGGACTGCGTGTTGGCATCGCGACGATGCAGGGACTGGCGTTCGCGACGAAGAGGCCGCTGATTGGCGTATCGGCGCTGGACGCCCTGGCGCACGTGGCACAACGGCCGTGCGGACCGGTCGCATCCGCGGCCTCACGGACACCGGCCGCGAGCGTGGGGCGAGCCTTGCCAGGCTCGCCCGGCGGACCTGACAAGGTCCTCCCCAATGCCGCCGCGCCTGTGCGCCTGGCCACCTGGATCGATGCGTGGCGTGGCGAGGTGTACGCGGCACTGTACGAGAACGGACGCGAGGTCGAGCCTGCGTCCGTCGAGCACCCGGATTCGATCCTCTCGAGGCTCAGCGAACGCGGCGGGTTGCGCAACGTCTGTTTCATCGGCGACGGAGCCCAGTCGTTCGCGCAGAGGATTCGCGACGCCGGAGGGCACCTCGCCGAGCCCGTCTCGCCGCTGATCGCGGCAGCCATCGCGCAGATAGCCGATGCGTGCGCGCTGGCCGGCGATCGTCCCGGGCCGGAGGACATCCGGCCACTCTACGTCCGGCGCACCGACGCCGAACTTGCGCGTGATGCCCGACACGACCGATAGCCTTTCGCCCAGCCTCCCCGAAGGGCGGCCGTTCACAATCGAGCCGCTGGCCGGCGAACGCGATCTCGAGGGCGTGCTGCGCGTCGAGGCGGAATCGTTCACCAATCCGTGGACACGCGAGATGTATGCGTGGGAACTGCAGAATCGCTCGGTGTGCCACATCTACGTGGTGCGTACGGCGGAGTGCCACGTCGCCGGCTTCTGCGCCTTCTGGCTGGTGTTCGACGAAATTCACATCAACAACATCGCCATGCTGCCCGCGTACCGTGGCCGCGGCATCGGCCGTGCGCTGCTCGAGCACGTTCTCGCGGAAGCCCGCACGCTTGGCGCGACGCGCGCCACGCTCGAAGTGCGCGCGTCGAACACCGGCGCGCTCAAGCTGTACTCGGAGCTCGGGTTTTATGTCGCGGCGACCCGCCGCAACTACTACACGAACCCGGTCGAGGATGCGCTCATCCTGTGGCGAGGCGAGCCGTAGCCTCAGCGTTTCGTCGCGGGCATTTTGCAATTGCGATCACATGGTCAAAGGTGTAACGTCGCGTCATATCCACCCGACGGTCCCTGTTCGCGAAAGGAGGGTGCGACCATGAGCGCAGCGGAAGCACAGGAAGTAAAGAACCTGCTGCTGAAAGACAGCGACCAGTATCGGCAGCTTGCCGAACGCCACCACCAACTGGACGATCGCCTGCACGAACTCACCGACAAGCACTACCTCTCCGATAACGAGCAACTCGAAGAAGTCACCCTCAAAAAACGCAAGCTCGCGCTGAAAGATCAGATGGAAGCGATGGCGCGCGAGTACACGACGACGCAGTTCCACCGCGCCTCGTGATTCCGTCTCGATCCGAGCCTTAAGTTCATCCGGGTTGAGTTGTCCGGCGTCCGCGCGGGACAATTCAATCCGGTATTCATGCGCATCGACCCAGCGGGCTGGCCCTTCGTCCTCGGCGGACTGATTGTCGCAATCGTCGCCGGGTTCTTTGCCGGCACGGCCTTCGGCAGCGTCCTGCTCGTCCTCACGGTTTTCTTCCTCTTCTTTTTCCGGGACCCCGAGCGGCAGGTCAGCAGCGAACCTGGGGCGGTCCTGTCCCCGGCCGACGGCCGCGTCATGCTGGCCGGGCCCTCAACTGCACAGAAATTCCCCGCGCCGGCCTGGCAACAGATCAGCATCTTCCTGTCGCCGATGGACGTCCACATCAACCGGATGCCGGTGGGCGGCCGCGTGACGAAGGTGGAGTACCATCCCGGCCGTTTCCTGCCGGCGTTCAAGGCGGACGCGGGGGACCTCAACGAGTACACCGAGGTGACGGTCGATGCCGGTGGGCGGACCGTCGTGTTCCGCCAGATTGTTGGCATTCTGGCGCGCCGGATCGTCTGCCGCGTCAAGGCAGGCGACCAGCGTCACGCCGGCGATCGCATGGGCGTGATGAAGTTCGGCTCGCGGATGGACGTGTTCCTGCCGGCCGATGCCGTGATCCATGCGCAGGTGAACCAGAAGGTGGTCGCGGCCAGAACGGTAATCGCGACGTTGAAACTGTAGCCGGTCGCCAGGCACGTCCGCCGCACCTGTGGCGGTCGGGAGCGTGGACGTGACAACAACACCGATGGACGCAGAACAGAAACCCCGACTCCGCATGCTGACGCCGCTGCGACGGCAATCGGACCAGACGCAACGCCGCGTGCGACGGGGCGTGTACCTGCTCCCCAGCCTGTTCACGATGGGGAACATGTTCTGCGGCTACTGCTGCATCGTCTATTCGATTCGGGGGGAGTTCGCGACCGCGGCGTCGTTCATCGGCTTCGCGATGGTGCTCGACATGCTCGACGGCCGGGTGGCGCGCATGACCGGCGCCACGAGCGACTTCGGGATCGAGTTCGATTCACTGGCGGATGTGATCTCGTTCGGGCTGGCGCCGGCGATGATGTCGTTCCTCTGGGGACTGCAGCCGCTCGGCCGTCTCGGGTGGGCCGGCAGCTTTCTCTTCGTCGCCGCCGCGGCGGTGCGCCTCGCGCGCTTCAACATCCAGTCAGGATCGCAGGACAAACGTTACTTCGTCGGGATGCCGAGCCCGGCAGCGGCCGCGGTACCCGCGGCCACGGTGTTCGCGTATCCGGCGGGCTTCCAGATTCCCGCGCATGCGATCGGCGTGCTCGCCATGGTCATCGTGCCCGCGATGCTGATGGTGAGCACGATCCGTTTTCGCAGCTTCAAGGCGATCGACGCGCAGTCGCGACGGACCTATCCAGTTCTCATCATCATGGCGCTGGTGATCGTGGTCCTCGCCGCGAAACCGGAGCTGTTCGTGGTCGCCGTGGCCTACGGCTACCTCGCATCGGCCTTCATCGGTCTGGCGCTCGCACGCTTCCGGCGCCGCGGTGGTCACGACGATCGCGCGGCAGGATCGAGCGGCGCGCCGTCGCACAAGGCAGGCTGAGACCCTGCGGGATACGGGTGCGTTCCCGATCGGAGCGGGTATGAGCGCCCTGGTCTTTGTTTAGCAAAGTAATTGGATATATCTTCGGCGGTGTGCAGGCGGTCACTCCTCTGTTCGATCTGCTCGCGATGGGGTCCGTCGCGGCGACGGCCATCGCCATCCTCCGTGTGGCATACCTGTTCGTTCGCGGACGATGGCCGCAAGGCCAACGGACGCTAAAGCATTGGGGAATCGGGGCGGCGGCATATTGCACGCTCGCCATCCTTATCGGAGCAGCACGTCCGGAACGCTCGATCGGGTTGGGTCAGCGCTGGTGTTTTGATGATTGGTGTGTGTCCGTCGATCGCGTCAGCCGCCGATCAGCCGCCACCGATACGCTGGTTACTCTGGACCTCGAGGCCTACAACAATGGCGGACGGACGCAGCGCGCGCTCTATCCCTGGATGTTCCTGCGCGATGACCAGGGACATCGCTTCGAACCGGACGGCACGGCCTGGATTGCCGACGCCGAAGCACCGGTAGCGCCACACGAATCCAGTCGCTTCTCGGTGACGTTCCATGTCCCCATGGCGGCGCGGGAACTTGACTTCGTGACGGGCCATGGCAGCGGAAAGCCCTGCCGGATGGTCGCCGCATTGCTGCTGGCCGGCGACAGCCGCTGCCTGTTCAACAAGTACGATTCGATCCGTCTGTACTAAACACCTCGCTCCGTTCGGGGACGGGTCTGAAGACCCGCCCCTACGACCCGGCCCTACCTAACAAGGGGAGCAATCTCTCCAAAGCCATCCCCTCGCCGCGAGCGCTCATGATCGCGATGGTGCCGCCGACGAGTAGACGCGGGCCGCTTCAACCCAGGCCATCGCGATCGCGAAGGCGATGACGATCGCCCAGCGCGCCCGCTCGGACAGGCCGCTGCTCATCCCGCCCTCGTCGCGGCGCCTTCCGGCAACGCTCGAATCTGATCATCGATCTGACGAATGCGGGCCTCGACGCGGTCGATGATCTCGTCCGGCGTCGAGGTGCCGGCCGTGAGTCCGACGATCTGCGCGGTCGCAAACCATTCGCGCCGTAGATCGGCGTCGCTCTCCACGTGGTACACGCGGGCGCAGTAGCGCGTACAGGTCTGCACCAGTTCGCGCGTGTTGTTGCTCGCCCGGCCGCCGACCACGATCACGACGTCGGCCCGGCATGCCATCTCGACCGCTGCGGATTGCCGGTCCTTCGTCGGCTTGCAGACGGTGTCGACGAAGCGTACGTCCGATTGCGGGAATCGTTGCCGGATCAGGTCGACGAGGTGTCGCACCTTCGGTGCCGCCTGCGTTGTCTGGGCCACCACTCCGAAGCGTGCGTGCTCCTCGAGCGCGAAAACGTCCGCGTCTTCGAGCACGACGTCGAAGCAGTCGAGGTCACCGGTCAGGCCGCGCACTTCCACGTGGTCCCGCTGTCCGACGATGACGACGTGGTAGCCCGCGCGGAGGAGGGTCGCGGCAGCGCGGTGGGCGACGCGGACGAGCGGACAGGTGGCTTCGACCACCGTCAGCCCCAGCGCGCGGGTGCGGTCGAGCATCCGCAACGACGTGCCGTGGGCCGTCACCATCAGCGTGGGCGTCTTGACCTGCGTGAGGTCCTGCGCCACTGCGATGCCCTTGGCCGCGAGGGCGCCGAGAACGGTGGGGTTGTGGACGAGGTCACCGAGAATCGTCAAGGGACCGTCGGCGGCGTGCTCGAGGGCGAGCGCGATGGCGTCGCGGACCCCGAAGCACATGCCGAGATGGGCGGCCCGAACGACCTGCATGCGCACGAGGATACACAGGCCACTCTACTCTGTAAAGTTATTTACATCAGCCCCTGCGGCCCGCGACGACCGCCCGTCCGGAACCGACCCGACGGCCCCCCTACGGGACCACCGGCAGCAACATCTCCACGGCCGTCCCCTGGCCGCGGGCGCTCGTCACGGCGATCGTCCCGCCAACGAGTTCGACGTTGCGTTTGGCGATCGGCAGGCCGAGGCCCGTGCCGGTCGCCTTCGTCGAGAAGTACGGCTCGAACGCGCGCGCCAGCGCCTCGTCGTCCATGCCCACTCCGGTATCGGCCACGCGGATCCGCACGAACCGGCCCTCGGCGCTCGCCGATACCGACAGCATGCCGGCGCTCCCCATCGCGTGCAGCGCGTTCTCGACGATGTTGGTGAGCGATCGGCCGATGAGCGTGCGATCGATCCGCACCCGCGGCAATCCCGCGGGAATGTCGATCGTGAAGCCGATGCGATCGGTCAGTCCGAGTCGATACGGATCGACGATCTCGTGCAGCATCTCGCTCACGTCCACGTCGGTCAGCTTTGCCGTCGGCGAGGAGGCGAAACTCGAGAACTCGGACGCAATCTGCCGCAGCAGCCTGACCTGCTGCAGGATGGTGGCGACGCACTCCTGCAGGATCGGACTGAGCGGCTCACCGCGATCCGCATGAACGCGTCGCAGGTGCTCGGCGTTCAACTGAATCGGCGTCAGCGGATTCTTGATCTCGTGCGCCACCTGCCGCGCCATCTCCGCCCACGCCTCGAGGCGGTGCGTTCGTTCGAGCTCGCCGCGCTGGCGCTGCAGTTCGTCGGCCATGCCGTTGAAATCTTCGACCAGCCGCCGCAGTTCGTCGGAAGACGTCGCCGCCACGCGCGCGTCGAGGTCGCCGCGGGCAATCCGCCGCGTGGCGCGCGTCAGGCGATTCACCGGGTCGGCAATGCGTTCGGCCATCCGGTAGCCAAGCCATGAGCCCCCCAGAATGAACAGGAGCGCGGCCAGCAGGACGCGGCGATCGAAGGTGTCGATCTGATCTTCGATCTGCCGCTCACGTGAGGTCAGCGGCACGGTGAGCGTCGCGTCCTTGCGATCGACGGTCAGCGGCGTCGCCGCGACAAGGTAGTCGATCGGACCGACGTTCTCGCGCGTCACGATCGCCGCTTCGCGGCGAAGCATCAGGCCGTCGTAGATGTCCGGTGGCGTCCGCGTCGGCAGCAGGTCCGATGCAAAGAGCGTGCGCTCACTCGTGGCCAGCAGATGCGAGCCGACGAAGATGTTGGCGTCCTGATCGATCAGCCGGCTGATCCAGACCATCAGGTTGTCGT
>Ga0310810_10003785_pt1 | contig 16585 bp, 9 predicted proteins | sample NCmetagenome_FD_207641 | JGI IMG/M metagenome (GOLD analysis project Ga0310810, IMG submission 207641) | Soil microbial communities from experimental microcosm in Duke University, North Carolina, United States - NC | ecosystem: Engineered > Artificial ecosystem > Soil microcosm > Unclassified ... | reverse complement strand
CCCACAGCTCGGTGCCAAGGCCGCGTACTTCAAGCAGGCGATCCGCGACAAGCTGATCGAGCACCGGCAGTACATCGAGATGCACGGCGAGGACATGCCGGAGATCACCGGGTGGCGCTGGGCGGAAGAGAAGTCGGGCACCGCTCGTGGCACGTCGACCGAAGGCGACAACGTGTAGGGCCTGTCATTCCGATCGCAGCGAGGAATGACGACCTAAAGCCAGCCGCCACGAAATCCCGCGCGCCGCAGGCCGGTGACGATCGCCGGACTGCGGCGCATGATGTCCCAGAGAAGACCAGTCCTGTAGTTCTCGATCATCAGCACGACCGGCCCCTGATCGATGCCGAAGTGGTAGGGCGTCACCCACCAGCCGGTCGGGCTGTCGGGCACCGCGAACGACTGATTGAACGATGGGTGGAACCCGTACTTCGCCGTCATCCCCAGATCCATTCGCGCGAACCGCTGCATGGTCGGGATGACGATGTCGGGAGCAAACGGCAGTGACGCCACGACGACCCACGGCGCCACGGTGCCGTCGTCGGGACCGAACGGAGCGCCCCGGGCGATGTACTCGAAGAACTCCCGCTCGACACCGTTCACCGTCCGCCTAACGTGCCCCGGGCCGTCGCAGGCCGTGAACCCCCAGCAGTGCTCGCCGTAGCCGACGTAGCCGAGGGGATTCCGGATCGCGTACTCCTGCTGGACGAGCGTCGCCTGCCGCGTGTTCTCGAAGTAGTCGCTCTCGTGCGCCCGCATGAACTCGTCTCGCAGGCCGCGAAAGTCGATCCACATGTGCGAGAGCTGATGCGTGAAGAGCGGCCCCGAGTAGAGCAGCTCGCGATCGTAGATCCGCTTCCACTGGTACGTGGCGCAATAGGCCGGGTAACTCTCGAGCGGCAGCGGGTGCGTCGGCGAGCCGAGCCCGAGGATGTACAACAGCAACCCTTCGTCGTACCCGCAGTAACGATGGGGGATGAACCCGGTCTCTGGCCGCCAGCCATGCGTCAGCGTCGGTTCGCCGTTCCGCGCCCAGTTCCAGTCGGCGCGATGGTACAGCGCATCGGCCAGTGTTCGGATCTCCGTTTCGTTAGGCACGTCGCGGTCGAAATACGTCCCGGCCGTCAACGCGCCCGCAAAGAGGAACGCCGAGTCGATGGTGGAGAGCTCGCACTCCCAGACGCGGCGCCCGGTCTCGATGTCCAGGAAGTGATAGAAGAACCCCTTGTAGCCGGAGGCGTCCGGCTCCGGGCCCTGCGGACACTGGAGCAGGTAGCGCAGTCGCTTCAGCGTGATCTTCGCGGCGAAATCCCGGGCGATGACGCCGCGCTCGACGACGACTGGAATGGTCGCCAGCGCCATGCCCACGGCGGCAATGCTGACCGGAGCGTTCGGGTCGGTCTTGTCGCGAACCAGGCCGTTGTCCGGATTGGTCTCGTGCAGATAGTACAGTACGGTGGACAGCTGCAGCAGGCCGAGGTCCCTGTCTGTCAGCAGTCGATCGAGGCCATCGTCGACATCGAGCCCGGACCGCATCGGCCGTCGTCGTCCGTCAGCCCAACTGGACGACGACGTCATGGGGCTTCGCGTCGTCGCTCAGCGGCAATGAATCGTTAGGCATGCGCTGGCCGTCCAGCTCGACCGATCGGACACCGCGACCGGTCCCGGCCGAGTTGTCCACGAGAATGCGATACATCGAGGACCCGTGGCGGTAGCGCAGCTCGAATCTCGGCCACGTCCGCGGGATGCACGGAGCGAAACTCAGCGTATCGCCACGCAGCTGAAACCCCAGGAGTGTCTCGATGGCCACGCGGTACAGCCAACCCGCCGAGCCGGTGTACCACGTCCAGCCACCGCGTCCCGTGTGCGGCGCCGCGCCATACACGTCCGCGCACACCACGTACGGCTCTACCTTGTAATGCTGCACCGCCCTGGCCGTCATGGCGTGGTAGATGGGGTTGATGAGATTCCACAGCTCCATGGCGCGGTCGCCGTGTCCCTGCAGCGCGGTCGCCAGGACGACCCACGTGGCGGCGTGGGTGTATTGTCCGCCGTTCTCCCGGATGCCCGGCACGTACCCCTTGATGTAGCCGGGTTGCAGCGAGCCTTTGTCGAATGGCGGATCGAACAATTGAATCAGGCCGTCATCGGTGCGGACCAACCGTTGCTGAACCGCACCCATCGCGGACTGCGCCCGCGCAGGATTTCCTGCACCGGAGATGACCGCCCACGTCTGCGGGAGGGCGTCGATCTGGCACTCATCGTTCTGCGCCGAGCCTAACGGCGTGCCGTCGTCGAAGTACGCGCGCCGATACCAGGCGCCGTCCCAGGCGCTCGCCTCCAGCGCCTGCCGCAGCTGCTCGGCGCCCTCACGGCACCAATCGGCATCCGCGGCCTGGCTGCACTGCTGCGCCAATTCCGCAAACGCCGTCAGCACGCTCACGAAGAACCAGCCGTTCCAGACGCTCTCGCCCTTTCCCTCAGCACCCACCTTGTTCATGCCATCGTTCCAATCGCCGGTCCCCATGAGGGGCAACCCGTGGACGCCCAGGCGATAGCCGTGCTTCAATGCGCGAAGACAGTGCTCGTAGACCGTGGCGGTCTGAGGGCTCTCCGCCGGCAGGTTGAAGTCTTCCTCCTGATCCGCGCGAAGCACCGGCGCGGTGATGAAGGGCACGACCTCGGTCAGGATCGAGGCATCCCCCGTCGTAAGCACATAGTGGTGCACGACGAACGGCAGGAAATAGAGATCGTCGGTGATGCGCGTGCGGACGCCGATCCCGGACGGCGGGTGCCACCAGTGCTGGACATCTCCCTCCTCGAATTGCCGCGCCGCGGCGCGAAGGATCTGCGCCCGCGCCTCCTGAGGCGCACCGTAGACCAGCGCCATCACGTCCTGTAACTGATCCCGGAAGCCGTACGCTCCGCCGGATTGATAGAACGCGGAACGCGCCCACACTCGGCAACCAAGCACCTGATAGATGAGCCAGCGATTGAGCATCAGGTCGACGGCTGGATCGGTCGTGGTCACCTGCAGCGCAGTCAGGTAGTGGTCCCAGTGGTCGCGTACCTTCGTCAGGACCGCGCCGGCGCTGTGCGATGGCGTGTATTCGCCGATGAGTCGGCGGACCTCGTCCAGGTCGTTCGCCTGGCCCAGGGCGAAGACGACGTCTCGCGTCTCGCCGGGATACAGCGTCAGCTCCGTCGTGATGGCCGCGCAGGGATCGAGACCGGGACCCGCGCGGTCCGACAGCCTAACGCGTCCCAAAGCGGCGGGCGCTGAGATCGAGCCGTACTGGCCGAGGAACTCCAGGCGATCGGCAGTGACGGAGTGCACCGGGCGACCGCAGGCCGCGAAGGCGATCTTCCCGGAGAACTCGCCGGCCCACGCATTTCGCGCCAGGATCGCGCCGCTGTCGGGATCGCGCTCACAGACGACCTGCAACGCAGCGTTCTCGCGCGCGGTTCCGAGGACCCACTCGACGTAGTACGTGGCGGAGAGGTGGCGCGGCCGATCGCCGTCGTTCCGAACCGTTAGGCGGACCAGCTTGATGGGATCGTCCGGCGGAACGAAGACGAGCAGGTCCTGATCGAGATCGCGGCTCACATGCGAGTACCGCGTGTAGCCCTGGCCATGTCGGACGGTCACCGTTCCCATGGGCCCTAGCGGCAAGGGCGTGGGAGTCCAGAGCTCGCCGGTCTCCTTGTCGCGCAGGTAGAGCACTTCGCTTGGCGGATCCGACGTCGGATCGTTCGACCAGGGGGTCAGCCGGTTCATCTGACTGTTGCCCGCCCACGTGTACCCGAGCCCGGCCTCCGTCACCAGACATCCGAACTGCGGATTGGCAAGCACGTTGGTCCACGGGGCCGGCGGCAGCGTCGTGGCGACCGGTGAGGTGCGGTCTATGGCAATCACGTACTCGCGGCCATCCTGCGTGAACCCTCCAAGGCCGTTCCAGAAGAGCAACCCGTTAGGCGGGACGGTCCGCCGCGCAACCGGCTTCGTCACGTGCCCCGTCGGTGCGAGCGGCGGCAGCTCGGGCTGTGGGTCGCCGTCGCGCTCGATCTGCTCGATGAGCCACCCACGGCCGCCGCCAAGCACCGCGCGCGCTGCGGCCGCGAGCAGCACGACATCGTCGGCCGGCAGGTGACGCGCGGCCAGCACGAACACTCCGCCCGGTTTGCCGAGCATTTCGGCCGCAATGCCCATCTCCAATTCCTTTCGCAATCGCTCCGCCGGCTCGTCAGCGCGCTCGTCCAGAATCACGAGATCGAACTTCAACCGCCGGCGCACGATGTAGCTCCGCCACCTGACGAGTTGGCGAACGACCGCTTCGTCATCGTCCTGTGTGACTCGAGCCAGCACGATGGGCAGGTCGCCGGAGATCGCGTGTGACCAGAGGCTTCGCTGCCCGAGGCGGTTGGCCGCCACGGCATCTCGGTCGCGAAGAACGGAGGTCGTGAAGACGACCGACGCCGCCAGGCGGTTGAATGGCGCAATCTCGTCCGCGCTGAGCTGGAGGTCCCGCAGCTCCTGTTCGCCGCAGGCGCGAGCGTCCGCGAATGCCGCGTCGATCGCGTCGAGCTCGCGGAATCGTTCGGCCAATGCCACGGCGGCTTCACGCGTGTCGGCCGCTCCAGTCGTGAACGCCACGCGCGTCGTCATTCCCGCGTCGAGCGCGATGCGGCGGCGCAGGCTGAAGATCGGATCGAGCACCGGCCCGGTCGTTCGCGACAGGCGCGATCCTGCATCCATCGCGGCGGGATTGGCCGGCGTGCGGCCACGGCCGAGGAATCTCACTCGGTCGGTTTCGTAGGCGATCTCTTCGGCAACCGCCGCGTCGCTCGTCGACGCGTGAATCGCCCACACCGGCTGCTCCTTCGCACCGCGCGGTCGGCGTCGCGCGAGCAGCGCACCGGACGGCGCATCGAATTGCGTCTCCAGAAACAGCTTCGCGAACGCCGGGTGGGCCTGGTCGGCGCGGCGTGCGTTGAGACACACCTCCGCATAGCTCGTCAACTCGATCTCTCGGCGGCGCTGGCCGTGATTCACCAGCGTCACGACGCGAAGCTCGGCATCCGCACCCGGGGGAACGCACACGGCACAGCGCGTCTCGACGTCACCATCGCGCCGACGAAATTCGGCGCGGTCGATGCGAAGGTCGACGTCGGGAGGGTCGCCCGCGCGCACCATCGGCTGCGTGCCGATCGACCAGCAGCGGTCGTCGCCGAGGTCGCGAACGTAGTAGAACTGTCCCCAGCAATCGCGCGTGGCATCCTCGCGCCAGCGCGTCACATCGAGGTCGCGCCAGGCGCTGGAGCCAGTACCTGCGCTCGTGATCATCACGCTGTACGAGCCGTTGGACAGCAGTGCTATTGCCGGATGCGATCGCATTGTGGCGAGGCGAGTGTCGGGGATGCGGGATGTCCGTTAAGTACGGACTGTCCTCCTGCATCGCCATGAGCCCTTCGGCGCGTGGTGCCTAACGAACCGGCGGTCACCCCCCGAGGGCAATCGTTGCCAGCACAAGGCCGGCACCGAGCGTGAGCATGACCAGGCCACTCCACCACGGATGCCGGCCGCCATGACGTCCCAGGTAGAATCCTCCCGCGAAGAGCATCAGCAGTGCGATGCCGTTCGAGACCCGAAGCGCGCGATGGGTATGGTCGATGAAGGCGAACGGGAGCGCCACCGGAAGGGTGGCGAGGAATACCAGCAGGAACACACCTAACGCGCCCCGGAAATCACCAGCCGTGAGCCCTGCTCTCGCGGGTAGCGGGAGCCGCTTCAGACGATTCCGGATCGCATCGACATCGTCGTCCTCCATCGTGGAGGCGATCATCGGCGGCAGCGCGTCGAGGATGAGAGAGCGCGCGCGGACCGGGTTGGATCGTGTCCGCACTTCTTTCAGGATCGTGAGGTTGCGGCCTCGTTCGGCCGCGATGGCGAGCAGGTACATCACCGCGTCCACCAATCCCCAAGCGGTGTTGCACCCCAGCGCGCCGATCAACATGCTCCGCACTTCGTCGCGGTCCGCCGTCGCCGCGCTCAGCGCTCCCGTGAACGTGAGCGCCATGATCAGACCGAAGATGACTCCCGAGACGCGGTCGACTGGAGACAGCGCCGCGAATCGGTCCGCCCCGGGACCGGCCGAGTGAGCGGGATCGACGAGGGAGAGCGTCACACGTGCGCACCGCTATGGGTGGTCATGATGCGACCACGGATCATCGGCGCGCACGCCAACGGGACTCGGCCTCGCGTCGGCGAGCCCTCCCGGCGTTACGACTGCCACGTCGGCTGGTTGAACGGACGCTGGCTCACCCATCAGGATCGGGTAGAGCTCCTTCACCGCGAGTGTCAGGGGAATCGCGAGCAATGCCCCCATGGGTCCCAGGATCACGCCCCAGAAGAGCAGCGCCAGCACGATGACCAGCGCCGAGAGACCAAGACCCGCTCCCATGAACTTGGGCTTGACCACGTTGTCCCCGATGAAGTTCACGGCGAAGAACAGTCCGAACATGATCAGGGCACGGCTAACGCCAAACTCCAGCAAGGTCAGGATGAACGGAGGAATCGCCGAGAGAATGAATCCGAACGGAACGAACGCGAACATGAAGGCGATGACCGCCCAGAGCACCGCGGCATCGGTGCCTACCGCCAGCATGATCACCAGATCGATGACCGCGATGCACGCGCCGAACATCCCGTTGAGGCCAACGAACCGTCGCACCAGCGTTATCGCGGAGTCCGCCCGCGCTCGAAAGGACCCAGGCAGTGCATCCGCGGACTTCACGAGCGGGAGCTCTACCAGGAACAGCACGACGAGCACGATCGCGAAGAGTCCTACTCCCACCAGGTTGAGCGCGGCACCCAGCAGCCCGCCGACCGCTCCCATGATTCGCGCCGGATTTGGCTTGAGCGCCTCGTCGACCTGGACTCCGCGCGCGGCGAGCTTCTGCGTCACGCCATCGACCAACCCCGAGAGCGAGGCCTGGTAGACGGGCAGGTTCTCCGACAGGCGGCTCATCGAGCGCGCGAGCACCATGACGAGAAGCACTCCGCCGAGCAACGCAGCCAGCGCCGTGAGCCCGATGGCGGCCCCGCGGCCGACGCCACGCTTGGTCAGCATGACCGGCACCGGAGAAACCGTGGCCGCGAGGAGGAGCGACAGCAGCACGAGATTCAGAACCGGCGCGGCGGCCTTCATCGCGGCCGCGATGATAGCCAGGCCTGCCGCTATCACGACGACCCGGAGCAGCGGCGATCCTCGATCGACGGTGATCATAGTAGACATGGCGCCCTCAATACCGCTCTTCTATGTACTTGTAGTGATAGTCCGGCTCTCGATATCCGTGCGGCTTCTGACGGTCCGGAAGCTTCACCTTGTCACGTGGCGCGCTCTTGTACGGAACCTTGGCGAGCAGGTGGGCGATGATGTTGAGGCGGGCGCGCCGCTTGTCGTCCGACAACGCCACGTACCAGGGCGCGTGCGACGAATCGGTCGCGGCAAACATCTCATCGCGAGCCTTGGAGTAGTCGTACCAGCGCCCATACGAGTCGAGGTCCATGGGCGAGAGCTTCCAGAGCTTGCGCCCATCCGTGATCCGCTCCTCGAGCCGGCGCGTCTGCTCCTCGGGACTGACCTCGAGCCAGTACTTCACGAGGATGACGCCCGAATCCACGATGGCCCGCTCTATCAGGGGGACAGCGCGCAGGAACTTCTGGACCTCGTCTTCGCTGCAGAACCCCATGACGCGCTCGACGCCGGCGCGGTTGTACCAGCTGCGGTCGAAGATCACCACCTCGCCCGCGGCCGGCAGGTGCCTAACGTATCTCTGCAGATACATCTGGCTCTTTTCCCGCTCTGTCGGCGCCGGTAGCGCGACGACGCGGAACACTCGCGGACTCACGCGCTCGGTGATGGCCTTGATGACGCCGCCCTTGCCGGCGCCGTCGCGGCCCTCGAAGACGGCACAGACCTTGAGTCCCTTGTATTTCACCCACTCCTGGAGCTTGACCAGCTCGACGTGCAATCGAGACAGCTCCGCCTCGTAGTCCTTGGCCTTGAGCTTCCCCTTCGGCGCCGCACCGTTGCCACTCTCGATCTCGGTATCGCTGGAGCGCTTCTTCACTTTGACTGTCACGGGATCGTCCTCTCGTGGTGCGTGACTGCTGGGCACCGTCCGTCGAGCTCATGCGTGTATGACACGAGCGAGTCCGTGCCTCACCTGACACTAGATAGGAACGCCGCAACCGGGCCGCTATGAGCCCTTCGGCGTGGGTGCGGAGCGCGAGCTCCCGTCACCCACCTGGCCGGCCCCGCCGTCGCGCCGCGTACCGTCGCACCAGAGCGAGCACCTGCAGTGCAGCGTTAGGCGGCACGTGTCGACGCCGCCCACGCACACCGGAGCCCGCTCGATCTGCGCCGGCAACACCCCGCATTCCCCGGTAACACGAAGGGCCAATTGTCCAGTCCCGCAGACGCGGCCGATTGTGCGGTAATCGCGCCGGCCGAAGCGTGTTGGCGATTGGCCGGCGCGCGTCATCCCGGAGGTGGCAGTGCCCGCGATTTCTGTCGAGCATCCAGGTCGAAACAAGGCGGGATGCCGGTTCTTCCCAGCGCTGCTCCTGTGCGCCGCACTGGCCGACTGCAAATCGGCCCCACCGCCAGTACAGCCCCCTCCCACGGTCGTGGTCCAGCCTGTCGAGGTGCGTGACACGCCCGTCCAGGCCGAGTTCACCGGTCAGGTGCGTGGCGGCGAGGACGTCGAGGTTCGCGCCCGGGTCGCCGGATTCCTCCAGTCGATGCACTATCGTGAGGGCAGCCCGGTGAAGAAAGGCGACCTGCTCTTCCTCATCGACCCCAAGCCATTCCAGGCGACCGTGGCGCGAGCGCGCGCCGACCTCGCGGAAGCGAAAGCGCGGCACGATCGCACCGTGATCCAGGTGAACCGGCTCCAGCCGCTCGCGGCCCAGAACGCCGTGAGCAAGCAGGACCTGGACAACGCTGTCGCCACCGAGGAAGCCAGCCGCGCCTCCGTGAGTGCCAGCGAAGCGCAGCTCACCACGGCGCTGCTCGACCTGGGCTATTGTCGAGTGACGAGTCCGATCAGTGGCACCGCCGGCAACCGGCTCGTTGACGTCGGATCGTTCGTCGGAAGCCCGCAGCCTACCGTGCTCACCGTCGTCTCGTCGCTCGATACGGTCCGATTCGACTTCACCATCTCCGAGAGCGAGTACCTGGCGCTCGCGCGTGCCGCTTCAGCCGAGGGCCGCTCGCGAGCCAAGGCCGATGCGCGACTCGAGCTCGTTCTCGCGGATGGCTCGGTACACCCGTACAAGGGACGCGTCACTATCGTCGGCCGCGGCGTCAGCGCCGAAACCGGCACGCTGCCGTTGCAGGCGAGCTTCCCAAACCCCGGCGGAATTCTTCGCCCCGGACAGTTCGGCCGAGTGCGACTCCCGATCTCGACGCGCAAGAACGCGATCCTGATTCCGCAGCGCGCCGTGCAGGAGCTTCAGGGGACCTACAACGTGTTCGTCGTCGGCGCGGACAGCGTCGCACAGATCCGCGAAGTAAAGCTCGCCAACCGAACAGGGAGCGACTGGGTCGTCTCGAAGGGACTCGAGCCCGCAGATCGGATCGTCATCGAAGGCATTCAGAAGGTGCGCCCCGGTTCCAAGGTGCGTCCCATGGCCCAGTCGGCGGGGCTCGACTCCGTCACCAAACGTTGATTCATGGCTGACTTCTTCATTCGGCGGCCGATCGTCGCGATCGTTGCCTCCATCGTCATCACGCTGCTCGGCCTCGCCGTTCTGCAGCGCCTTTCCATCGAGCAGTATCCCGAGCTGTCGCCACCGAACATTCGGGTGGAAACCACCTACCAGGGTGCCTCCGCCGAGGTGGTGGAGCAGTCGGTCGCCACGCCCATCGAGCAGCAGGTGAACGGCGTGGACAACATGATCTACATGAAGTCGCTCAACACGAGCGACGGGCGCATGCTGCTCGACATCTCGTTTCAGGTCGGCATGAACCGCGACATGGCGAACGTGCTCGCGCAGAATCGCGTGTCGCAGGCCCAGTCCCGGCTGCCGCAGGAAGTGCTGCAGCAGGGGGTCACGGTCAAGAAGCTCAACCCCAGCATCCTGATGGTGGTCTCGCTCTACTCGCCGAAGGGGAGTCGAGACGCGCAGTTCCTGAACAACTACGCGATGATCAACATCCGGGATGCGCTCCTTCGCGTGCCCGGGATCGCGCAGGTGGATCTCTACGGCGGCGCCGAATACGGCATGCGCGTCTGGCTCCGTCCCGACCGCCTAACGCGGCTCGGCCTCACCCCAGCCGATGTCATCAACGCGATCAAGGAGCAGAACCTCCAGGCGCCCGCAGGACAGGTCGGTGCCGCTCCGTCGCCGCCAGGGCAGGAGTTCACCTACACCGTGAAGGCGCCGGGCCGCCTCGTCACCGCCGAGGAGTTCGACAACATCATCATTCGCCAGACGTCGGGCGGCGGAGAGCTCCGGCTCAAGGACGTCGGCCGGGCCGAGCTTGGGAGCGAGAATTATCGCTCGTTCGGACGCGCGATCGTGAAGGACTCGACCGGCAATTGGACGGGCGGCGCCGCGGCGTCACTCCTCGTGTACCTCCTGCCCGGCGCCAACCAGCTCGCCTCGGCCGAGGGGGTGTACAAGTCGCTCGAGGAATTCTCGACGTTTTTCCCGAGCGACGTGGCGTACAAGATCGTGTACGATACCACGCCCTCGGTCGAGGCGAGCATCGAATCGATCATCCATACGCTGGTCGAGGCGTTCATCCTCGTGAGTATCGTGGTGTTCGTGTTCCTCCAGAGCTTTCGCGCCACGATCATTCCGCTGCTCACGGTGCCGGTGGCACTCGTCGGGACGTTCATCTTCTTCCCGCTGCTCGGCTTCTCGATCAACACGCTCACGATGTTCGGCCTCGTGCTGGCGATCGGCATCGTGGTGGATGACGCGATCGTGGTCGTGGAGGCCGTGATGCACCACATCGAGCACGGGAAATCGCCGAAGGACGCGACGGTCCAGGCCATGAAGGAGGTGTCTGGGCCGGTGATCGCGATCGCCCTCATTCTCTCGGCCGTGTTCGTGCCGGTGGCGCTGCTGGGCGGCCTGACGGGCCGGGTGTACCAGCAGTTCGCGCTGACCATCGCGATCTCGGTGCTCCTGTCCGCGTTCCTGGCGCTGAGTCTCGCGCCGGCGCTCTCCGCGATGATCCTCAAGCCCGCGAAGCAAACCGGCGGCCTGCTGGGCAAGTTCTATCGCGGGTTCAACAAGATGTTCGATGTGACGACGAACAAGTACGTGAGCTGGACGAAGATATTCGTTAGGCGGGCAATCCTGGTGGTAGTGGTGCTCGTCGCGGCCACCGGCTTGACGGGGCTGCTCGGGAAATCGCTTCCGAAAGGGTTCGTGCCCGACGAAGACCTGGGCGTCTTCATGATCAACGCGCAGCTGCCGCCCGCGTCATCGAGCGAGCGGACCGACGGCGTCGTCCGGCAGATCGAAAATGTGCTGAAGAAGACCGATGGTGTGGTCGCCTGCACGGGCATCGGCGGATCGGGAATCCTCACGAACTCGTTCAGCCCGGAGTTCGCCTCGTTCTTCTGCAAGCTCGAGGACTGGGACCAGCGGAAGACACCGGAGCTGCACGTTGCCGGGATCACGCAGACGCTGAGACGCTCGCTCGCGGGGATTCCGGGCGCCGTGATCTTCCCGTTCACTCCACCGACGATCCCGGGGTTCGGCGCGGCCGGTGGCTTCAACTTCCTGCTGCAGGACCGAAGCGGGACGATGAGCGTGCAGGATCTTGGGAAGCAGACGCAGGCCTTCCTGGACGCCGCACGCCAGCGACCGGAGCTCGCCAACCTGTTCACGTCGTTCAACCCGCAGGTCCCGCAGGTTCAGGTCGAGCTCGACCGGGAGAAGGCGCGCACGTTAGGCGTGCCGATCAACGACGTGTTTGCCGCGCTGTCGGCCTCGATGGGTGGCGCCTACGTCAACGACTTCAACCGGTTCGGCCGGCTCTATCGCGTCTACGTGCAGGCCGAGCCCGAGTTCCGCCAGAAGCCCGACGACATCGGCCAGTTCTACGTGCGAAGCCGTACCACGAACGAGATGGTGCCGCTCTCCACCCTGATGACGATCACGCCAGGCTCCGGCACCGAGATCACCACCCGGTTCAACCTGTTCCGGTCAGTCGAGATCACCGGGGTGCAGGCGCCGGGCTACACATCGGGTCAGGCCATGACGGCGCTCGAGGAGGTGGCGACGCAGGTGCTCCCGCGCGAGATGGGGTACGCGTACGCGGGGTTCTCGTACCAGGAAAAACAGGCGCCGCCAGCGGGACCGACGTTCGTGCTGGCAATCGTCTTCGTGTTCCTGCTGCTCGCCGCGCAGTACGAGAGCTGGAAGCTCCCGTGGGCGGTGCTGCTGGAGACGCCGCTCGTCGCGTTAGGCGCGTTCTTCGGCGTGTGGGTCGCGGGCTACGACAACAACGTGTTCGTGCAGGTGGGCCTGATCATGCTGGTCGGGCTCGCGGCCAAGAACGCCATCCTCATCGTGGAGTTCGCAAAAATGCGGCGAGAGGCCGGGGCGTCGGTGGAAGACGCCGCACTCGAAGCCGCAAAGCTCCGCTTCCGTCCAATCCTGATGACCGCGTTCGCGTTCATCATGGGCGTCGTGCCGCTGATGCTCGCCAGCGGTGCGGGCGCGGCTGCGCAGAATCGAATGGGAACAGCGGTGTTCTCGGGGATGCTCGTGGCGACGGTCGTCGGCGTGTTCCTCATCCCCGGACTCTTCGCGATGGTCGAGCGCATGGGGTTCCGGAAAAAGCCGCAGCACGTGGCTGTGCCATCCGGCCTGGGCGCACCGCCAGTCACGCCTGCTCCGATGGGCGCGGCGCCTCCTGGAGGACACTGACCATGCGCCCGCGACGTAGCGCGATCCTCGTGGTGCTCCTGCTTGCCGGGTGCCGCATGGGACCCAACTACGAGCGTCCGAAGACGACGCCGGTACCGCCCGCGTGGCGTGACAGCGCACAGACGCTGCGCGATTCGTCGTTCGCGAACGTTCCGTGGTGGAGCGTGTTCCGCGACGACACGCTCCAGGCGTTGATCCGGCGTGCGCTCAAGGAAAATCAGGATGTTCACATCGCGCTCGGCCGCGTGAACGAAGCACGAGCACTGCTCGGCATTCAGCGGTTGGAGTACTACCCGCAGATCAACGTTCAGGCGGGCTGGCGAACGTCCGAAGGTGCCGATTCCCTGCTCACCGGCGTCACCAACCGCGAGATGGCGTGGCTCGGCGGCGGGCTGTCCTGGGAGCTCGATCTGTGGGGTCGGCTGCGCCGACTCAACGAGGCGGCCGCCGCCAGTCTGCTGGCCACCGAGCAGGGGCGCCGCAGCGTCATCCTCACGGTGGTGAGCGATGTCGCGCGCGCGTACCTGGAGCTGATCGAGCTCGATGATCAGGTTGCGATCACGGACACGCAGGTCGTCATTCGCCGTGCGTCGCTCCAGGTGGCACGCGCACGATTTCAGGGTGGGCTGACCTCGGAGATGGATGTCCGTCAGGGTGAGAATGCCCTGGCAGTCGCCGAAGGCAGCCACTCGCGCGCGCTCCGGCAGCGGACACAGAAGGAGAACGAGATCAGCGTGCTGTTGGGCCGCCCGCCGGGCGGCGTCCCCCGCGGCTTGCCGGCGTCGCAACAGGGGGTGCCCACGGTGATCCCCGCCGGCCTGCCGTCGAACCTGCTGACGCGGCGGCCCGACGTTAGGCAGGCGGAGGAGCAGCTGCATGCGGCGAACGCCCGGATCGGCGCGGCGAAAGCGGCGCTCTTCCCGACGATCTCGCTCACGGCGACCGGCGGGACCGTCAGCGACGAGTTGGGCCAGCTGTTCAACTCGGGTACCGGGTTCTGGCGCATCGCGCCGAATGTGCTGCAACCCATCATCAACACGGGCCGGAACCGGAAGCAGGTCGCGGCCGAGCGCGCACGCACCGAGGCCGCGGTGGGCCAGTACGAGAAGACGGTCCTGACCGCATTCCGAGAGGTCGAAGATCAGCTGGTGGCGGTGCAGCGGCTCCGCGAGGAAGCCGAGGCGGCAGGACGCGCGTCGACCGCATCGCGCCGCTCGGTGCTGCTGGCGGGGCTGCGGTACGAGGGTGGCGTCGACAACTACCTCGCGCTGCTCGATGCGCAGCGGGCGCAGTTGGACGCCGAGCTGCAGGAGTCGGGGCTGCAACGGCAGTATCGCGTCGCCGTCGTGCAGCTGTACAAGGCGTTAGGCGGCGGGTGGGACCCCGTCACGGACACGCTCGCCTTGCCCCTCCCAAAACGCGGGCGCTGACCGGCGCGGCGAGTCCGCGCCTAACACGTACCGTGCTCACCCGGGTGGTCCCGACGGAAGGACCGCCTGACTGGTGTGTGGCGCGCTGGACTAAACCTTGGTCCCGTGGCCCGGTGATGTAGCCATCCCCCATTGTTGGCTCCTGAGTCCCGCGCTGGTGCGGCAATGACCTCCGCCAGGAACCACCCATGACTGGGCGATTGAAAATTCAGCTCGTTGCTTGTGTGCTGCTCGCTGGCCCGCTGTCGGCCGTCACGGCACAGAGCGGATCGCAGTCGAGCATCAACGTCTACGGCTTCGTGATGCTCGATGCCGGCTACAACTTCGACCAGATCCAACCCGACTGGTATGACGTAGTCCGGACCACGAAGCTGCCGTCGTTCAAGAACCAGTTCGCCCCCGATGGCAACACGTTCTTCGGCGTCCGCCAGACGAGGCTCGGCGTCAAAGGGACCACTCCGACGCCACTCGGTGACCTCAAGACCACGTTCGAGTTCGAGCTGTTCGGCACGGGCGTGGACGCCGGGCAGACCACGTTCCGGCTCCGACACGCCTATGGAGAGTTGGGGCACTTCGGCGCCGGGCAGACGTGGAGTCCGTTCATGGACCCCGACGTCTTTCCCAACTCGCTCGAGTACTGGGGTCCGGCCGGGATGGTGTTCTTTCGCAACATTCAGGTGCGCTGGATGCCCATCCAGGGCGACACGCGCATGACGATCGCGCTCGAGCGGCCGGGAGCCAGTGCCGATCAAGGCGTGTATGCGGGCCGCATCGAGCTGCAGGATGTGAAGCCGCGGTTCCGGTACCCCGATCTCTCCGCCGAATACCGCTACGGCAAGAAGTGGGGGTACGTCGAGCTGGCGGGACTGGTCCGGCGCATCGAGTGGGAAGACCAGGGTGGCGACGCGTTCGATCTCACCGGCAACGCCACCGGCTGGGGCGTGAACCTGAGCAGCAATCTGAACCTGGGCACGAAGGACATCGTGCGCCTTCAGGCCGTCTACGGCGAAGGCATCGAGAACTACATGAACGACGCACCAGCGGACGTCGGGATCGAGAACAATCCCGGCAACACCATCGCGCCGGTCAAGGGCGTCACGCTTCCGGTCACCGGCCTCGTCGCGTTTCTCGACCACACGTGGAGCGACAAGTTCAGCACGTCGATCGGGTATTCCAGCGTGGACATCGACAACACCGCGCAGCAGGTGCCCGACGCGTTCAAGCGCGGACAGTACGCGTTAGGCAACCTCTTGTACACGCCGGTGCCGGGGGTGACCGCCGGCGTCGAGCTCCAGTGGGGGAATCGGGAGAATTTCTCCGATGGCTTCTCGACGGACATCTACAAGATCCAGTTCTCGTTCAAGTACGCGTTCTCCAAGACTTACTGAGGGTGCGAGCATGCATCGGATTCATCGCGAACTATTGACCGTAGGCCTCGCGGCCGCCGGGGCGACGGCCACTCTGGCATCGCCGGTCCGGGCACAGGCCACACAGACCGGTCAGGACCAGGCCATCGTGACGGCCCTGAACGAGACGTACGCCAAGTTCAAGAACCTGCAGGAAGGCAAGAACGCCGATTACATCCCGGCGCTCGCCAAGGTCGATCCGAACATCTTCGGCATCGCGCTGGTGACCACCGACGGAAAGGTCTACACCGCCGGCGACATCAAGTCGGAAGTCTCCATCCAGTCGATCTCCAAGGTCTTCACGATGGCCAAGGTGATGGAGGAGCAGGGACCCGAAGTCATCGAGAACACCATCGGCGTCGACGCGACCGGCATGCGCTTCAACTCCATCGTGTCGGTCGAGTTCTCGCAGAAGGCGCTCGGCGGGCCGGAGATGAACTCGCTCGTCAACCCCGGCGCCATCGCCACGACGTCGATGGTCAAGGGCGCCAGTCGCGATGCGGTGTGGAACAGCATTCTCGGGTTCTACTCGGATTTCGCGGGCCGGCCGCTCTCGGTGAATCAGGAAGTGTTCAAGTCCGAAGCGGAGACCAATCAGCGCAACCAGGCCATCGGGGCGCTGATGTACGCCTACGGATACATCAAGGCGAAGCCGGATCAGGCGACGGACGTCTACACCGAGCAGTGTTCCGTGAACGTCAACGCCAGGGACCTCGCGATGATGGCCGCGACGCTCGCCGCCGGTGGCAAGAATCCGACGACGAAGAAGCAGGTGATGGCGGCGAAGAACGTCC
>Ga0310810_10003784_pt1 | contig 16586 bp, 14 predicted proteins | sample NCmetagenome_FD_207641 | JGI IMG/M metagenome (GOLD analysis project Ga0310810, IMG submission 207641) | Soil microbial communities from experimental microcosm in Duke University, North Carolina, United States - NC | ecosystem: Engineered > Artificial ecosystem > Soil microcosm > Unclassified ... | reverse complement strand
ACAACAGATTTCCTTTCTTTCCCAGTGTAGCCAGGTTTCTCCTGTTAAATGCAGAGTGGATTTCTCCTTCAAGTTTTGCCGTTGACCAGGCATCTGATACCATAACCCTTCTAACTGTGTACAACGGATCTTTAGACTCTTGCTGTTCTGAAAGTTGGAATGCTGCCTTTATGCCACGTTGTTTCAATTCATCAACAGCCTTTTCATTCCACGCACCATAAGGATATGCAAAATAGTCTACTGGTTTGCCTGTTATTCGTTCCAACAATTTTTTTGGTTGGTCGATCTCCCTTGTCCATTCATCATCCTGCAATTTGGTAAATAAAGGATGGTCGTAACTATGGCAGGCGATGGTATGACCTGCTTTAGAGAGTTCATATATTTCCCGGCGGCTCAGGTAATGCGGCTTATCAATCGCAATGGTCATTACAAAGAAAACACCCCGGAATCCGTACTTCTCCAACTCTTTGGCTGCAATTGAAAAATGTTCCTCATGCGAATCATCAAAGCTTATCATAATTGGTTTTGCCGGCAGTGGCGATCCTTTTGTAAGGTAATTGTACAGATCATCGGGAAGTATCGTGTGATAACCGCTATCGTGTAGTTCTCTGATTTGATCATCGAAGGTCTTTTCTGTAACGGTCAATTCAGGAGAGTGATGGCCAAGCACCATCCTGATATTGTGATAACATAATATAGGAACTTCTTTTCCGGGCTGCCACCTGGTGCTGGCACTTGTGTTCGGATCCTTTTTCGAATCACATTGAAGACAACTTATCAACCCGGCTACCAAAAAAACACGCAAGTACATATCAGGAAAAGTGCAATAGTTATACCAACGAATTTCTATAACCAAGGTTTATGGCTGATTTCATCGGCCAATGGCCTTTTTTCCCAGCCCGGCCCCGTTAAGGGTCTCCTAATTTTAGCATCGAATTCTTGTATCAAAATTTTACTACTATGAAAACTTCGACAGAAAGGAAGATCGTTCGGTGGATACATATCATTGGCAGCATACCCATTATCGGCTATATCTATGGTCCTGTTAAAAATTTCCCTCACGCTGTAACAGCTATTCAATGGGTGCTGTTCCCACTCATTGTGGTGTCAGGGCTTTGGCTATGGAAAGGACATTGGATGAGAAAATGGGGACGCAAGAAAAATAAGTTGAGCCTGGTAAATAAGATTGCTTTATCGCCGCGCTCCTCCCAATGACGAAGCGGTAGGCAGGGCTACTCATTATTCATTATTCATTGTTGATAGTTAAATTTCTCGCTGCGCCCGGAATGACAACATACTTTTGTCACGTTGTCACGCCCTACTCACCATTGACCACTCACTATTGAATCCTGAACTTCTGCCCTTCGGTGATCCCCTTCCATTTATCAGTTCTGAAAGGCGAAGCCGGAAATCCTTCTTTATTAAACAAGTTATCTTCTCCCGCATCATCCTTCCAGCCAAACCTGGCAGCAGCAGGATACTTAACCATCTCACTTTCTACAACAACAACTTTTCCATCGATCCTGGCAGCAGCCGGATAGAATTGTCCACCCAACCCGGAGATCTCAAATCCTTTCAGTTCACCGTTCTTTGACGTTAAACCTTCTCCAATATTTGTAAAGCTGATGATGATCTTATTCCCGCTCACCTTCATTGATTGATACATCGGGCCACTACACACAACATCTTTCTTATACACATTGCGCATTGCTATTGCCGCCAAACGTTTTCCCACATCCTGTTTGTCTTTCGGATGAATGTCGTTTGAATTACCGATATCCGTTGTAACTGCCATGCCAGTATTGGGCAACGATAGGGTCATAGTTTGCGCTTCCCGCAATTCAGCCCACGTACTTCCATTTTTACTATTGCCGTTATCTGCATTATAGCTGGCTAATTGTACAAAGTAAAATGGAAAATCACCAGCATTCCAATGCTTTCTCCAATCTGTGATCATCAATGGAAATGCTTTCCTGTATTGGTAAGCACGACCTGCATTTGATTCGCCCTGGTACCAGATCACACCTTCAAAAGCAAATGGGATCAGAGGGTTGACCATCGCATTGAACAATAAAGTGGGATAGCTGTTCGGGCCAACGGAAGTTGTATTACCATAAACCTGTTCCGTTTTAAATTTCCAATTGCCCGCCAAGTGAATGAGCGTTTCTCCGACCGTTAATTTCATTGCAGCACTGTCACCATAGATGCCTCCGCCTCCGCCGGTATCTTCTACACGAACTGAAATAAAATTTTTTCCTGCTTTTAAAATACCGGCAGGTATCGAATATTTTCTGTGCTGGTTGTACGAATTTGTTACCCCCACTTTCTCGCCATTTACATAAGTCACATCGTTATCATCGATCATCGCTAATTCCAATGTAGCCTCTTTGCCGGCATCACCTGGCAAAATATCAATGGCTTTTCGAAACCAAACCACGCCATCAAGATCGCCTAACTGCTTTTGTTCCCATAATGACGGCAGAGACATTTGTGGCCATGCATTATCATCAATGTTTGTACTCCACGATGCCGCTTCATTTGGTGCCGGCAGTGAGCCCTGCAGGTTTTGTATGTTTTTCATGATGGCCTCTTTACGCACTTTTGCCAGCGAATCAAGATTCAGAACCGGCATTTGCGCGATCATACTTTTAAACTCATCACTGCCTTCAAACCCTTCGCGGCTTGTCCAGGTTTCTACGTGTGTACCACCCCATGAGGTGTTGATCAAACCAATGGGCACTTTTAATTGATTGTATAATTCTCTCGCGAAAAAATATCCCGTCGCGGTAAAATTTCCTGCTGTTTGAGGACTGCAAACCTTCCATCCGAAAGTTGCAGGATCCTCAACGGAAATATCCTTTTGAGGAGTTGAATTGACAGTGTTTGGAATTTTTATGTGCCTGATCTGCGGATAATTCGCTGCTGCAATTTCTTCCTGGTAATTATTTACTTTTCCCCACCCTTCAATTGGCATTTCCATATTCGATTGTCCGCTGCATATCCATACTTCACCTACTAAAATATTTTTGACGGTGATTGTATTAATTCCCTTTAGCACGAGCTGGTAAGGGCCTCCTGCAGATTCTTTGTCAAGGTTCACTTTCCAATTTCCATTCAGATCAGTCGTAATAGTTTTTACCTGGCGATTGAAACGAATAGTGATCTTTTCATTGGGACTTCCCCACCCCCAAACAGGGATAGACTTGTTTCGCTGGAATACCATATTATCACCGAATATCTTTGGAAGCGTGATGTTCGCAAAAAGCCGGGCCGTAAAGACCAGGGTCATTAACAATAGAATATTTTTTTTCATGTGGAAACAATTAAAGGGATAAAAATACGACATAGACGGTTTTGACCTGCTGTAGCGGAACATCTCGCCAATATTGGGCTAATAGTTGCAAAGCTGCGATGCCGCCGGTACTGAAACAAATATTCCTTTGTAATAGCCTTATTTTTACATCATGCTCTTGACAAAGACTGCACGCGTCTTGCTATGGGGAGCCAACGTCTGGTATTTTGGCGAGGGAATGTTTGGACCCTTGTTTGCCGTGTTTGCTCAAAAAAGTTGGAGGTGATATCCTGGATATTACATGGGCCTGGGCCTTCTATCTCATAGTCACCGGCATTTTATACATTATCGCCGGAAGGGTCATTAACAAAAGAAAATATGAGGCACAGGTAATGGTGGCAGGTTATGCCCTTAATGCCATCTTTACATTTTGCTATTTGCTTGTCTCCAACCCCATGGAGCTTTTCCTGGTACAAGTCGGACTGGGCGTAGCAGAGGCGGTAGGGACGCCAAGCTGGGACTCGCTTTTTGCAAAGAATGTTCCAAAGGACAGTGATACATATGCCTGGGGTATGGCAAGCGGGCAGTCGCAGATAGTAACCGGCATCGCTTTTTTTTGCGGCGGCCTGATCACACACTTTTTATCGTTCAATACATTGTTTACTACAATGGGAATCGTGCAAGTATTCGCAACATTGCTACAAGCCAGGATACTAATTAAGAAAGACTAATAGTGTCAACTCCTTTTATGGTCCATCATTAAGATCAAAAATTTTGATCCATCCATTTTTGAAGAGTAGCTGTACTCCATGCCCCGGGAACGATCATTCGACGAATGGTAAACTGGGGATCTTCCTGGTCTCTCTTTTCCGATAACTGAAAGGCCGCTTTAAAGCCCTTTTGCTTTATGTGCTCAACGGCTTGCTTGTTCCACAATCCAAAAGGATAAGCAAAGTAGTTGATGGGTCGCCCTGTGATCTGTTCCAACTCCTGCGAAGGCTTATCAATTTGCCTGACCCAGTCTGCATCCACGTAATTTTTTACGTTGCTATGATTCCAGGTGTGTGAGCCGATCGTGTTTCCTTCATCTGATAACTGTTTCACTTCATCCTTTGTCATGTATCCCGGCCTGTTGAGGGATACGGTCATAATAAAATAAACACCTTTAAAGCCATACTTACTCAGCTCTTTGTCTGCAATGCTGTATTGTTCTTCACGACTATCATCAAAACTGATCATGACCGGTTTTGATGGAAGTGCAGATCTTTTCAGCAAATAATTATACAATTGGTCAGGCGAGATGGTGTGATATCCGTTATCTGACAAAAGCTTTATCTGTTCCCTGAAATTATTTACAGGGACAATATAATCCCTGGCTCTTTTTGAATCAGAAGGTGCCCAATCCCGAATTTGATGATAGCAAAGAATTGGCACCTGGGCACGATTTAAAATAGCTGACGCTGATACACTTCCGGCGACGACGGAGCCAGGATCGGTTTCATCAGCAATCGCATCCGGCTTTGTGAGTACCGCATGACTAATAGTTGGCTGCAGTGAATTGAGTGGGAGTTGTGAATCACAACCAAGGAACTGTGTTAGCAGTGCTAAGGCACAAGTAGTTTGTACGGGTTTTAAAAGTTTTTTCATAAGACGGATAAAAATCAGGGTAATTATTAACGGTTTGAAAGATAATTTATTTTCATTATGATCGCAATGTTTTAAAAACGGTTTCATTCAGTGCCGAATGATTTTACGAAAAAGGCGAAGGTTAATGTACTCTCACGTGTAGGAAAGATTACTGCATGTGCCTGTAACCGGTTTTGCAAAGCCCGCGTCCCAGTTAAAAAATCAAATATGAAAAAGATCATTCTACTCACTGGCATTGCCCTTTTTGCCTCGGCCTTCTGCCTTCATGCTCAATCGATCGACAACAAAAACTGGAAAGCATACCTGGAAGCTCCCATTAATGATACTGTTGTCTTTCATATTCAATCTGATTCCAGCTTTGTGACAAACAGTAACGGAGATGTTGTGATCCGAATGCGCTGTTTCATCGCTGGTGATACACTTACCATGGTAAACCTGGACGCTGAACAACATGGTTGCGCTGACCAAAAAGGAAAATACAAGGTCAACTATAAGGACGATAGTTTTATGCTTACCTTAATTGATGATGCTTGTGAAGGTCGTGCCCAGGCGCTTCAGGGAAGAAAGTGGAACCTCGTAACAAAATAGTACAGATTGATCCTCGCACCATATTATATTACATAACACGGTTCGCCTTGCCAATAACATCAGTTGAACCTTTTCGCTGTTTTGCATCAGATGATTCTAATCAATAAATTTTGCAGTCAGAATAACGCAGTATCCCTGCGGATCATTTTCTGCAATGTTTTAATAGCTGATTATTAGATATATAAACCAACTTAGTTAATAGAGATAAAACTACGATATGATTTCGTAACAATCCGAAGTATTTTTTCTTAAAGACACTATATAGTTTAGTTTCTATATTTGACGCAACGTTATAACTATGGTCCGTACAAATTCGTTAACCTTAAAAAACACAATGAAGCCGCTAGTCTGCACTTTTGTTTTCCTGACAGCAATGGTCATTCTTTTCTGTAACTGCGCAATCCATCTAACCAGGTTTACCGAAATTAAAAAGATCCCTTTCGGCGGGTACCAATACAAAAATTAAGTTCGCTTTGTACGGGTCTCTTAGTATAGTATAACGAGAAAATTTTTCCACAACATCCTAATGAATATCCGAAACAGAAACTCAATATCTATAAACCACTTAATCGGATAATTACGCATTCCAGCTTTACAATAAACGTAATTATCGCATTTAATTGAAATAAGGCAGTTGTTTTAAACTTAATTAATAAATCGGCATCATATTTTAATAAATAAAAACTGATCCCCGTCGAGTATGCTATTCGTTCACCCTAAATTTTATAAACAATGAAAAAGTCAGTGGGAATTTTATGTGCCATCACATTTGCATCTGGTTGCATCCTTTTGGCAGAAGGTTGTAACAAGAAGAACGAGCAAGAACCACTTGTTATCATTCCAACCGTTAACCCGATTCCGTATTCCGTAATCGCGTATTTGATTACACCCACTGATAAGAGTTTTAACCCAGATTATTACAGGGCAGCGAGGTCTGCAATCGTAGATGTGCAAAGTTGGTATCAGAACCAGATGGGCAACAATAAGACATTTACACTTAACCCTGTTATTATCGACACGTTAACCGGGTTACATCCTTCAAGCTGGTTCAACAGCAACAATGGTGATTCCCTTTATAACGGTACCGTTGCTTATGGTTTTTATAATAGCAAATATGAGCTGAAACAACTGCTTGGATCCAAATACGATTCAGCCCATAATGTTTATTTTGTTTTTGTACCTGCAGACTTTCCTGATGAAACAGTTCCCAGGGGTCTGGCCGCGGAGGGTTTGCAAAACCTGGAAGGCCTGGCAAGCAAGTATCCTGATAGCTGGAGAGGAGGTGTCGGGCACGCATTGGGACATTCATTTGGCTTGACTGAAGTTGCAATTCCGAATCCTGATGGAATAATGTCTGAAGGATTCACGAAATATCCCGCCTGTGTTTTAAAGCCAGCGGAAAAGGATAGCCTGAATGCAAATCCATTCTTCAAGGCACAGTGATTTAACTTAAACTCACGCACGAAACGGAATCCCCAAAATGCATAACACGATGGCATAAAATTTATTTCTGAGCCAGAGAAAATAAGATTCGGAAATAGAAGCAATTGTTTAGATTTGTACTGACTTCAACCGCAGATTGCTGACCGGCAATTTGTATTTTCAAATTTGCTTTACTTAAAACTTTTTTATGAAAAAAACGATCTTACTCGCTGGTGTTTTTTGCATTTCATTGGTGGCATCGCATGTTTGCGCTCAATCTATCAATAACAGGAATTGGAAAGCGTACTTTGCCGATCCTATTAATGATACGCTTACGCTTCATATTCATTCGGACTCTAGTTTTGTAACAAATAGTAAAGACGAAGTCTTCCTTCGAACCAATTGCATAATAGATCACGATACGCTCACCTTAGCTGATTATGGCGAAGGCGAACACAGTTGTCCGGATGCAAAAGGGAAATACAAGATCAATCTCAATAGCAATAATTTTACTCTTTCACTGATCGATGATGCGTGTGACGGCAGGGCGCAGGCACTTAATGGAGTCAAATGGACCGAGGTGGGGAGGCTGTAAGCTTGAAATTTTTCAGTCTGTATTGTGCGGGTTCATAGGAACACTCCGCAATTTCTCCTTGAACGATGTTTGAGACAGTGCGAACGAAAGAAGTGGATGACTATTCTTTATAGGGCAGGAGCTTTTTCAGCAGCAATTCCTTTTTATTTCTTGAAACATCTATCATCGAGCCATCGCTCATAATAAGATACCCTCCTTCGCCCTTTACATATTTTTCCACTTCATTGAGATTGACCAGGTACGATCGGTGCACTCTTACAAAGGAGTGATCTTCCAAAGCCTCCTCGATCTCTTTTAAAGTAATGGAGGCCGTTATCTTTTTCTTATCCTTTAAGAGAAGGATCGTGTAATTGCTTTCGGCCTCACAACTGATAATAGACCCAATAACAATCATCTGCAAACCATCCATAGTTGGCAAGGCTATCTTGCTAATGGTTTTGGAAGGCTGATGTAGTCTCTGCATGAGAATTTCCACCTGCTTAGCAACTGTTCTTTGTGTACGCTGCGACACCTTTTGCATAGCTTTTTGCAATTCTTCACGATCTACGGGTTTTAACAAATAATCAATTGCGCTAAACCGAATCGCCTTTAGCGCGTATTGATCATAGCCAGTAGTAAAGATGATGTCAAAGTTCACTTGTGGTAGTTGTTCCAGCATTTCGAAGCCATTCATCCTCGGCATTTCAACATCGAGAAACACGAGATCAGGTTGTTTTTGAAGAATAGCTGGCAGGGCTTCAGCGCCGTTATGATAAATACCCGTTACTTCCACATCAGGGCAAAAACTATCCAGCAATGAAGCGATCGTTTCGCAACAATCCAACTCGTCATCTACAATTAATGCTTTAATCATGCCGTTAACGCCTAAAGTGGGATTTTTAAATAATTATACAATTTCTTTTGCCATCTCGTGATATGCAATTTTTAAGCTCACTTTTGTTCCTGCGACATTTTTATTTTCATCCAGCATATCACCAATCGTATAGAATGTTTCAACATTCGTATTCTTATTGAGTAGAGCCAGTCGTTGCGCGGTGATCGTAAGCCCCATCGACTTTTCTCTTTCTGCTGATTTGCTTTTCAATTCGGCAGCTTTTTCACGACCGATCCCGTCGTCAGAAATTATGCAGTGCAAGACGTTTTCCTCCATACTTAATTCAACCTGTAAATGGCCCTGCCCTTCTTTTTGCATCAAGCCATGCCAGATAGCATTTTCGCAAAATGGCTGAAATAACAATGGCGGAACAAGCACCGACCCCTCATCAATTGTGTTGGTGAAGATGATACGGTAATCAAATGAATTCTTAAATCGCATTCTCTCCATGTCCAGGTATAAACGCAACATTTGCAATTCATCTTCCAATGGTATACTTGGTTTTTGTGAATTGATCAGCACCATTCTGATCAAACGGGAAAACCGTGTCAGGTAATCAGATGCCGCCTGTGTTTCATGTTTTAAAATGATCCGATTGATGGAACTAAGGCAATTGAAAATGAAATGAGGGTTCATTTGTGCACGCAGTGCCCGCATTTCTAACTCCGCTGCCTGGTGTTGCAACTGCGCCTGTGTTTTCTCATTTTCCAGTTGCTGAACCTTCAAATTATTTTCGAGTTGCTCGCGCTGCAACTTTTCCGTTTTACGCCTGAGTGTAATGCTTCGGTAAATAAAAATCCCAGCAATAAATAAAATGATCAAACCGCCGATAAGAAAGTTTTTTACCGTCGATTCCTGTCTTAGTTGTGCACCTTTTATTTGATTATCCTTTTTCAGAAGCAAAAGAGTCGACTCCCTTTTCTCATCACCTGACGCTCTTTTATAATTGTTCAACCGCATTAAAAACTGGCGGCTTTGGATAGAGTCTTTATTGGTGTGATATTTTACCAAAGCTTCATATGCGTCTTTAAATTGGCCCAATTGATAATAGAGAATTGACAGCAGTTGATAGCCTTCCATCATATGGTGCCGGTAATTGTCTTGCTCTGCATATTCTACGGCTTCCCTGGCATCCTGCAGAGCTTTTCTATAGCTCTTCTTTTGTTTATACACTTCCGCTCTTTCTAACAAAGGCTTTACTAAAGCACCAGATTCACTCTTTCCCAACGTTCTTGCATGCACAATATAGTTTTCTAATAGTGGAAGTGCACTGTCGGGCAGGGATTTTTGAATATAAATATCCGCATGAACCAAATTGCCATAATCTTGAAGCCCCTGTAAATTACTCATATAGTCTTTCTTCCACAGGTTCCAGTATGCAAGGGCAGAATCCGGCTTACCCATTTTGGAGTACAGTTCACTTATCGACAGTTCCATTCTCCATGGCAAATTATTTTTGACCGCATAGTTGTTACCCTTCAGCAAATACTCCAGTGCGGTTTCATAATCACCCGCGGCATTATAATATTCATACATGTAATAATCTGAATTTTGTACAAGCCGGTCTGCCTGGTGAGAGCTATCCTTTTTTGCATTTTCTTTCGCAAGCTGAGCGAATTTCTCACAGTAAGGGAATCCATCTTCATACCGCCCCTTAAAGGAATAGAACGCGCAAAGCTGCCAGGCGACCATAGTCTCTTGTTGCAATTCTCCTGCGTTTTGAAAATGAGAAATCGCTTTTTTATAGTTCATTTCTTCATCTTCAACGAGCCGGCCCAGGTAGTAGTAGGCCACACCAATAATGCTGTCATTGTGTAGCTTCTCACCAATGCTCATAACCTTTTGCAGGCATTTTTTTGTTACCGTATCATTTTCACCCCACGGCTGTAAATTTTCGACAATCGCATCGGTCAGGACCAGGAGGGATTTAGCGACTTCATATTCATGATCAGTCACAGCATCTTGCCCTTTGAGACTATCAATGAGAAGATCCTTTCTCACCATAATGGCTTGTTGCAGGTATTTCTTAAGAATCGTGTCTTTTTTTTCAGTCGCGGTTGCTAACTGAAGCAAGGATTTTGCAATTCCATATTTATAATCAATTTTCAGGGCTTCAGTATTTGCCTCTTTGGCATAGGAATAAATATTTGAGATGATTTCCTTTTTGGGAAGAAATTGACCGAATCCGACATAAAGACCATACGACTCACTTAAATGGTTTAGCACATCCACTCGTTCCCGGCCTTTCAGTCCGGGTAAAATTCTTTTCAGGTTTTCGATTTTTAAGCTATCTGCCCTGGTAAAAGAGGGGTATTGACAAAATGCGGGTAAGGCATAACATAATACTAATCCTACGATCAAAAAATATTTTTTCATATATAAAAACGTCACAGCTGCTTAGGTTTCAAAAGGAAGTAGAAATTACAAAAAATAAATGCTGTGTCCGCATTTCAAAACTATTTTTGAAATAAGGCATTTACGAACCACATTGAGCGAATGACGGAATACAGCAATGAAGTGTGGAAAATCAATAGCGAAACAAAGTGAGCTAAAGTTTGTTATGCCTATTTTATTGTTTCAAAAGCTTCTTCAGCAATTCTTCCTTTTTATTTCTTGAAATCAAAATTTCGGAGCGGTCACTCAGGATGAGATAATCACTTTCCCCTTTTACAAATCTTTCCTCTTCATTGAGATTAACCACGTGGTAGTGTCGAAATCATCAACATCAATGTCACACAGTTTTCAACCGCATGACTTGTTTTAAAAAACATCCCGCTATTTAGCGGGATCAAATGGTGACTTAATGGTTAATCCGATTGTTTGAATAAGCTTCAGCGCTTTTCTTTCACTTGCCCGAATTACTTCAATCAAAATAAATACCCGGCCAGTAATTTTTATCAAAGCTCGAATGTTTGACCCCGGCATTAAATTATCTTTTGTTTCTACAACTCGTCCATCAATATCAAATACGCTAAAGCGCAATTTTTTCATTTCGATTATCGGTAGTTAACTTGATAGAAAACCTATTGGTTGTTGCTTTAGGTGTTGACCTTATCAACAAACCCCTATGGGTTCGTTTCCTTCTTTGATCATACTAGCCCCGGCCTGAGGTTATCTACAGAAAAAGCAGAAGAATTGGCATTATCTCCATTTTCTCTACCTGTTAGTCCTTGTCAATGTCAGCTTGAATGGTGTCTGGTAATATCCCAAGGCAATTGGATCATTATTTCTGTCAATGAGTCCTGCATTTGCAGGAGTTACTCCTGGATAACTTGCCGGCTCGATTGTCCAGACGTCATTAGACACCCGTGTTACCTTAGCATAATCAGTTGTTGAAGCAGGATAGTCTTCCAATCCGTTCCTGAATAATAAACGCCAATCAACAACTCCACCCTGCTGAACTCCCCAGGCCCTGAATCCAACTATTTGAACGGAGCCGATTGTCATATTCTGTAGCCAAATAGTGGCATTTGTTCTCAGGCTATAATTTCTCTCACCTGATAAATCAAATCCAGAATTGCCAGGAAGAAATTGGATGTTCCTGATCGGAGCTTTGACTGTATTATTATTTGTATTCATGTAGAAGTTCCCATCGGATGAAAGGATTTGGGCATCTACTCTATCTGTACCGTTAACGTATGCTCCTTTTCCGTCACTTAATATATTGTTTACAGAAGCGTCATCAATGGTAACACTGAGATTCACTGTCGTATTTCCTTGAGCAGAAGGTTTGGCAGAAGATCTCAATTCTAATGATGTACTTTGTTCTTTTGATTGCTGAATATCCTTCTGGCAGCCTGCCAGTGCCAGCGCTGTCACTAGCGACGTGAGATAAAAATTCCTTTTCATTTTAAAATGGTTTGTTGTTAAGAATAAATGGTGGCTCAATTATTATTCAGATGTTTCCTGAATACCTGGGCGTAATCGCTGTATAAAAATGGAAAAGATTATATACAATTCATACAGGAAATGAGCATCCTGCCTGTATTAAATGACATTTGTACAAAATTGACGGTCATTTGAAAAGTTAACGGGGATATAACAGCTTTTTCAAAAGGAATTCCTTTTTGCTTCTTGATACATCAATGCTGGATCCATCACTCATTAGCAAATATCCTCCTTCGCCCCGTATATATTTCTTTACTTCATCGAGATTGACCAGGTAAGAATGATGCACCCTTATAAAAGAATATTCGTCCAACAATTCTTCTATTTCTTTTAACGTCCGTGAGACAACTATCTTCTGCTTCCCCTTCAGGGAAAAAATAGTATAGTTGCTATCCGAACTGCAACTGATAATAGTATCCATAGGAACCATCTGGAGCCCTTCGGTAGTTGGCAACGCAATTTTAGAGTTGACTAAAGTTGGTCTGATTTTTTGCAATAGTATTTCCAATTGCTGTGATAGGGAAGGAAGCAGATTTTGAATGGTTCTTTTTACAGCTTCCTTTAGCTCTTCCTCATCAATTGGCTTCAGTAAATAATCCAAAGCGCTAAATTTTATGGCCTTGATAGCGTATTGATCATAGCTGGTGGCGAAAATAATCTGAAAATTTATTTCCGGCAATTTCTGCAAAACGTCAAATCCGCTCATATCTGGCATTTCGATATCCAAAAAAACCAATTTTGGTTTTCTTTTCTGGATTTCATCTATTGCCTGCATTCCAGTTGCACAAGTGCCTACGACGTTCACTTCGGGGCAATGTTTTTCCAGAAGCAAAGAAAGCATTTCGCAGCAGTAAGGCTCATCGTCAACAATTATTGTATCGATCATTTTTCCTTTTTCTTATTAGATTCATTTCACAGGTACATTCTTATAGGCAATTTTGATTTTGACCCGGGTACCGGCAGATGTCCTGTCATCATTCACGAGATCTTCCATTTCAAAGGATGCCTGGTCAATCTTGCCTTTGTTGAACAAGGCTAACCTTTCACCGGTAATTCTCAATCCCATTGAATTATTGTCTTCTCCCCTTTCCTTTTTTAAAGCTGCGGAACGTATTCTTCCAATCCCATTGTCTGCAATGATACAATTTAAAAAGCCCCCTTCTTTAAAAACAGAAATATCTAATCGGCTATTCCCTTCCTTAAGTAACAAACCATGCCATATAGCATTTTCACAAAAAGGCTGTAAGATAAGAGGCGGAACAAACACCATTCCCATTTCCTCGCTGGAAGGAACAACAAGATTATAGTGAAATGAGTCTTTGAAACGAAGGCATTCCATATCCAGGTAAAGGCGGAGCATTTCCAGCTCATCTTCGAGGCTCACTGCCTGCTTTTGTGAATGGATAAGAACCATGCGTATAAGCCTCGAAAATCGCGTGAGATACTTCGATGCTGCATCGTTTTCATTTTTGAAAATGAACCGATTGATAGAGTTCAAACAATTGAAAATAAAATGGGGGTTCATTTGCGCTCTTAAGGCTTGCATCTCCAGTTCCACAGTTTGTTGACGTAACTGAGCCTGTTGTTTTTCTTGTTGTAGTCTTTCATTCTTCCGCCTAAGGCCGATTACCCGCAACATTATGCCGCCAATTAAGAATAGGATGAATAAGGAAGAAACAAGAATGCCCTGTAAAAATGTTTTCTGTCTCAATTCTTGGTTCTTCAAGGAGTTATCTTTCGTCACCATGCTAAGCTGAATTAGTTCTTTTTCACTGTCAGAGATTATTTTAGAATAATAAAGTCTTAACAAAAACTGCCTGGACAGAGTGCTGTCCTTTAACGTCATATATTTTTTTAGAAAGAAATAGGCGCTATCGTGTCGCTCCATTTTTGAATAGATATCTGAAAGCACTTCGTATGCACCCATTAAATCCCGTTTATCATTATACTTTGCCGCCACATAAAGACCTTCATTTGCAAAATCTTTTGCCAATTTAATTTTACCTGCAAATAAATAAGCTTTGCCGATTCCTGTGTAAGCATAAGACAAGGTTCCCTCATCGTTATATTTTTTTAATGTATCCAAACTGCTTATGAGCAGTTCGATTGCCTTTGGAAAATTCTTTTCTGCCAAATAAAGTTCACCCCTCGCAAACAAGTGGAACGGATTATTTGTGGGGGGTAATTTTCGCCAATAATATTCTGCAGAATCATACCGGCCCATCGCGGTATAGATACCAGGTACTGCATAATCTAACCAAGGATCATATACATCGTGAGCCTTACCATATGCAATAGCTTTTAATAAATAATTGGCGGCGGTATGATAGTCACTCGCTTCGTTGTAGAATATGGACATTGTCGCCCAACTCCATACGAACATTTGATGTTCAAATCCCGTGGCCGCGGGTTGCAAGGCTTCATGAGCTCTATAACAATAATCAAAACTTTTTTCAAAATCACCAATACGAAAATATAAGTCACATAAACTTTTGAATACGATTGCCTGCTTTTTTGCCGCGCTCGCCTTAAGAAAAAACTGACTGGCGGAATTATAGTTTCTTACTGCCTCGATATATTCTTCCTTTTTGAGAGCCAATTCTCCCTTCAGGAAATATTTTTCGCCCAATAAGGTATCGCTATCTATCTTATCATCTTCTAACAACGGATCGGAAATATATCTAATAGCCAGCTTGTAATCCTCCTTGACCAGTTGTCCTTTAGCAAGTAACAGCAATGAACAAATTTTACCGGCTTTATATCCAAATTTTGAAGCTTCATTATTGGCCTTTGAAGCATAAAGTAATGCGGAATCTTCATTATCAAGCGAGCACCCCATTAGAGCAAAATTTGTATATTCAACACCTACCTGGTTTAGGCAATCAATCCGGGAAAGTTCATTTAAAGGAGGGAGACTTTCCTTTAATTTCTCCAATCGAATGCTATCCTCATGCGGTATATTGATAGGTTGGCCCAGGGATAAGAAACAAGAGTTCAAAACAAGAATTAAAAGCAGGAAAAACCTTGGCATAGAAAACCATTCTACAAATAAGGTAAAGCAATTAATCGGAAAAATAACCAGATCCTTAGTAATTGCGTAGGGCAACTGAGCAGCTGGTAGGTTTTTTAGGACAAAATACCCATTTCTTAATATTCTTGTTGTCGTGCGGCATAACTGCTGATCTCATTCTCTATTAGGTAACAATTTCTTCAGCAATTCTTCCTTTTTATTTCTTGAAATCAAAATTTCAGACCCGTCACTCATTATGAGATAGCCACCGTCACCCTTCACATATTTTTCAATCTCGTGCAGGTTCACAACGAATGAGCGATGCACACGAATGAAGGAGTGATCTTCAAGCAATTCTTCTATTACCCTCAATGTACATGAGACAACAATTTTTTTATTGTTCTTCAACATCAGCTTGGTGTAATTATCATCCGCTTCGCAACTGATGATTGATTCTACAGCGATCATCTGCAATCCTTCCATCGTAGGCAATGCAATTTTATTGGAAGCGGAAGCTGGATGTTGTATTTTTTCCAATATGATCTTAAGCTGTTCGGGCAACGGTGTCTGCACGCGTTTGACTACCTTCTGCACGGCAGCCTGTAATTCTTCACGATCAACTGGTTTCAATAAATAATCAATGGCGCTAAACCTTATCGCCTTCAACGCGTATGCATCATAGCTCGTAACAAATATGAGATGAAAATTAATTTCAGGCAATTGCTCCAGCATTTCAAAACCATTCATCTTTGGCATTTCCACGTCGAGAAATACCAGGTTGGGATTGAGTGCCTGTATGGCCTTCAACGCATCCGCCCCGTTTGCACATGTCGCAATGATGCTCACTTCAGGGCAATATCTTTTCAACAGCGACTCCAGTGTCTTACAACAGTGTGGCTCATCATCAACTATGATTGCTTTGAGCATTTGACTTCTTTTTAGATAAGCTCTTCAACAAACTCTTTATAAACTATTTTTAAAACGACTCTTGTTCCTGTTCCCCTTCCGATTTCATCCACAAGGTCTTCAATTTCGAAATCGGCTTCTGCATTATTTTCTTCACTGAATAACGCAAGCCTCTCACGAGTGATTCCAAGTCCCATTGATCCATCATTTTTGGAAGATTTCTTTTTAAACAAGGCCGCTTGTTTTCTTCCGATGCCGTCATCGGTTATCATACACTCAAGCAGATTGTCCTCTGTTCTGATATTGATATTGATATGACCTTGCCCTTCTTTATTCTTAAAGCCATGCCATATGGCATTTTCAC
>Ga0310810_10003783_pt1 | contig 16587 bp, 16 predicted proteins | sample NCmetagenome_FD_207641 | JGI IMG/M metagenome (GOLD analysis project Ga0310810, IMG submission 207641) | Soil microbial communities from experimental microcosm in Duke University, North Carolina, United States - NC | ecosystem: Engineered > Artificial ecosystem > Soil microcosm > Unclassified ... | reverse complement strand
GCAGATCAAGGATCATCATCTCGAGAAGCACGTGATGCTGGCCGGGTTCCGGCCGGACGTGCTTTCGGTGCACAAGGCGTTCGACATTTTCGTCATGAGCTCGGTCACCGAGGGGCTCGGCACGTCGCTGCTCGATGCGATGACGGCCGGCAAGCCGATCGTCGCGACGACAGCGGGAGGCATTCCGGAAGTCGTGGTCGACGGAAAGACGGGATTCCTGGTGCCCCCGCGCGATCATCAGGCGATGGCTGACGCGATTGTGCGGCTCCTGAAAGAAGAAGCTGTGCGCACGCGGATGGGCGCAGCCGGACGTGCGCGGGCCGAGTCGCGGTTCAGCGCCGAGCGTATGGTGCAGGAAACGCTGCGCCTCTACCAACGAGTGGCACGGCAGCCCCACCACGAAGAGGAGCCGGCCTAAGGGCCCGTTAACGCACGGCGGCGAGGCTTGACTTGCAGCCTGATTTCCCCCGCGGGCAGTCGTCGAAGGTCACGGCGGCGCCGTTCTGCGAGAACGTGATGCCGCGCGCAAAATGGGTCGTCGGCGTGCCGTCGGGATCGATCAAATTCACCTGGCCGACCTGCTGCCTGCCCGGGCCGTCGAAGATCCGAAGCTGATATCCGTTGATCACGAAACCGACTCGATACCCGTCCTTCGCCCACGCGATCTCTTCGCAGTGCTCGCTGCCGGCGGCGAGCGAGGCAACGCGGACAGCAGTCTCGCGAGTGTCGCCGATCCACAGTGTCTCGCACCAGCCACCGCCGCACGGCTCCTTCTTCACGAGCGCGAGTCGCTGCGCCTCTGCCGGCGCGGCAGCCATGAGATCCTGCACCGCGCCCGCACGTTTGCCAACGAAGTACGCCGCCACCATCGCGACTACGGCGAGTACGACGAACGCAATCGCCTTCATCGAGCCGCTCGCCCGGCGCGCGGGCGGCATAGTCCTCTGAGCGGACATTGCGAATCTCCCTGCCTCCGGCCATAGCCGCAGGCGTTCATCATGCCAACATGGCAGAGCGAAAAATCAAAGCGAACCGGATCGTCCGGATTCAGCGTTCGCAACGACGCCGTGATATCGGCGGCCATGCGCCACCCGGGGCTCCTGTACTTCGTCAGTCGCAGGCACCGTCCCAGACGGATGACGTGCGTGTCGAGCGGCACAATGAGCTTCGATGCGGGCAGCCGCTTCCACAGGCCCAGATCGACTTCGTCCGACCGGGACATCCAGCGCAGGTAGAGATTCAATCGTTTGCACGCGCTGCCGCCCGACGGACGGGGAAAGAAGTAACACACCCCGGGCCGGCGCGGGGTCCGTCCGTACGCGCGCCGGAGGTCGAGCGCCAGCGCGCGAGTGGAAAAGCTGTCGAGCGCCGGCCCGACATCTTCGTGCTGCTCGCTGAACCCTTCGAGGAAGAAGCTTTCGATCGAGCCGCACCGCTCGAGCATCTGCCGCAGAATCCACAGCAGCGCGACGAGGTCCACCCCGCGGATCCAGCGATGCACCATCGCGCGCATCTCGCGCGACGCCTTCTCGGGCTCGAACTCGCGCACGAACTGCGCCGGCCTCGGCCCAATGACTGCGAAGAGTGTGTCGATGGAGTTCAGAACGCTGGCGACACGGCCGAACGCGAGCGCGCCGGCACAGAATGCGGCGATCTCGCGATCGGCAGGATCACTGAAGGGCCGGACTTTGTGAACCGGGTCGCTGGCCGAGTCGACCCGGTTGTAATCGCAATAAAGGGACTCGAGACGTGCCGAAAGATCACCCACCGACCGTGATCTTAACGAACAATGCCCTCGTGTTGTTGGTTTCCGCGGACTCGGCGACCGTACCGTCGCCGTCGGCCACCGCCAGGATGTAGTACGAGCCCGCCGCGGTCGTCGCCGGCACGACAATCGGCGCGCTGCCGGTGTTGGAAACACCGACGCCGAGCGCGATGACGTCGCGGCCGCCGATCGGCACGTCAGACGCCTCGTAGGTGAAGTTCGTCGACAGATAGTAGCGGGTCGTGGACGCGGCCACCGGACTGCCACCCGCGTTCTTCGTGGTATCCGTGACCGATACCGTCGCCCCGGCGGCGATCGTCGTCACCGACGTCAGCGCCGCCACCGTCAGGTCCGGCCCCACTTTCGTGACGCCGTACGACAGATTGTTCGTCTCCGCGTTTTCCGCAACCTCGTTGTTCACGTCAGCCCTGACGAGGATGTAGTAGCTGCCTGTCTCCGTGCCTTCGGGAATAGTGACTGGCGTTGATGCCACGCTCGTCGCATTGGTGCCGAGCGACGGCACCGGTCGCGTGCCGAGCAACGGGTCGCCCGCCTCCCAGGTCCCGTTGGTCGATAGATAGAACGCGGTTGTGGACGGCCCTGCGCCACCGCTGCCTGCATTCTTGACGGTGTCCGAAATGACCAGCACCGCCCCGGCGCCCGCAACCGTGGGCACGACGACGCTCGACTCGACAAGATCCGGTCCGACTCTCATCGCCAGCCCGAATCTGACGTTGTTGCTTTCCTGCGACTCGGGGACGGTGCCGCCGCCATCAGCCTTGGCGAGGATGTAATACACGCCAGCGACCGTGTCCGCAGGAATCGTCAAGGATGTCGGCGTCACCGGCGTGTCGAGCGCCCCTGCCGCAAGCGCAGCCACCGGCCGCGTGCCGATCAGCACATCGGGCCCGTCGAGGAGCACGTTGGCGGATAAGTAGAAGCTCGTCACCGATGCTTGAGCTCCACCACCGCCCTGATTCTTCGTCGTGTCCGACACGTTGATTGCCGAGCCGGGCGCTGCTGCGCTCGGGTTCGTCACCGTCGAGATGATGAGGTCCGGCCCGATCCCGATCGTCGATCCCATCCTGATGTTGTTGTTTTCGTTGGACTCCGGGTTGGAGCCGCTGACATCCGCCTTCGCGAGGATGTAATAGGTCCCAGTAGCCGTGCCAAGCGGGACAGTGAATTCGGTCGACGCGGTGTCCGACGCGCCCGCCGCCAGCTGCGGCACCGGCCGCGACCCGAGGCTGATATCCGCGGCGTCCACCGTCAGGTTCAGCGACAGGAAGAACCCGGTAGCCGATGCCTGCGAGAGGCCGGCGCCCTGGTTCTTGGTGGTGTCACTGAGAGTCACATGTGCTCCGGCGCCGCCTGCGGCTGGCCCGCTCACCGCACTGATCACGAGGTCAGGCGGCGCGTCGTCGCTCGTGATCGTGACCGTGCCCGGACCCGAGCCGATCACGTATGCAGAATTCATTGCAATCGCAGCGACCACCGTTTCGTTGGGCTCGACGAGCGTGTCGTCCAGGGGGACGACCGGGAAGGTAGCAGTCGTCGCTCCCGCAGCGATCGTGATGACGCCCGGCAAAGCGACGTAGTCGCTGCCCGCGGTCGCCGTGCCGCCGACTGCATACGATAACGTCAGCGGATCAGTGGTATCACCGTTGCGCGTCACCGTGAACGCTGCACTCGTCAGACCTGCTTCGCTCGCGGTCGCGGGAGACGCCGAGATGGTCACCATCGGCAGCGATGGGGGCGGTGTCGAGGAGCAGCCCGGCAGCGCGAACGATCCGATGCGCGTCTGCCAGCCGAACGGGCTCGTCACCGCGTAGTACTCCTGGGTGTACCAGAACGTGCAGTCGTCAACCGGATCGACGACCAGCGTACTGTAGTCGCCCCAGCGTCCCGACGCGTGCGTCTGCGACCCGGATCCCACCATGAGGTCCGCTTCGCCGAGCGTCATCACGTTTGGCGGATCGCTGGCGAGCCGGCCCGTGTAGCGGATCGACGGAGACGTCGCCGGACCAACGACGCTGAACCCGAGCGCGATGTTGCCGGTGCCGTCCATCGCCGCGCTGCCCATCCACCGATGATTACCATCAGGCGCGTATGTCCCTTGCTGGTAGATGAACGGCGATGAGGCTGGGCTGCGGACTTCGTACCAGCGGATGCCGGCGTGATCGGTCGCGTCGACGTCGACCGTATGATTGACGACGAGGGTCTCGTAGGTGCCAAAGTTCCGGTATTGCAGCCGATACATCAACCGATCGGCGATCGAATCGACACGCGCGGTGGTGCCAGGCTGCGGAATGCAGTTCCGCGCCCCGCCGCACATGTCCGAGTCGAACGGTGCCGTTGGCATCGTCGCGACGCGGGTGAATGACGCTTGCGACGGGTCCAGCCAGTCCGCATGAAACTTCCAGAGCTGCAGTTGATCCGCGGCTACGTCCCCCCAGGCATCGTCATCCACTTGAACGAAGTATTCGGGGGATCCGGCGGGTGGCGCGGGTCCATCGGCGTCCGCCGGCAGCATGCCGCCGAGGCTCATATCGACCGGCCCGAGGTCGAAATAAATCGCTGACGCGGGCTGTCCCGCGAGCATCCGCGCGCGATCGAACGCTACGACTCCTTGCCCGGCATACTGCAGGGAGATCGACGTGAACTGGTTCATCGTCATGTAGTAGCCGTCGGACCAGACCCCGAGCTTCGGGTAGTCGTTCAGCTTGTTGAACTTGAACTGATAGCGGTAGTAGGCACCGAGCGGATCGGGAGTCGCCGAGATCGCGATGCATTCGTAGAACGGCGCAAAAAGAATCCCCAGGAATGAGTTCGGCACCGCAAGTTGCGTCATGACCCAACGATCCGCGGCGCGGTCGTAGAGCACGATGGGGTCCCCGTTGTTGGTGGACTCGCACGCACCGCCGAATCCCTGCCACAGCGTGTTGCCGGGTACCGGGCCGTACAACAGCGACGGCGGAGTCGTCGCATCCCCCTTCGCGTACACCGCAAACGACAGATTCACCCATTGCACGAAGTGATTCGGGCCGACGGCACCCGTGGTGTCCGCCGGAATCACGCTGTTGACGTTCCCGACCCCTTCGATGCTTCGCGAAGGACCGGGAATTGTCGTCACGGTTGGCGCGTCCTGCAGGACGGGGTCGGCAAGCATCCCCGATGTGTGCCGCGAGATGCGGCGCCACAGCGGCTCTCGCTCGGTCTCATCGACTGCCGGCGCGGGGCGGATCGGGACGTGGCGAAGTTCCGCGGACCGATCGTGCCGTGCGGCGATGATGCTTGGGGGGCCGCCAGCACGATCCGGCGCGGGAGTCCGACGCTGGACCGCGGTCACTTCGGTGAGGGCGGTCGCAATCAAGACCAGAGCGACGAGAAAAAGCCGCTTGTGCATAGCTGCTGCCCGCGCAAGCAGCATACCGCTCCGCCGGCCGCGCGCCGGCTCGGCGGCGTCCGTTAACTTGCCCAGGCGGCACGGTTTACGAACGCCGCAAAATGATTACGATTCCGAAAGAGCGACCTGCCCGACAAATGCGTCAGAGCAGCCACAAGTACGGCTTCTGGAATGCGCTGAAAGGCCGCTTGAACTTACCATGGCCGAGGCCGGGTCGGGAGGGCGGGAGCGAGCGAGTTGCACGCTCAGAACGAATCGATCGGTACCTCTCCTTTGCACATCGGGCAGGACGCACCCGGATAGTTCTCGGGCGCCGCATATTCGGCGAGTGCAAAATTCGGCGCTCCGGCATCGGCGATCGCTTCCAGACGATCGCAGATTTCCACCGTCGCGATCACGCGGGCGCCTGCCTCGCGTACGAGATCGGCGCACCGCTGGAACGTCTTCCCTGTGTTCCGCACGTCGTCGGCGATCAACACGCGTTTGCCTGCCATCTCCCGCGCATAGAAGCGGCGGAGCACGAACCGGTCATCCGCGTAGGTGAACGGCGCGAAGCTGCACTGCGGATGGGTCAGCGCGCGTCGTCCATCGAGCAGGCCGGCCATCGTGTGTGCGAGCAGCGCGCCGCCGGTGACCGGGCCCGCCACCACGTCGATGTCGGCGAGGATCTCCGGCGGCAGAACCTCGAGCAGATCCTGCGCGAGGCGCCAGATCGTCGACGGGTGCCGGAACAACTGATGGGGATTGAGATAGACGCGGCCGTGGAAGCCGTTGCCATAGTCGAAGTGCCCGTCGCGCATCAGCACACCGAGATCTTCGAGCGTCTTCAATGCCTGTCGGCGCAGCGTGTCCTGGCGAGTCACGTAGTACGACCTCTTCTCAATGAGCGAGCGCATTTCGATACACGACCTTTCCGGAAACGATTGTCGCCGCGACGCCGCCACGGAACTTCCAGCGATCGAACGGCGTGTTCTTCGACTTCGAAACGAGCCTGGCGGCGTCGATGGTGACGGCGAGATCCGGGGCGAGCACCGTGAGGTCGGCCGGCGCGCCATTCTCGAGCGAGCCGCCCCGCACTTTGAGGAGCCGCGCCGGGTTCACCGACAGCAGCTCGATCATCCGTTTCATCGAGATGCGCCCCTGGTGCACCAGGCGGTCGAACACGATCGGCACCGCGGTCTCGAGCCCCACGATCCCGAACGGCGCACGGTCGAACTCCACCATTTTTTCGTCGGCGTGGTGCGGGGCGTGATCGGTGGCAATCACGTCGACGCTGCCGTCGGCAACGCCTTCCAGCATGGCATCGCGATCTTCCGCGCCTCTCAGCGGCGGATTCATCTTCACGTTGGTGTCGTACTTGACCGGACCGTCGAGCGACTCGTCGGTGAGGGTGAAGTGATGCGGCGCGACCTCGGACGTGACTCGAACGCCGCGCTCCTTGCCGGCGCGCACCGCCCGCAGCGACTGTCGGGCACTCATGTGCGCGATATGGATGTGCGCTCCGGCGAGCTCGGCGAGCGAGATGTCACGCTCGACCATGATCGATTCCGCCTGCCCGGGAATGCCCCGTAAGCCGAGCTGCGCGGCGAAGTAGCCTTCGTGGGCAACGCCGTCGCCTTTCAGCGAGGGATCCTCACAGTGGTTGATGATCGGCACGCCGAGCATCCCCGCATACTCGAGCGCGCGCCGCATCAGCAGCGCCGTCGCCACCGGCCGGCCGTCGTCGGTGAACGCGACGCAGCCGGCGGCCTTCTGTTCGCCGAGCTCGGCGAGCTGCTCGCCCTTCGATCCGATCGACACCGCGCCGATCGGATAGACGCGGGCGAGCTGCGCCTCCGATGCTTTCTTGAGAATGAACTCGGTGATGCCGGCGTGATCGTTCACCGGCTCGGTATTCGGCATGCACGCGACCGCGGTGAAACCGCCGGCGACCGCCGACGCGGTTCCCGTCGCAACCGTCTCCTTGTGTTCCTGTCCGGGTTCTCGCAGGTGCACGTGCATATCGATCAGTCCCGGCGACACAACCCATCCGCGCCTGACCTCGAACACGTCAGCGCCGTCGGCCGGCAGATCTTTCCCGATACCCGCGATGACGCCGTTCTCGATCAGGACGTCAAAGTCACCGTCTCGCCCGTTCGCCGGGTCGACGACCCGGCCTCCCTTCAGAATCGTTTTCATCTGCCTCAGTGCTCTTCCATCGCGTGATTCGGATCGCGACCGGACAACAGGTACAGCACCGCCATCCGGACCGCGATGCCGTTGGACACCTGTTCGAGAATGACCGAGTACGGTCCGTCCGCGACGGCGGAATCGATCTCGACGCCTCGGTTCATCGGGCCCGGGTGCATGACGATGGCGTCGGTCGCGGCGCGGCGCATCCGTTCCGGCGTCAGCCCGAACAGCGTGAAGTACTCGCGGACCGATGGGATGTAGTGCCCGTGCATGCGTTCGTGCTGGATGCGCAGCATCATCACCACGTCGGCGCCGTCCACCGCTTCGTCCACCGACGTGGTGGCGTGTACGCCGAAGCGATCGAACTTCGCCGGCAACAGTGTCGCCGGACCGCACGCCCAGACCTCCGCGCCCATCGTCTTCAGGAGCAGAATGTTCGAGCGCAGCACGCGGCTGTGCAGGAGATCGCCGACGATGGCGACCTTCAGCCCGGCCAGCCGCCCCTTGTGCTCGCGAATCGTGAACGCGTCGAGGAGCGCCTGCGTCGGATGCTCGTGCATGCCATCACCGGCATTGATGATGGTCGACCGGCCCATCCGCGCGAGCAGATGGGGCGCCCCCGACGAAGCATGCCGGATGACGATCATGTCCGGCGACATCGCTTCAAGGTTGCGCACCGTGTCGAGGAGCGACTCTCCCTTGGTCACGCTCGAGGTCGCGGTGGCAATGCTCAACGTATCGGCGCTCAGGCGTTTCTCCGCAATCTCGAACGACGTCCGTGTCCGCGTGCTCGGCTCGTAGAACAGATTCACCACCGTGCGCCCGCGCAGGGTGGGCACTTTCTTGATCGCGCGGCCGCCAATCTCCTTCATCGCGACCGCCGTGTCGAGGATCAGCGTGATCTCGTCGGCCTCGAGCCCGGCGATGCCCAGCAGGTGCCCCGACCTCAGCTTTATCGCTTCGATGCTCGCGGTGGTCATGCTTCCCCCTCGATCACGACTTCGTCGGCCCCGTCTATCTCCTGGAGCCGGACCTGTACGCTTTGTTTCGATGACGTCGGAAGGTTCTTGCCGACGTAGTCGGCCTTGATCGGCAGCTCGCGGTGTCCCCGGTCAACGAGGACGATCAGCTGGATCGCGCGCGGGCGCCCAAAATCAATGAGCGCATCGAGCGCGGCACGGATGGTGCGGCCCGTATACAGCACGTCGTCGACGAGGAGGATCTTGCGATCGTCGATGGAGAACGGGATTTCGGTGTGGCGCACCAGCGGCTGCGGCCCGACGGGATGGCGCATCAGATCGTCGCGGTAGAGCGTGATATCGAGCGCGCCGGTCGGCACGTTGTCGCCGTTGATGTCGTGCAGTGCGCGGCCGAGCCGGCGGGCGAGCGGCACGCCGCGAGTGCGGATGCCGACCAGCGCGATCTCGTCGAGACCGCGGTTTCGCTCCAGGATCTCGTGGGCGATGCGCGTCAGCGCGCGCGACATGCGATCCGCATCCATTACTTGCGGCATTTGGCGCTATCGCGGTTAAGGCAACAGGTCGAAGGACGAAGGAAAAATCCGAGAACGTCGGCGGCAGGCTGAAAAGCGGACTTCACGATTCACCTCTTCGCGGCCTCTCAGGACCGCCGTTAAAGAGTTTCAGAGATGGTATCACATCAGCGGCTGTACGACGGGATGAACACGATCGGACGATCCGAGGTGAATGCCCGCGTAAAGAGATCCGATCGCGCGAAGCCGTCCATGTCACGCGCGGCAGGAAGCCCGAGGAAGTACAGCGCGGTGGGCGCGACGTCCACAATCGATCCGCGCAGACGCCGTCCCTGTTGGGCGGCGCTGCCATAAGCGATCAGGAACCCGTCGGGCGCGCGCTCGTGTGTACCGCTGAAATCCGGATCGCCCAACAACCCGCCAATCACCTGCTTGACCGGGTTCATCGGCTGCATCCCGAAGCCAGAGACGATCATCAGCAGATCGCCGGGTTGAACGGCGTCGAGCGCGGCGCCAATCTCGCCGTCGACGAACGCATAGTACCGGTCGATGATTTGCGAGAACCGCCGCCGCTCTTCCTCGGGGACGTCCCGGAAGGTGCGCGGCTGCGTGTAGCGCAGGTAGTAGTGTCCGACGACGTCGAGGCCGTCGTAGCGAAGCGCGGTGAATCGCGGCCCCATCTCCGCCGTGAACTCGTGCATCGCACGGCTGTAGATCCGATCGCGGCGCAGCGCCGACGCCTCGGGCGACGACTCGCGATCGCCGGAGGTCGCCGGCAGCGCGTCGCTGACGTCAATGCGCTCGGTGAACGCAGACTCGAGCGCGGGCAGAATCTCGGGCGGGGATGCCGCACGATCGAATTCCGCAATCGATCCGACGAGCTGATGGAACCGATCCGTGATCAGGAACCCGTGCACCTGCTCCGCCGGATAGGTCAGCGGCCAGCGGGCGACGCCGACGGGAAGGCCGGCGCTCGAGATGATTGACCACAGCGGCCTGGCGCGCCAGGTCGTCGCCGCATTCGCCTCGCCGCGAATGAATCCCAGATGCACGAGCGCGTGCGAAAAGCAGTGATCGGGCAGCAGATCGACGGCGCGGGTGTCGTTCCTCGCGTAGTACGAGGCGGCGGAACGAACGCCGTTCTTCGACGGATACATACCGGTCGCCACCGCGGCCCACACGGGATCGGGCTGGGTCGGGCGGATCGTCGCCAGATCCATCACCGCGGCTTTCTCCAGCACGCGCGCGAACGCCGGCAGTCGTCCTTCGGCGACCCGTGGCAGGACGTACTCGAGCGAGGCCCCGTCGAGGAGCAGCATGATCAGCCGGGGGCCCGTCTCCTGCCGCACTTCGGCGGGCGGCGGCGGCGTCACCGGCGACGGCAGCGGGACCGCGGGGCCGCGGGCGGCGACGGGGAGGATGAGCGACGCGACGACCGCGAGCACGAACAGCGTCGCTCCGACACGGCTGCCCCGTCGTCCGAACGAATAATGCGCGATGGCGATCACCAGCAGCACTGCCGCCGATGCCGTCGTCGCCATGGCGCCGGTGGTCATGCGCCGCGCGGCATTCTCAGTGACCGCGAACTGGAAGTCGCCGACATTGAGCCACATCAACGTCGCGGCCAGGGCGGCGAGCACCGCGGCCATCCACGCCAGCATGCGAACGCTGGCCCATCCCGGGGAGAGCACGCGCAGCATGAAGAATTCTCGGATGACGATCGTCACATAGAACGTGACGGCGAGATGAACACCGTAGGCCAGTGAAAGAGTCGTGAACCAGCGCCACGTGCTGGCGGAGAGCAGCGGCACCTGCGGGTTCAATTGCAGCACGAGGATCGTGAGATACGCCGCGCCAAGCGCGCCCGCCAGCAGCGAGTTGGTGAGCATCCGCAGGAAGCGCATGACGCCAGTGTATGCCTGTACGTAGCGCGTGCCCGGCGGCGGCGCGTATACTGCGGCGTATGCTCGTCGACGTCGATGCTGCGGTCATCTCGAATACGCGGCTCTCGGATGACTACAGCGTCGTCGCCCTCGCGGCGCCGGAAATCGCCGCCGCCGCGCGCCCCGGCCAGTTCGTGATGATCAAGCCGTGCCGCGGCATCGATCCGTTGCTGCGCCGGCCGTTCTCGATTTTCGAGCTTCGCCGCGATACGAGCGGCGCGCCTGCGGGGATTTCACTCCTGAACAAGCGCATCGGTGTCGGCACCAACCTCCTGTACGATGCGCATCCGGGAGCGCGTATTCAGTGTCTCGGACCGTTGGGTCAACCGTTCGAGGCAATTGATCCTCCGGCAGAAGCCTGGCTCGTGGCCGGCGGCGTCGGCCTCGCACCATTCATGACGCTGGCGGAGGCGCTGCGAGCGCGCGGTACGACGACGCGACTCTTTTACGGCGCCCGCCGCGCATCGGAGCTGTACTACATCGACGAATTCGAGCGGCTCGGTGTCGAGGTCGCGCTCTCCACGGAAGACGGCAGCCGCGGTGAGCGTGGATTTGTGACGCTGCCGCTCGATACGGCGCTGGCGACGATACCTGCCGCACGCGAGGTGCGGATGTTCGCGTGCGGTCCGACCCCGATGATGCGCGCCGTCGCAAAGCTCGCCGCGCTGTACCGTCGTCGCTGCGATGTCTCGCTCGAGCAGGTGATGGGCTGCGGCATGGGCGGCTGTTACAGCTGTGTCGTGCTGACGAAGGCCCCGGGCGGACCGCCGCACCTCGTGCGCTCGTGCATCGACGGGCCGGTGTTCGAGTCGACGCGCATCGTTTGGGACGCGATCACGCACGGATGAGTGCTATGGGTGCGAAGGGTGCATAGGGGTGCCTACAGGTGCGATGAGTGCCTAGAGGTGCGGTGAAGACAAGGCCGTGCGAGGAAAGACGCGAGCGAGCGAAGCGAAGCGAGCCACCCGAACGGAGCGAGCCGGCGAAGCGGCGAGCGAGTGAGCGTGGAAGGGAGTCCGAGGGGCGAAGCCCCTCGGGTTAAAAATGGATTTGTCCGTCTCAATCGGCAGTCTGACGCTGGCCAACCCGCTCATCGCCGCGAGCGGCTGCTTCGGCTACGGCGTCGAGTACGCGGACGCCGTCGACCTCTCGCTCCTCGGCGGCGTTGCCGTGAAAGGACTGTTCCTGGCGGAGCGCGAAGGCCACGCGCCGCCGCGAATCGTCGAAACACCCGCGGGAATGCTCAACGCGATCGGCCTGCAGGGAATCGGCGTCCATCGCTTCGTGCGCGAGAAACTGCCGGAACTGCGCGATCGGCGGGCGGTTGTCTTCGTGAATATCTGCGGCACGACGCTCGACGAATACTGCGAAGTGGCCCGCGTACTGTCCGATCACGAAGGCGTGGCAGCGATCGAGCTGAACATCTCCTGTCCCAACATCAAAGAGGGAGGGATCACGTTCGGCTGCAGCCTGACCGGCACGCACGCCGTCGTCAGCGCGGTACGGAAGGTCACCCCGCTTCCGGTGATTCCCAAGCTCACGCCGAACGTGACGGACGTGGCCTCGTTCGCCCGTGCCGCGGAAGACGCCGGCGCCGACGCCGTGTCCCTGGTCAACACGTTTCTGGCCATGGCGATCGACGTCCATACACGGAGACCGAAGCTTTCCAACATCGTCGGCGGCCTGAGCGGACCCGCGATCCGGCCGATTGCGGTACGCATGGTGTACGAGTGCCGCCAGGTCGTGAAGCTGCCAATCATCGGGATGGGCGGCATTGCGAACGCGGACGACGTGCTGGAATTCATGATTGCCGGGGCCAACGCGGTGCAGGTCGGAACCGCGAACTTCGTCGACCCGTTCATCTGGCCGAAACTGCTGGACGGGTTGCGTGCATACATGACGCAGCACCGGCTCTTGCGCCTCGCCGACATCACTGGCACACTCGACACGACAAGGAAAGAGACCGCGTGGATCAGCTCCTAGTCGCACTCGACGTCGAGACCGCGACCAAGGCCGCGGCGCTCGCCGATTCCCTTCGCGGGGTGGCCGGAGGGTTCAAAATAGGCAGCCGACTGTTTACCTCGGAAGGGCCGTCAATCGTCCGCACGCTCGTCGAGAAAGGTGACCGCGTTTTCCTGGATCTGAAATTCCACGACATCCCCAACACGGTGGCTCAGGCGGTATCGGCGGCCACTTCGCTCGGTGTCTGGATGCTGAACGTCCACGCGTCGGGCGGCACAGCGATGATGCAGGCGGCACGCGAGGCGGCGAACGAAGCCGCGGCGCGGGCGCGCCTACAGCCGCCGATCGTCATCGCGGTGACAATCCTCACCAGCCTGAATGCGCCGGCGCTCGACGAGGTGGGGCTGGGATCCGGCGGCGTGCTGGATCGCGCGGTGCGGCTCGCAGAGCTGACCAAGGCCGCAGGGCTCGACGGCGTGGTCGCCTCGGCCCGGGAGACGGCGGTGATCCGTCAGCGCTGCGGTGCGAGCTTCACCATCGTGACCCCGGGGATCCGCGGCGGCGGCGCAGGTGTGGCCGGCACGGACGATCAGGAGAGAACCATGGGCCCGCGCGAAGCGATTGCCGCAGGCGCATCCTACATCGTGGTGGGAAGACCGGTGATCGCGGCGGCCGATCCACGTGACGCGGCGCGCCGTATCGTGGAGGAAATGAAAAGCGTCATTTTGCAGTGACGATGAAGTGCCCGCGACGATTCTGCGCCCAGCAGGTCTCCCCGTCCTCCGAACAGAACGGCTGCTCTTCTCCCTTGCTCACGATCGTGATCCGCTCGGCGGGAATTCCCAGACTGACCAGGTAATCGCGAACCGCGTCGGCACGCCGCTCCCCGAGCGCCAGGTTGTATTCGTTCGTGCCGCGCGAGTCCGCGTGACCTTCCACCAGCACTTTTGTGGTCGTCCAGCGCTTCATCCAGTCGACGTTCTTCTGGGCTGCGCTGCGAGCCTCGGGTGACAGCTCGATTGAATCCAAAGCGAAGAACGTGTCGGTCAGCGGCTTCTCGGCGTTCAGCTGATCGAGCGTCTTGTTCCGGAAGACTTCGTCCTCGGTGGGTGGTGCGGTCTTCGACGCCGCCGGCGCCGGCGGCGGAGGGGGCGGAGGCGCAGGTGTCGTGGCCGGGGGAGGCGCGGGCGTCACCGCGGCGGCTGCCGGAGCCTGCGGCTTCGGGTTGTGATGGCACCCTGCCAGCGTCACACCCCCAAGAACAACGGCACACAAGGCGAATCTGCGCATCATCTATCTGTCTCCTGCTCCGTCACCATTCCAGCCGGTTCACAACTCCCCCGTAGTATCGTCGTCCTGGAGCTTATCGGCCTAACGTGTCAATTTCTGTATCGGACGATGGACCGATTACTTGAGGCAACGGCGCGCGCCGAGCGCGATCATTTCTGGTTCCGCGGGCTGCGGCGGTTCATGGCGCCGCTCGTCGAGGACGCGGCGCGCGGCGTCCGGTCGCCGAAGATTCTCGACTGCGGATGCGGAACCGGGCACAACCTGCGCATGCTGCGCCGCTACGGGCGTGCGACCGGCCTCGACCTGACCTGGACCGGTCTTGCATATGCGCGCGAGCGCGGCGAGCGCGCGATCGCCCAAGCCACCGCGACCAGTCTTCCCTTTCAGAGCGGGACCTTCGACGTCGTCACCTCGTTCGACGTCATTTACGCGCTGGACGACCGGGACGAGCAGGCCGCGCTGGCCGAGATGTTTCGCGTGCTCACACCGGGCGGACACCTCGTGGTCAATGCGGCGGCGATGGATTTGCTCAAGGGGAACCATTCGGTGCTCGCGCTGGAAGTGCGTCGCTACAGCCGGCGCTCACTGCGTGAACGCCTCGAACGCACCGGCTTCACCGTCCGCCGGATGTCATACACCAACGCGACGATCCTTCCGGTTGTCGCCGCGGTCCGGCTGGTGCAACGGGTGTCGGGTCATGAGGAGTCGGAAGAAGAGATTGCGGTTCCGCCGGCGCCGATCAACGCTGCTCTCACCGCAGCCCTGACCGTCGAATCGGCGCTGGTGCGCTTCGTCAATATGCCGTTCGGCAGCTCCTTGATGGCGTTGGCGCAGAAGCCGCGGTAGGATGCGCGGCATGAAAGCTTATCTGTTCACGACCGGTGGCCTGTTTGCGGTTCTGGCGCTGGCACATCTGGGGCGTACGATCGCCGAATCGTCGCGACTGACCAGCGATCCCGCCTTCATCCTCGAAGGGCCCGGCATCGGGATTATGGCCGCCGCGATTGCCGTCTGGGCGTGGCGGCTGCTCCGCGGCGCCGACGCCCCTGCCGCCACTCTTTAGGCCGGCGTGGAGGCACCGATGACCGACCGCGAACGGGCCATCGCCGAGCTTCAGCGGTTGATCGAAGGCATACCTGTCGCGTTGGTGACGACGATCGCCGGCGACGGGATGCTGCGCTGCCGGCCGATGCTGCTCGAGCGCGTCGAAGGCGACGCGACGCTCGTGTTCCTCACGCACCTGTCGTCGCAAAAGACGACCGAGGTACGACGGGACGCGCGCGTCAACGTAGCGTTCCAGAGCGACGACGGCGAACGCTACGTTTCCGTCTCCGGCAGGGCGACAGTTACCCATGACCTCGAGCGCATGCGGCAGCTCTGGAATCCCACCTACCGCGCATGGTTTCCCGGTGGCGCCGACGATCCCGACAGCGCAATCTTCACCGTGCACATCGAGCGCGTCGAGTACTGGGATGTGCCGTCCAGTCGTCTCGTGCGCCTCTGGGGCGTCGTCAAAGCGCTCGCCACCGGAGAGGTCGCTGAATCGGGCGACTACAAGAAGATAGAATTCGGCGATGGAACGGCGGCTGATTAGCTCCGGATCGACGTTCGAGCGCGACATCGCGTATTCGCGGGCGGTCGGGTGTGGGCCGTGGATATTCGTCTCCGGCACGACGGGGTTCGATTATTCGACGATGACGATCCGGGAAAGCCTCGAAGAGCAGACCGAGCAGTGTCTGATGAATATCGAGGCTGCGCTGCAGCAGGCAGGCGCGAGCCTGCGGGACGTCGTCCGCGTCACCTATGTGCTGCCGGACGCCGCCGAGTTTTCGCGGTGCTGGCCGACCCTGCGAAAGTATTTTGGCGAGGTGCGGCCGGCCGCGATGATGATCTCGGCGGGGCTCGCCGATCCGCGGATGAAGATCGAAATCGAGGTCACGGCGTACCGCGACGGGCCGGCGTGAAGGCGGGCGCGACCCCTCGCTATTTCGCCGAATATGAATAGATCCGGAGCGCGAGGCGGCGGCGGTCGGGAGGGCCGCCGCGTTCGGCCGGCACGAAAAACTTGTCGCTGGTGACGGCCACGCGGCCATCGGCACTGAGCAACGCGTCGGCCGGAAGCACGATCGACTGTGTGAAGTCGCTCGACGGGGTGAAACGCGCGACTTCGCGCGCGCCGGCCATGACCAGCACCGTCGGCGAGCTCTCGAAGTAGCGCAGCGGCGACTCCCCTGACAGCGTCAACGTGACGGCGCGGCCGATCGGCCGCACCCACAACACGGCCTTTTCACTGGTCCACCGCCACGCCTGCGCGGTACGCGGGTTGTACTCCGGCTCGTACCATCCTGACTCTGCGCCCGCCATCGGTGCGCCGCCGGATTGCACATCGAATTGTTCGAGGGCGACCGGGGTCTGACGACCGGAACCATCAGCGGACGTCGAGACAACTGAAAGCGGCACATACGCAGACCCGCCCTCGGGCTGAGGGTGGTCGGGTCCCTTCGACAGCGCTCCAGCTGGCAGCTCGATGCGGCGAAAGAAGTAGCCCGCGGGCGTG
>Ga0310810_10003782_pt1 | contig 16591 bp, 12 predicted proteins | sample NCmetagenome_FD_207641 | JGI IMG/M metagenome (GOLD analysis project Ga0310810, IMG submission 207641) | Soil microbial communities from experimental microcosm in Duke University, North Carolina, United States - NC | ecosystem: Engineered > Artificial ecosystem > Soil microcosm > Unclassified ... | reverse complement strand
TGTGCTCGCGTGGGGTGATGCGACGATCAAACCCAAACTGAATCACGTCGCCGACCAGCTGATCCCTGCGTCGCTGCCGACGGTTCCCGAAACCGCGCGCACCGCCACGCGGCTGATGGTGCCCGGGCTGCATAACCAGATCCAGCAGATGCCGCCGGTGACGAAGCAGCCCGCCCCGTACGCCGCGCTGTACGAGCTGAACTGGCTGACGGCGTCCGGGAGCTCGTGTTTCCTGGCGACGATTGTCGCCGCGCTCCTGCTCGGCGTCGGCCCCAGGCAGTTCGTCGGCCTCTACAAGGCGACGTTCAAACAGCTCTCCCTCGCGATGGTGACGATCGCGTCGATGCTGGGGCTCGCGTACCTGATGAATTACTCCGGTATGACGTCGACGCTGGGCCTCGCGCTCGCCGGCACCGGCGGCGCCTTTCCGTTCTTCAGCGCCGTCGTCGGCTGGATGGGCGTGTTTCTCACAGGCAGCGACACATCCGCCAACGCGCTGTTCGGAAATCTTCAGGTCGTCACGGCGAACGCGCTCCACCTCAATCCGATCCTCACGGCGTCGGTGAACTCGGCCGCCGGCGTGATGGGGAAGATGATCTCGGTGCAGAGCATCGCCGTCGCCGTCGCAGCGACCGGGATGACGGCCGCCGACGAAGGACGGCTGTTCCGGTTCACGATTAAGCACAGCGTGCTGCTGATGACGGTGATGGGCGTCATCTCGCTGATCTTCGCGTACGTCCTGCCGGGATTCGTTCCCGCCCCGCCTCCGCGCTGACCATGGCGCACGACGAGGCTGCCGGCGAAGGCCCGCGACTCGACGTATGGCTCGACGTCGCCTGCCTCTTCAAGACACGTTCAGAAGCGCAAAAAGCCTGCAAGGCGGGCAAGGTCGACGTCAACGGGCAGGCCGCCAAACCGAATCGCCACGTACGGGCGGGCGACGTCGTCGAGATTTCACGGCCGTTCGGCCGCAAGCAGCAGGTGCGCATCGCCGCGCTCGCCGATCGGCACGTGCCGAAGGCCGACACGCGGCGGCTGTATGAAGATCTGACACCCGCGCCGACGACGGAGGAAATCGAGGCGCGGCGGCAGGCGCGGTTGTATCGCGCCGCCGTCACACCGCTGCATGCGCCGGACCGCCGTCAGCGCCGAGCGCTGCGGAAGATGCGCGGGAAAGACTGAGTCGTGAAGTTCTGACTTCTAGTTCTCAGTTCTTCCTTCTTACTTCTTCTTTTTCGTCGTCGCGGCGCCGGCGGCCGGCTTCGTCTCGACCTCGGTCGTGACCATCTTGTAGTTCACCGTCACCCGATCGCCGACCTTCGGCGCTCCGCCTTTCGTGTCCTTGGCGAGCTCGAACGTCCAGGTTTCTTTGGCGCTCTTCTCCACCGTCAGCGAGTCGCCGGTGACTTCCTTGACGACCCCGGTGAACTGGTAGGACTTCGCAGCCGCGTGGCCGCCGGCAACGAATGCCACCGCGACCAGCGCGGCTACGAACAGCAGGCCGATGAAACGTCGCATCGAAGACCTCCTCCGGGCGCGGATCGCACCCGGCAGTCTTCGAGTTTACTCCGGCCGATTGCCGATGTCGCCGCCGGTGGCGCCGGTGCCGGTGCGATAGTTCCGCGTGCCGCCGGTCTCAGTGCCCGTGCCGCCGGTCGTGCCTTCCGTCACGTCGCGAGATCCCGAGTGTTCGCTGCGATCGTGCCGGGAACCGCCGACCATCGATTCGTCGTGCTCGGTTGTCGGACGCGGATCGATATCGCCGAGAATGCGGCCAACCCTGTTGTCGTCACCCATGATGTGGCTCTCCTCCACTCACGGCTGTGGCAAGGTCGGTGCCACGGCTGTACGGTTCGGGTGCAGCCCGGCCTCGCATCGCCGCGAGGCGCGCGAGCTTTACCCACGCTCGGAGCGCTTCGGCGACGCTCCACGCCTGGGCAATACAGCCGCGCGGGGTGAACGGCCGGGTTGCGTCGAACACTTCGCTGATCGATCCGATGCAGGCCTCGTCCAGATGAGGCACGAGCCCCTCGAGCACGAGTTGCGCGCCGGCAATATCGTCCGGGTACACCTTCAGCCAGGCATCGATGAACGGGCCGACGAGCCACGCCCAGACGGTGCCCTGGTGATAGGCGGCGTCGCGCGCGCGCAGGTCGCCGAAGTACCGCGATTTGAACTCCGGGTCGTCCGGCGCGAGCGACCGCAGGCCGACCGGCGTCACCAGCCGCTCGTACACGGCGTGCATCACGGTCGACCAACGATTCTGTTCGAGCACCGGATGGTCGAGGCTGATCGCAAAGATCTGATTCGGCCGGAACTTCGGATCGCTCCGCCCGCCGGCGTCCTGATCGTCGACGACGTCGTACAAGTAATCGCCGTCGACGAACCAGAAGCGACGGTTGAACGATTCGCGGGCGCGATCGGCCCGGGCACGGTAGGGCTCTCCCGCGTCGCCGTGATCCGGCGCCCACTCTTGCATGAAGCGCAGGGCGTTGTACCAGAGCGCGTTGATCTCGACAGCTTTGCCGCGGCGCGGCGTCACGACCCAGTCGTCGACCTTCGCGTCCATCCACGTGAGCTGGTACCCGGGCGCGCCTTGTGCGAGCAGCCCGTCGTCGTCGACGCGGATGCCGAACCGCGTGCCGGCCACGTGATGCTCGACGATCTGTTTCAACAGCGGGTAGAGAATCGCGAGCGTCAACCGATCGTCGGTCGCCGCCACGTATCGCGCGATCGCGTGAAAGAACCAGAGCGTCGCGTCCGCCGTGTGATACAGCCCCTGCTGCCGCCCTTCCGGAAACATGTTCGGGATCAATCCGTCGCGGACGTAGTGGGCGAACGTCCGGAGGATGTAGCCGGCCTCGACGTAGCGGCCGGTGGCGAGCGTCAGCCCCTCGAGGCTGATCATCGTGTCGCGGCCCCAGTCGGTGAACCAGTGATACCCCGCGATCACCGTGCGAACTTCGTCGCCGTACGCATGCGCCCGCACCGTCTCTTCGCTGCGGCCGGCGGGCGTGATGATGAACTGGTCGGCGGCGAGCACGAGCTCTGCGGGAACGGCCGATCGCGCCTCGGGTACCGCCACCGCCAGCAGGCGCCGGCGGCGGCCTCGTTCGGCATCGAGCGCCTGCTGCGGCGTCAGCACGCCGATCGATTCGATCGATTCGGTCGACGCGATGAGCGTGGCGCACGCGCGCGCGTCGAGCGTGAACTTGTAATACCCGGGACTCCACAAGTCGCCGCGCGCGTGATAACCGCGGCTTTCTTCGACGGTGTACAGAACGTTCTCGAGGCGCCGGCCGTCGAGCGTCATCTTCGCCTGGGCGTCGCGCATCTGCAGACGCAACGCGGGACACGGACTGCTCGGCAACGACAACTCGACGTGATCGTCCACGACTCGCAGCTCGTACGGCCAGCCGAGTGCTTCGCTGAGCGGCGCTTCCTGCGGGCGGAAGTTCACCGAAGGACGCAGGGTGACGTCGATGCGCTCGGCGCCCGAACACAGTTCGTAGCGCACGTGCACCGTGTTCTGCATGTGCGGCATGAAGACGCGCTTCTCGATGACCGCTCCCATCACGTCGTAGCGCCAGACCGGCAGGCCGAGCTCGAGGCGGAACTCCACGAGGTAACCGGTGCCGTGGGCGTCCGGAGCATCGCCGACGCGCTCGCGGCCGCCGATGTCGGCCGTCCGGCCGTCGGGCAGGCTCACCTGTTCCGAGACGTGGCTGAGCATCACGATCCGGCCGAGCGGTGCCGGCAACGCGGCGATGAGGACGCCGTGATAGCGGCGGGTGATCACGCCGGACACCGTGCCTGACGCGTAACCGCCAAAACCATTGGTCACGATCCACTCGCGCGTGACGAGCGCATCCGGATCGTTCACCGCATCGGAAGGCGGCCAGGCGAGGCGCCGGACGGTCGGCAGATGTGGCATGCGCTTACTTCGGTTGCAGCTGCGCATGCCCCGCCGTGGGCCGCGGCGGCCCCGGCTCGAGGAGCACCGCGCATTCCGCGGGCACGGTCCAATGGCCCAGGCCGTCGAGGATGTCCCCCACGCCGCGGCCGTCGTATTTCGGATCCTCGCTGCACCACGCGATCGCCCAGTCCGTCCCGGCGGGCGGCGCCAGTAGCGGCTCCGCAATCGAGTGACGCCGCAGGTCGGCGTCGATGTTGACAATCAGCACGCGATCGGCCGCGTGCCCGTCGCTGAAATAGCGGATCGCGAGGGTCGACGGCGACAGGACGGCGCCATCGAGACCGGCGCGCCGGAACGGCTGCATCGAGCGGCGCAGCGCCAGCAGATCGGCATGTAGCGCGTACGCCGCGGCGTGCGTTTCGCGTTCGCGAAGGTCGAGCCTGGATCGCTCGAACGTCGCTGTCGAACACGGGTCGTCGAGCGCGCCCCGCCGCGTGATGTCGACGACGCTCGGAAACTGCGACAGGAACGCGCGTCGCCCGCGTCTGACCGCGGCAACGAGATCGGCGTCGGCAAAGTCGGCAAAGTACAGGAACGGCGCCGACGCAAGGAATTCCTGGCCTTGAAACATCAGCGGCGTCGACGGTGCGAGCAGCAGGAGCGCCGTCACCGCGCGCCACCGGCCGGGGCTCGTCAGCTGATATCCGCGGCGGCCGCCGGCCGAGTTCGCCACCTGATCGTGGTTCTGGACAAACGCGATGAATTGCTCGGGACGCACGCCCCACGCCGGCGTGCCGCGCGGCTGGCCCTGCCAGTGATGGTGCTGTCCCTGATAGAGGTAGCCGTACTTCACCGCCGAGAGCAGCTCCTGCGCATCACCGCGCGTGTCCGAGTAATACGCCTCGGCGCGGCCCGTAACCGCGACCATCGCACTGTGATGGAAGTCATCGTTCCACACTGCATCCAGGCCATACCCGCCTTCCGCCGCGGTGCGGACGAGCGTCGTGTGCTGTGTCTCGTTTTCTGCCACGACGAGAATCGTGCGCCGGCCGGCCGCTTCCCGCGCCCGACGTGTCATCGCGGCGAGGATGTGCTCGGCAGATGTGTCGAAGACCTGCTGTGTCGCGTCGAGCCGCAGCCCGTCGAGATGGAACTCGTCGATCCAGTAGCCGGCGTTCGCGATGAAGAATTCACGGACGGGCCCGGAATCGGGACCGTCGAAATTGATCGCGTCACCCCACTCGTTCTTGTATGTCTCGCTGAAGTACGCCGGCGAGAACGCGCGCAGATAGTTGCCCGACGGCCCGAAATGATTCGGCACGACGTCGAGCACGACGGCGACGCCGGCACCGTGCGCGGCATCGACAAACCGCCTGAAGTCATCAGGCCGCCCATACAGATGCGCCGGCGCAAACAGGTCGACGCCGTCGTAGCCCCAGCCGAAGCGGCCGTCGAACTCCGCGACCGGCATCACCTCGACCACCGTGATGCCGAGTCGCGCCAGCTCCCGCAGCTCGTTCGCAGCCGCCTCCCATGTGCCGGCTCGCGTAAACGTGCCGACGTGTATCTCGTAGAAGACCGCCTCGGTCAGCTCGACGCCGCGCCAGCCGTTGTCGTTCCACCGAAACGTCGTCGGGTCGATGATCTCGGATGCTTCATGCGGACCGTCGGGCTGGAAGCGCGAGGCGGGATCCGGATAGAGGCGCTCGTCGTCGTCCAGCTGAAACTGGTACCGATCGCCGGTACTCGCCGCGATGGTGCCGCTGAAATAGCCGGAATCCTCTCGCTCGAGTGACATCCGGCGGCTGTCGCCGACAACGACATTCACCGACGATGCGCGCGGCGCCCAGACGCGGACGAGCGTGCGTCCGTCGCCGATCGGCTCGGCACCAATCGGCAGTCGACGGCGCAGATGAGACTGTGGACCCGAGGCCGCGGGCTGCGAAACGGCTGAGCCAGCCATGGTTCAGCTGTCGACCGCTGCAGGAACGATGCCGCTCTTACGTATCGAGAAGCACGCGGACTTTTCGCGCGAGCGTGTCTGGCGTGAACGGCTTGCGAACGATCGCCGAGCCGCGCGCCACGTCCGGCGACAGCAGCTCGCCGGTCGTCTGGCCCGCAAGGAACAGCACTTTCATGTCGGGCCTCGTCGCGATCAGTCGATTTGCCAGGTCGCGGCCATTGATGCGCGGCGTCACGAGGTCCGTGATGATCATGTGAATCGCGTCGCGATGGCGCTCTGCGACGCGAAGCGCATCGACGCCGTGGCGAGCCTCCAGCACGGCGTATCCGTGGCGATGCAGCACCTCGCGCGCCAGCGCACGCACCGCATCGTCGTCTTCGACGAGCAGGACCGTCTCCCAGCCGCGCTTCTTCTCCAGCTGTTCGTTTCGTTCGCCGGTGCGCGGGACCATGACCGACTCGGCGCGCGGCAGGAACACCTTGAACGCCGTCCCCGCTCCCGGCTCGCTCTCGACGGAGACGTAACCGCCGTTCTGCTTGACGATCCCGTACACTGTGGCGAGCCCAAGACCGCTCCGTCTCGACTGCTCAACTGTGGTGAAGAACGGCTCGAAGATGCGCGCGCGGGTTTCGGCGTCCATGCCCGCGCCGTTGTCGCAGACCGCCAGCAGGACGTAGCGGCCTGGCGGCGGATCGTCCGGCGAGCCGCTGTCGTCATCGCCGATGACGACGTTGGAGGTTTGAATCGTCAGCCGCCCGCCGTCCGGCATCGTATCGCACGCATGCACGGCGAGATTTACGAGAACCTGCTCGATCGATGTCGGATCAACCTTGACCATCGCCAGATCGGTGTCCAGCACGGCATCGAGCTCGACGTTCCGCGTCACGATGCGCCGCAACAGGCGCTGCAGTTGCTTGACGAGCAGGTTCACGTCGACGACCTGCGGCTGCAGCACCTGGCGGCGCGCAAAGGCCAGCAGCTGGTTCGTCAGCGAGGTTGCCCGTTCGCCGGCGGCTCGGATTTCCTCGAGGTCGTGCCGCCGCGGGTCGTCCTGCGGCATGTCTTCGAGCACGAGGTTGCAGTAGCCCAGAATCGCCGTCAGCAGATTGGTGAAATCGTGCGCGACGCCGCCGGCCAGCTCACCGACGGCCTCCATCTTCTGTGCATGCCGCAGCTGATCTTCCAGGCGTCGCCGCTCGGTGATGTCGCGCGCCGTCACGACCAGCGATCCCACCGACGGGTCGTCCAGGTGATTGGCGACGATCGCCTCCATTGTGCGCACGCTGCCGCCCGGTTGGCGGACGCGGACCTCGAGCGTGGTCGACTGACCGGGAGAGGCCAGCGCGTCAGACGTCGCCGACGCCAGGGCCGGGCGATCGTCCGGATGAAGGATGTCGAAGATCGAGCGCCCGTGGACCTCGTCGGGTTTCCAGCCGACGTGACGCGAAGACGAGGGCGTCATGTACTGGATGCGACCCTCGATGTCGACGAGCAGCAACGCGTCGGAACTGTGCTCGACGAGCGCGCGGAAGCGCTCCTCGCTTGCCCTGAGGGCGCGCTCGGCCTGGCGCCGCTGCCGCTCTTCCGCGCCGAGCGCCAGCGCGTGGCGAATGGCACGGTCGAGCGTGTCGATCGAGACCTGCGTCTTGGCAAGGTAGTCGGCGGCGCCAGCCTTCATCGCGCGGACCGCGACGTCTTCGGCGCCGTGGCCGGTCAGGATGATGATTGGCGTTTCGACGCCTTTCGCGCGAACCGCCCCAAGCAATGCGACGCCGTCGCGCGCGCCGAGTAGGTAATCGACGAATGCGAGGTCCGGCGGCGCTGTCGCGAGCGCGCGGATGGCGTCGTCGTACGTAGCGACGGTGTCGATCGCGGCGGCGCCGCCCGCTTCAGTCGAGCGGACGTACAGCGACAGCATCTCCGCGTAGCTCGGTTCGTCGTCGACGATCAGAATGCGCGGCGGAACGGTCATCCGCGGTCAGTCACCGGTGAAAGATGTCGGCAATCTTGCTGCCGAGCGATCGGAATATGCCTTCGACGGTGCGCCGGACTTCCTGCTTGAACGTGCCGCGATGAATCGTGCAGAGCCCGCTCGGTTCGGCATCACCTTCCTTGAAGTATTCCGTATACAGCGGGCAGCCCTCCACCGGACGCAGATACGAGACGCTGCACAGCTGCACGGTATGCAGGCCGCCCGGGGTGGCGAAGTCGCTCGGCGGCAACACGCGCGCGCTGCGCTTCATGAACTCGGCCCAGATCGGCAGCGCGATCCGTGCGCCGTATGCGTCGCGCCCGATTGGCGCCGGCTGATCGAAGCCGACCCAGACGGCGGCGACGACCTCTGTCGAGAAGCCGACGAACCAGGCGTCGTGGTAGTCGTCGGTGGTTCCAGTCTTGCCGGCGACCGGCCCGCGGACGCCCAGCGACCGCGCCGGCGCGCCCGTCCCGCGCTCGACGACGTCGCGCAGCATGCTCGTCATCTGAAACGCCACGGCCGGCGGAATCACCTGCGTCAGCTCGATCGGACGGTCGAGCACTTGCGACCCGTTCGCGTCGAAGACGCTCGTCAGACTTCTCGGGCGGGCCGACTGCCCTCCGCCCGGAAAGATCGTGTACGCGACGGCGAGATCGAGCGGAGAGACTTCGCCAGTGCCGAGCGAGAGTGACGGCACGTCCGGCAGGTCCGATAGCCCTGCGGTATTCGCGACCTTCAGCACCGCATGCGATCCAACTTCCTGCTGCAGGTCGGCGGCGGCGGCGTTGTTCGACTCGAGGAGCGCCGCCCGCAGCGTCATCTCATCCGGCTGCTCACCGTGCGCCGTCGTCGGATTCCATTCGGGATTGTCGGGCGCCGTGACGTTCTTCAGGTTTCTGAGCACCGACACCGGCGAGAAGCCGTGCTCGAGCGCCGCGGCATAGACGAACGGCTTGAACGCCGACCCCGGCTGGCGCCGGCTGCGCACCGCGCGATTGAACGTGCTGCGCTTGTAATTGGCGCCGCCGACAATCGCCAGGAGGTCGCCCGTGTGCGGATCGATGGCCACGAGCGCAACCTGGAGTCCCGGCCGCCGCAAGCGATCGAGACCGACGTCCACCGCGCGCTCCGCCGCGTCCTGTACCTCCGGAATGAAAGTCGTGTGAACCTGCCAGTCGGGCGGGTGGTCGCCGCCGAATTCGTTCCGGAACTGCTGCCGCAGGTAATCCTTCGCCCACGCGGCGCGGATGTCGTTGGGCGACGTAAATGGATAGATTTGCGGCCGAAGGGCGCGGGCGGCGCGCTCCTGCGCCTCGGTGATCATCCCCTGCTCGCGCATCAGCCCGAGGACGGTGCGGCTTCGCTCCAGCGCACCATCGTAGTTGGTCCACGGCGAGAACGTCGATGGCGCCCGGATTAATCCCGCAATCAGCGCAGCCTCCGGCAGCGTGACGGCGCGCGCGGGTTTTCGAAACAGGTGCTGCGACATCGTCTCGACGCCATACACGCCACCGCTCAGGTAGATCCGGTTGAGATAGAGCTCGAGGATCTGCGATTTGGTGAGCTGCGCCTCGAGCAGCAGCGCGAGCGCCGCTTCTTTCACTTTCCGGCCGGGCGTGCGGACGTTCGACAGAAACAGCGTCCGCGCGAGCTGTTGCGTGAGCGTGCTGCCGCCCTCGACGACCCCGCCCCGGCGGAGATCGCGGAACGCGGCACGCACGACGCCAATCGGATCGATCCCGGGATGCATGAAGAAGCGGCGATCCTCGACGGCGACGATCGCGCGCTGCAGGTCGGGCGAGATGGCCGACAGCGGTACGTCGTGCCGCTGTTCATCCATGCGGAACCACGGCTGGCCGTTCGCTGAATAGAAGACGGTGTCGCCGATGCCGCGGGTGAGCCGGTGGACGAGAAACGCGTACCGCGACATCCACCAGACGGACAAGGCGCCGCCGACGACGAACGCGGCGAGCAGGCCGAGGACCACCCAGTCGGCCTTGCGTTGCGGATGCAGCAGGCGGCGGAGCAGGGTCAGGATCCGTCTCCTTCCTCTCGCAGGAGCCGCTCAGCGGCTGCTTCGGCCGGCGTCCGATGTCGCCGCTCCTGCCGGATGCCGATCAGGAACGCGATGCCAAAAATGATCACGATCAAACCGAGCGACAGCCACTTGGGGATTTCGAAGGCAAGGTAGTTCTCCGCATGCAGGAACTCGACCAGCAGCTTGATGCCGACCCACGCGATGATGACGAACGCGCCGTCCACCAGAGGTGGATAGCGTTCCACGAGCGAGAGCAGCCGCCCGATCACCATCCGCATCATGATGATGCCAAGAACGCCGCCCGTCAGGATCACCCAAAGTTTCGGCGACATCGCGACGGCGACGAGGATCGAATCGATCGCGAACACGATGTCGGTAAGCTCGACCTTGACGACGGTGGCCCAGAACGGAGTCAGCCCGAGCCACGGCTGAGCTTTTGGCGCTTTCCGGCGATCCTGTCCTCCGCCCGAGCCGCGGAAATGGTGGTAGACGAGATAGAGCAGGTATCCGGAGCCGACCAGCTTCACCCATCCGAGTTTGATCAGATAGGCGGCCAGGATCGTGGCGGCGCCCCGGAATGCGAACGCGCCGAGGATCCCATAGCGGAGCGCTTTGCGTTGCTCGCGCTTCGGCAGCCCGAGCACCAGGATGGCGAGCACCATCGCGTTGTCGGCGCTGAGCAGGCCCTCGAGCGCGACGAGGAGCGCGATCGTGACGAAGTCGGCGACGGGAGGCAACGAGCGTCAGAATACTACCCATAGAAGTTGACACGACTCGTATCAATGCCTACACTTGGATCGACGCAAGCTGCAATGGGCCTCGAGCAGGATCTGTTTTTCATCAGCATGGCAGCGCGGATGCTGGGGATGCATCCGCAGACGCTGCGGAAGTACGAGCGGCTCGGGCTCGTGCAGCCGACGCGGACGATCGGCAGCATGCGCGTGTACTCGCGCGAGGAGCTCGAACGGCTGAAGCTGATCAAGCGGCTGGTCGAGGACGGCGGCATCAACCTCGCGGGTGTGCAGCGCTTGCTCGAGATCGCGGAAATCGTGCAGCGCCTGCGGCCGATGATGCGCGACGAGGCGCTCGCCGCGCGCGACACGCGGCGGCGCATTGCGCAGGAGCTCGAAGAACTCAGCCGCATGCTGGGGTTTGATTAGCCGTGGACTTCAAAGACTATTACTCCACGCTCGGCGTCGCGAAAACCGCGACGGACAAAGAGGTCAAGCAGGCGTACCGGAAGCTGGCGCGCAAGCACCATCCCGACGTCAATCCGAAGGACAAGTCCGCCGAGGCGAAGTTCAAGGAGATCAACGAGGCGTACGAAGTCCTCGGCGACCCGGAGAAGCGCAAGAAGTACGACGAGCTCGGGGCGAACTGGCGGATGTACGAACAGGCCGGCGCACAGGGCCAGGGACCGGGCGGGTTCGGCGGTTTCAATCCGGGCGCGGGAGGTGGCTGGAACGTCAACGCCGGCGGCGGACCGGGCGGCTATCGCCGCGTGACCGAAGACGAGCTGCGCGATCTCTTCGGCGGCGAAGACAGCCCGTTCTCGGATTTCTTCCAGACGTTCTTCGGTGGCGGCGGCGAGACGACGCGCCGCACGCGCGGCCGCGCCGGTCGGGCACCGCGGGCGGGCCGCGACATGGAGCAGGAGATCGAGCTCGGGCTCGAAGACGCGTATCACGGTGCGATGCGGCGCCTGTCGATCAATCAGGACGGTCAGGCGCGCACGGTCGACGTGCGCATTCCGGCCGGCGTCACCGAGGGATCGCGCGTGCGCATCCCCGGTGAAGGCGAACCAGGCAGCGGCGGCGGCCAGGCCGGCCATCTGTATCTGCGCATCCATCTCGCGCCGCATCCACGGTTCGAGCGCAAGGGCCGCGACCTCTACACGCGTGTCTCCGTGACGCTGACGACGGCTCGGCGGCCAGACGCTGCGGCTGAAGATTCCGCCGGCGACGCAGAACGGACAGGTGTTCCGGCTGAAGGGTCACGGCATGCCGGCCACCGGCAAGCCTGACGACAAAGGGGATCTCTACGCGACGATCGACGTGCAGTTGCCGCGATCGCTGACGCCGGAGCAGAAGAAGCTCTTCGAGGAGTTGCAGAAGCTGGAAAGCGCCGAAGTCAGGACGTAGCCATGAACATCAACAAGTACACCGAAAAGGCACGCGAGGCCGTCGCCGCGGCGATCGACCTCGCGCAGCAACACAATAATCCACAGCTCGAGCCCGAACACCTGCTCGTCACCCTCGCCGAGCAGCGCGAAGGCATCGTCCCCGAGCTGCTGCGCAAGGCAGGCGCGGATCCGGCGACGATTGCGCGCCGTGCTCGCGAGCTCGTTGGCAAGCTGCCCTCGGCGTACGGCGGCGCGCAGCCCGGCTTATCGCAGCGGTTGACGCTCGTCACGAATCAGGCGCAGGCGGAAGCGGATCGGCTGAAGGACGAGTACGTCAGCACCGAGCATCTGTTCATCGCGATTGCCGACGAGACCGGCCGCTCCCCCGCCGCGCAACTGCTGAAGCAGCTCGGCATCACGCGAGACACGATCCTTCAATCATTGACGACGGTACGCGGGTCGCAGCGCGTCACGACGGAGAACCCGGAAGGTACGTATCAGGCGCTGGAGCGCTATGGCCGCGATCTGACCGAGCTGGCGCGGAAGGACAAGCTCGACCCCGTCATCGGCCGCGACGAGGAAATCCGCCGCGTCATCCAGGTGCTCTCGCGCCGCACGAAAAACAATCCCGTCCTCATCGGCGAACCGGGTGTCGGCAAGACGGCCATTGTCGAGGGCCTCGCCGCCCGCATCGTGCGCGGCGACGTCCCCGAAGGCCTCAAGAACAAGCGCATTGTCGCGCTCGACATGGGCGCGCTCGTCGCGGGCGCGAAGTATCGCGGCGAGTTCGAGGAGCGGCTGAAGGCGGTGCTGAAGGAAATCACCGACGCCGAGGGCCAGGTCATTCTGTTCATCGACGAGCTGCACACCGTCGTGGGCGCCGGCGCGGCGGAAGGGTCGATGGACGCGTCGAACATGCTGAAGCCGATGCTCGCGCGCGGCGAGCTGCACACCGTCGGCGCGACGACGCTCGACGAGTACCGCAAGCACATCGAGAAGGACGCCGCGCTGGAGCGGCGCTTCCAGACCGTGATGGTCGAGGAACCGTCGGTCGAGGACACGATCAGCATTCTCCGCGGCCTGCGCGAGCGGTACGAGATCCATCACGGCGTCCGCCTGAAGGACTCGGCGCTCGTCGCTGCGGCGGTGCTGTCGAATCGCTACATCTCCGACCGCTTCCTGCCCGACAAGGCGATCGACCTCGTCGACGAGGCGGCGTCGAAGCTGCGGATGGAGATCGACTCGATGCCCGTGGAGCTCGACGAGCTCGAACGCCGCATCATGCAGCTGGAGATCGAGCGCGAGGCGCTCAAAAAGGAGCGCGACCAGGCGTCGAAGGATCGGCTGGCGAAGCTGGAAAAGGAGCTCGCCGATCTCAAAGAAGATCGGTCGCGCCTCGCCGCGCACTGGCAGCAGGAGAAGGACGCCATTCAGAGCGTCCGCAAGCTGAAGGAAGAACAGGACGCGCTGCGCGGCGACATCGAGCGCGCGCAGCGCGCCGGCGACTACGCGAAGGCCTCAGAGCTGCAGTACGGCCGCGGCCCGCAGCTCGAGAAGGCGTTCCGCGACGAGGAAGCGAAGCTGGCGGCGCTGCAGCAGGACAAGCGGATGCTGAAGGAAGAGGTCGACGAGGAAGACATCGCCGAGATCGTGAGCAAGTGGACGCACATCCCGGTGAGCCGGCTCATGGAAGGCGAAGTGCAGAAGCTCATCCACATGGAGGAGCGGCTGCATCAGCGGGTCATCGGGCAGGACGAGGCGATCCGGGCGGTGTCGAACGCCATCCGGCGCGCGCGTGCCGGGCTGCAGGATCCGAACCGGCCGCTCGGCAGCTTCATGTTTCTCGGGCCCACCGGCGTCGGCAAAACCGAGCTCGCCCGCGCGCTCGCCGAGTTCCTGTTCGACGACGAGCAAGCGATGGTCCGTATCGATATGTCCGAGTACCAGGAAAAGCACACGGTGTCGCGGATGATTGGCGCGCCGCCAGGGTACGTCGGCTACGAAGAGGCAGGGCAGCTCACGGAAGCCGTTCGCCGGCGCCCGTACGCCGTCGTGTTACTCGACGAAATCGAGAAGGCGCATCCGGAAGTGCTGAACGTGCTGCTGCAACTCCTCGACGACGGGCGGCTGACGGACGGGAAGGGACGCACCGTCGACTTCAAGAACACGGTCGTCATCATGACGTCGAACCTCGGCAGCGAATTCCTCGTCGGCGGCATCAACGAGGGCGTTCGGCGCGAGGTGATGGACGCGCTGCGGCAGCACTTCCGGCCGGAGTTCCTGAACCGCGTCGACGAGATCATCTTCTTCCACGCGCTCGATCGCGAGCACATGAAGCAGATCATCGACATCCAGCTGGCCGGTCTGGTGAAACGGCTCGCGGATCGGAAGATTCACGTCGAGCTTACCAACGCCGCCAAGGACTACCTGGTGCGTGAGGGGTATGATCCAATGTATGGGGCGCGCCCGTTGAAGCGGACGATCCAGCGGCGCGTCCTCGACCCGCTCGCGCTGCGGGTGCTCGAAGGCGACTTCACCGACGGCGACAACGTCGTGGTCGACGCCGCGGGCGATGGTCTCGCGTTCGACAAGCGTCAGACGGTGACCGCATGAAGAGGATGCTAAGCCGGGTAGGTCGGGTCGGCCAGACCCACACTGCGAATGGCTAACCAGCAGCGACCCAGCAAGCCCCGCTTCAATGCTCGAAGCGGGGATCGTCGCGGGCAGCGCCCGATGAGCGCCCGTCCGACGTCGTCGCTCTGGTACGGGCTCGCGCTGCTGGTCGTGCTCGGCGTGGCGCAGATGTACTACCTCATGCCAGCCGGTCGCACCGTGCCGTATTCCGAGTTCAAGGCGATGCTGAAGAGCAATCAGATCGCTGAGGCGAAGGTCGGCGATCAGATCATCAGAATCGCCGACAAGCAGGGGCATCAGCTCACGACGACGCGCGTCGAAGATCCCAAGCTCACCGAAGAGCTCGAGGCGCACGGCGTGAAGTACGAGGGCGAGGCGACGAACCGGTGGCTGCCGGATCTCCTGGGGTGGGTGCTGCCGCTGCTCTTCTTCGTCGGGATCTGGGGCTTCTTCTTCCGCCGCATGAGCGGCGCAGAGGGCGGCGTGATGTCGTTCGCGCGCAGCCGCGCGAAGATCTACGCCGACGACGAAGTCAAGGTGCGCTTTTCCGACGTCGCGGGTGTGGACGAAGCCGAGGAAGAGCTGAAGGAGATCGTCGAATTCCTCAAGCAGCCAAAGAAGTACACCAATCTGGGCGGCCGGATCCCGAAGGGCGTGCTGCTCGTCGGCCCGCCCGGCACCGGCAAGACGCTGCTGGCGCGCGCCGTGGCCGGCGAAGCGCATGTTCCGTTCTTCAGCCTGAGCGGATCGGAATTCGTCGAGATGTTCGTCGGCGTTGGCGCGGCGCGCATCCGCGATTTGTTCCAGCAGGCCGAAGCCAAGGCGCCGTGCATCGTCTTCATCGACGAGCTCGACGCGCTTGGCAAGGTGCGCGTGCAGAGCCCGCTCGGGAGCCACGAAGAGCGCGAGCAGACACTGAATCAGCTGCTCGCGGAGATGGACGGCTTCGATTCGCGCAAAGGCGTCATCATCATGGGCGCCACGAACCGGCCCGAAGTGCTCGACCCGGCGCTGCTCCGTCCCGGGCGGTTCGATCGGCAGGTGCTCGTCGACAAGCCCGACATCAAGGGACGCGAGGAGATCCTCCGGATTCACGTCAAGGGCGTGAAGACCGCCGACGACGTCGATCTGAAGGTCGTCGCCGCGCGGACAGCGGGGTTTGCCGGCGCCGACCTCGCGAATCTCGTCAACGAGGCGGCGCTCCTCGCGGCACGCTCCGACAAGGTCGCCGTCGGCATGAAGGACTTCGACTCCGCCATCGATCGTCTCATCGCGGGGCTCGAAAAGAAGCGCGTGATGAGCACGAAGGAGCGCGAGATCGTCGCGTACCACGAGTCGGGCCACGCGATCATCGCGAGCATGCTGCCGGGGCTCGATCCGGTGCACAAGATCTCGATCGTGCAGCGCGGGTTCGGCGCGCTCGGCTACACCATGCAACTGCCGCTCGAGGATCGGTACTTGATGCAGCGCGGCGACCTGGAGAGCCAGCTGGCCGTGCTGCTCGGCGGGCGGACGGCGGAAGAGATCGCACTTCGCGAGATTTCGACCGGCGCACAGAACGATCTGCAGCGCGCGACCGACATCGCGCGGGCGATGGTCACCGAGTTCGGGATGAGCGACGCGCTCGGCGCGATCAACTACGACGGCAACAAGCGGCAGCGGTTCCTCGACATTCCCCTGCCGATGGAGCGCGGCCTCTATGCCGAGGAGACCGCGCAGAAGATCGACGCCGAGATCAAGCGGATCCTCACCGATGCGCACAGCAAGGCGCGCGACGTCCTCTCGAAGAATCGAGAAAAGCTGGAGAAGGTTACGCGCCGGCTGCTCGAAGTCGAGGTAATGGAGGGCGACGAGCTTCGTCGTCTGCTCGACATGCCGCCCGCGGAGGAGAGCGCGGACAAGACGCCGCTGCCGCCGACCGACACGCCCTCGGCGGAAGTCAG
>Ga0310810_10003781_pt1 | contig 16592 bp, 15 predicted proteins | sample NCmetagenome_FD_207641 | JGI IMG/M metagenome (GOLD analysis project Ga0310810, IMG submission 207641) | Soil microbial communities from experimental microcosm in Duke University, North Carolina, United States - NC | ecosystem: Engineered > Artificial ecosystem > Soil microcosm > Unclassified ... | reverse complement strand
CCACTTCGGTTAGCGCGAATGCGGAGATTGCCCCTTTGGCGAGGCGAGGAAAGAATCGGCGCTTCTGATCATCAGTTCCGAAAAGCTTTAGCGGCTGCGGAACTCCAATGGACTGGCTCGCCGACAACAGGGCGACAAGAGATCCATCCTTGGACGTGACGAGCTCCATCGCCCTGATGTACGACATCTGCGATAGACCAAGACCACCGTACTCGCGCGGGATCTTTATTCCGAAGGCGCCCATGTCGCGCAATTCCTGCACGACCGATTCGGGAATTTCTCCAGTGCGATCGATCTCTTCGGAGTTAACGCGCGCCATGAAATCCGCGAGCTTGTCCATGAATGGCTTCGCGCGCGCGCGTTCTTCTTCGTCGTCAGGCGGGTGCGGATGAATCAGGTCGAGACGGAACCGGCCGAGGTAGAGCTCGCGTACGAAGCTCTCATGCTCCCACTCGGTTTCACGCGCCGATTCGGCGACATCGCGCGCTTCCTTCTCGGTGGCGAGCCCTTCTTGCTCGGTCATTTCCGTCTCAGAAAGAGGATCGTTCCAATAATAGAGATGGCCGCGAAGGAAAACCACTGAATTGCGTAGCTCCTGTGCGGGCCCTCATCCATTGGTGGTACACCCAGACGCGGCGGATCGCTCTTCATCGTGTCGCCGGGTGTGGTAAGCACGACGTAGTAGGGCTTCAAAGGGTAGCGGAACCTTCTTTCGAGTGTTTGCCGATCGAGCCACCGATACGCGTTGGGATGCGTCGGCGACTGATTCGCGCCGCTTCGCGGTGGCGGATAGGTCTCGACAAAACCGGCTCCGTTGGCGCTTGGGCGTTCGCGCCATTTCGCCGGATCGACCGTTATTCCGTCGGGAGAATAGACCCAACCGCGAACGAGGAGCAGCGCCGTGTCATTGCCGGTAAAGCGAATCGGAGTGACGATGTTTATTCCCGGTGATCCTTCGCGGGATCGAAGCGTGAGATAAATCTCGTTCGCGTAATCGTACGTGCCGTCGATGCGAACGTGACGATAGTGTGCTTTGGCTGTATCGGTGGGCAATTGTGATAATTCAATCGGGCTGCCAACCGCCCGACTGGCAAGCTCAGCGTTGAGTGCCTGCCGTTGATGAAGCCGCCCGATTTGCCAGAAACCGAGGCGAAGGAATATCAGCGTGAGAATCGTTGCAATGGCTATCAGCGCGCGCGGGCCGACTTTCATGCCTCAATGTAGCCGGCGCCGAAGCGGGTATCGCGAGTGAAAGGGGGAAGGAAAACCGCGTAGTTCCGGTTTTCCTTCCCACCTCTCCTCGCCATACCCAACCAACACCACCTCAAAGAATGAAACGTTAAAAGAGCGATAACTGCTCGCCAAGCTTCTCCGGATCGACGGGATTTTGCCCGATTCTGAGCTGAACGTCGCGTACTGTCGCGGGACTGTGCCCGGTAAAGGTGTTCGCGACGTAGCAAAAGACGTCACTGACCCGCTCGGCCATCTCGAGCATCGTGTCCGTCCATAGCTCGATCTCGCGCGAACGGTCGATCTGCACTCGCGAATAATCGACGAGATCGCGATGCCCGCCCATCCATCTCATATACAAGAAGTCAGCGGTCGGTTTTCTCGCCAGGGTCAGCATGGTCTTCCTCGGAATCCATCTGCCTTCGACAATCGCGAGCCCGATATTGCGATCCCGCAAGAGAGCGAGCACTCCATCCGTGATCCATCCGCGATGACGGAACTCGACAGCGAACCGAAGATCACGAGGAACCTTTCCGATGAAATCGACGAGCGCCGGCAATTCATTCGGCTCAAAGTCAGGACCGAGCTGAATCAGAATTGGACCGAGCTTGTTTCCCAGCTCGCGAACGTTCTCGAAGAATTCCTTGGAGACGCCGGACGAATCCCGGAGGCGCTGCTCGTGCGTCACCTCCTGCGGCATTTTTAGTGAGAATAAAAAATCATCGGGAGTTTTTGTGACCCACTGCTCGAGTGTCGTCGGCGCCGGTACGCCATAGAAAGTCGAATCGACTTCTACCGTGTCGAACGCGCGCGAATAAACCGGCAGGAAATCCGGCGGGCGCGTGTTGATGGGATAGAACGGACCGATCCAATCGTCGTAGTTCCATCCCTGTGTTCCGACATGAATGTTGTCGCTCACGTTCGTGAATCGGCTCGACGATTAACCCAATGTCAAGTGGACGAAACTGGTCTCGAACTTGCCTTTTGATATTGTCTCGCGAGAGGCGCTCGCGAACGCGATTTCAAAGGGGGAAACCATGGACCGAAAAAACGATCTCGAGCCGCGCGACGGCACACTCCATTCCGACAGACCAGGTGAGGAAGTCGGCGAAGCAGTTGGTGGAGTATCAGGAGTTGTTGCCGGCGCAGCAATAGGCTCAGCTGCCGGACCAATTGGAACGATCGTGGGTGGAATTGCAGGCGCTGTCGGCGGCTGGTGGGCCGGAAAGGCCGTCGCCGATGCAACTCACAAGTTCACTCAGGACGACGACGCGTTTTATCGCGAGCGCTTCGAGAGCTCACCGGGCCGGCTCGCCGACCGGAGCTACGATGATGTTCGCCCGGCGTATCAGCTTGGTCACATCGCGAGCATGAATCCCGATTACAACGGAAGAAGCTTCGACGAGATCGAGCCCGAGCTGCGGCACGGTTGGGGCAATGACATGCGCGCGCGTCATGGTGACTGGTCGGCGGTGCGTCCTTATGCCGAGCAGGCGTATAGCAGAAATACTTCGGTGGCCGAGCGTGAGTTTCTGAATCGCCAGGAGAACACCACTGAGAATCTGCGCGACGATCTTGGAGACGCGACGCGACGGGGCGCCAATCGCGTGATCGATGCGGTCGATAACGTGAAGGATCGCATGGACGGAAATCCGGCATCGAAGCCGGGGCCTGATCCTACCGATCGAAGATTCTAATCTGGATCTGAAAGGGGCCGCGAGGGAGCGGCCCTTTTCATTTCAATCCGTACAGCTCGGCCGCATTGTCATGCATGACCATGCGTGCAATCTCTGATGCTCTCGCGCGTGTGATCTCGCGATCCTGAATCATCCCGGTCAACGCCAGCGCGAGCGCGCGACGTCCACTGGTGTTGGTAAGCCAGCCAACCTCCTCCCATCCCAAATAGGGAGTGAGGCTGTATGCGTCGGTGCCGAACATCACTTTGTCTGGCCTGAACTCGATCCAGCTTCTCAACACCTGACTCAGCTCGCGGGTGCTGCTGAGAAATCCCTGCGACGAGAAATCGACGTAGACATTCGGCTTCGCAAATAGAACTCGCGACGCTGATGCATTAGGAAACCCTCCGTGAATCAGCACGAAGGTCGTCGGACGCATTGCAGGATCGAGAATCGTCGGAAGGAGCAGAAACGGATCCGAGCCGCTGTTGTCGAAGAATGGACCCGCGCCTGCACCGACGTGGATGTGCACTGGCAGCCCCACGCGGCCACACTCCTGGGAAATGCGCCGGAACAAATAATCCTGAAGCTTCTTGTAATCTGCCGCTGGCGGAGCACCGCCTCTCACGTACTGGGCGTACACACCCGACGCTTCTTCGACTGATGGATTACCGAAATCGAGAGCGCGCATGTACGCCGTCGCAAACTTTACTGCGACTGCGCCGGATTTCTTTTTCTGCGCGAGCAGCGGTATGATCACCTGTGCGATATATCCGTCGAGGGTCGGCGGCAGAGTGTTGGTTTTTGCATCAGCGAGATATCGCTTCAGCCACTTCTCCGCATTCGTGAACTCCTCACGTTTCTGAGGATTCGCGGCTTTGCCAGTTTCATTATCGAGAGGAAACAGAAGCGGATCTGCGTACCACACGAGCCGGAAGCGCGGAGACTCGAGCCCGGGACCGAGTGTGTATCTGTTCGTCAGCATGATATCGATGCCGAGCTTATCGAGCACCCAGCGCGGATAGTGCGTTCCGTGCGCTTTCTTGAATGCATTCTTGGCAGCTAAAAGTTTCGCTTTGTCGGGTACTGCACCTGGTGCGACGTAGGCGTACAGCTCGCGCCATGCTGTGACCCATTGAGGATTGCTCATTCGCAGCAGAGCCGGCGGTGCAAGCGGAGGAACTGAATCGGACACCGTCGCCTGATCATCCTGCGCGCCGGGAGGCAGCGCGGGGCTTGGATGTGCGTGATGGTCGATGGCCTTGATTGCGTTTATTTCGGCGAGCAGCGAGGGATCGGGGGCTGTTTGTGCTTGGAGCGATCCCGCAATTCCAATGAGAACAATGCCCGCGATTGCTCGCATCACCTGTATGTCTCGAAAAAGCCCGTGCCCGTTCCGCTCAATGGCGTGCCATCGACGCGCCCGCTGATCGTCGCGGTGCCTTTCATCTGGATAAAGAAGGGCAATGCGACTGTCGATAGGGCTGATGGATTTTTCCGGGTATCAGCACCGATCGCGTCTTCGATGTCCAGTGTAACTCGAAGTGTGTCCGCGTCGCGGATATCCGAGAAGGTCGCTCGCGAGGGAACATCGAGTGTTCGGCCATCGACTGTGATTTGGCGCCTATCTTCGTACGAGACTTTCGCCGGACGGAACACGGCACGGAAGCCGAGCGAATCAACAAGGTACACCAGCAGAGGCGTATTTCCGCCCTGACGTGCCGGCCCCACCACGCGGCCATACAATATGGTATATGATCCCGCGCGCGCCGCGCCCCAATCCCACGTCACGCCGCGCCACACGCCCCAGTTGTGATCGTGATACGCCTGGGCGCCGGTGAGCTTCTCACATTGAGACGCAACGCAAATCTCGCCGGTAGCAGACGCGCGAAGTGCAGGCACGGTGTAACCGGACGCAAAATCACCGGAGCTCAACGACGCGCCGGGGAAGTACGCGCCGGGTGCCGGCGAAACATTCATCGCGATTCGCACCGGAGTGCTGCTTCCCTCCTCATACGCGATTGCGCGGACATCGTAATTCCCATCAGGCAGAATCGTTACCGATGATTGTCCGATCTTTACGTTCGCATCCGTTGTGGAGAATCGAACGTTCTCGCGCGGGATGTTCGCGTAGAATCTTCTCGACCGACCACCCTCTTCACGCAGCGTGATGGTGATGTTCCCGCCCCATTTCTCAGTTCGCACGTCACCACCAACTATGAACGAGATGAACGCCCATCGCTTACGATCCGCAGACAACACGTTGAAGTAGTGCCACTCCGCCCAACTGTCCGCGTTCTTCACGCTGTCAGGGGGGCGATGAAAGTGATCGATCTCGTTTCGCAGCTCTTCCATCGTGGGATTCATCCATCGCCGGTCACCCTCGTCATCGACCCAGGTTCCCGATTTCACCAGCGCCGGCGCTCCGACTTTCGCGTTGGCCGACGGAATTTCGCCGGCTGCACGAACAGTGTATTCGTCTCCCGGCCGGACATACATATAGAGAACGCGCCCATCTATTTGCGGTGCAACGCCTGACACAATCGGCGCAAGGCGCTTCGACGCGAGAAGCTGCCGGTAGATGAAACGGCTGTGATCGATCGAGAAAAACAATCCGCCAACGCCACCGGTCTTCATCACTTCGATGTCGATTCCCTGCGGCAGCACTGTGATCGACCCTCCGCCGACGAGTCTCTCATCACGCGCTTGAGACAGCAGCGCTTCTCCGACCGAGAGCAGAACGATCATCACGGCCACGCCCGCGCCGTATCCGAAAAAGAGAAGAAACGACCTCCATGGGCGATAGATCAGATTCCGAAATGCGAGAAGCGAGATCATCGTTCAGCCCCATCGACGATCGTTCCGTCACGCATGTGGATCTTTCGCCTCGCTGCGCTCGCGAGATCCTCATCGTGCGTTACGACAATCAGAGTCGTCCCGTCGCGATTCAATCGATCGAACAAACCGATTATCTCGGAGCCCGTGCGCGCGTCGAGCTCTCCTGTCGGCTCATCAGCAAGAAGAATCGCCGGACGATTTGCCAACGCACGGGCAATTGCAACACGCTGCTGCTCGCCACCGGACAATTCTGATGGACGATGTCGCTCGCGATGGGCGAGCCCGACATACGTGAGCAGCTCTCTTGCGCGACTCGCGCGATCGGATTTACCGACGCCTGCTTCAGCCATCGGAAGCTCGACGTTTTCACGCGCAGAAAGAGTAGGCATCAGATAAAATCTTTGAAAAACGAATCCGATGTTGCGCAGGCGAAATGACGTTGCCTGCTTGTCATCCATGCGCGCCACGTCAGTTCCATTTATTGCAACCGATCCCCGCGTTGGGCGATCGATTGCGCCAAGCAAATTGAGAAGCGTCGACTTGCCACATCCCGATGGGCCAACGATCGCAACCCAATCGCTCTCGGCGACGTCGAACGACACTCCGGCGAGCGCATGCACGACTTCCTTGCCAAATGAGTAATTACGCGCGAGGCCGCGTGCTTCGACAACACTCACGCGATTGCCTCCTCGCGAAGTGTCGTTGCAATCGGCAGCGATGCCGCGCGGAAAGACGGATAAACTCCGGCGGCGATTCCCGAAAGCGCGAGGAGACCTAACGCTGTCCACGCCGACTTCGGCTGCCAGAGAAAGAAATCGATTGCTTCCGGCAATCCGGGGAATGACGAAAGGATGCTGTTGAGATAACGCCCGGTGACAAGGCCGAGGAGAAGTCCCGCGAAGGCGCCGATGATGCTTATCGCGACTCCCTCGAGAACTATCTGCGCCACTACGTGCGCGCGTGAGATTCCAATTGCGCGCATCACCGCGATTTCACCAATGCGCTCGTTTACTGAAATTGTCACCAGTGTCGTAACGAGAAGAAATCCGACGAACAAACTCACGCTGCCGAGCATCGCTGCGAGCTGGCGAAAATATCGAAGCCGCTCGTCGACCTGATCGAGCGCTGCTTCGATCGAGATGACATTCACGGTGGAGATGCGCTGCTTTATCCACTGGATGGCCGAATCCATTGGAACACCGTCGCGAATGCGAATCATCATCAGCGAAGACGCATCTGCTTTCTCGGGCGGGCTCATCTGCTGAAGCGTTTGTAGCTGCATCGCCGCGCCGCGCTGATGCATTGCGCCGTAGAGAAATCGAATTCTTCCGGCAAGCACCAGCTTTCGCATTCCCGAATACTCCCGCGTTTGCGGATCGTATCCGGTTGCAACGCGAAGCGTATCACCAATCCGCGCGCCGAGTGAGCTGTACAGAAAATTGTTCACAACGATGTCATCGGGGCGTGTCGGAGCTCGCCCTGCCAGCAGCTCGTAATCTCCCTGCACTGCCGGGTCGAGACCGAGGGCTGATGCTGTGATGACACGATCGCCGCGCGGAAAATGAAGTGTTCCGCCAAGTACGGGACTTACTGCGTTGAAGTCGGGATTCGCTCGAAGGATGCGCACCATCTCGCGCGTATTCAGCATCGTCGCGTCGGTATCGAACGGAAGAGTTCCTTTTGGAGCGAGTCTCAGCTGAAATCCCCGCGAGAGCAGCAGCGTTCGGAATGATTCGCGCATTCCAGTGGACATCATCACCATGTCGAGAAGCAGCGCAGCTGAAACTGCAACTCCAAGCATTGCGAGAAGCGTTCGGGTTGGATGCCTGCGCAGCGATGCCCAGGCAAGAGTAAAGGGCATCAGCGACCGAAGAGAACGAGTGGTGGCGTTCGCACAAGACGAAGTGAGGCGAGAATTCCGGCGGAGATTCCGAGAACCAGCGAAAGCAATACTGCGAGCGTGACGATCGAAGGCGTGATCAATGAGAACGCAAGCGGCGTTCTGTATACGCCGCGGTAATACCAGTTCACGAACTGCGATCCGATCCAGCCAACACCAACGCCCATCGCGCTGCCGAGAAGAGCGAGCAGTGCCGCTTCTATTACAACGGCGCGCATTACGGTTCGCCGGGAAATTCCCATGAGGCGAAGAGCGGCAACATCACGGCGACGCTCTTCGACCTTCAACAGCATGATGCAGAGCAGAAAAATCGCGCTCGCAACGATCGTGATTACGCCGATTGCCTTGTGGAACCGGCTCACCACCTGAAAAGTTTTTGATGTGCCGATCGCGATGTCTTTCGATCGATGCGCGTCGAATCCGAATGCAGCCGAGTTTATTTTCGTGAGCGCGCGAGTGGTGGCCGCTTCGTTAGGTGTGGCGACCGCGTACCGGTCCACCCGGTCGCCGTATGCCGTGATCGACTGCAGATCATCGAGATGCATGTGGATCCGGTACTCGGACCGCGCGACCTCTGCCGGATCGTTGCTGCGCTTCAGTATCGCGCCAATGATGACCGTATCGGGTGACCGCGACTCCGGTGTGGCAGAGAGATAGACGCGATCACCGATCTTGAGATGGGCATCAGCCGCCAGCCGCTCATCGATAGCGATGGTGCGTGGCGTCGCCTGCTGAAGAAGAAAAAATAAAAAAAGAGAGCTTAGCACCGTAGAAAGCTATCAGCCGTCAGCCATCAGCCATCAGCCACAGCGGATCAGCTCACCGTGTGCGATGTGATTTTGAGTTGAGCTCCTGTAGCCAGTTAAGAACCACAATAACCGGCTGGGTGTTGGGCTTGTAATCCGGCAACGCCAGCAGAAAACGATTTCCATCGGGAGTCACATCGTATGTATACGTGCGTCCAACTCCGAGACGGTCCGGCTGGGTCTTTCGAAAAAGCTGAATCGGTTTGCCGGCATCACCAGTGGCGGGATTAACGGGCGCAGCCATCAACGCTTCACCTTTTCGGAACACAAGCTCACGACCGCCGCGCGTCCATCTCGGCTGCTCGCCACCGTCGACGGATATTTGCCGCCGCGCCCCCGATCCCTCTGCTGTGGTCACGAAAACATTCGGGCGCCCATGGGCAACCTCCTCGTACGCAATCCACAGCCCATCGGGAGAAAAGCTCGCACCCCGCTGAGCAATCGCGTTCGGACTTAGCTCCCTCGGCTTCCCAGTCCCGTCCAGGGACATGATGAATATCCGGTCGATCACATTGTTCTCGATGTATGCGAGCAGTTTGCCATCGGGCGAGATCGCGCATGCGTACTTGTCCTTTTGGCTCGCGACCACCGGTACATCACTCGCACTCCCATCGATGGGAATTCGATGGAGATCGTAAACGGGGTCCTCGTGTGAGTACACGATGCTTCGACTGTCGGGCGCCCATACTGCGTTGAACGCGGCGTTGTCCGTTCGCGAAAGACGTGAAAGCACACTTCGTCCGATCTCGTACAGCCATATTTCCCGTCGCGGAGTTGTGACGGTGATCGCGATCCATTTTCCGTCAGGCGAAATACGCGGCTCAGCGAACGCTCCTTCACGCGGAAGTGCCGGCTCCTCCTTGCCTGCGCGGTCCACCCACACGACACGCCGGTCGACATTCCACTCCGACGCCTTGAGGTACGCGAGAGTACCATTCGCGGAAATCGCATATGCGCCGAGACCATCCGTCGCTGTCCAGTCGACGTCGCTTTCGACGGGCACAGGCGTACCATACACCTCCAGCTTTATCGGATCGAACGGGACAGCGAAGATTGCGCCGTCGAGAGCGTATAGCAGATGTCCGTTCGCGTATTTCCCGTGGACGCCGCCTTCGAGAAGAACTTTTTTCTTCTTCGTTTTGAAATCGTAGGCTTCCACTCGTGCACGCGCGATCGGCGTCGTATAGCTCGTGTAAATCATCGCGTTGCCGGCGGGCAGTACCTGCGGATACCAGTGATTGAATTCTTTTCGTGCTGTATCGAGCCAGGTTAGCTGATGCGTCGTTCCGCCGGCAGCCGGCACGATCCACAAACCGTTTCCGTCGCGGGTGTAGACGATTTGTCCGTCGGGAGTCCATGCGCCACCGCCGACTGAAGCCGAATCGATCACTTTGACAAACGGGCCACCAAGCACAGGAACCTTCCTAAGCGTTCCTTCGGCGTTGAAGCTGATCCACTCACCATCGTACGAGAATTCGGGATCGACAGCACCTTCGGTTCCTTCGATCACCTTGATGTCTGTAGACCCGAGCTCGCGCATCACGATACGCTTCACCCCGTCGCTGTCCGCGGCAACTTGAATCACTCTTCGGCCATCGGGGGAGATCGCGAGGAACGGCCGATCGACTGCAGGTTGCGCGAGTGTGAATGCCATTCGAACCGGTCGATCGGACGGTGCTCGCCGAAGAACGGAGTGCATCATCCACCCGCCAAAACCCGCCGCGGCTAGAAGAAGAAGTGCGGGAATCGCGAAGACGAACGCTCGCGTTTGCAGTCGCGGCCGCGTTCCGCTGACGGAGTGGATTTTTCGCGGACCTGAACCAGTTTCATCGCCGTTGAGCGCTGCGGCGAAACCTGCCGCACTCGAGAACCGGTCCGCCGGCAATCTTTGCAACGCAGTAAGGACAGCGTCTTCGACATGCTGCGGGATCGATTTCCGTTCCTCACGCATAGGCTTCGGATCGGCGGTGAGAACTTTTGCAACGATTGCCTGCGCCGTTGGACCAGTATGCGGTGGCTCGCCGAGAAGCATCTCATAAGTCATTGCACCCAGTGAGTAGACGTCGGAGCGAACGGTGATCTCGCGTTCGCCCATAGCCTGCTCGGGGCTCATGTAGCTCGGAGTTCCGAGCGACATTCCCGTTTCCGTCATTCGACCACCGACAGCCCGGCTCGCTGCCAACGCAATTCCAAAATCGGCGACGAGTGCGCGACCGTCGTGAAACAAGACGTTCGCGGGTTTGATGTCGCGATGAATTATTCCATGCCGATGCGCGTAATCGAGAGCGGAAGCGACTTCTGTTGAGACACGGACAGCATCGTCGATCGAAAGTTGTTTTTCTCTGTCGAGACGATCGCGCAGTGAATCGCCTTCGACATAGGGCATGACGTAAAAGAGCAGCGAGTCTACCTCGCCCGAATCGAACAATGGAAGAATGTTCGGATGATTCAGGTTTGCCGTCGTCCTGATCTCGCTCAGGAATCGCTCGGCACCAATAACAGCGGCGAGCTCGGGCCGGAGAACTTTTATCGCGACTTGGCGGGCGTGCCGAATGTCAGTTGCGAGATAGACTGTCGCCATTCCGCCCTGGCCGAGCTCGCGCTCGATCCGGTAACGGTCGGACAGGGCTGTCGCGAGCCGTTCCGCGGAAGTTGACATTTTTTAATGTGGGATGATCTACTGGTAGCCGCCAGCTAATCGGATTTTCTTTGCCGCGATAGTCAGTCGGCAAAGCCGAGAGCGCGCGCGATTGTCTTTTGACGCGCGTCGAGGGTGAGAAATGAGACTGATGCCCTGTCCTCTCCCGCGGCATACAGCGCGTTGGCGAGGTGCCAACAATCGGCGCCCTTCACGTAGCCTTTGGTCAGAACGGTTCTGATTTCCGGACTCAGCGGCCGATCGGGATAAATCCACGCGACCCGGTCGAGATTCGCCAATTCAGGCTGACGGCGAGCGCGCGCGTACACCGCCAGAAACTCCGCTTCCAGGAGATTCGATGACACTAGAACGTCAAATGAATTCAGTTGGCGGCTAAGATTGGGAGTGTCCTTTTCCAGGAATTCGATTGATATCAGGTACGATGTATCGACGTATGCCGTCGTCATCAGTCGCGCTCTTCGAGAAATCGCTTTAGCGCTCCGGGGACGCGATGGGGACCGGGTCGGAATTTTCCTTTCGGGTTTGCGGGTTGTGAAATGATCCCGCGTGCCTGCAATTCCTTTATTCGAGCCTCGATTCCCTTACTTTCCTGGTGAATTGGCCGGATTTCGACAACCGGCTTTCCATGAAGCGTCACGATAACCGCCTGTCCTTCGCGAACTTTCCGCACAATGGCCGAGAATTTTGCTTTCGCTTCGTAGAGCGAGTATGTGTTTTTCATATCGCTCAATTTAATTAGACTAGTCAGACTAGTCAAAATCGTCTATTCGCTCTTTTTCATACCTCGATACTGCGCCTATTGTCCAAACAGGGAGAACCGAATTGTTACTCACGTCATCATTTGGCCGCATGCTGTCGATCGCAACGATCCCGCTACTCGTTATCAGCCCGTCCCGATCCGAATCCCAGACACCTCATGAGAAGCTCGCGCGCGAGGTCTACGCCGAGCTCGTCGGAATCAACACCATGGATTCCGTCGGCTCGACGACGCGAGCCGCGCAGGCGATGGCAAAGCGTTTCATCGCCGCCGGATTCCCGACCGAAGACGTGCAGGTGCTCACCAATCCCGCGGATACAAGCAAGGCGAATCTCGTCGTCCGCTATCGTGGCAGTGGAGGCGCGAACGGACCGAAGCCAATCCTTCTGCTCGCGCATCTCGATGTCGTCGCCGCACTTCGATCGGACTGGTCACGCGACCCGTTCCAGCTTCAGGAAGACAACGGATTCTTCTATGGGCGTGGAACTTCGGACGATAAAGCGATGGGCGCGATCTTCGTCGCGAATCTTCTCACGTACAAAGCGGAAGGATGGAAACCAAACCGCGATCTCATTCTCGCTCTCACCGCAGCGGAGGAAGGTGGCGCCAACAATGGCGTCGAATGGCTCATCGCGAATCGCAAATCGCTGATCGATGCGGCTTATGCAATCAATGAAGGTGGAGGAGGAACGTTGACTGGAACGGGCATGAACGTGAAGCCGCTGTTCAACTCGATTCAGGCAGCCGAGAAAGTGCCCGAAAACTTTACGCTGACAGTGAGGAACTCGGGCGGACACTCCAGTGTTCCTCGACCCGACAATGCGATCTACTCACTAGCTAACGGACTCGTGCGACTCGGACGCTTCACGTTTCCCGTTGCACTGAATCCGGTATCACGAGGATTCTTCGAACAGACCGCAAAGGTCGAGCGACCGGAGATTGCCGCGGCCATGCGCGCGATTGTCGCTAATCCCGCTGACTCCTCGGCCGCTGCGACACTTTCACGTGATCCCCGGTATGCATCGATGCTGAGAACGACGTGCGTCGCGACGCGATTGGCTGGTGGTCACGCGAACAACGCGCTGCCGCAAACGGCGACCGCAAACGTCAACTGCCGCATCGTACCAACCTCGAGCGCGGCGGAAACGCAGGCCACCCTGGAGAGAATTGTTGCGGACACATCAATCAAGTTCTCGTTCGCGGAAGCAGTTCGCGAAAGATTTCCCACCTCTTCGAGAGCGATCGAGCCCGAGCTTCTCGCGGCGGCGACGGAGCTCACTCGATCGAAATGGGGCGACATCCCGGTGATTCCAGTGATGTCGACCGGCGCAACTGATGGCCGCTTTCTGCGCGCAGCGGGGATTCCGACGTACGGCGTGAGCGGAATCTTCTCGTTGCCCGGCGAGACGAACGCGCACGGGCGCGATGAGAAGCTGCGCACGAAGTCGTTCTATGATGGGTTGGATTTCCTTGATAAGCTGGTGCGGCGGCTAGCTGGCGGTCACGCCCACTAAAGGGAAGCGACCACGAAGAACCGCGGTACCCGGTGCCCGATGGCACCGGGAACCGCGTTTCTTCGTGGTTACTTCCCTTTAGTGGGCGGGCGCCTCAAGATCTACAATCGGCTCGACCATTATCTGCGACGCCAACGCCGGCCCAATCGAATGAAGCTCCTTTCCAATTCGGAGAGTAATCGGTCCGTCGAATGGCGCCTTCGACACGATCAGTATCTCCGTACCGGGAGTTATCTCCAGCTCGGCGAGATATCGCAGCATCTCCGCATCGTCGTCGGTTACCCGAACGACGCGAACGCCGAGGCCGGCGCCGAGCTGAACGAGCGGAAAATATTCCGTCTCGTCGACAACGCCCTCACGAGAAGGAATTGGAGCACCATGCGGATCGACTGCCGGCTCGCCAATCGCCTCTGCCATTCGATCGATCAATTCATCTGATGCAGCATGCTCCAATCTTTCGGCTTCAGCGTGCACGCGATCCCACGGATAGGCGAGCGCTTTTGACAAATACGATTCGATCACCCGATGACGCCGTAGTGTCCGGAGCGCAGCTCGGCGCCCGCGATCAGTCAATCTCACTCCGTGATATCTCTCGTAGCTGAGGAGTCCCTGTTCTGCGAGGCGTCGAACCATTCCGCTCACCGATGCGGGCGCGATCATGAGCCGTTGCGCAATGTCGTTTGTCGCAACCGCGTCGCTCCCACGGCCGAGCGCGTAGATCGCCTTGAGATAATCCTCGACGGGACCGGTGAGCGTATCATCTCCTACCGGAGCGAGCTGAATCTCCTTGTCCCTGGCGTTTGTCATTCGCTCCTCGCCGGGCCTCGACCGCGCACCATCAACACCGGCACGAGCGATTTATGTCGCACCGTGTTCGCGACGCTTCCGCGAATGAGATCCCCGATGAAACGATGGCCGTGTGTTGCCATCGCGATGAGATCGCAATCCTCCCGCTGAGCCGCGGCTACTATCTCATCCGCCGGGTCGCCGCTCGCAAGAACTGCTTCTGCATCGAGACCAGCAGATTCGAGTGACGCACTGACTTTTTCGATGTATGCGAGATCCTCGTGCATCTCCTCGCTCTCTCGAAGATGAAGCGGACCGATGTTTCGCGCGGCCCATCCATCGGCAACATGAATGAGCACGACGGACGAACTGTTCTCGCGCGCGAGCTCGCGCACGTGAGCGATGATCGCCTCGTCGTAAGTCGAGTTCTCCACGGGAACGAGTATGCGCTTGTACATGCGTCAGCCTCCGCGGAAGATCTGCACGAGCAGCCAGATATTGAGTGCCGCAATCACAATTGCAACCAGATACGCGAGACTTTTAAGCCAGGTGCGATTCACAAACTCGCCCATCTTCACCTTGTCTGACGTGAATCGAACCAGTGGAAATACGGCAAAGGACAGCTGCATGCTGAGAATTACCTGGCTAAGCACGAGCAGGCGCGCAGTCCCACTCGCGCCGTACAGCACAGCAACAATCGCTGCAGGAATTATCGCGATTCCCCGGGTTATCAGTCGCCTCAGCCAGGGACGGATCCTGATATTCAGAAATCCTTCCATTACGATCTGTCCGGCGAGTGTTCCAGTAAGCGTCGAGTTCTGACCCGATGCGAGCAACGCGAGCGCGAACATCGTGCTTGCCCCTGTGCCGAGCAGCGGAGTGAGCAGCTTGTACGCATCCTGAATTTCGGCGACCTCGTGGTGACCGCTCGTGTGAAACGTCGCTGACGCGACAATGAGAATTGCCGCATTGATGAACAAGGCGAAGCTCAACGCAATCGTCGAATCAATGAATGCAAAACGCACCGCCTCGTGCTTTCCCTCCGCGGTTTCCTCGTACTGCCTCGTTTGCACGATTGATGAATGCAGATAGAGATTGTGCGGCATCACTGTCGCACCGAGGATTCCGATGGCGACGTAAAGCATCGCCGGATTGCTGATCACTTGCGACGTTGGAACGAAGCCGCGCATGACAGCGGCAAATGGCGGGCTCGATTTGATGATCTCGAACAGAAAACAGAGACCGACGGTCGCAACGAGAGCGATGACCAGCGCCTCGAGCAAACGGAATCCCTTGTTCTGGAGATAAAGCACGAGCAGCACATCGAGTGCTGTGATTCCAATTCCAATCGGAAGCGGAATATGGAAGAGGAGATTCAGCGCGATTGCGGAGCCGATGACTTCAGCGAGATCGCATGCGGCAATTGCGAGCTCGCATATCACCCAGAGAAACCAGACGACGGGTCGCGGATAGTGGTCGCGACATGCCTGCGCGAGGTCGCGTCCCGTAACGACGCCGAGCTTTGAGGCGAGTCCTTGTAAAAGAATCGCCATCAGATTCGATATCAGAATGACGCTGAGCAGCGTGTATCCGAATTGGGATCCACCCGCGAGATCGGTTGCCCAGTTTCCCGGATCCATATAGCCGACCGCGACGAGATAACCCGGACCGGCGAACGCCAGGATCTTTCTCCACCATGGTCCGCGCTGTACCGGCACCGACCGATACACCTCCGCCAGCGATGGAGTAACCCGCGCACGGCGCCAGCCTGGATCGGCAGGGGGCACTATTTTCGGTCGGAATTTCTCAGCTGGTGTGGCCACTATTGCGTTATTTAGTTACAAGTTAATACGAATTATGCCTTGCCTATGAGATATTTTAGGGAAACCTAAGTCTAAAAGCAACCCCGACCTCAAGCGAAAGGGCGACCACTATTTGGATAGCTCGAGAAAGCTCGACAGAATGCGCTCAGTCATCCCCCAAACCACGAATTCACCGTGGTGAAACGCGCGCCGAGTGAACTCGAGCCCCCCAGCGGTGACAATGGTGTCGCGCCACCCAGTGTCATCATTAAGGCTCGCCAACGGAACCCAAAAAGTTGCGGCGACTTCGTCACTCAAAATCGGCTCGGGATGCGAGCCAATCAAAACAACAAACGGCCTCACAATTACGGCGGGCAGTCGGACCACTCGCGGCCGGAGATCATCGAGCTGACCAATGACCTTACCGCAGCTGGCGATATCGATCCCGGTTTCCTCGAACGTCTCCCGAATCGCAGTGTGAGCGAGCGACTCGTCGGCTGATTCTTCGCGCCCGCCGGGAAAAGCTACCTGACCGCTCCACGGATCAGTTTCGTAGTGAGCGCGCTGAATGAAAAACATCTCCGGCTCGTTCAACTCACCGAGGCGGAGCATCAATGCAACGGC
>Ga0310810_10003780_pt1 | contig 16594 bp, 13 predicted proteins | sample NCmetagenome_FD_207641 | JGI IMG/M metagenome (GOLD analysis project Ga0310810, IMG submission 207641) | Soil microbial communities from experimental microcosm in Duke University, North Carolina, United States - NC | ecosystem: Engineered > Artificial ecosystem > Soil microcosm > Unclassified ... | reverse complement strand
CACGGACGATCCGGAGGTACTCCTTGACGGCCTTGTCGATCTGCCCCTTGTCGACGAACTTGCGGGCAGCATCCATGACCTTTTCTTTGTTGAAGGCCACGGGTGCTAGGTCCTCCTCGGCAAAGACGTGGGGCGCATGGCGACGGCCGATCGAACAAACCTCGGTCCACGCGAGGTCCGGTTCCTCATCCAGTAGCGTACGGGGCGACTGACGGGTGGGTCAAGGAACCGTTTCACTGATTCCGTAAGTTTACGACCCCACTGCTACCCGAACCTACGACGTCTCCCGACTAGTTCGCGCTCGCCTGTTTCTCGGCGCGTTCCGCCAGCATGCGACCGACGAAGCCGGTGTCGAAGTCGCCGGCGACGAACTCGGGGTGGTCGATGATCCGGCGGACGAAGGGGATGTTCGTGCGCGGACCCTCGATCACGATCTCGTCGAGGCAGCGGCGCGCCTTGGCCAGCGCCGCCTGGCGATCGATGTCGTGCACGATCAGCTTGCCGATCATCGAGTCGTAGTTGGGCGGGACTCGGTAGCCCTCGTAGATGTGCGTGTCGACGCGGACGCCGAGGCCGCCGGGCAGGTGCAGCGCGGTGATCTTGCCGGGCCACGGCGCGAAGTTGTCCGGATCCTCGGCGTTGATGCGCATCTCGATCGCGTGACCGCGCGGCTTGCGCGGTGCCTTCGGATCGAACGACAGCTTCTCGCCGGCGGCGATGCGGATCTGCTCGCGCACGAGATCGATCGACATCGTCAGCTCGGTGACGGGGTGCTCGACCTGGAGGCGCGTGTTCATCTCCATGAAGTAGAAGCGGCCGTCGGAGTCGAGCAGGAACTCGAGCGTGCCGACGTTGGTGTAGCCGATCGCGGAGATCGCGCGGACCGCGGCGGCGGTGAGCTCCTTGCGGGTCGCATCCGGGAGGGCAGCCGAAGGCGCTTCCTCGATCACCTTCTGGTGACGCCGCTGGATCGAGCACTCGCGCTCGCCGAGGTGCGCGTAGTTGCCGTGCTTGTCGGCGGCGACCTGGATCTCGATGTGGCGCGGGCGCTCGCAGTAGCGCTCCATGTACATGTCGGGGTTGCCGAACGCGGCGAGCGCTTCGCTGCGGCCGGTCTCCCAGCTCGACGCGAGGCGCGCGGGGTCGGTGACGATCTTCATGCCGCGACCACCGCCGCCGGCGGCCGCCTTCAAGATGATCGGCAGGCCGATGCGCGCGGCGTGCGCGCGCAGCTCCTGCTCGCTGCCGATCGTCGATGATCCGGGGAGCGTCGGCACGCCCGCCTCGGTCATCGCGGCGCGCGCGCGGATCTTGTCGCCCATGAGGCGCATCGCGTCGGGCGGCGGACCGATCCACGTCAGCTTGCACTTCGCGCAGATCTCGGCGAACTCGGCGTTCTCGGACAGGAAGCCGTAGCCGGGGTGCACGGCGTCGGCGCCGGTCACTTCGGCCGCGCTGATGAGCGACGGGATGTTGAGGTAGCTCTGCCGCGACGGCGGCGGCCCGATGCACACCGCCTGATCGGCGAACTTCACGTGCAGCGCGTCGGCGTCGGCGGTCGAGTACACCGCGACCGACTCGAGGCCCATCTCGCGCAGCGCCCGGATCACGCGGAGCGCGATCTCGCCGCGATTCGCTACCAGGACCTTCTTGAACATCGCCCTGCTCCGTGGCTCCTACGGCGCGATCTTGAAGAGCGGCTGGCCGTATTCGACGGGGGCGCCGTCCTCGGCGAGGATGCCGACGACCGTGCCGCTGATGTCGGCCTCGATCTCGTTCATCAGCTTCATCGCTTCGACGATGCAGAGCACCGCGCCCTTGTCGACGCGCTGGTTGAGCTCGACGTAGGTCGACGAGTCGGGGTTCGGCCGGCGATAGAACGTGCCGACGAACGGCGACGTGACGACGTGCGCGTTGTCGTGCGGCTCGGCGGCTTGCGGCGCGGCTCCGCCGACTGCAGGCGCGGCCGCCATGTGATGCGACGTGAACGGCGCGCCGCCGTGCGAAGGCATCTGCATGGGCATCGCCGGCATCGCCATCGGCACGGCCGCGGCTTGCGCGATCACCCCGCGTCGCAGCGTGATCGTCAGCTCCGGCGTGTCGTAGATCAGCTCCGACAGCGCGTGCTCGTTGACCAGCTCCGCGAGCCCGCGGACGGTGTCGACGACCGACGACGATCCCGTGCCGCCGTTGGTCTTCTTCTCGACAACCTTCGGACCTTTACGCCCCGGTGCCATGGCGCGGCGACACTTCCACGATCGCGAGGGCCGCGTCCAGTCCGAGGTAGTAGCTTTGTGCGCCGAAGCCGCAGATTTGTCCGACGCACCGCGCCGCGGTGATCGACGTTTGTCGGAACTCTTCGCGCGCGTGGAGGTTCGACAAGTGGACCTCGATCGTCGGCAACGCGATCGCTTCGATCGCGTCGCGAATCGCGACGCTCGTGTGCGTGTAGCCGCCCGGGTTGATCACGATCGCATCGAAGCGGCCGCGCGCCGACTGGATCAGATCGACGATCTCGCCCTCGAGGTTCGACTGCACGGTCTCGGCGATCGCGCCTCGTGCGATCGCGCGCGACTTCAGCTCCGCGTTGATCTCGTCGAGCGTGGTCGTCCCGTAGATCGCGGGATCGCGCGTGCCGAGCAGGTTGAGGTTCGGCCCGTGGATGACGAGGACGCGCGCCGGCTTCTTCGCTTGGCTCACAGCTGCGCGACGAGCCTCGGCGCGGCGAGCCGCATCAGGTAGCGGCACTTGCCGAAGTTGCCCTCGGGTGCGAGCGCGACCGCGATGAAGTACTGCGGCGTGAGCATGCGGACGACGAGCAAGAGCCGCTCGGCCTTGACCGACAGCTCTTCGCACGGGCCGACCTGCAGGCTCTCCGCCGCCTTCCGCACCTGCGTCAGGATGAAGGAGAACTCCATCCCGATCGTGTTGATGTCGACGCGATCGGTCTGGCGCACGTACGAATCGACGGGAATCCCGTCGAGCCCCATGATGACCGAGCCGATCCCGCCTTCGACGTTGTCGATGACCTTCTTGAGCGTTTCAGCGAACAAGTTCCACCTAGGGGCTAGTCGAGGACGGTTATATCACGCGCCCGTGTTGGTCCCGACCGCGGGGCACACGGGCGTCATGGTCGTGTCGTCGATGCAGCAGTCGACGACGCCGTCCTGCGGGACGTAACAAGCGCCTCCGGTGCGCGACATGAACGTGTTGAGCAGCGACGAGCAGAGCCCGTGCGTGACCGTGAGGCAGCCGTCGCACGCGGTGACCGGGTACTCGAACGGCTCGGCTTCGAACGCGCCGTCGTTCTGCATGCCGTAGAGCACGACCTTCACGACCATGTCGACCGACGGGATCGACACGTTCATCTGACCTTCGAGCGCCTGGTACTTCACCTTGATCGCGTCGAAGACCGCGGCGGGTACGATCTGGAACGAGACCGCGGCGGTGCCTTGGTTCGGCTCGACCGCGCCCGCGAAGCGCGAGTCGAAGTGCAGGAGGCCCGCTTGATCGAGCGCGGACTGATCGGAGTCGGTCATGAACGCGTTCGAGTTGAAGGAGATGTCGACGTGCGCGCCCTGCAGGAGCGCGGTGCGCCGCCGGACGAGATCGAGGTTCGCGACGTCGGCGGTCGCGAGGTTCTCGATCAGCGGCGTCAGCGTGTAGCCGAACGTCGCGTGGCCGGCGGGCCAGGCGTAGAGATCCATCACGCCCGACGACAACCCGGCGCCGGAGAGATCGGCCGAGATCACGCAGCCGTTCTGCGGCGCTTGATTGCGGAGGAGGATGATCGACTTGTCGCCTTGGTCGGCGGCGCAGGCAGCCGACGCGATGGCGACGGCGAGGAACAGGAACGACGAACGGAGCATGGAGCCCTCCACTCGAAAACGATCGTATCAAAGCGCGCTAGTGGGGCGCAAAAAACTGGGTAGGTCGGCGACGGACATGTCGACGAGCTCGCACGCGCCGAGTGTGCGGATCGCGACGAAACGGAGCGTCTTCCCCGCGCGTTTCTTGTCGACGCCGACGCGTGCGAGGACTTCGGGCGTGAGGTGAGGATCGAGGTCGGCGTCGAGGCCGGTCGCGCGGAGCGCGGCGGTCACGCGGGGCTCGAGCGTGTCGTCGGTGAGGCCGAGCGCGTGCGAGACGCGGCAGCTGGCGACCAGGCCGAGCGCGATCGCCTCGCCGTGGACGAGGCGGCCGCCGGCGGCGCTCTCGATCGCGTGACCGACGGTGTGGCCGAGGTTGAGCAGCGCTCGCTCGCCGCGGAGCTCGCGCTCGTCGCGACCGACGATCCACGCCTTGTAGGTCGCGGCGCGGCGGATCACGCCTTCGAGCTCGCGCGGTGCGGGGCCCTCGGTCGGTTGGGCGGCCCATGTCGCGAGCGCCTCGGTCGCGGCCCAGGTGTCCTCGCCGTCGAGCAGCGCGTACTTCCAGAGCTCGCCGAACGCGGCGCGGCGCTCGCGCGCGGGCAAGGTCGCGAGCACGGGGAGATGGCAGGCGACCAGCCTCGGCTGCCAGAACGTCCCGACCAGGTTCTTGCCCGCGGCGAGATCGACGCCGGTCTTGCCGCCGATCGCGGAGTCGGTCATCGCGACGAGCGTGGTCGGCCAATGGACGACCGGGATGCCGCGCATGAAGGTCGACGCGACGAAGCCGGCGAGATCGCCGACGACGCCGCCGCCGAGCCCGACGATCGCGCTGCCGCGGTCGAGGCCGGCGCCGACCAGCTCGTCGTGGAGGCGCGCGTATTCGGCGAGGGACTTCGACGCCTCGCCCGCGGCGATCGTCGCGGTGTGCGCGACGTCGAGCCCGGCGTGCTCGAGCGCGCGCTTCGCGGCCGCGCCGTGATGGCGTCCGACGTTGTCGTCGGTGATGATCGCGAGCTTGGTCGGTCTGCGCTCGCCGAACGCGCGCGCGACCAGCGCGCCGTCGAGCGGATCGTCGCCGACGGTGACCGCGTAGGTGCGATCGCCGAGCGCGAGGTACGCGGCGCCGAGGGCGCGATCGCCTAGCCGATCGGCCGCGCGCGCGACCGCGATCACCCGCGCGACCACCTCGTCGCGCGCGATGCCGTCGGTGGCGACGCCGGCGTGCGCGCGCCGGTAGACCAGCTCGCGGCGCGCGTACAGCTCGTCGACGTCGGCGCGCGCGAGGTTCGGCCGCGGGCCGCCGCTCGCCGCTCGCCGGCGCGCCTCGTCGAGCGAGACCGTGAGCGCGATGACGACGCCGGCCTCGCGCATCCGCTCGAGGTTGCCCGGGTGCGCGGCGGCGCCGCCGCCGGTCGCGATGACAAGATCATATTTTGTACTATCTTGTATGACACGAGCCAGCGCGGCCGCCTCGGCGCGGCGGAAGGCCGGCTCGTCGCGCGCGACCAGCGCCGCCGGCGGCTCGCCCAGGTCCTTCGCGATCTCGTCGTCGAGGTCGACGAAGCGGCGGCCGAGCGAGATCGCGGCCGCACGCCCGACCGTCGACTTGCCGGCGGCCATGAAGCCGATCAGGAAGAGCGGGCGCGTCACCCGATCACCGTGCCCGGTGAATCAACGACACGCCATCACTGGCACCGGAGGAACGCCTTGTTCGTGATCTTCGGCGTGATGAAGATCAGGAGCTCGGTGCGGTCGTCGGTCTCGACGCGGCGCTTGAACAGCCAGCCGAAGACCGGGATGTCGCCGAGATACGGCACCTTGTTGTACGAGACGCCGGCGTTGCGCGTGTAGATGCCGCCCAGCACGGTGGTCTCGCCGTCGCTGACGAGCAGCCGCGTGCGCGCTTCCTTCGACAAGATCGTCGGATCGCCGCGGGCGCCGGTGTGGACGAAGTCGGGCTCGTTCTTGGTGACGTGCAGATCCATCGCGATCGAGCAGTCGCGCTGCGAGACGTACGGCTTCACGACCAGGCTGAGCTCGGCGTTGACGAACTGGGTCTGCGCGCCGGCGGCCGACACGACCTGGATCGGGATGCGCGTGCCCTGGCTGATCGTCGCCTCGGTGTTGTTGAGCACCGTGACCTTCGGCGACGACACGATGCGCACCGTGCCGGTGTCCTCGAGCGCGGACAGGCGCAGGTTGATGTTGAAGTTGCCGCCGACCGAGCCGAGCGACAGGCCGAGCGCGCCACCTTCGTCGTTGCCGACGCCGGCGGCGGGTAGGTTGACCGCGAAGTCCGACGGCAACGCCCCGATTCCCGAGGTCACGGTGTTCTTGTCGTCGGCGCCGCCGGCGAGCCCGATGCTCGACGGGAAGACCAGGCCGGTCGCGTTGCCGGTCGCCGCCGACGCGGTCGCGTTGCCGCCCCACTGGATGCCGAACTCGCGCTTGAAGTTCGAGCTCGCCTCGACGACGCGCGCCTCGATCGAGATCTGCGGCGTCTGGGTGTCGAGATCCAGCGCGAGCTGCTGGATCTTCCGTCGATTGCCGCGCACGTCGTAGATGATCAGCGCGTTGGTGCGGTCGTCGACCTCCATCTTGCCCTTGGGCGACAGCATCGGGATGAGCTTCGGCATGAGCTCCGACGCGCTCGCGTAGTTGAGCCGGAGCACGTCGGTGTCGGGCGACTCCTGACCGGCGAGCGCGGCGCGGCGCGCGGCCTCGGCCTCGTCCTCGGCGTCGAGCTCCTTGCGCGGCGCGACGCGGATCAGGTTGCCGTCGCGGCGGTACCACAGGCCCTTCGACGCGAGGATCACCTCGAGCGCCTGATCCCACGGCACGCGCTTCAAGCGCACGGTGACGCGCGCGTTGATGTCGTCGGGGATGACGATGTTGACGCGCGCGACGTCGCTGATCGCGCGGAGCAGGTCGTGGATCGGCGCGTCCTTGGTGTCGAGGTCGATCGTCGCGCCGTGATAGATCTTGCGCTTGCCGTTGGGCTGCGGCGCGACCTGCGCGACCGTGGTCGACGTGATCGGCGTCGACGACGCGCCGTAGCCGGCGACGACCGGCGTCGGGATCGAACGCGGCGCCTTGGTCGCCTTGGCGACCGGCGTCGGCGTCGTCGGCATCGGCGCCGTCGCGCTCGCGAACTGCCAGCGCCACGTGGTGCCCGAGTGCGCGAGCACCGGCGCCGACGCCTGCGCGAGATCGACGACGACGCGCACGCGGCCCGGCTGCTTGGGATCGCGGAACGACGAGACGCTCTTGATCGGGCCGCTGAAGCGCGAGGTGTCGAGCGTGCGCTCGAGGCGCACCGGCAGATCGGCGTTGTCGATCACGAGCTCGGCGCGACGATCGGTCGTGGTGACGACCTCGGGGGTCGCGTCACCGGCGAGATCGATCACGACTTGGTTCGACGTGTCGTCGTGCGCGAAGCCGACGTCGGTGATCGCGATCGTCTTCGGTGCCGAGGTCTTGGTCGGCGCGGGCGCGGGCGCGGGCGCAGGCGCCGGCGTCGCAGGCGCGGCCTTCTGCGCGGCGGCGAGCGCCTGCTGCGCCGCCTTGCGCTGCGTCTCGAGGCGCGCGAGCTCCTTCTCCGCTTCCGCGCGGCGCGCGTCGAGCACCGCGAGCTGCTTCTCTTCGTCTTGTCGCGCGGTGCGCGCTTGATCCGCCGCCGTCTTCAAGCGCGCGAGCTCGCTCGTCGCGCTGTCGCGCGCCGCCGCGAGATCCGCGACCTCTTTCTGCCGGCGATCGACCTCCGCCTGCTTCGTCGCGAGCACCTTGTCGGCGTCGGCGCGGCGCGCGTCGAGCGCGTCGGCCGCCGCGCGCGCGGCGTCGATGTCCTTCTGGCTCGCGCGGCGTCGCGCGGCGTCGTCCGCCGCGGCGCGCGCCTTGATCGCTTCGTCGGCGCGCGCCTGCGCGTCGGTGGCCGCGGCCTTCTCCGCGGCGATCGACTTCTCGAGCGCCGCCGCCGCCTTCGCCGCGTCGTCGCGCTTGCGCTCCGCGTCGGCGCGCGCGGTCGCCGCCGCACGGGCCGCCGCCTCTTCGTCGCGACGCGCCTGCTCCGCGCGCGCCGCGCGACCTTGCGCATCGCTCGCCGCCTGCTCCGCCTTCGCGCGCTGATCCTCCGCCGCCGCACGCGCGGCCTCCGCCGCGACGCGCGCCTTGTCGGCGGCCGCACGCGCGGCCTCCGCTTGCTGCTGTTGGTGCTGCGCGGTGGCGAGCCCCTGCTGGGCGGCGGCGAGCCCTTGCTCCGCCTGCGTGCGGCTCTGCTCCGCCGCGGCTGCCGCGGCGACCGCCGCCTTGCGCTTGTCGTCGGCGTCGGCGACCGCGCCGCGCGCCGTGTCGGCGTCGTGCTTCGCGACCTCGGCGTCGCGCTTCGCGGCCTTCGCCGCGTCTTCGGCCGCGACGCGCCGCGCCTCCGCGTCCTTCGCCGCGGCCTCGGCGCGCGCGAGGCGATCCTCCGCCGCCTTCGCCGCGGCGTCGCTCTTCGCGCGATCGGTCGCCTGCGCCTGCTGCGCGTCGTGCTTGGCGCGATCACGCTCGGCCTGCGCCGCGCGCACCGCGTCGTTCGCCGCCGCGCGTTCGCGATCCGCCTTCGCCGCCGCGTCGCGCGCCTGCGCCTCGCGCGCCGACGCGTCCTTCACCGCGGCCTGCGCCTTCGCCGCCGCGTCGCGCGCCGACGACGCCTCGCTCTCGACGCGCGCGAGCTGCGCCTTCGCGTCGGTGACCTGTCGATCCGCGTCGGCCCGCGCCTGCGCGGCCTCGTCCTTCGCACGCGCCGCCTCGGCGCGCGCGTCATCGATCATCTTCTGCGCGCTCGCCGCGCGCGCGTTCGCATCCTGCTTCGCGCGATCGGCCTCCGCCTTCGCGCGCGCCGCCTCTTCGCGCGCCGCCTTCGCGGACTCGCGGGCGCGCGCCGCTTCCGCGCGCGCGTCGTCGATCGCCTGCTGCGCCGCGGCCTTGTCCGCCTGCTGCTGCTTCGCGTCGCGGATCGCGGCGTCGGCCGCCGCTTGCGCCGCCTTCGCGCGCGCGGTCTCCTGCTCGGCGACGGCCTTCGCGCGGACCGCGTCGGCCTTCGCACGCGCCGCGTCGTCCTGCGCCGCGATCGTCGCCGCATCCGCGGCCGCCTTCGCCTTCGCGAGCTCTTGATCCGCCGCGGCCTTCGCGCGAACGGCCTGGTCCTGCGCCGCCTGCGCCGACGCGCGTGCACGCGCCGCTTCCGCCCGCGCGTCATCGATCATCTTCTGCGCCGCGGCCTTGTCGGCCTGCTGCGATCGCGCGTCGCGCGCCGCCGCGTCGGCCGCCGCCTGCGCCGCCTTCGCGCGCGCCGCCTCGCGATCCGCCGCCGCGCGCGCCTTCGCCGCGTCCGCCTGCGCCGCCGCCGCCGCGTCCTTCGCGCGGGCGAGCTCGTCGTCGGCCGACGCCTTCGCGCGCGCCGCGTCCGCCTTGATCTTCTCCGCGTCCGCCTTCGATCGATCCGCGTCCGCCTTCGATCGATCCGCGTCCGCCTTCGATCGATCCGCGTCCGCCTTCATCTTCGCCGCGTCCGCCTTCGCCTTCTGCGCGTCGGCGCGCGCCGCCGCGGCGTCGGCGTCTCCGGCCGGCATCGGATCGCGCGGCGTCACGACGACGATCACCTCGTCGCCCTTCTGCTGCACGTCCCATCGGCCGGGCCGCGCGAGCGTGATCACGACGCGCACGAGCGTGCCGCCGTCGTCGAGCTGCTGCGCCGACATCTGGCTCACCGCCCACGCGCCCGGCGTCCACGTGACGCCGCTGTCGTGGCCGCGCACCGCTTCGTCGAGCGTCGCCGACGCCATGTCGATCACGACACGTGTCGGCTTGTCCAACTTGTAGACGGTGAAGGTCGGCGCTTGCGCGCCTCGCACGTGCACCGACGAGATTCCGTCGTGCTCGTCGATCGAGACGGCGCGGATCTGGTTCTTCCCGTCGGCGTGCGCTCTCGGCGACGCGAGCACCGCAGCGGCGAAGATCGGGATCCAGAGATGTATACGAACGGACATAGTGGCTCCTCGGGGCGCACGACGGCCGTCTCGGGTCTTTGCACCCGACGACGACGACCGCGCGAGCACGCGGTCAGCCCGATCCGAATTGTCGCCCGGTCTGTTTCGCGATCACAAATTTTCGACGAACGGCGGCCCGGGTGCCGCCGCGGTCACTGCTGATTCGGTCGATTGTCCGGTGGCGGTACGTTCCTGAGCATGGGTCCCGTCGGCGAGCCCGGCGGGGGCGGGATGTTGGTGGTCGGCGCGTTGCCGCCGTTGTCGTCGCCCGACGTGTCGACGGCGCCGAGCGGCAGCTCCGTCGGATAGAGCGGGATCGACTTCTCCTCGGGCGCGCGCGGCGGTTGGTTCGCGACCTGCTCGGGCACGAGCTCGAGCGTCACCGTGCGCTCGCCGATCTCCTTCACGCGCGCCTTCTCCTTGCCGAGGCAGTCGAGCTTGGTCGCGAGGTGCCCGACGTCGGCGGTGTCCTGGAACAGCGCGAAGCGGCGCAGGCCGCGCGTGATGATCGCGGCGAGCCGCAGATCGCGGAGCGCGTAGTTGGTCGCGACCAGCTGCTTCGACGTGCACGTCTGCGTCGCCTGCGACGGCTGCGTCGGGTTGGTCGCGATGCCGACGCCCGGCTGCGTGATCACGAACGACTGGAACGGATCGCGGTTCTCGTCGCCGGTGAGATCGAGCGCGAAGTCGCGCTCGCGGAACTTGTGGCGGATCGTCGCGACCTCGTCGGGCGGGACGACGTCCTCGACCTTGAGGTTGATCTGCAGCGGATCCTTCTTCACCGCCGCGGCGCCGCTGGGCTGCGCCGCGGGGGTGCCCGCGACCGGCGCCTGCTGCGCCGGGGCTTCTTCGTCCTTGCCGCCGCACGCGGCGGCGAGCGCGCACACGAGGAGGATGCGTCTCATCACATGCCCCCTTTCAGCTTCGCGTTGCCGTCGGGATGCGCCGAGCCGGCGCGGTCCTTCGACATCTTCATGTCGTCCTTGACCTCGTCCTTCACCTCGGCCGGAAGGCCCTTATTGCTCGAACCCGTGCCCGAGCCCGTGCCCGTGCCCTTGCCCGGCGCGGATCCCGAACCCGATCCCGCCGCCGGGGGCGGCGTCGACGCGGGCGCGGTCGCCGGTTTCGTCGCCGCGGCGCCGGCGGGCTTCGCCGACTCCTTCGCCGCGTCCTGGCGGAACGTCGACGCGGTGAACTTCGCGGTCAGGACGATCTCGCCGTTCTTCGCGATCGGATCCGACAGCGTCAGGTTCTCGATCGTGATGATGCGCTCCTTCTCTTGCGGGAGATCCGCGCCGGCGCCGCCGTCGTCGTGCGGCAGGAGCGACGCGAAGAAGCGCTTGAGCTGCTCGTAGGTCCCGGTCAGCTCGATCTCGACCGGCACGCGATAGAAGTCCTCGACCGGGATCTCCTTCTTGTACTCCCACCGCTTCACCTCGACGCCCGCGTCGCCGACCTTGCGGTTCAGCGTGTCGAAGAACGACGGCAGCTCGGCCTCGGTCGGAAGCGCCTTGCGATCCTCCTCGAGCTTCTTGTCGAGGTCGGCGCGCTTCTTGAGCATCTCGTTGATCTTCCCGATCTGATCCTCGAGATCGCTCGACTCCTGTTGCAGCTCCTCGTTGTGGGTCTGCGCCGCCTTCAGCTTCTTCTGCATCGGGCGGTACATGAACTGGAAGTAGAGGAGCCCGAGCAGCGCGGCGACGCCCGCGAACACGCCGACCTTGTAGCCGAGCGGTCGCTTGCCGAACTCCGCGAGCGCGCCTCCCTGCGTCGCCGCCATCAGTACACCACCTTTCCGGTGATGGTGAATGTGTAATACGAAATATTACCGTTTTGCTCCGTCGTGCGCTCGGCGCCCTTCGGCGTGACGCTCTGGAAGTAGACCGACGCCTGCAGGCGCTTCGCGAGCTGGGTGACGTCGGCGTCCGACTGGGCGCCGCCCTGCAGCGTGAACACGCCGCCGGTCTCCGCGAAGCTCGTGATCCACACGTGCTTGGGATCCCAGTCGAGCGCGAAGCGCCGGTTGGGATCGCCCTTCGGTCCGTCGGAGGTGCGGATCGCCATCTCCTTCGTCATCGTCGGCTGGCGGCCCGGCGTCATGATGTCGCCGATCTCCTGCAGCAGGTGCGCGGGGACGGCCTTCGCCTTCACGAGCTTCGCGATCGCCGCCTCGCGCTCCTGCTCGGCGGTGACGATCTGCTCGATGTCCTTCTGCTTGTCGACCTGCTCGCGCTTCGACTGGTTGTCGGCCTCGAGCTCTCCGTTGGTGTGCTGCAGATCCTTCAGCTTCTTCGCCTTCTTCATGTGCACGCCGAAGTACACGCCGGCGAACACCGCAGCGACGGCGAGGATCCCGAGCGCGACGTCGCGCTCACCGGGCGACGCCTCGCGGGCCTTCTTCTTCTGCGGGAGGAGGTTGATCTTGATCATGCCGGCACCTACTTGTCTCCCGCCGCGCGCAGCGCGAGCCCCAAGCCCACGAGCGCCTCGGGGCCGTGCGCCGCGAGGTAGCCGCGATCGAGCGCGCTGTCGATCTCGACGCGCTTCCACGCGTCGACGATCTCGACGGTGAGGCGCGACCTGCGCTCGATCGCGCGCATCAGCGCGGCGACCTTGGCGGTGCCGCCGGCGAGACAGATGCGCGTGATGTTCGTGTCCGCGGTGGTCGCGAGGAAGAAGTCGAGCGAGCGCTGGAACTCACCCGCCATCACCTCGGCGACCTGCTCGATGATCCGTTCGACCTCTTGCGGCACGACGCCGTTCTCGTCGTAGTGGCCGCCGACCTTGTACGCCTCGGCTTCGTCGGCCGAGACGCCGAGCTGCTTCTGGATCTCCTCGGTGAACGCGTTGCCGCCGATCGTCACGTCGCGCGTGAACAGCGAGATGCCGCCGCGCACGATGTTGATGTTCGAGATCGCGGCGCCGACGGTGATGATCACCGCCGTCTCCTTCGGGTCGAGCGTGTAGTTGATCTCGAAGCCGTTCTGCCCGGCGAACGCGGCGACGTCGACGACCTGCGGCGACAGCGACGCGTCGCGCACGACCTGCGTGTAGTCGGCGACGACTTCCTTCTTCGCGGCGACCAGCAAGAGCTCGGTCTGCCCGCTCGAGTTCTGCGGGTTGACGACGTGGTAGTCGAGCTCGACGTCGTCCTTCGCGAACGGGATGTGGTGCTCGGCCTCGAACTTGATCTGGTTCGCGAGCTCCTCCGGTCGCATCGCCGGCACGGCGATCTTCTTGATGATCACCGAGTGCCCCGCGATCGCGATCGCGACCTCCTTCTGGCGGAGCTTGAGCCGCGACCACAGCGCGCGGATCGCCTCCGCGACCGCGCCGCCGTCCATGATCGTGCCGTCGACGATCGTCTGAGGCACGAGCGGCTGCATCCCGAACGCAGTCAGGGCGTAGCCCGTCCGCGTCTTCTTGAGCTGGACCGCCTTGATGCTGCTCGAGCCGATGTCGAGACCGATGCAGTTCTTCGCCATGGAACCCCGCGACTTCTATAAGGTCCGCGCCGCCCTCAACCTGGGTGTACTCTTGTCCTACATGGTAGGACACGGTGAGCTGCGATCGCAAATTCTTGTCTAGGACAGGCCGTACTCTTTGATCTTGTAGAGCAGCGCGCGGTGGCTGATCTCCAGCAGCCGCGCGGCGCTCGTGCGATTGCCGCGCGTCGCTTCGAGCGCGCGGCGGATCAGATCGATCTCGAGCGCGCGCGTCGCCTTCTTGATCGACAGCTCGATCGGCAGCTCGGTCGCCGCGATCGCGGCCGCGGGCCGCAGGTGATCGGCGACGAACCGCGCGTCGACGATCGGCGCCTCCGCCAGGACGAGCACGCGCTCGACCGCGTTCTCGAGCTCGCGCACGTTGCCCGGCCACGGCTGGCGCGCGAGCAGCTCGATCGCATCGGTCGCGAGCTCGCCGCCGCGGCCGTGCCGCTCGCGATGCCGGCGCACGAAGTGCTGCGCGAGATCCGGGATGTCGTCGGCGCGCTCGCGAAGCGGCGGGATCGCGACCGGCAAGACGTTCAAGCGATAGAACAGATCCTCGCGGAAGCGGCCGCTCTTCACTTCTTCGCCGAGCTCGCGGTTGGTCGCGGCGATCAACCGCACGTCGACGTGGATCGATTGCGTGTCGCCGACGCGCCGGATCTCCGACTCCTGCAGCGCGCGCAAGAGCTTCACCTGCAGCGCGAGCGGCAGCTCGCCGACCTCGTCGAGGAACAGGGTGCCGCCGTCGGCGTCCTCGAACAGGCCGGGCTTGTCGCGCACCGCATCGGTGAACGCGCCGCGCGTGTGCCCGAACAGCTCGCTCTCGAGCAGCGGTCCCGGGATCGCCGCGCAGTTCACCGCGACGAAGCGCTTCGACGCGCGCGGCGACAGCTCGTGGATCGCGCGCGCGACCAGCTCCTTGCCGGTGCCGCTCTCGCCGGTGATCAGCACGGTCGAGCGATGCGGCGCGACCCGGCCGAGCGTCCCGCGCAACGCGCGCATCGCCGCGCTCGATCCGACCAGGCGCGCGAGCGCGTCGTGATCGTCCGCGACCGCCGCGCCCGCGACCGGCGCGCGCGCGACCCGATGGAGCGCGAGCGCGAGATCCGCGTCGTCGGGCGCGCCGATCAAGCAATCGGCCGCGCCCGCCTCGAGCGCGCGCGACACGCCGTCGACATCGCCGGCGCCGACCACCGCGATCACCGGCGGGCCCGGCCGCTCGATCAGGTTCGTCGCGAGACCGGCGTCGACCACGATCACATCGCAGTCCGCCTCGCCGAGCCACCGCCGCGCCGCGTCGGCGGTCGCGACCGCCGAGACGACGAGCCCGCGTCGATCCAAAAGCAGGTGCAGCGTCCGGCGCGAACGATCGTCAGGATCGACGAGTAAGACGCGCTGGATCGCTCGTGCAGCACCCTCCGCGGGCGCCCCAGAGCTCGAGGCTGCCACCGTCAATGCCCGTCGAGGATAACACGCGCGATCGAACGCGCCCGCCGACGAGTGACCCGCGCTATTGCAGCAGAAATCCTCCGTGATCTAGTATCCGCGGCGAGCTTGGAGGGATTGGCTCATGGCAACGAAGTTGGCAGCCGCCAACATGGTTGTCCGGATCCGGCCCTTTCAGCGGATGTAAGCAGCCGGAATCGTTCTTTACTCTGCCTGGCGAGCACCTTGCTCTAGCGTGCCTGTACTCAACGGAGGCCGTCCTATGATCTTCGACCGTCGTCTCTTGTGCTCCTTCGGAGCCGGTGTGCTCGTCACGAGCCTCCTCGCCGGCTGCCCGGATCGCGGCATCTCGGAAGTCGTCCCGAACCAGGACAAAGCCGAGGTCAAGGACATCCCGCTCCAGCTCAACCGCAACCTCGATCTGTTGTTCGTGATCGACAACTCGGGGTCGATGAAGGAAGAGCAGACCGGCCTCGCCGCGAACTTCCCGAAGTTCGTGCAGGTGCTCCAGCAGGTCCAAGGCGGTCTGCCGGACGTGCACATGGGCGTCGTGTCGTCGAACATGGGCGCGGGCAACAACGGCATCAACAACTGCACGCCGCCCGGCGACGCGGGTCACTTGCTCCAAGGTCCCGGCGGCACGCACTGCTCGGGCCTCGATCCGAACGCGAAGTTCATCTCCGACGTCTCCGACGGCGCGAACGGCCGCACGACGAACTACACCGGTGACCTCGGCACCTTGTTCTCGTGCATGGCGCAGCTCGGCACCGACGGCTGCGGTCTCGAGGCGCACCTCGAGTCGATGCGCACCGCGCTCGATCCGGCGAACGCGTTCAATGCGGGCTTCATCCGCAAGGACGCGTATCTCGGCATCGTGATCATCGGCGACGAGGACGACTGCTCCGCGAAGGATCCGTCGGTGTTCTCGCCGTCGGACACCGCGAAGGGCCCGATCAACTTCCGCTGCGCCGAGTACGGCGTCACGTGCGATGGCGATACGGATCCACTGCACATGCAGGTCAAGGGTGTGCGCGCGAACTGCAAGCCGCGCGAGGACTCGCAGTACATCTTCCCGGTCCAGCGCTACATCGACTTCGTGAAGGGGCTCAAGTCCGATCCGAAGTCGATCGTCGTCGCCGACATCGGCGCGCCGAAGGAGCCGTGGGTCATCGGCGACAACACCTACGAGCAGAAGCCGACCGAGCCCGCGCTCCAGGCGTCGTGCCAGTCGTCGACGGGCTTCGCGGTGCCGACCCTCCGCGTGCAGACGTTCACCGGCGCGTTCCCCGATCGCAACTCGTTCTCGACGATCTGCAACACCGACTTCTCGGACGCGCTGATCAACATCGCGCAGCTGATCAAGGAAGTCATCGGCGACCCGTGCATCGAGGGCACGCTGAAGGACATCGATCCGAACACGGCGGGCGTGCAGCCCGACTGCGTCGTCTCGCAGGTCACCGACCCCGGCACCGCGATGGAGACGGAGAAGATCCTCCCCGAGTGCGACGGCAGCCACTCGAACACGCCGTGCTGGACGTTCCAGACCGATGCGATGCAGTGCGCGTCGACGCCGTCGATGCTCAAGCTCGTCACGGATTACGGCAACAACCCGGCGCCGCTCAACACGCACATCAAGGCCCAGTGCGTCGTTCAATGATCTGATACGGCCATCCGTCACGTTGCCGGCGCCTGCCAGATGGGGGCGCCGGTAGCGTTTTCGGCGACGCGCCCCCGCCTGCGAACCTGTGTTCGCGCG
>Ga0310810_10003779_pt1 | contig 16599 bp, 20 predicted proteins | sample NCmetagenome_FD_207641 | JGI IMG/M metagenome (GOLD analysis project Ga0310810, IMG submission 207641) | Soil microbial communities from experimental microcosm in Duke University, North Carolina, United States - NC | ecosystem: Engineered > Artificial ecosystem > Soil microcosm > Unclassified ... | reverse complement strand
GATTTTCCGAGACCGCAGGAGCCGACATGACGGACGTGAACCATGACCGTAGAGAAGCGGGCGAATCTTGTTGTATTTGCTGCAGCCAGAGCCGGCTGGAGGTCGCGAGCTGGCTCTTGGGCGCTGCGGAGATGACTTTTTCAAAGTTCTTGGAAGCAATGTCCCGGCTCTCGTATAACCCTATGAGCGCACGCGTAAAATAGGCATGGTCGCATGAATTGTATTCCTGACATTTCGCGGCAACGGCATCCTGTTTTTTACCAAGGAGATGAAAGGTCCTCGCATCTGACGGCTCCACAAGAAAATATGGCTGAGACATCGGGGGCGACGAAGACCAGGAGGCGCACCCACCCGTCATGAGCATCAGCGCTAGCGCAACCGACATGGACGGCTTCAACCTGGGACTCCGGGTTTGGTGAGCCGCAGGATAAACCGTACAGTCGTTCCCTTCTTGATTTCGCTTTCGATCCAAATCCTTCCTCCATGCGCTTCCACTACCTTTTTGGCCAGCGCCAAGCCCAGTCCGCTTCCCGGCACTGAATGTTTGGATTTCGTGCTGCCCTGATAAAAGCGCTCAAAAATATGCGGCAGCTCGTCGGCTGGAATTCCCGGGCCTACGTCGGACACAGCGACTTCCAGGACTCCAGCCTTGTGGTCCGCTTTCATTTGAGTTTTGACGATGCCGCCTTCCGGGCTGAACTTCAGCGCATTCGATAACAGATTATCCATGACTTGCTCAATACGAATGGCATCCGCCTTCACCCAAACGCGCTGCGAGGGAGCTTCGACGACGAGCTGAACGTGCTTGGCGTCGGCCAAGAGACGGATCTTGTTGACGGACATGTCGCTGATCCGTTTCAGATCCGTCGGGACGATCCGGTACTCCATCATCCCTGCATCCATTTTAGAAAGATCCAGAATGGTGGAAATCAACGTGATCAGGCGCCGGCTGCTGTCCGCCATGATGCGCAACGTCGTTCGTTGCTCCTGGGACAAGGGACCAGGGATCTCATCCAACAGCAGGTGGGTGCCTTCCTGAATTGAGGCCATGGGCGTGCGTAATTCATGCGACACATGGGCGAGAAATTCACCCTTCATATCGTCCAGTTCTTGAAGCTTTCCGCCCATCCAGTTCACGGTATCGACTAAATCACGCAGTTCACTAGGTGCTCGAATATTCAACGAGGCTCGAAAGTTCCCCTGGCCGATCTGCTTGATGTGACCTTGAAGTTGACGCAACGGTCGAAGGATGGTGTAGCTTGCGATGCCTGCCAGTCCAACGCCGAAGACGAGCGCCAGCAGCACCAGTTGCTCGGTGACGGCCTCGGCCTGGGCCGAGCTTTCTCGAGAACGCCCTACCCCTGCGCTGATGACGCCTTCATGATAGTCCACGTAATGATCGAGCGTAGAGGTCATGTGGTCCATCATTTCGTTGCGCCGAGCCTCATACTCTGGAGACACGGTGCCAGGCGTATTTGCGGTATTTTCCAACTCGGCATGAAAGAGCGCCAGCCGGTCTTGCTGGTAACGCATTGCCTGTTCCAGTAGTTGACGCCCTTCAGGGCTCGCATCCTGGCGCAGGGCTTCAATTCCGCGGTGGAACTCCTCGACTTCTTCGTCGAAGTGTTGCAGGAACGTCGGATCACGGACGGCCAAATACTTCTTTTCGCTGTTGAGCTGGTTGAACGCTACGGCTTGAACACGTTTTGCCTGCTCAATGGCGGGATAATGTTGCGCGGCGAGGGTCGTACTCAATGCCGATAACTGGCGCAGTTGGAACAGGGCATAAAAATTCACCGCGGCCATCACCACGATAATGAGCAGTGATGTCAGGACGATGCGCCAGAAAATAGACAGCCGCACGAGCGAAGCTCCTTGCGAGACCTCTGATAATGAGGGTGGTCTAGGTGTAGGTAAATCCATACACTAATTTCAGCTCTCACTCAAGAGTTAACCGCGTCCCCCATCGCCCGTAGTGGAGTTACCTGAGGCGGGGGGAAAGCCAAGCTCCCCCGCCTGGGGTTTCATGAGGTCTTGAAATCGGGGCCTTATTCCGTCCCCTTCATCTGCGAAGCGAATTGCCGCTGTCGATGAGACGATCGAGAGAGTGATGCAAAGAGGTGGCCACGAAACAGGAGAATCGAGACGGCCAGGGGCGGTGTGAGCAAGACGATGAGGTATTGAGCTGACTCGGGGGGGACGCCGAGCGACGACAGCCAACTACCGAGAATCGTGAAGGGAAAGATCAGGATTTGTGAAAAATCCAATCCGGCTCCCCTGCCCACCCTATGTGAGAGGAGAAAAAAGGACGTGAGGCCACCCGGCGCCGCGACGAGAGGCAGCAGCAGCACCGCCATAGGCAAGAACCATTCGATCCAATTCTCAAGCACAAACTCATAGGCGCGCTTGAACACTTCCAAGGGCGAGTCATGAGGAACTTGGTAGATCACTTCCGGCGCCGGATTCAGAAGGATGAACAGCAACAACATGACTGCGTAGGAGACCAGCGGCCCGTTGGGATTCTGTTGGGTACCCATGTCCAGTGCCATGAGGGGAAGCCAGAGCACAAACCCTACGCCGATGACGTCCCAAAAGTATTGCCCGAAACTTTCGAACACATCTTTGATCGTGATCGTTCTCGCATAGGACACACCCTGTTCGATCAGGCTGAGGATGGCCCCGACCAGCAAGGCGTTGACGGCTCCAAGGAGAAAGCCGCCAGCTACGCCGAGAGGAGCGGCGATCTGTTGCGCGAGGAGGAGAAGGAAGAGAAAGGCAATGACCGCAACGATGATCATCCACCCTCGCACCAACGATTGCCAGGTCTTCCGCAGTGCCTGTCGGTAAAGCTCGAACGCGGCCGTCAGTTGATTGACCATGAGCGCGACAATAATCCGGTCTCTCTGGCATGGTCAAGGCGAGGGATCACGATGGTTGACTTTGTTCTCTTCGGTGATTATGTCGAACATAGCGGAAATTGCTGAAAAGGACGAGACCGGTATGGATATGAACCAAATGACCATCAAGCTTCAAGAAGCTCTCCAAACGGCTTCTTCCCACGCGATGCGCCGGGGCCATCAAGGCATGGACGTCGAACACCTGCTGCTGGCTTTTCTCGAGCAGGAGGGCGGCATCGTTCCGGCTCTTCTCGAGTCGGCGGGGATCACACTCTCCTCCGCTCGCCAGGCCGCCGAGCAGGCGCTGGCAAAGCTACCGCAAGTCCAAGGCGCCGGAGGCGGGCCGGGCCAGCTACATCTCACTCCCCGACTCCATCAGGTTTTGACGAAAGCCGAGGATGAAGAGCGAGCGCTTAAAGACGAGTTTCTCAGCGTCGAGCATGTCCTCCTTTCGATGGTCCAGGAAGGCGGTATTTTCAAAAAACTCGGGCTCTCGAAGGATAAGCTCCTGGGCGCCCTGCAGCAGGTGCGAGGCCATCAGCGCGTGACGTCGCAAGACCCCGAAGGGACCTATCAATCACTGGAGAAGTATGGCCGAGATCTGACCAAGCTCGCCGGCCAAGGAAAACTGGACCCCGTGATCGGGCGCGACGAAGAGATCCGGCGTGTGGTCCAAATTCTGTCGCGACGGACGAAGAACAATCCCGTGTTGATCGGAGAACCGGGCGTTGGCAAAACTGCAATCGTCGAAGGATTGGCGATTCGCATCGTGAAGGGCGACGTGCCGGAAGGACTCAAACAGAAGCGGGTCGTTGCCCTCGACATGGGAGCGCTCGTGGCAGGGGCAAAGTTTCGGGGAGAGTTCGAGGAGCGCTTGAAAGCCGTGTTGAAAGAGATTCAAGCCTCGCAAGGCCAGGTGCTGCTGTTTATCGATGAATTGCACACGGTCGTCGGAGCCGGCGCGGCGGAAGGCGCCATGGACGCGGCCAATCTGCTCAAACCCATGCTCGCCAGAGGTGAATTGCATCTGATTGGTGCGACGACGCTCGACGAATACCGCAAGCATATCGAAAAAGACGCGGCTTTGGAGCGGCGCTTCCAGACGGTGTTCGTCGGTCAGCCGTCGGTTGAAGACACCATTTCGATCCTGCGCGGCTTGAAAGAGCGCTACGAAGTGCATCACGGCGTGCGGATCAAGGATGCAGCGCTGGTGGCCGCCGCCAAGCTATCCCACCGATACATTGCCGATCGATTTCTTCCGGACAAGGCCATCGACCTCATGGATGAAGCGGCTGCCAGGCTCCGAACGGAAATCGACAGTCTGCCGGCCGAGCTGGACGAGGTCTCACGGAAGGTCCTACAGCTCGAGATCGAGCGAGAGGCTTTGAAGAAGGAGAAAGACCAGGTCAGCCAGGCTCGCCTGGAAAGGCTGGAGAAAGAGCTCGCTGACAAGCAGCGCGATCTCCAGGCTCTCAAGACGCGCTGGGATTCGGAAAAAAGCTCGGTTGCAAAGTTGAGAAAGACCCGCGAAGCGATCGAAGAGGTGAAACTCTCGATCGAAAAAGCGGAACGCGCCTACGATTTAAACCGTGTCGCGGAGTTGCGCTATGGAGAACTCCCAAGGCTCGAACGCGAACTGGCGATCGAACAGCAGCAGCTGGGAAAAAAGCAGGGCGAAACCCGCCTGCTCAAGGAAGAGGTCGACGAGGACGATATCGCCGCCATCGTCAGCCGTTGGACCGGAATTCCGGTGTCCAGGCTCATGGAGGGCGAAACCGAGAAACTGCTCAAATTGGAAGATCTGCTGCATCAACGGGTCGTCGGACAGGACGAGGCCGTTCGGGCAGTGGCCGATGCGGTCTTGAGGGCGAGAGCCGGCATCAAGGATCCCAACAAGCCGATCGGATCGTTTTTGTTCCTGGGTCCCACGGGGGTTGGAAAAACAGAGCTCGCGCGGGCGCTGGCCGCGACTCTCTTCGACGACGAAGCCAACATGATCCGGATCGACATGTCTGAGTATATGGAGAAGCACACGGTCGCCCGCCTCATCGGAGCTCCGCCCGGCTACGTGGGTTATGAAGAAGGCGGACAGTTGACTGAAGCGGTACGCCGGCGGCCCTTCTCCGTGATCCTGTTCGATGAAATCGAGAAGGCGCACCACGACGTCTTCAACGTTTTCCTTCAAATATTGGACGACGGTCGATTGACTGATTCCCAGGGACGGACGGTGGATTTTAAGAATACCGTGCTCATTATGACGTCCAATATCGGCAGCCCGCAGATCCTCGAAGCGCAACAAAAAGGCTCGAGCTATGAGGAAGTGCGCGCGGTAGTGATGGGGGAACTACGACGCCATTTCCGACCCGAGTTTCTGAATCGGGTTGATGAGACGGTCGTGTTTCATCCGCTGGAAACGGATCAGCTCACGAAGATCGTCGAAATCCAATTGGAACGCTTGCGGGGGCGCCTGGCGGAGCGGAGAATCACGCTGGTGGTCTCTCCGGCGGCGCTTCGCCACCTTGGAGAGCGCGGATATGATCCCGTATACGGGGCGAGACCATTGAAGCGGCTCATTCAACAAGAACTTGAGACGCCCATTGCAAGACAATTGGTAAAAGGGGAATTGAAGGACGGAGAGACGGCCCAGGTCGAAATGAAGAAGGAGGGGTTGGTCATCGTGCCGACGGTGACCAAATCCTGAGCGTATTCCATCCACACCAGCCGCCGATTGCTTCGCATTCGTTTCTCATTTGCACCCACCCGACCCCCCGATTGCTTCGCAATCGTTTACCCGGAGACCCGCCTTTCCCCGGATTTCAGCCGATCTTCACGGAACCGCCTTGTAAATTTTGTGTGGTTCCACTGGACCGTTGCTTATCCACCTTCCATTCCGTTGGAGAGACTTCGAGGAGATGGCCCTTGACGGTATGAAACCCGCCTTTAGTGAACGCCACCAGGTCCGGCTTTTTGACTTCCATCTGCAGCACCACGTTTTTCGATTCCGTGTGCGTCAGGGTGACGCGGGACGGGGCCTTGGTGACTTCGTAGGCCCGGCGCTCGTTGAACATCAGGGTACTCTCGACCAGTTTCGCCGTCATTTTTCCATTGGCGTCGAATAGCGCAAAATTAATCAGCAAGCCATTCGCCTTTAAGGCCACTTGAATCTGAGGTACGCCTTCGATCTCGATCGTGCCATCGGTGTTCTGATACATGTTTGAACCGACTTCCAAATCCATCACGTCTCCTCGTGTTCGGGGTTTCCTGCCGGCTATGATTTTTTGATCCGATCCAGAATCAGCGCGACGCAGCCGCCGAGCAGTCCTCCGCCGACGATCGTAGTGACCAATTCCATCAACTTCAATTCCCAAACGGATCCCTGGGCCTGCATGACTTCACGCATGCCGCCCTGCAGCATGATGACCGCGAGCGCCATCGTCGCTCCGACGAGAAACCACCAAACAAACACTTTTATGGTCATGACCACAAGCATCCTTAAAAGTCTACACGGCGGTCCAAGTTGCGGTACTGAATCGCTTCGGCGACATGAAGGGCGTCGATCTTTTCCGCGCCGGCCAAGTCGGCGATCGTCCTTGCGACCCTGAGGATGCGGCCATGCGCCCGCGCCGAAAGGCCAAGCTTGAGCATGGACTGTTCGAGAAGATTTTGCCCCCGTGCGTCGAGCTCACAATACCGCTTCAGGAGCCGCGGCTTCAACTGGGCGTTCGTGTAAATGCCGTCTTGTCGGTAGCGGCCTGCTTGCCGTTCCCTGGCCTCGACCACCCTCGCCCGAATGCCGCCCGAGGCTTCGGGAACGGGTCCATGATCGTGCAGCTCGCGTACCGGAACGGGCGGCACTTCAATATGAATGTCGATGCGGTCCTGCAGGGGGCCGGATAGTTTGGCGCGATACTTTCGGATCTGGTGGGGGGTACAAACACATGCTCTGGACCGGTCCCCGTAGTAGCCGCAGGGACAGGGGTTCATTGCGGCGATCAGCATGAATCGGGCGGGATATCGAAGCGACCCGCTGACTCTGGTCAAAGTCACGGTGCCTTCTTCCAACGGCTGCCGAAGGCTGTCAAGGACCGGACGGCGAAATTCCGGCGATTCGTCGAGGAACAGAACGCCGTTGTGGGCCAGCGAAACTTCTCCAGGACGAGGGATGGCGCCACCGCCGATCAGCCCCGCGTCCGAGATGCTGTGATGAGGAGAACGGAACGGCCGGACCGTGAGAATAGGCCGATCCGACGGCAGCTGGACGGCGACGCTGTGCACGCGGGTCGTCTCGATGGCCTCCTCCGGCTTCATCAGCGGGAGAATCGTCGGCAGGCGCTTGGCGAGCATCGTCTTGCCCGAGCCAGGCGGTCCCACAATCAACACGTTGTGTCCACCGGCTGCAGCGATCTCCAAGGCCCGCTTGGCGTGATCTTGCCCCCGCACGTCGCCATAGTCTTCGTCGTGCGAAGGTCTCGCGGCAAAGACACTCTCGCGATCTGTCTGCTGCGGCTCGATCCGCAGCTCACCCCTGAGGAAACCGACGGCTTCCGGCAACGTATGAAGTCCATATACCGCCACCCCTTCTATGATGGCCGCTTCAGCAGCGTTCTGGGCGGGCAACAACAGATCGAAGGTCTTGCGGCAGGCAAGGCCGATGGAGAGCGCCCCCCAGACGGGTTTGATCTGACCGTCGAGCGACAATTCGCCCACGAGCACGCGGTTTGCGAAACCGTCAGGCACGATCACCTCTTCGGCGACGAGAATCCCGATGGCAATCGCCAGATCGAGTCCCGCCCCTTCCTTCTTGATGTCAGCCGGCGCGAGGTTCACCGTGATCTTCTTCGCCGGGAAATGAAAGCCGGTGTTCTTGAGCGCCGAACGGACACGATCGCGGCTTTCTTTCACCGTCGCATCGGGCAGGCCGACAACCGAGAATTGCGGAAGGCCGCCCGCAATGTCGACCTCCACATCGATCAGGTGCGCGTCGAGCCCGACCAGCGCTACGCTCCGTACTTTAGCCAGCATCAGAGTCCTTTCGGATTGCCGAGGTGCAGAATTATAGGAATGGGATGCGGCTCGATTCAAGAAAAACGGCTCCAGACATGGCGAAAATGCTTTCATTTCACTTTGTCGACGGGTCGACGATCGTAAGCTGGTGCCCTTTAAAGACCTTCTGTATAATCGCGCCATGCATCGTGCCGGTCCGTGGTTGTTGTCGCTCTTGCTCGCCGGATTTATGATGCAGGGGCCGGTGCTCTCGCAAGGGCGTGCACCGTCGGGACCGGTTGGGGCTTCCATGGCCTTATTGGCGACGTTGCAAGATGCCGGCATTCTTCCTCCCGAAGGAACTCCAGAAGCGAACAAGGTGGTTCAGATCGTCATCCAGTTTCAGGGGCTGTTCATGAAGAGTACCGATGCGGCGGTACGGCAATTCGTAGACCAGGCGATTACGGTGAAGTTTCCGAATCGAGCTGAAGACATCACTGTGGAGTTCCGCAAAGCCGGGTGGACTTCGGAGGTCCTTGAAGCGGTGTGCGACCACTACAAGGAACTGTCCGTCCCACAGCGCGTGCAGCTTGCGGGCTCGTTTGCGCGGGTCAACATGCGGCCGGAGGATTTCGAAGCGTTGAGCGACCTGTACGACAAGGCGCAATCAGCCTTCAACCAGCAAGGGCGCAACATTCACCGGATTTTTGCCGAGCACCGACGCAACATGCCGGGCGGGAAAGGTTTCGATCGAAAGGAGAGACGCGATGGCGACGAAAGCCTACATACTCATCAAAGTGAAGACCGGCCGCACGAAGGACGTCCTGCACTCGTTGAAGAAGCTCGCCGGAGTCGAACAGGCCCATTCCTGTTTCGGCCAACCGGATATCTTCTTATTCATCACGACGCAGGATGAACGATCCCTCTCCGATGTCGTGATTACCAAGATTCATCAGATCGAAGGCGTCGAAGAAACGGATACGCACATCGTCGCCGACACCTAGCCACGACCGGCCTACAGGTTCACCGCAACGCCATGTCTCGCCGCGGAACGGTAGCAGGCGTCTGCCGCCTCAACGGCAAGGCAACCGTCGAGGCCGGTAATCGGCGGAGCTGTTCCCGTCCGGACGGCATGGATGAAGGCCTGCAGTGCCGCGAGGATTGTGGGATGCGGCGCCACGGTCCATGTTCGAGAAGTCCCGTCATTGACGACTCTCGTCACTGTCCGCGTCACCCAGTCCGCCTTGATGGTACCTTCCGTTCCACTCCATTCGGTTCTTCCTACCCGTTGAGCCTCGACGCGGGCAACGTCAAGCGCGCAGCTGATGCCACCGGATGTTCGTAGCTCTGCACGAACGCCCGTTTCCGGCCCTGCGATTGAGGCAGGCGTTATCGTGCATTGCACGCTTGAAATTTCCTCTCCGGTGAGAAAGCGAACCAAATCGAGCAGATGAACGCCGATTTCGAGGAGCGCGCCGACCGCCACTGGGCCCTGTGTCCCCTCCATGACATTCGCCTTGGTTTCAATATGACTGACCAACGACGCTGACGTGAGCGGTCCGATCGTGCGCAGTTGCTCGCGCAAAAGCAGAATGGTCGGATCAAACCGCATGGTCTGGGCCGTCATCAACAATACGTCGCGCTGCGTCGCGGCCGCCACCATGGAGCGCGCTTCCTGACCATTGAGTCCCAAGGGTTTTTCGACGAGAAGGGGTTTTCCTACCTCGACGGCCGTCAGGCAAATCGGATGACAAAGGGACGGCGGAGTGACCACGACGACCGCCTGGACCCGCGGATCCGCAATCATCGCACGGTAATCTTCGAAGACCGGGATATTGGTTCCGGCGTAGGTTCCGCCGCCGCTCTTTCGGCAAACGGCGGTAAGTGCCGCTCCATCGAGATCGTGAAGGAGATGTTGGACATACCGGGTGCCGTGCCGACCGACGCCGACAAGGCCGATCCCGAGAGGTGTAGCCGGCCTATTGTCCATTGGTCGAGCATGCATGGTGGGATGTGTGAAGCAGAGTACCGCCGTTCCTGTCAGATTGACAAGCCAACGGAACGGTCCCTATAGTACCTATCGTTTGGGAATGGCCATAGTCACCGTTATCCAAGAAGACTTCTTCGCCTATGGTTTCAACGACCGCTCCGTTTACCCTTGAACAAATCGGGACAGGGACGAGCCGCTTTCCGAGCGGCATCGCGCTGCCGACGATCAGCGACGCATCGGTGGATCCCTATATCAGAACTCGGCCTATTAAGGCGGTTCAGGTCGAGTGCATTGAATTCTGGCCTCAGGAGAAAGGTACCTACCCGGGCATCGTGCTCTTGCATGAATGGTGGGGCCTCAATTCACAGATCAAGGATTTGGGCGCCCGCTTGGCTTGTGAAGGCTACGGCGTGATCATTCCCAACCTGTACGGGCGTCTCGGAGGCATGGTGACCGGTAATGCGGAGGTCGCCGAGGCGTTGATGGGGAAGCTCGATCAATCGCTTGCGCTGCAAGACATCAATTCCTGCTGCGAGTTTTTGAATACAAAAGAATTCATCAAACGTAACATTCATGCTGTTGTGGGATTCGGCATGGGAGGCACGCTCGCGATGAAGTTCGCCTGTCAGCGGAAGCGCCTCCGGACAGCCGTTTCCTACTATGGGCGGATCATCCAGCCGGCCGGCGGGTTACAAGATATCTTGTGTCCTGTGCTCTATCATTATGCCGAGCAAGATCCCTGGGTTTCGGCCCAGGACACCGAACGGTTGCGTCATGCGGCGCAGGAGTACAAGAAAGTGTTCGATATTCGGACCTATCGCGGTGCCCCGCATGCGTTCGCTAATGAGTTGCGCGCGGACAGTTACCGAAAAGAGGCGGCCACCGAAGCATGGACCGCCACGGCGCAGTTTTTGAAGCAACATCTGCAAGGCGCTTGACGGCCACAATCAATTTCCCCGCACCAGCGAATCTTGCCTTCCGCCATCCATGCTCATCCGCCTGACATCCATCGGTCTCAACCCTTCCGCTATCGTTCTCGCGTTCGCTTTCTTCGTCATTCCTATCGTGTCCTTTGCAGGCGGCGAGGAGCAGTCGCCAGAATCTTTGCCCGATTGGACCAAAATTATGCTCGCTGACCAGGAGCGGCTTGCTCGTGTGGAATCCGATCAGGCGGCCCGGGAGGTGTTCATTAGCACAATCGGTCGAGCGGCGGGCCTGCATGACGTTGTCGCTGCATTGGCGGTTCAGGGCATATCGTCAAAGCTCGCGAAAGAATTAATGCTGTCCCAGGTCACCGCCTCTGCCCAACGTGTGATCGCTGCCTTGGTCGTATGGTGCCTCGCAGATCGGATGACGCAGTTGCTGGAAGGCAATGCGGCACGGGAGGATCTCGTCGTGGCGCCCGCTCAAGCCGCATGGCTGACGGCCAACGGTCCATTTCCCTCCTTGAACGACGCCGTGAAGCTCTGGGATGCCGGCGATACGAGCGCAGCCGCTGCCGTGGCGGCCGGCCATTTGGCCCAAGAGGCCGGTCGGCAGGCCATGGAAGAATGGTGGCGACTTAAGACCTGGAAAGACCGCGTACGCGGCATTCGCGGGCAATCGCGCCTCTGCGGAACGTGGCAATGGGTCATTCACAATCATCAGCGCCACCATGAAGAACAGAAGCTCTCGCTGGTCTTTCCTCCTTCGGGCAAGGACGGAACGCCGCTTCCCGGCCTGTCGGAAATCGTAGTGCTCGGCGATGTGGTCTATCTCCGCTGGGAACGCGAGGGGAAAGTCCAAGAGGATAGTCTGTTGTTTTCCAAAGAAGGGCAACGGCTCGAAGGCACGTTCGTCAATTCTCAGGGCGGTTGGGGATCTGTCAGCGGGAAGCGAACCGCATCGTGCATGCCATAACTAGGAACGGTGGGTCGCCACAGTCCATGCTAACAGCGCCCAACCCATAATCAAGGCGGCGCCGCCGAGCGGTGTGAACGCTCCAATCCAACGGATGCCGCTTAACGAGAGCAGATACAAACTTCCCGAAAACAGCATCACGCCGATGACAAACAACCATGCCACTGTTGAGACGCGGAGCTTCTGATTCCGTTCGGCAATACCCGCGAGCACACACAACGCCAAGGCATGGTACATCTGGTAGCGCACTCCGGTTTCAAATGCTCCCAGCATTGGTCCATCGAGAATCGATTTCAGCATATGGGCGGCAAATGCCCCGCCTGCGACCGCCAGGCAAGCCAAAACCGCGCCGATAAACAACATTCTCCTGCTGTCCATGATGAGTTCCCTCCCCCTCCTCTGGAGGGATAGCCAGGCCGGCCTGTTTGGCACTACTCTAGACCCACGCCATGAAGATAGGAAAACAGCAAGCCTCTTGGACGATTCCCAATCTGACGATCGACTGCATGCTCGCCCGGGTACATCGGCAGCTCGAGGCGGATGGCTGTGTGCTAAGAATCAATGAATCCAGCTCACAAGTGGCGGCTCCGGACCAGCTGGCCCAGGGCGACTTCGTCAAGGTTCGTTTGTGGTTGGACGATGGGAGTGCCAGCATCAATATAGGTCTGGCCGAGGTCCGGCAGGTTCAGGATCATTGGATCACGGTTGAAGTCATTCATGTCGGTCAGAAGGAGCGAGCACGGTTGCAGCGGTATGTCGAGTCTCTCCAGCCGGTTCCATCCGATAAACCGGTCTTCCTCGATCATCTGCTAATCAGAGCCTGATCAGCCGTCCCGCCCAGAACACAGCGCACTGTCCTGTCGTGCTGCAATTTTCACCAAGCCCCGTATTATCTTTAAGACTAGGGGTCTTACTAGGTGACCTGTTGTAGGTCGAGACTTACAGTGTGCGGCACTGCTATCAATGCTATCAAGGAGGTGCCATGCATCAAGCAGCACCCTTCCAAAATTTCGCCAATGCATGTGAGTATTTGCTTTCCTCGCTTTCGACTAATAACCCACTTGCCGATAGCCAGGCAAGAATCGTTGAACGTTACTGCAAAGAAATCTTAGCCATCGTCCAGTCGAGCTTAACCACGGAGGCTGATACGGCAAGGCGCGGTTCCAACGGATCGTGTCTTCAAAGCGATTCCCGCAATTGAGACACCGATAGAGCCAATCGTGCCTTCTTCGTCATAGCCTTTCGTTTCCATCAGCAATCCGCCGAGCGTTCGCACCTCAAATCGCTTACCTCAATTATAAAGGACCGCTGACCATGTGATATTAATGGAGCTTATTGTCGGGGTTGCTTTTTTCTTAGAATTGAGTACGATTTCCTTCCGTTTCCTCACCGCACAACAGGAGAGGTTCTATGTTTCCCCCCACGCATGAGGAACTGGACCACCGCCCAGTGGAATGGAAGCGGTACTGGAAATATGCACTGATCAATCTTGTCGTGTGTTCACTGTTTTTCTTGTTGCTCATATTGATTGCGTTTTACACAGAGGCATATCGAATTATCGAACAGTAAGACACCCCCCTTTTTCAAAAACCGTTCTCCAATCTTTAATTATCATCTAATTCCCAAATTCGTTTATCAATCGGGTGAGCGTGAGTCAGTTCAGCGTTCAGCACTACAACCACAGCTACCACCAAGCCGGTTGGGACAGAGGAGAAAACGAAGCGGTGAGAATAAGTCCTTGAAAACTGGTGCAGGAGACGGGGATCGAACCCGTACGGCCCTTTCGGGCCACAGGATTTTAAGTCCTGTGCGTATGCCAGTTTCGCCACTCCTGCGTGACCGGCTGACGGGATGGTTCTGCGATCAGTTGTCGAAGGCGAATACGCAGACGTTGGTCGCGCCTCGCGCGGCCTGGAAGCAGTGGGACTCTAGCATCGGGGTCTAGGTCGGTCAAGGCGGAAGACGCGCGCAATCAGTCTGCAGCCCTGGAGGCGACAGACTGAATGCGTCAACAGAACGAACGAACGTCAGATGTCGGTACGCAATAAACCGTCTATGGGACTGCGGAACAAAATAGGCTCAGACCGCTTCGACCATGGGGCGTTTCGTGCGATCCATCACTTCCTTGACGCCAGACTGCACGGCACGGCTCCAACGCGTGGCCTGGATCTGCGCCCTCTTGGCATACCGGGCGATCTCGCGCCGCGTTTCCGTTCCGGTTTGTGGTGCGAAGAGCAGACCGATTCCTGCTCCAACCACTGCGCTTCCCGCGACGAGCGCGGTCCAACGAGCGACCTGCTTTCCTTCGTTCGACATGACGACCTCCATTGAACGGTGGATGTGGACGGTTGATTCGAACTCTCCAGCTTCTGACCATCGCTTCAGCATCAAACGTGCCACGTAAAGAAAGCGCTTCATCTGCGCAAAAATATGCTGCCGGCCTTTCCGTCAATTAAGACCGATTAATATTCGGTCGCCTTTTTCTCACAGCCTGCAACACAGTCGTGCGGGAAAACCAACAGCAGAGCCGGTGAAAGTGGTGTGGAGAGCCGCGTAGAGAACGCATCGGCCGGCTTGCATTGCCTGGAGGCGTCACTTATGATCCAGCCAATGTGCCACATGAGGCAAGAATGAGTTGGCTTCAGGCCATCCCCTACCCCCACGTCAATCCTGTTTTTTTTGAACTCGGCCCCTTGCAGTTCCGCTGGTACGGACTGATGTATTTGATCGGTCTTACCGCCGCGTATTTTCTCATCACACGCAAGGTGCGAGAGAAAGAATTGCCGCTCACGAAAGAGCAAATCTACGATATGGTCGTCTGGGCCGCGTTGGGGGTATTTATCGGCGGGCGACTGGGCTACACGCTGTTTTACAATCTTGCGTATTACCTGGAACATCCGCTGAAATTCTTTGCCGTCTGGGAGGGCGGCATGTCATTTCACGGCGGGTTGCTTGGGACCATCGTGGCGCTCATCTGGTTCAGCAAGCGTCAGCGGGTTCGCATTTACACGATTGCGGATCTGGCCGCATCCGTGACCCCGATCGGATTGGGTTTCGGACGATTGGGCAACTTCATCAACGGCGAGCTTTATGGACGGTCCACGGACGTTCCCTGGTGCATGGTATTCCCGACCGGTGGTCCGGCCTGCCGGCATCCATCACAGCTGTATGAGGCTGGATTGGAAGGTGTCTTATTGTTCACGGTGCTGTGGGTGATTGGCCGGCGGCCCACCCCTCCGGGAACCATCTTTTGGAGTTTCTTGACGGGGTATGGCCTCTGTCGGATTATCGTTGAATTGTTTCGTGAGCCCGATGCGCATATCGGATTCATCTTCGGATCTTTGTCCATGGGACAATTGCTGTCCCTGCCCATGATCGTCATCGGCGTGTTCATGCTTAGCCTGGGGTATCAACGTCAGGCGCTCGAACAGCGCCGGAATCCCTCCTTCAAGCCACAATAGGCCGCCGCTGGCCATGCGGCCTCCCTGCCCTAGTAAGGCATTTCGTCATCGCCGAGTCCGACGTGATGTCCCAGTTCGTGCACGACCGTGTCCCGCACTTCCCGCCTGACGTCCGCTGCGGTTTCACAGAGCCTGAGAATCGGCCCACGATAAATGGCGATCCGCGGCGGCGGCTGCCCTCCGGTTTGGAAAAATGATTCTTGCGCCAAAGAGAGTCCCTGATAGAGACCCAGCAGATCGTCGGCCGAATCCAATTCCAGATCTTCGAGCACTTCCGGCGGGGGTTCTTCCTCGACGACGACCGAGACATTACGGGCAAGCCGTGCGTACGGCGGAGGTAGTTCGGCCAACGCCTGTTCGACCAGCGTGCCGAAGTCTTCGGGAGAGTAGTCACGCCGGTGCTTCCTTCCCACGGCTAATAACCTCGTTTGCTGGGATCCAAGAAGGATTTCTTGTCGATATCGTAGTTCAGGCCGCCGGTTTGTTGACGCAGCGGAGGAGAGTCCCAAATGACCTTGTTGCCGGGAGCCAAATTGGCGGCCTCGATGTAATGCTTTTTGGCCTCGTCCTTGCGGCCTGTCCGATCGAGTGAAAGCGCCAAATTGTAATGCGCCTCCGCCAAGCCGGCATCTACAAGAATGGCTTGTCGGAATGCCTGTTCGGCAGCCGCGAAATCCTGAGAGACATACAGCGAATTGCCTTTTTCGACCTGTGCTGCAGCCTCCGGTTTTGTTCCTTGAGGCGCTGGAAGGACGTTTCTCGCTGTGTCGGACTTGCTTGAACATCCGAGAGCGAGGGCACAGAGGATGATCATGAGCACGATTCGCATGGCGACCTCCTTGACGACTTCCACTCACGCGGTTGGTGGCAGGTCCGAGTCAATTGTTTACAGGAAATGTTCTCTCACAGATCCACGCACAGGCCTGCCCGGAGAAACAGAATTTGAAAGTATGTTTGGGACACGCCTAAACAACGAGCGACGGCTTCCTGATAGATTGCCGCTTGATGGGCGTAGAGCCGGGCTTTCGCCGGCGCCTCGGACGCCGAAGTCCGTTCGGTCTTATAGTCCGCAATCCAAATCTTGCCGTCAAGGCGGTAAATCACGTCGATGACGCCTTCCATCACTCGTCCTTCGCCCCACGGCATGAGAAACGGGACCTCTCTTCCCAAGATCTCCGCAGACCCGAGCCTCCTGTAGGATTGGGAATCGCCGAATGTCGTGAAAATCTCGGTGAGCGCACCGGTGATGGTGGAGCGCGCCTCTTCCTCGCATTTTGGCTGACAAAATGTGTCGACAGCGGAAGGGATCCTTGTAAGCAATTCATCGGGCGGCAGGGCGAAGTCCCAACATTCAAGAATACGATGGGCA
>Ga0310810_10003778_pt1 | contig 16600 bp, 15 predicted proteins | sample NCmetagenome_FD_207641 | JGI IMG/M metagenome (GOLD analysis project Ga0310810, IMG submission 207641) | Soil microbial communities from experimental microcosm in Duke University, North Carolina, United States - NC | ecosystem: Engineered > Artificial ecosystem > Soil microcosm > Unclassified ... | reverse complement strand
CAGGAGCGCGAGGATGAGGGCGGCCAGCGGGCGCGGCAGGTGCGGCACTGACGGCCACTCCTCGTCCAGGCGCCGCCCGGTGGCGAGCTCGTGCAGGATGATCCCGAGCGCGTACAGGTCGGCCCGTGGATCGGTCCATGCGCCATCCGGCGTGGCGGCGAAGTCGAGCACCATGATCGAGTCGCCGGGCAGCAACATCACGCACGCGGGCGACAGTGCGCCGTGCGCGATCGAGCGGGCGTGGGCCGCCTCGAGCGCGTCGCACAGCTGGTTGGCGATGCGGAGCAGGCGGTCGAGCTCGAAGCGGCCCTCGGCAGCGATGGCGTCGGCCAGGGTGCGCCCCTGGACCATGCCGGACACCATGTACAGGAGGCCGTCACCGGTGAAGCCGGCGTCGATCACTTCCATCACGTTGGGGTGGGCGATCCGGCTGAGGGTGCGCGCCTGGGACAGGAATCGCCCGATCTCGTCCGGGTGCGCGTTCGACTGCAGCACCTTCACCGCGACGTCGCGCCCGACCGATCGCTGGACGGCTCGATAAAGCGCGCCGCCGCCCCTCGAGGCCATGCGCTGGGTGAGCACGAAACGCCCGCCGATGTCGCGACCGAGCAGCGGGTCGACCATGATGCGGGTCGGCGCCAGCGGGTGCGCGGTGACAACCATGCGGCATGGAAAAGCACCGCCCGTGCCACCTCGGAACTCGGGTGAAACCAGCTGGTCCCAGCCGTCGGTGGCCGCAGATCGACCGAGAGCCCGACGAATTGTCCAGAAGTCGACCGGTTTGACAGTCCGTGAGGGAAGTCTGAAGATTCCGGCCGATGAACAAGGTCTACCCGGGCGCCCGCGAGGCGCTGGCCGACCTCGAAGGCGGCATCACCCTCCTGTCGGGAGGATTCGGCCTGTGCGGAAACCCCGAGAACTGCATCCGCGAGCTGGCCCGGCGAGGCATCAAGAACCTCACCATCGTCTCGAACAACTGCGGGACGACCGACAAGGGGCTCGGGATCCTCCTGGCCCAGGGGCAGGTGGTGAAGATGGTCTCGTCCTACGTGGGCGAGAACAAGATCTTCGAGAAGCTCTATCTGTCCGGTGAGCTCGAGGTGGAGCTCAACCCGCAGGGTACGCTGGCCGAGCGGATCCGCGCCGGCGGCGCCGGCATCGAGGCCTTCTACACTCCGACCGGATTCGGCACCGTCGTGGCCGAGGGCAAGGAGACGCGGGTGGTCGGCGGGCGCGCCTGCGTGCTCGAGCACGCGATCCGCGGCGACTACGCGATCGTGAAGGCGTGGAAGGGAGACCGCTGGGGCAACCTCGTCTATCGCAAGACGGCGCGCAACTTCAATTCGATGATGGCGGCGGCCGGCCGCATCACCATCGCCGAGGTGGAGGAGCTGGTGGAGGTGGGCGAGCTCGACCCGGCCTCGATCCACACCCCGTCGATCTACGTGCAGCGCATCTTCCAGGGAACCAGCTACGAGAAGCCGATCGAGCAGCGAACGGTCAGGCCGCGGGCGTGAACAGATGGCAAAGCTGACACGAGAGCAGATCGCCAGGCGCGTGGCGCAGGAGCTGCGCGACGGCTTCTACGTCAACCTCGGCATCGGGATGCCGACGCTGGTGTCGAACTACATCCCGCCCGGCATGGAGGTCGTGCTCCAGTCGGAGAACGGGATGCTCGGCATCGGGCCGTTCCCCTACGAGGGGGACGAGGACCCGGATCTCATCAACGCGGGCAAGCAGACCATCACCGAGATCCCGGGCTCGGCCTACTTCGACTCGGCCGAGTCGTTCGCGATGATCCGCGGTGGCCACGTCGACATGTGCGTGCTCGGCGCCATGGAGGTCTCCGAGAAGGGAGACCTGGCCAACTGGACCATCCCCGGAAAGATGATCAAGGGGATGGGGGGCGCGATGGACCTGGTCGCCGGCGCCCGCCAGGTCATCGTCATGATGGAGCACGTCTCGAAGGACGCCTCGCCGAAGATCCTCGCGCGCTGCGCGCTGCCGCTCACGGGCGTCGGCGTGGTCGACCGCATCATCACGGACCTCGCCGTCATCGACGTCACCGACGACGGCCTGCTCCTCCTCGAGACCGCGCCCGGCGTCACCTTCGACGACGTCAAGGCCGCGACCGGCTGCCCCCTCCGCGCCGCCCCGACCCTCGCCCCGATGCGCCTGTAGTCGCTTCAACCGCCAAAGCGCCAAACGCGTGTTGATTTAACCGCGAAGACGCGAAGTTCGCGAAGTCCAGAGCTCGAAAGAGCTTCGCTCTTTCTCGCCGCTCGCGAGAAGAACGAGGCCAACCAGGACGGGACGAGGCCCGCTGGCCTATTCGTCTCCCGGCGCAAGGGCTCCGGGAACGCGAAGCGTTCCCGGAGCGCTCTTCTTCGCGTCCTTCGCGCCTTCGCGGTTCAACCTGCTGAGCGTTTGGCGCTTTGGCCGTTCAACCTCAGAAGCGGCCGGCGTCGACGTCGCGCAGGAAGGCGAGGACGCCGGCCATGTAGGCCTGCTGGTCGTCGTACATGGCGAGGTGGCTGCCGTTCGGGCATTCCACGTAGCGGCCGTGCGCGACCTTCTCGGAGACCCGCTTCATGTGCGCCGGGTCCATCGTGTCGTAGCGGGCGCCGATGACCAGGGTCGGCACGGTGATCTTGCCGAGATCCGCCATGCGATCCCACTTCTCCAGCTTGCCGCTGGCGCCGAGCTCGCTGGGGCCCTGCAGCGGCACGTAGACCTTCTGGTTGATGTGGGCGAAGGCGCGGTTCACCGGGTCCGGCCACTCTGCCGGCGGCATCCGCAGGATGTGCTTGGTGTAGTGCAGCTCCATCACGAGCTCGAGGAAGCGCGGGTCGGTGGTGTTCTTGCCCGCCTTCTCGAGCGCCTTGAGCTCGCCGAGCTTCTTCTGGTCCATCTCCGGCATCAGGACCTTCTCGGCGTACGCGTTGTACTCCGGGACGCTCATCATCATGTTCGAGATGATGAGACCCTTGAGGTTCTCCTGGTGCGCGAGCGCGTACTCGACCGCGAGGATGCCGCCCCACGAGTGGCCGAGCAGATAGAAGTTGTCCTTCGTCAGGTGCAGGGCCTTGCGCACCTGCTCCACCTCGTCGACGAAGCGCGGGATCTCCCAGAGCGAGGGGATGTCCGGCTGGTCGCTGTAGGCCGAGCCGAGCTGGTCGTAGTAGTAGTACTCGACGCCGGCGCCGGGGAAGTAGCTGTCGAAAGCCTCGAAGTACTCGTGGGTGGCGGCCGGTCCGCCGTGGAGCAAGAGGACCTTGATGCGTGGGTTGTTGCCGGTCCGCTTGGTCCACACCTTGAACGTCCCCGAGGGCGTCGTGATCGGGATGACCTTCACGCCGCCCGACAGGACGTCGTCGCGCCCTCCGCTGTCGAAGTAGCTGCCGCTGGAGCTCGTCGAGGAGGCGGGCGCGCTGGCGGGCGCCGCCGCGCCGCCGCCGCACGCGCAAAGGGACAGAATCGCGACCGCAAGCCAGGATCTCGGCATCTCGCCTCCGGCCGGCGATGGTACTACCATGGGCGCCACGTGAGGCTTCGCAAGGAGAAGTTCGCCACCGACGCCGACATCGAGATCCGCGGCGATTACAGCCCGGCCGATGTCGCCGGGATCGACTACAAGCGTGACCTCGGCGAGCCGGGCGAGTTCCCGTACACCAGGGCCATCCACGAGACGCAGTACCGGGCCCGCCTGTGGACCATGCGGCAGTACGCCGGCTTCGGCACCGCCGCCGAGTCGAACCGCCGCTACCGCTACTTGCTGCAGCAGGGCGGCCGCGGGCTGTCGGTGGCCTTCGACCTGCCGACCCAGATGGGGCGCGACTCCGACCACCCGCTGGCCTCCGGCGAGGTCGGCCGGGTCGGGGTCGCCATCGACTCGATCGAGGACATGCACGTCCTCATGGACGGCATCCCGCTGGGCGAGGTGTCGACCTCGATGACCATCAACGCGACGGCGGCCACCCTGCTCTGCCTCTACATCGCGGTGGCTGACGAGCGCGGCATCGCGCGCTCGCTCCTGTCCGGCACCATCCAGAACGACATCCTCAAGGAATACATCGCGCGCGGCACGTACATCTATCCGCCCGCCGGCTCGATGCGGCTCATCACCGACACCTTCACCTTCTGCGCCCGCGAGGTGCCGCGCTGGAACACCATCTCGGTGTCCGGCTATCACATCCGGGAGGCCGGCGCCGACGCGGTGCAGGAGGTGGCGTTCACCCTCGCCGACGCCATCACCTACGTGGAGACCGCGATCGCCGCCGGCATGGCAGTGGACGAGTTCGCGCCGCGGCTGGCGTTCTTCTTCAACGTCCACAACAACTTCCTCGAGGAGGTGGCGAAGTTCCGCGCCGCACGGCGGATGTGGGCTCGCATCATGCGCGAGCGGTTCGGCGCCGAGGACCCGAGGTCGCTCCTCCTCCGCTTCCACACCCAGACCGCCGGCGTCACGCTGCAGGCGCAGCAGCCGCTGGTCAACCTCGCGCGCGTCACCGTGCAGGCGCTGGCGGCCGTGCTCGGCGGGACGCAGTCCTTGCACACCAACTCGTACGACGAGGCGCTCGGGCTGCCGACACCGGACGCCGCCACCCTGGCGCTCAGGACCCAGCAGGTCATCGCGCACGAGAGCGGGGTGGCCGACTTCGTCGATCCGCTCGGCGGCTCCTACGCCGTCGAGGCGCTGACCGGCGAGATCGAGAAGCGCGCGCGCGGCTACCTGGATCGCATCGCCGAGATGGGCGGCATGGTGCGCGCCATCGAGCTCGGCTGGGTGCAGAAGGAGATCGAGCGGCGCGCCTACGAGCACCAGCGCGCGGTCGAGCGCAAGGAGCGCATCGTGGTCGGGGTCAACGAGTTCCAGGCCGAGCGCGAGCAACCGGTGGAGGTGGCGCGCGTCGATCCGGCGCTCGAGCGCGAGCAGGTCGAGCGGGTGCGCGGCTTTCGCGCCCGGCGGACCCAGGCGGAGACCGACCGGGCCCTGCGCGCGCTCGGCGATGCAGCGCGCGGCGGCAGCAACCTGGTGGACGCCATCCTCGGCGAGGTCGCCGACGTCCTGCGCGAGGTGTTCGGCGAGCACCGCCCGCAGCAGACGGTCCAGGCTAGCGGAACGGATCGATGACGTTGTCCTCGGACGACGGCGGCGGCGGCTGCTGCTGCTGCTGGCGCGCCGGCGCGATCTTCTTCACCCGCTTGCGGATCCGGGCGGGCGGCGGCGGGCTGGCCGCGGGCTCCTCGACCGGCGCGGGCTCCGGCTCGGCGGCGGCTGCCGGTTCGACCTCGACAGGAGGCGGCGCGGAATCCTTGACCACCGTGACCGCAGCCGGCTCCTGCGATCTCGCGGGCGGCGTCTCTGCGCGCGGAGCGACAGCGGGCGCCGGCGCGGTGGCCTCCTCCTCCTGCCGGCCGCCGAAGACGCCGAAGCGAAAGGCGGCGAACAGCGAGCCACCAAACAGCGCGATGGCGAGGACGACGGCGACCAGGGGGCCGGCGCTGCGCGGCCGGCCTGGCATCGATCGCGCGCGCGGCGGGATGGTGGTCTGCGCGGTCGGCGTGCCCTCCGGCCAGCCGGCCGGAGTCTCGGAGCGCTTGCCGACCACTTGAATTCCGGCAATGACCGGCGGCGCGGTCGGCGCGGCGGCCGCCGCCGGCACGGTCACCGCGACCGCTGCCGCCACACCGCCGCCCGGCGGAAGCAAGCCCGGCTTCCCCTTGCGGAGCGTCGGAGCCAGCGGCCCGCTCGCCGACACCGGCGCGGGCGTGGCCGCCGCCGGCACCGGCGTCCCGGAGCGCAGCGTGGTGGCCGGCCGCGGGAACGCCACCGGGTTTTCGCGCAGCGCCGGCACCGCCGAGGCCGGCACGCTGAAGGCCGCCACCCCGGGCGGCAACGAGGTCTGCGGCGCGGTGAAGCCGTCGTCCTCCATCACCGTCGGCATGAGCGGCGCCGATCCGCGCCGGCCCTCCTCGGTCGGCGCCAGATCGGCGAGCAGGTTGATCACCTCGCGGATCTCGCGCGCGCGATCCTCCGGCCGCTTGGACAGGAGCTGGTAGACCAGGCGGTCCACCTCATCCGACACCGGCTGGAAGTCCTTCACCCGGGGGATCGGCTCGTAGATGTGCATCGCCAGCACCGCGCCGGATCCGTCGGCGACGAACGGCGGCCGGCCGCAAAGCATGGAGAACAGGATGCAACCGAGCGAGTAGATGTCGCTGCGCCAGTCGATCGGCGTGCCGCCGCCGCGACACTGCTCCGGTGACATGAAGGTCGGGGTGCCGACGATCGCGCCGGTCGTGGTCAGCCCCTCGCCGAAGGAATCCTCGCGCATGAGCTTCGCGACCCCGAAGTCCATCAGCTTGACCCGGAGCCCGCCCGGCTCGTCGGTGTCGAGCAGGAAGATGTTGCCCGGCTTGAGATCGCGGTGGATGACGCCGGCCTGGTGGGCCGCCGCCAGCGCCGCCGCGATCTGCCGCGCGATCAGGAGCGCCTGCCGCTCCGGCAGCTTCGTGCCCTTGCGCAGGCGCTGCCACAGGGTGTCTCCCTCGAGCAGCTCCATCACCAGATAGGCGATGCCGTCCGGCGTCTGTCCGAAGTCGTAGACCTCGACGATGCCCGGGTGCTGCGCCGAGGCGGCCGCCTTCGCCTCGTTGAAGAACCGCCGGATGAGGTCCTGGCGGGTCGAGTACTCGGGCAACAGAACCTTGACCGCCGCCTTGCGCCCGATGAGGGTGTGCTCGCCGCGATAGACCACTCCCATGCCGCCGGAGCCGATGTGGGCTTCCAGCCGGTAGCTGCCTAGAGTGCGGCCCAGCACGACCGTTTTACGCTAGCACGTCCACGCGTTGTGCCGAGCCATCCCTCGTGTGTCGGCCGGCATACCGCCTTTACGCGGCGCTACGCGGTCTCGCGCCGGGATCGGGCGCTGTCGGTCGCCGGGACTGGAGTCACAGGGGGCAGCTGCCGCATGGCGGCCTCGACCAGCGCCACCGCGGCGGGCGGGTCGGAGACCTCGACGATGAGCTGGTCGTAGCGCTGTCCGACCAGCTCGATGACCACCGTCTTCTCGGGATCCTTCACGTCCCAGAAGATCCGCTTGTCGTCCTGGTAGAAGGTGCCGGCGATGATGAAGCCAGGGATGTGGGTGCCGGGCGCGCTCACGCCCTTCCACAGACCGCGAGCCACGCTCGGGTCGACCCGCGCCGCGCGGATCGCGCCGAGCGGGATGTCGAGCCGGCTGCGCATCGCCCACAGCTTGTCCAGGCCCTTCACCTGGAGCCTGAGCTTGTCGCCCCTGACCGAGATGACGACCATCACGGCGATCGTACCAGAGAAACCGAGGCCTCTTCGGCGGACAGCTGGTAGCGCCGTGTCCTCCTCTTGCCCACGTGTCGGATGAGCGCCCGCACCAGGCGTGCCTTCTGATCGGCCAGCACCTCGGTGCCATCGACGCGCCGCGCGTACATCTCGATCACGTCGGGATCGTAGAGGACCAGGGCCAGCCAGTCTCGCCAGCGGCGCGAGCCGTAGAGCATCCGCGCCAGGTGGCGATCGAGTGCCAGCTCCCGGCCGACCACCGCGCGGCGAAGCGCGCGGCGGTAGCCGCGAAACTCGAGGTGCCGATCCCGGAGGCCGCGATCGATCCAGTCGCCCGCGACCATCGCCTGCTCCATCGCCACCGCGATCCCCTCGCCGGTCAGCCCGTCGATGCCGGCCGCGTCGCCGACCGTGAGGATGCGCGGAGCCGACACCGGACGCGACGGCTCATAGCCCCACACCGGCCAGCCGCGCGCCGCGCGCTCCGGCAGCGCGACGCCGTGATCGGCGAGGCCGCGGGCCAGGAGATCGACCAGCTCGCGGCCGCCGCGCCGCTCGCCGCGCGCCGGGTAGTGCATGAGGCCGAGGTTCTGCCGGCCGCCCGGCACCGGGAAGATCCACAGGTAGCCGCGCAGGCCGCGCACCATCGGCGTGAAGTCGTAGAGCATCGTCGGCGGCGCGGCGGCCGGCAGCTCGAGCATGAACAGGCGATGCGGCAGCGCGCGGTCCTCGCCGCCGCGCAACCGGCCGCCGCCTCCGCCCAGACGCTTGCGGACGACCGAGGCCGCGCCGTCGGCACCGACCAGGACCTCGGCCTCGAGCGAACGCCCGGCGCTGGTGGTGACGACGACGCGATCGGCCAGCACCTGGTAATCGACAACCCCCTCACCTTCCACCACCTCGACGCCGCGCTCGCGCACCTGCGCGACCAGGTCGGCGTCGAACTCCTCGCGGCGGATCACGCGCACCGCGCGGCCCATCGCCACCGTTCGCTGGAAGCCGGCGAACCTGACGCCGGCCTCGAGGCATGCCGCGCTCGGCACCCGCAGCGCCAGGTCGAGCGCGGCCATGGCGCCGTCGGCGTGGCCGGTCAGCGCGCCGCCGCATGGCTTCTCGCGCGGGAAGCGGTAGCGGTCCAGCACCAGGACGCGACCGCCGCGGCCGTGCTGGGCGAGGCGCGCTGCCACCGCGGCGCCGGCCGGTCCCGCTCCGGCGATGATCGCCTCGTACCGCACGATGGCGGTTTGATACCATGCGGCCATGGGTGGGATCGGCCGAGGTGTATGCGGGCTGGCGATCGGGTTGCTGGCGGCGTGCGGCGGCGGAGGCGGCGGAGGCGAGCACGCGGACGCAGCGCCCGGACCGGTGACGGATCCGGCTGGCGCGGTGCCGGAACCTCCTCGCAGGGAGAGGTCGAGGAGCTGACCAGGCACATCGAGCTGACGCAGGAGGTGGCGGTCGCCCAGATCCGGGTGGTCGACGTCCTCATCGGCGCCGTCGAGGACAGCCCGGGTGACGATGTCTACTCCGAGGCGGGCGCCTTCCTGGTCGAGGTCTCCGACCAGCTCGCCGCCGGCATCGCCGAGGACGTCGCCGATTACCCGGCGCTGGCCGAGAATCCGCCGCCGGCCGGCTTCCTGTTCGAGAGCCCGCGCTTCTGCCTGCGCAGGAACCAGCCGGCGCCCTTCACCACCGCCGTCTACCTCGACCGCTACGGGTTCGCCGAAGGGGCCGGCTGCGACGACACGGACCGCTACATGACGCGCCTCGAGTGGAACCAGGACCGCACCCTGTTCCGGATCCGGGTCAACCGCTACCGGGACTTCTTTCCTCTGCCCAATATCAACTATTTCTACGACGACGACAATCCGGTGCCGGCCGGCGCCGGCGATCACATCGACGGCCACGCGACCTATACCTACGACGCCGCCGCCGACCGCGAGCAGTTCCGGCTCGCCGTCCTGCAGTCGTTCGTCGACCCGCCGGACGAGCTCGACAGCACCTACGAGCTGACCGGCACGCTGCAGGGCTGCGGCGCCGACGAGTGTCTCGGCTTCCACGTCGCGCTCAGCGTCATCGGCACGACCTACGACCGCGACGAGATCTATGCCGGCATGGGTGACACCTCCGGCGTCGTCCACCGCTCGCTGGTGGCGCAGCGGGCCGGGGACGGCGGCGCCTACTTCGGCGACTGGCAGACCATCGTCGACGGAGCCGGCTGCGTCCTCTGGCAGCGCGAGATCCAGGCGGACGGCTACGGGCCGTGGGAGGGCGAGGGGACCGGCGACCCGACGTCCGCCCCCTTCTACGACCAGGTGGTCACCACCGGCATCGACTACAACACGGCGGCCATCGACTTCTCCGGCCTCGACGGCCGGCCGGACAGCGCGAGCGATCCACCGCGCCTGTTCGTGCTCGTGCGCGGCGGCGGCGAACCGGCCAGCGACGCCGACGTCCTCGGAGTCGGCTACGACCACTTCTTCGGCACCGTCCTCACCCGCTATCTCTACTGGGGAACAGAGGGAGAGGTCGCCTCGGCCGAGGTCTACGAGGAGGACTGGGACGACACCGCGCACCTCCCGAGCTACGCGCCGATCACCGGGTCGCTGTCGCTCGCTCCCTAGCGGGATCGCTCGTACCAGCCGAGCACGCGCAGCGCGCGCAGCGTGTTCCAGCGGCTCGGCCGCCCGTCGCCGTCCTCGAGCGCGAAGTGGACCGCCCCCGGATGGGTGTTCTCCAGCAGCCAGGTGCCGTCCGGCTGGCGCCTGGAGCGGACCAGCTCGATCGCCTCGTCGACCCGCGGATCCGGCGGGCCGCCGGCCTCGCGAAAGTAGTCGAGGGCGCGGAGCACGTCGTATCTCCAGCGCGGTGGAAACGAGAACTCGAGCCAGGCCGGGTCGCAGACCTCGCCGGTGCTCTTGCGCCGGAAGAGCCGCCTCTCGAGCAGATACTCGTCGCCCCGGCGACGAGCCGCCGCGAGCTCGGCCGATCCGCCGGTGGCGCGCTCGTAGGCCAGGAGCCCCTCCAGCACATTGATGGTGGTCGCAAAGGACGACCGCAGCGAGCCGTTCTCGGCCTCGCAGTTCCAGCCGCCGTCGGCGAGCTGCTCGCCGAGCAGCCGCGCGACCACACCCTCGACATCGCGATCGAAGGTGACGCCCAGCGCGACGGTCCTGCCGTTGATGCACGGCTCGACCTCGCCGGCGAAGAACGGCTGCCCGGCATGCTCCCACCGGCAGCGCTCGGCCACCTGCGCCACCGCGCGCCGCACCCGCGGGTCGTCCGGGTCGACCCCGAGCTCGCGCAGGAGCTGGAGCGTCGGCAACGTCGATGTCCAGGGCTGGCCGGGCGCCATCTCGGACCAGCGGAAGCCGGCGGGGAAGCAGGCGCCGCCGGCCCACTGGCCGTCCTCGCCCTGCAGACCGAGCAGCCGGGCGCCCCAGCCTTCCGCGGCGACGCGCGCGCGTTCCGCGGCCACCAGCTCGGGCGGCGCGCCGACGATGTCGCGCAGCACCTGCCAGCGGACGGCGGGATCCGAGTCGAGCAGCCAGTCGACGACGGTCATGCCGCCGAGACTATCAGGGAGTCGCGCTACAGGCGTGTCGCCGGCCCGGATGGTGAGCTCGGATCCGACGATGAGGTTGAACGGCGTGTCGTATTCCTTCATGAACGCGGCGAGCCGCTCCTTGCCGTCGGCGGTCAGCTCGACGTCCGCCTCGTCGACCGTGGTCATGGCCGCGACGCTGGGGATGGTGCCGACCGCCTGCGCCTCGGTGGCGTCGGGCGACATGATGCCCTCGGGGGCGACATAGACCGTCAGCGGCGGTGAGTCGACGTCGAGGCTGTTCTCGTCGACAGAGTAGTAGACGCGCTCGATCCGGACTTCGACCAGCGGCTGGCCCTCGATCTGCTGCAGCTCGGGGCGCTCGGCGCCGAGATCGAAGGTGTGCCACAGCGCGACCCGCACCGAGACCTGGCATCGGTCGCCGGCGCCGCACGAGCCGGAACAGACGTCCTCGGAGCCGCACAGCTCGGCGATGCCGGTCGAGCAGACGTCCGCGTCCTGGCTGCAGTCGACCGACTGCAGCCGCTCGTTGCTGGACAGCTGCCAGTCGGCGGTGTCGACCGTGACCTCGCGCTCGGGGAGGCTGAGATCGATGTCGGTGACATCCGAATCGACCAGCCCGCACCCGGCGCCCGCCACGACAATGGCGAGGCAAAGCGCTCGTCTCATGGAAAGCGAACCTCCGGCTAGTTAGGCAAAAGACAGCAAGGACAGCGTAGGCCTTGATCCTAGCACGAGGTTTGCGGCAGCGCGCGCCGCGCTGCGACGCGCAACCGCTCAGATTCCCTGCGCGATCTGCTCGGCGGCGGTGTAGGGATCCTGGCTCCGCGCCGCGATCTCTGCCGCGATCTCCTCCATGCCGCCGAGCGCGGCCATGGCCGCCGCCGCCCGGTCCTGGATGAGGCCGCGCACCAGCTCGATCAGGTGAGCCGCGGCCCGACCCACGGCCCGCTCGTCCGGCCGCTCGCGGTGGCGGTCGATCGCGGCCACCAGATCCGCGATCCCCGAGCCGTCCTTGAGCCCCCACGAGGCGATCGTCTTGACGATCTCCACCTCGCGGCGGCCGCCCTCCGCGTCGCGCAGATCGAGCATGTGGAGGAGGTCGCGGATCGCGCGATCGGCGCCCTCGCGGTCGGCCTTGTTGACCACCAGGACGTCGGCGGTCTCGAGGATGCCGGCCTTGATCGCCTGGATGTCGTCCCCCAGCCCCGGCACGGTGATCACGACGGTGGTGTGCGCCGCCTTCATGACGTCGATCTCGTCCTGCCCGACGCCGACCGTCTCGATGAGGATGCGGTCGTAGCCCATCGCGTCGAGCACCAGCGCGACGTCGAAGGTGGAGCGCGACAGCCCGCCGAGCTGTCCGCGGGTCGCGAGCGAGCGGATGAAGACGCCCGGGTCGAGCGCGTGCTGCTGCATGCGGATGCGGTCGCCGAGGATGGCGCCGCCGGTGAAGGGCGAGGTCGGATCCACCGCCACCACCCCGACCTTGAGGCCGGCCTTGCGGTACGCGGCGATGAGCGCGTCCACCACGGTCGACTTCCCCACGCCCGGGTTGCCGGTGATGCCGACCACGTAGCCCTTGCCGGTGTGGCGGTAGAGCTCTTTGAGATCCGCCAGCGCGGCCGGCATCCGGTCGTCGACGTCGCGCATGAGGCGTGCGGCGGCGCGCACGTCACCGGCCAGCACCTGATCGACCGCCGCGCTCACTGGGCCTTCGGCTTCCACCGCGCGTTCGGATCGCCGTCGACCCGGAACTGGAGCGCCTTGATGCCGGCGTCGCCGGCCTTGAACGCCCGCTTGATGCCGCTCGGGATCTGCACCGCGTCGCCGGCGTGGATCGGGGTGTCCTGCCCGTTGATGGTCAGGACGCCGCCGCCCTCGAGGAGGTACCAGAACCAGCTGCCGCCGCCGTCGGCGTCCTGCTTGAGCTCCATGCCCGGCTGGCCGTCGAGCGCGCCGGCGAACACCTGCGCCGGATCGAACAGCGAGGTGCGCTTGCCCTTGCCGCCGGCGATCTTGTCGGCGCGCCGCGCCCTGGTCGCGCGGACGATCGGCCGCGCGCCCTTGCGCCCCAGCGTCTCGTCGAGGCCGATCGGCTCGGTCCCGACCGCCGGGCGGCCGAGGAAGCGCTGCTCCGGTCCGCCCGGCGCGTAGAGCTGCACAGCGACCAGCGGCTCGCCGCCGGTGTTCTTGAGCCCGTGGACGGTGCCGCGCGCGATGTAGATCGCGTCGCCCGGTCCGATCTTCTGGTCGCGCTCGGCGATGTCGTTCATCACGGCGTGGCCCGACAGGACGTAGATCACCTCGATCGACGCCGGGTGGCGGTGGAGCGGCACCGTCATGCCTGGAGCCATCTCGAGGATGCTGAGCGCGCCGGCGTCGTTGCCGGTGTTGTCGTGATGCAGGAGCACCTGCGCCTTCGAGGCCGCCGCCGGTCCGTCAGCCCCGAGCGGGCGCGGTGGCACGTCGGCGCTCGACACCGTGTACTGCGCCTCGGGCGCGCCGAACTCCATCGGCAGCTGCACGGTCTCGCCCGCCTCGATGACGCCGACCGGCCAGGTGTACTTCTTCCACAGCTCGACCAGGCAGCCGACCAGGACCGGATCCTTCGGCGAGTCCTCGACCGGCTTCACGCTCTCGGACTTGCCGCCGGCGCCGACGCGGACCGCCAGCACGACGACGCCCTGCAGGTGGTAGTCGTCGGCCGCCGCCTTCGCCCAGCACTGGTGGATGGCCGGATTCAGCTGGTTGACCGCCTGCTCGATGGCGATGATGGCGGCGTCGTCCTCGTCCTTCCTGTCCTGTTCGCTCTTGCTCGGCGGCGGATCGTCCGGCGAGCGGGTCGCGTCGGACGGCTCCGGAACGACCGTCGACTTCGCCGGCCCGGAGGTCGAGCCGGGACAGGCGGCGACGGCGAGGACTAGCGCGAGCGCGGCTTGATGTGGTCTGCCACCCATCCGGCGATCTCCTGGGTCGACGCGCCTGGCTTGAAGATCTTCGCCACGCCGAGCCGCGCCAGCTCGGGCATGTCGTCGTCGGGGATGATCCCACCGCCGAAAACCATCACGTCGTCGGCCCCGCGCGCCCTGAGCGCGTCGATGACCGCAGGGAACAGCGTCATGTGGGCGCCGGACATGATCGAGAGACCGACCGCGTCGACGTCCTCCTGCACCGCCGCGGCGGCGATCATCTCCGGCGTCTGGTGCAGGCCGGTGTAGACCACCTCGTGGCCGGAGTCGGCCAGCGCCCGCGCCACCACCTTGGCGCCTCGGTCGTGACCGTCGAGCCCCGGTTTTGCCACCAGGATGCGTACCTTCCTCTGGCTGTCAGCCACCGGCTGCCTCCTTGAGAATGTGCCGCGCGATGACGATGCGCTGGATCTCGCTCGTCCCCTCGTAGATGCGGGTCACCCGCACGTCGCGCAGGCCGCGCTCGATCGGCGCGTCGCGCGTGTAGCCGAGCCCGCCGTGGATCTGCAGCGCGGCGTCGACGATCTCGAACGCCTTCTCGGTGGCGAGGAGCTTTGCCATCGCCGCCTCCTTGGCGAACGGGAGGCCCTTCTCCTTGCGCCAGGCGGCGCGCAGCACCATCAGGCGCGCGGCCTCGAGCCAGGTCGCCGAGTCGGCCAGCAGGTTGCCGATCGCCTGGTGGCGCGCGATGGGCACCCCGAAGCTCTCGCGCTCCTGCGCGTAGGCGACGGCGGCGTCGAGCGCCATCCGCGCGATGCCGAGCGCCTGCGCCGCGATCCCGATCCGGCCGCCGTCGAGCGCGCCCAGCGCCAGCTTGAAGCCGCCGCCCACCGGCCCGAGCACGTCCTGGTCGCCCACCTCGACGTCGTCCAGCGAGAGCCCGACCGTGCTCGAGCCGCAGAGGCCCATCTTCTCCTCGCGGCGGTTCACCCCGAGCCCGGGCGCGCCGCCGCGCACCAGGAACGCGGTGACCCCCTTGTGACCGGATCCCGGCCGGGTGTTGGCCCACAGCACCATGAGGCCGGCGCGGTCGCCGCTGGTGATCCACTGCTTGGCCCCGCGCAGCGCCCAGCCGCCACCATCCGGCCGCCGGGTGGCGCTGGTGCTCATCCGCCCCGGGTCGGATCCGCTCTGCGGCTCCGACAGCGCGAACGCCCCGCACAGGTAGTCGCCGCCGCACAGCTTCGGCACGTGCTCGCGCTTCTGCGCCTCGCTGCCGGCGCGCGCGATGAGCTCGGCCACCATGTTGGTCACCGACACCGCGACCGCCACCGATGGATCCACTGCCGCCAGCTCCATCAGGGCCAGCGCGTACGCGACCGTCCCTGCCCCCGCCCCGCCGAGCTCCTCCGGCACCGCGATGCCGAGGAGGCCCAGCCCGGCCAGCTCGCGGAGCTCGCGCTCCGGGAACTCCCCGGTCCGGTCGCGCTCGGCCGCCCGCGGCGCCAGCGCTCGCTGCGCGAAGTCGCGCGCGGTCCGCTGCGCCAGCTCCTGCTCCTCTGTCGGCTCGAAACGCATGCTCACAGCTACTCCGGCCGGTAGCGGAAGCCGCTCTTGGCGATCTTCCCCATCGGATCCGGCATCGTCCAGCCGGCGACGATGCCGGCGGCGCACTCGGCCCAGGCGTCGTCGATCGTCTTGCCCGGCGACACGAAGCCGACCGACTGCACGGCCCCGCGGTTGCCGATGTACACGGTGACGAACACGTTCGACGGCACCACCACCCCGTTCTGCTCCGTACACTCCTCGAGCTCCTTCAACTTCTTCTCGATGGAGGTCTCGACCCGCTCCTCCGGCCACCACTCGACCGAGCGGGTCCCGGCGAACTCGAGCGGCACGGTGAACTCGGCCTCGCGGTCGCCTCCCTTGGGAGCGGCGAAGCTCATCGCGCGCGCGATCTCGAGGACGCAGTGCTCGACCGCCCACGACCCGAGGTCGTTCTCGTCGAGCAGCGCCTCCTTGACCGTCCCGTCCGGCGCGACCACGAACTTCACCACCAGCTTGCCGGCGAGGTACTTCGACCGCCTGGCCTGCGCCTTGTAGCACTTCGCGAGCGCGCCCTGGTGGGGTGCGACCCCCTTCTCGATCTGCCCCGGATCGAGGTGCCCCTTCAGGCCCTCCACCTCGATGTCGTCGGTGTTCTCCTCGCTGTCGTCGGTCGACGCCCGCGACGAGCGCACCGCGTGCGACTCGCCCGGCTCCTCGGGCGAGGTCTTGTCCGAGCCGCCGCAGGCGATGACGAGGCAGGCGAGGATCGAGCTACAGGCGGTCCAGGACATAGGTGTGCGACGTCTCGAGCGACTTGGGCAGCGTCGGGAACTTCCACCCGCTCACCATCCGCACCACGCACGCCCCCACCTTGTCCGACTTGAACGAGCTCTGCATGACCTTGACGTCGCTCGCCGAGCCGTCCGGCTGGATGGTGAGGCCGACCGTCACGTGCCCCTTCTCGCTCTTCTCCACCTCGCCGGCCTCGAAGCCCTCGACGTAGCACCGCTTCACGACGCCGATCTTGGCGGTGAACGTCTTGTTGATCTCCTCGTACTTCTCCTCCGGGATGATCGTCGAGTCGACCTCGTCCGGCTTGTCCTCGTTGCCGCTCGTGCACTCCGGGCAGGGCGCCGGCTCGACGGTGTCCTCACCGCCCCCCGCGCTCGAGCCGCCGCACGCAGCCGCTGACGCGGCCAGGACCACTCCCCACAGCCATTGCCGTCTCGACATCGTCATGCCCCCTTGAGC
>Ga0310810_10003776_pt1 | contig 16601 bp, 16 predicted proteins | sample NCmetagenome_FD_207641 | JGI IMG/M metagenome (GOLD analysis project Ga0310810, IMG submission 207641) | Soil microbial communities from experimental microcosm in Duke University, North Carolina, United States - NC | ecosystem: Engineered > Artificial ecosystem > Soil microcosm > Unclassified ... | reverse complement strand
CCCCGAGGGCCGCAAGATCTTTCCGAGCCTCACCGTGCTCGAGAACCTGGAGCTGGGCTCCTACACCCGCGCGGCCCGGCCGCATCGGCGCGAGAGCCTCGAGCGGGTGCTCGGGCTCTTCCCCATCCTGGGCGAGCGGCGGAGCCAGCCCGCCGGCACCATGTCGGGCGGGCAGCAGCAGATGCTGGCGATCGGGCGCGCCCTCATGGCGCGTCCGCGCCTGCTGATGCTCGACGAGCCCTCCCTCGGGCTCGCGCCCAAGATCGTGCAGGAGATCTTCCGCATCATCGGCGAGATCAATCGCGCGGGCACCACCGTGCTGCTGGTCGAGCAGAACACGCGCCAGGCGCTGGCCCTGGCCGGACGCGGCTACGTGCTCGAGAACGGCCGGGTGGTGCTCTCGGGGGCCGGCCGCGATCTCCTGGACAACGAGCACGTGCAGCGCGCGTACCTCGGCATGTGAAGGGAGCTCCCTCATGGACGATCTGACGTCTTCTTCCCTGACCGATCTGACCCACGCCGTCCGCGCCCGCAAGGTCGGGCCGGTGGAGCTGACCCGCGCCTACCTCGACCGCATCGGGCGCCTCGATCCCACGCTCCGCGCCTTCATCACGGTGGACGCGGAGGGCGCGCTGACCGCGGCGGCGGGCCTCGAGCGCGAGGCGGCCGCCGGCGCGTGGCGCGGCCCGCTCCACGGCGTGCCGCTCGCCCACAAGGACCTCTGCCTGATCCCGGGCTTGCCGACCTCGTGCGGCACCCGGACTCCGGACTACTTCGTGGGCGCGCCGCCCTGCACCGCGGTGGCGCGGCTGCAGGCGGCGGGCGCCCTGACCCTGGGCAAGCTCAACATGACCGAGCTGGCGCTCGGGCCCTTCGGCGACAACGCGCACCACGGCGACGTGCAGAACCCGTGGCGGATCGGACACGTCTCGGGCGGCTCGAGCAGCGGCTCGGGTGCGGCGGTGGCGGCCGGGCTCGCGGCGGGCGCGCTCGGCACCGACACCGGCGGTTCGATCCGGCTGCCCGCGGCGGCCTGCGGGGTGGTGGGGCTCAAGCCCACCTACGGGCGCGTGAGCCGGGCGGGGGTGATGCCGCTCTCCTGGTCCTACGACCACGTGGGTCCGCTCGCCCGCACCGTGCGCGACGCGGCGCTGATGCTGGCCGCGATCGCGGGAGCCGATCCGCTCGACGCCACCGCGAGCCGGCAGCCGGTGCCGGACTACGTGGCGGCCCTCGACGGGAGCGTGGCCGGGCTCCGCGTCGGGGTGGCCGCCGACTTCTACGCCGACGGGCTCGACGACACGGTGACCCGCGCGCTCGCCGAGGCGGTGGCGGCGCTGGGCGGCCTGGGCGCGCGGGTCGAGCGGCTCGCGGTACCCGACCCGGGGCCGATCGTGTCTGCCTGCAGCAACGTGATGGTGCGGGCGGAGAGTGCGACGATCCACTCGCGCATCCTCAAGGAGCGGCCGGGCGATCTGCAGCCGGCGGTGCGCGAGCGCATGGCCCCGGGCCTCACCGTGACCGCCTACGAGTACCTGCAGGGTCAGCGGCTGCGCGCGCAGCTCACCCGCGAGTTCATTGCCGCGGTGTTCTCCCGCGTCGACGTGCTGGTCACTCCCACCATCCCGGAGCCGGCCCCCGCGCTCGCCCAGGTCAAGGCGGGCGCCACCGCCGACGTCATCGGCCGCATGGGCCGCTTCTCGCGGCTCACCCGTCCGTTCAACGCGCTCGGCCTCCCGGCCCTGTCGCTGCCCTGCGGCGCCGCGGCCGACGGCCGCCCGGTCGCGATGCAGCTCGTGGGCCGGCCCTTCGACGAGGCCACCCTCCTGCGCCTGGGTCACGCCTACGAGTGCGCGACCACGTGGCATCGCCGCCGGCCCGCCCTGCCGTGACGGTCCCGCTCCGGCCTCCTCCGGCACGCGGCGACGTTGACGGCATGGGCGACCTGGGCTAGGCTCCGATCGTGCTCGACCTGGTGATCCGCAACGGGCAGGTGATCACGCCGCAGGGCGTGGGCCTCTGGGACGTGGGCGTGCGCGGCGAGCAGATCGCGGTGGTGGCCGCGCCCGGCACGCTCCCCACCGACGCCGCGCGCGTCATCGACGCGGCGGGGCAGATCGTCTCGCCGGGCGGCGTGGAGCCGCACGCCCACCTGGCCCACGGGATCATGTCCCACCCCGAGCAGCCCTCGATCACGCTGGGGCCCGAGGACGACACCCGGGGCATGGCGTGCGGCGGGACCACCACCCACATCGACTTCGCCTACGTGCGGCCGGGCGACGATATTCAACCGGTGATCGAGCAGCGCGCGAGCCGATGGAAGGGCAACTCGTACGTGGACTACGCGTTCCACCTGACCCTCGCGGGCGCGCTGCCGATCCGGGTGTTCGATCAGATCGGGGAGGCGATCCAGGCCGGGCACCCGAGCTTCAAGGTCTTCACCACCAACGTGCTGCCCCCGCATCCGAAGCGGGCGGGCAACCGCATCGACTTCGGACGCATCCACTTCGCCATGGAAAAGGTGGCGAAGGCGGGCGGCATCATGGTGGTCCACGGCGAGGACGAGGACCTCGTCCAGTTCAACTACGAGCGCTTCCGCGAGGAAGGGCGAATGGAGGGGAGCAATCTCCACCTAGTCCACACCAAGCTCTCCGAGCTGCTCGCCTTCCGTCGCACCGTCGCGCTCGCCAAGGCGAGCGGGGCCGGCGTCTACTTCGTGCACGTCTCCGCGAAGGAAGGGGTGGAGACGGTGGCGGAGGCGCGCGCGCAGGGCCTGCCGGTCTACGGGGAGACCCTCCACCAGTACGCGTGCTTCAACGCCGAGTACTACAAGACCCCGCGGGGCTTCTGCTCGCACACCTATCCCTCGCTCAAGTTCCCGGAGGACCAGCAGGCTCTCTGGGACGGTCTCGTGCGGGACGGCCTCTCCACCCTGGCCACCGACGAGTACCCGACCAGCCTCGAGCTCAAGCTGCGCGGGCGCACCATCGAGGACGTCACCGGGGGCAACGTGGGCGCGGAGGCGCGGATCGGCATCGGCTTCACCGAGGGCGTGGTCAAGCGCGGCATGTCGCTCACCCGCTTCGCCGACGTCACCGCCACCAACGCGGCGCGGATCCTCGGCCTCTACCCGAAGAAGGGCGTCATCGCTCCCGGGAGCGACGCGGACCTGGTGCTGATCGACCCGACCATCCGGAAGACGCTCGCGCGCGAGGACTTCCACGTCACGGACTACAGCCCCTGGGAGGGCTGGCAGGTCTCGGGCTGGCCGGTCATGACGCTGCTGCGCGGCAAGGTGATCGCGGAGCGGGGCCGCCTGCTCGGCAGCCCATCCGACGGCCGGTGGGTGGCCCGCCGCATCGATCCGGGCGTGCTGCGCCGCCCGGCCTGCTAGCCCGCCCGAGGCGGCATGACGGACTACGCCGGGCAGTTCAATCCGGGCTTCCGGCTCGAGGCAGCGCGCGTCGCGCTGGTGGTGGTGGACATGCAGTACGCGAGCGCGTCGCGGCACGAGGGCCTGGGCCGCCTGCTCAAGGACCAGGGGCGCCCGGAGCAGGGGGCCGCCCGCTTCGACCGCATCGAGTCGGTGCTGGTGCCGACCGTCCAGCGCCTGCTCGCCGCCTTCCGGGCCCACCGGCTGCGGATCGTGTACCTCACCGTCGGCTCGGAGCTGCCCGACTACAGCGACCTGCCGCCCCACATGCGGCCGATGGCGGAGGCGGTCGGCAACACCCGCGGCCATCGCGAGCACGAGATCCTCGACGCGCTCGCCCCGCGGCCCGGCGAGGCGGTGCTCAACAAGACGACCATGAGCGCGTTCCACTCCTCGGGCTTCGAGCGCCTCGTGCGCGCGTGGGGCGTGGACCAACTCCTCTTCACCGGGGTCTCCACCAACTCCTGCGTCGAGGGCACCGCGCGCGACGCGGCCGACCGCGGGTTCCGGTGCGTGCTGGTGGAGGACGGCTGCGGGGCGGCGAGCGCCGCGCTGCACGACGCGGCCTGCCACAACTTCCGGCGGCTGCTGGGCCGGGTCGAGTCGAGCGCCGGGGTGCTCGCGGAGCTGGGCGTCGCCTGAGGCGCCGCTCCCAGGAGAGGGGACCGATGGCGGGCAAGCTGTTCGAGGAGCTCCTGGTAGGCCAGACCTTCCAGCATCAGCCCGGACGGACCATCACCGAGTCGGACAACGTGTTCTTCACCTGCCTCACCATGAACCCGCAGCCGCTGCACCTCGACTTCCACGCGGCCCAGAAGGCCGAGTTCGGCAAGCCCCTCGTCAACAGCCTGCTCACCCTCGGCATCGCGGTGGGCCTGAGCGTCGGCGAGACCACGCTCGGCACCACCGTCGGCAACCTGGGCTTCGAGAAGGTGGAGTTCCCGAAGCCGGTCTTCCACGGCGACACCATCTACTCGGAGACCGAGGTGGTGGAGAAGCGCGAGTCGAAGTCGCGGCCGCAGTGGGGGATCGTGGTCTTCGAGCACCGGGCGAAGAACCAGCACGGCGACGTGGTGATGCGCTGCCGGCGCGCCGCCATGATGCGACGCCGCTCGGCCTGAGCGATGCGCCGCTCGCTCCACTTCGTGCCGGGCGGGAACGAGAAGATGATCGCCAAGGCGCTCACCCTGCCCGCCGACGGCCTGATCCTCGACCTCGAGGACGCGGTCACCCCCGACCGCAAGGCGGCCACCCGGCCCATCGTGCGCGGCTGGCTCCAGAACCTCGGCTTCGGCGGCCGCGAGCGCTGGGTGCGGATGAACCCGGTGTTCACCGACCACGCGGAGGCCGACATCGCGGAGACCATCGCGGGCCGCCCGGACGGCTACGTGGTGCCCAAGCCGCGCCGGGCCGAGGACGTGCGCCGGGTCGCGGCCCTGCTCGACGCGCAGGAGCAGGCCCACGGCGTGCCGTTCGGCTCGACCCGACTAGTCCTGATCGCCACCGAGACGCCGGAGGGGCTGCTGAACATCCAGGAGATCGCGGGAGCCAGCCCGCGCACCGTCGCGCTGTCCTGGGGCATCGAGGACCTCTCCGCCGCGATGGGCCTGCCGCGTACCCGCGACGAGGCCGGCCGCTACCTCGACATCCCCCGCTACGCGCGCGTGATGTGCGCGGTGGCCGCCGCGGCGGCCGGGGTGGAGGCGATCGACACCGTCTACACCGACATCCCGGACCTCGACGGGCTGCGCCGCGAGTGTCGCGAGGGGGTGGCGATGGGCTTCAGCGGCAAGATCTCCATCCACCCGGGGCAGATCGAGGTGATCAACGCGGAGTTCACCCCGTCGAAGGCCGACGCGGAGGACGCGGTCGCCCTCATCGCCGCCTTCGAGGAGCAGGCTCGCCGCGGGGCGGGCGCCTTCGCCTGGAAGGGCCAGATGATGGACATGCCGCACCTCACGCGGGCCCGCAAGATCGCGGACCGGGCCCGACGGGCGGGGGTGCTCTGAGCCGCGCGCCCGCCGCGGCGCTGATCGGCCTGCTGCTGGTGTCGGCGCTGGTCGTGTTCGCCTTGCCGGTGGTGGGCCGCCGCCCGCTCGTCAACCAGGACGAGGCCCGCTTCACCCTGCTCGCGCGGGAGGGCGTGGAGCACGGCCAGTGGCTCCTCCCCCGGGTGCGCGGGGTGATCTACCTCAACAAGCCGCCGCTCTACTTCTGGACCGTCGGTCTGCTCGCGCTGCCCTTCGGGGTGGTCGACGAGACCACCGCGCCGCTCGCCTCGATCCTCTCGGCGCTCGCCACGCTTCTCGCGGTGATCGCGATCGGGCGCGCGAGGTGGAGCCTCGAGGTGGGGCTCGGCGGCGCGATGGTCCTGGCCACCGCGCCCTACTTCTACTTCATGTCGCACCAGGTCCTCTCCGACGTGATGATGACCGCGTGGCTCGCGTGGGCGCTCTACTTCCTGCTCACCGCCCGGTCCGCGGCGGCCCCGACCGCGCGCCTGGTCGGCTTCTACCTCTGCGTGGCGGGCGCGCTCGGCAGCAAGGGTCCGGCCGCGCTCATGGGGCTGGCCGGCGCGCTCGCGCTGGTCCTGGCCGAGGACGGCTGGCGGGGTGTCCGGTGGCTGCGCCTGCCGCTCGGCCTGGGGATCCTCGCGCTGTCGACGCTGCCCTGGCTCCTGCCGTATCTCCTGCAGACCGAGCGGAGCTACGTCGGCGGGGTCGTGGTCCACCACTACGGCGACTGGTACCTTCGCGAGAAGCGGTCGTCGCGGCTCGTGGAGCTGCTCGACAACCTCGGCCGCTTCCTGCCCTGGACCGTCCTGCTGCCGGCCGGGATCTGGTGGTGGTGGCGCGACCGGGACCCCCGCCGGCGCCCGCTGCTCGCGTGGACCGTGGTCATCGCGGTCGCGGTCAGCCTCTCCGGCGAGCAGCGCGCTCGCTACTTCGTGCCGGTGCTCCCGCCGATGGCGCTCCTGGTCGGCGAGCTGCTGGTCGACGCGCCCCGCGACCGGGCGGGGCGCCGCGTGCTGGCCGCCTTCCTCGGCGCGACCCTGCTCGGGGTGATGGTCCTGGTGGGGATCCTGCTCTGGCTGCCGCTGGGCGCGGGTCTCCGCGGCCCGTCCACGTTCATGCCGGCGGCCGGCTGGGAGCGCGGGCTCGCCTGCCTGCTGGCCCTGGCCGGGCTGGCCGCGGCGGCCGTGCTCGCGGCCCGCGGCGCCGGGTTCGGCGCGACGACGGCCCTGTCGCTGGCCCTGGGCGGCATCCTGCTCATCGAGGGATGGGGCTACCCCGCGCGCTTCGCGGAGAGCTCGAACATCCGCGGGTTCACGACCGCGATGGCTGGCCATCTCACTCCCGAGTCCCGGGTGCTCGCGTATCCGGACGCGGGACTCTCCTACGATCTCTACCTGCGGCGGCCGGTCCGCGAGCTCAACGGCACGGCGGACCTGGAGGCGGAGCTGGCCGGGCCGGGGCCCAACGACGTGCTCCTGATCCGGGAGAGCCGCTGGGCCGCGCTCCGGAGCCCGACCCGGGACCGCTGGCAGGTGCTGATGGCCGATCGGGTCGGGCGCGAGCCGGTCCTCCTCCTGGGCCCACGGCGGTGAGCGCGACCGCGCCCGAGCTGTCGGTGCTGCTGCCCGCGTTCAACGAGGCGGAGAGCCTGCCGGTGGTCTGGTCGGAGCTGGGCCCGGTGCTCGACGCGCTCGGCCGCTCGGCCGAGGTCATCTTCGTGGACGACGGGAGCGCCGATGCGACCCCCGAGATCGTGCGCGGCATGTGCGCCGCCGACGCGCGGGTGCGCCTGGTGCGGCTGGCCGCCAACGCGGGGCTCTCCGCCGCGCTCGACGCGGGCTTCCGGCGCGCGCGCGGGCGGATCATCGTGACCCTCGACAGCGACCTGCAGAACGACCCCCGCGACATCCCGCGCATGCTCGCCTCGCTCGAGGGCTACGACGCGGTCACCGGCTGGCGCCAGGAGCGCGACGATCCCTGGCTCAAGCGCGTGTCGTCGCGGGTGGCCAACGGGATCCGCAACGCGATCACCCGCGAGCACGTGCACGACAGCGCGTGCACGCTGCGCGTGATCCGCAGCGGCTGCCTGCCCCGCCTGCCGCGCTTCCGCGGCTTCCACCGCTTCGTGCCGACGCTGCTGCGGCTGGCCGGGTGCCGGGTGCTGGAGCTGCCGGTGGGCCACCGGGCGCGGCGCTACGGCGTCTCGCACTACGGGATCCGCAACCGCGCCTTCGTGGCGTTCGAGGATCTGCTCGCGGTCAGATGGATGCAAGACCGCTGGCTCCGCTACGACGCGACCGAGGATCCGTGACGACCCGCGGCTCGGGCGGGCGCGGCCTCCCCGCCCGGGCCTATGACGTGACCTACGGACACGGCGGCGTGTCACCCAGCTCTCCATCTGCAGACTCCTGCCGCCTCTACAGTCTCCGCCGCGGCTAGAGTTTTCGGCTGGGGGGCAGCCCCGCCATCTGGGCCAGGAGGTCGAAGAGGATGGCGAAATCGTACTTGGCGAGGCCCAGGCCCTTGGCGGCGGTGAGCAGTTCGTAGGTGAGGGCGACGCTGGGCAGCGAGACGGTCGAGGCGCGGGCCATGTCGAGGGCCAGGCGCATGTCCTTCTGGATCATGTCCACGTCGAACCAGGCCTCCGCGGGCATGCCGAGCACGAAGGGCCCGCGGTACTTCACCATCGGCGAGGCCACCACGCTCTTCAGCAGCACCTCGACCGCCCGCTCGCGCGCGATGCCGGCCTTCTCGGCGAGCAGCACCGACTCCGCGAAGGAGAGCATCTGCACCGCCAGTCCCTGGTTGACCGCGATCTTCATGCTCTTGGCGAGTCCGATCGCTCCCACGTGGGTGACGGTGGGGCCGATGGCGGCGAGGAACGGGCGCGCGCGCTCGAGCACCGCCGGGTCGCCGCCCACCATGAACGAGAGCTGACCGGCCTCGAGCGTGGCCGGGCTTCCCGAGACCGGCGCGTCGAGCAGCGCGCCGCCGCGCGCGGCCACCTCCCCGGCGAGGCGCTGGATCACCGCGGGGCTCACCGTGCTCATCTCGATCAGGATGGCGCCCGGGCGCAGGCCGGCGACGATGCCCTCGGGGCCGCGCGTCACCGCCTCGAGCGCCGTGTCGTCGGTGACCATCGTGAACACCGCGTCCGCGCGCTCAGCCACCTCGCGGGGCGAGGCGGCCAGGGTCATGCCCGCGGCCACGAGATCCTTAGCCTTGGCCGGAGTGCGGTTGTAGCCGTGGAGGGCGAAGCCACCGTCGAGGAGGCGCCGCGCCATGCGGCCGCCCATCGCGCCCAGGCCGACGAAGCCGAGGGTGGTGGTCATTTCTTGGCGGTCTTCCGCTTCGAGCGGGCGGTCGTACGCTTACTTCTTGGAAGCCCTTCTTGCTTTCGCTCGGCTCGCCTTTGGCTGCGCCTCGCCCTGCTCGTGCGCCTCGCCTTGCGCGCCCTGCGAAGAGCAGGGCGCGCAAGGCAGGCAATGACGCTGATCTCGATCTTGCAGTTGGCGTGGGTGGCCAGGCGGGAGACCTCCACCGTGGTCGTGGTGGGGCGATGGGGGCCGAGGTAGGAGGCCCACACCGCGTTGAGATCGTCCTGCTCGGCGACGTCGGTGAGGTACCGGGTGGCCGAGACCACGTCGGCGAGCGTGCCGCCCGCGGCGGCGAGGGTGGTCTTGAGGTTCTCCAGCAGGAGCACCGCCTGCTCCCGCATGCGGGGCGGGAGGTCGAACTCCTCTTCCCGATGCGGATGGCTGTGGTACACCGGGGCCGCGGTGAGCCCGGAGAGGAAGAGCAGCTGGCCGCCCTGCACCAGGAGGGCGGGGGCGTAGGGCATCTCCACGTGTCGCTTTTCGGGGTGGTGAATCGCGCGCACCGCTCGGGCCATGACAGCGCATCATTGACGGGGAGCCGCCCGGCGTCAAGCGGACGGGGCGCGGTCTCCGGGGCCCGGAACCTTGACACCCCGAGCCATGTTTGCTAAAAGAAAGGCCCATTCCAGCTCGGGCCCATCCGTTCGATCACGCCCCACAGGAGGATTCTCATGGCGATGACGTCCCTTAAGCGCCTGGGCAAAGGCCTGGCCCCGGTGGTCCTCGCGGGCGTGATGCTCGCGTCCCTCCCGGGGGCGGCCGGCGCGCAGACGCCGATCAAGATCGGCGCCTCGATGTCGGTCACCGGCACCTACGCCAAGCCCGGCAGCTACCAGAAGGAAGGCTACGACGTCTGCATCGACGAGCTGAACGCCAAGGGGGGCCTCCTCGGCCGGAAGGTCGAGCTCGTGATCTACGACGATCAGTCGCAGCCGGCGACCGCGGTGAAGCTCTACGAGAAGCTCATCACCGAGGACAAGGTGGACGCGGTGATGGGGCCCTACTCCTCGGCGGTGAGCGAGGCGGTGGCCAACGTCACCGAGAAGTACAAGAAGGTCATGGTGGCGCCCCTCGCGGCCACCACCTCGATCTTCAAGAAGGGCCGGAAGTACATCTTCATGGTCATCACCCCCGCGGAGAACTACCTGGACGGCCTGATCGACATGGCGGCCAAGCGCGGGCTCAAGACGGTCGCGATCATCAACGAGGACACCCTGTTCCCCAAGGCCTCGGCGGCCGGCACCGCGGAGGCGGCCAAGAAGCACGGCATGCAGGTGGTGCTGCAGGAGGCCTACCCGAAGGGCAACACCGACTTCTCGGCGCTGCTGGTGAAGATCAAGGCCGCCAACCCCGACGTCATCGCGGCGGGCACCTACTTCGACGACGCGATCGCGATCACGCGGCAGATGAAGGAGCTCAACGTGAACCCGAAGATGTTCGGGCTCACGGTCGGCGGCGACCTGCCCGAGTTCTACGACCTCCTGAAGCAGAACGCGGAGTACGTCTACGGCTCCACCCAGTGGGACGAGTCGCTGCCGTATCCGGGCCAAAAGGAGTTCCTCGCCGCCTACAAGAAAAAGTTCAAGCACGAGCCCTCGTATCACTCGGCGGCCGGCTACGCGGGCTGCCTGCTCTACGCGGACGCGGTCAGGAAGGCGGGATCGCTGGACGCCGACAAGGTACGCGAGCAGCTCCTGAAGATGGAGACCCGGACCGCGTTCGGCGACTACAAGGTCGAGCCGGACGGCTTCCAGGTCGCGCACAAGATGGTCATGCTCCAGTGGCAGGACGGCAAGCGCGTGATCGTCTGGCCCGACGACCTCTCGAACGGCAAGCCGCGGTATCCAACCCCGGAGTGGGGCAAGCGATAGGCTCGCCGCGCGCCCGCCGGGCTTCCGGCGGGCGCCGCGCTCCGGAGGGCCCGTGGGCGTCCTGATCACGCCGGCCATGGTCGGCCAGGTGGTCATCTCCGGCCTCCTGGCCGGCTCCATCTACGCGATGGTGGCCCTGGGCCTCGGCCTGATCTTCGGGGTCATGCGGGTGCTCAACGTGGCCCACGGGCCGCTCATGATGCTGGGGGCCTACACCACCTTCTGGCTCTTCCAGCGCTTCGGCCTCAACCCGTATCTCTCGATCCTCCTGTCGATGCCGCTGCTCTTCCTGGTCGGGCTCGGGCTCCAGCGCTTTCTGGTGCGCCGGGTGGTGGACGCGCCCGAGCTCTCCTCGCTCTTGCTGACCTTCGGGGTGTCGATCGCGCTGGTCAACCTGGCCCAGCTCGCGTTCACCTCCGATCTGCGCTCGGTGGAGTACCTGACCGGGTCCTTCGTGGTCGGCCCCTTCGCGCTCTCGAAGCCCCGGCTCGCCGCGTGCGCCTTCGCGGTCGCGATCACGGTGGCCTCGTTCGTGTTCCTGCGGCTCACCCGTCTGGGCAAGGCCATTCGAGCGGTCTCCCAGAGCCGCGAGGTCGCCCAGGTGTGCGGGATCGACGTGCAGCGCATCCACCTGCTCGCGTTCGGCCTCGGCTCGGCCCTGGCCGCGGCGGGCGGATCCCTGGTCGCGGTGATGGTGGCGATCCAGCCCGAGATGGGCCAGGTCTACACCTTCAAGTCGTTCCTGGTCATCGTGCTGGGGGGCGCGGGCAACTACCCCGGCGCCCTCCTGGGCGGCCTGCTGCTCGGGCTGGTCGAGCAGCTCTCGTCGCTGTTCCTCACCGCCCAGGTCAACGAGGCGGTGGCCTACGTCCTGCTGGTGCTGGTGCTGCTGATCCGGCCCACCGGCCTGCTCAAGGGGCGGGTGTGAGGCGCTGGTTCCCGGCCGCGCTGCTGCTGCTGGCGGTGGGACTGGCGCTCTACCCGCTCGAGGCCACCGGCTACGGCCTGCGGGTCGGGCTCCAGCTCTTCATGTGGATCGCGCTCGCCCAGTCCTGGAACCTGATCTCGGGGCTGACCGGCTACGTCTCCTTCGGCCACGTGGTCTTCTTCGGCACCGGCGCCTACGCCTCGAGCCTCCTGGTCGTGAAGGCGGGGCTGCCCTGGCCGGCGGCCTGTCTGGGCGGCGGCCTCGCGGGCGCGGTGCTGGCCCTGATCATCGGGTGGCCGTGCCTGCGGCTCAAGGGGCCCTACTTCGCGATCGCGATGCTGGGCCTCAACGAGGTGATGCGGGTGATCGTGTCGTACTACGAGGGGCTCACCGGCGGCGGCAACGGGCTCTCCCTGCCCACGCTCGACGCGAGCCGATCCATCTACTACGCGATGGGCCTGGTGGCGGCGGCGGTGACCGCGGTGACCTACGCGATCGTCACCTCACGCTTCGGGCTCCGGCTGATGACCATCCGCGAGGACGAGGTGGCCGCGGAGGCGATGGGCATCGACACCCTCCGCTACAAGCTCTACGCCTTCACGCTCTCCGCGATCGGGCCGGGCATCGTGGGCGGGCTGTCCGCGCGCGACCAGGGCTACATCGAGCCGATCTCGGTCTTCCCCCTGATCATGACCATCACCATGATCGTGATGGCGCTCTTCGGCGGGAAGGGCACGATCTGGGGCCCGGTGCTGGGGGCAGTGGTGCTGTTCGTGTTCCAGGAGGCGGTGTGGGCCCGCTTCGTCTACCTCCACCAGCTCCTCTTCGGCGCGATCATCGTGGCGGTCGTGCTCATGATGCCGCGCGGGATCCTCGGCGTGCTCCAGCAGAAGTACAACCTCCCCCGCACCATCTAGCCGGCCGTGGCTGCCATCCTGCCCCCGATCCTGGAGGTCCGCTCGGCGGTCAAGCGCTTCGGCGGCGTCGCCGCGGTCAACGGGGTGTCGCTCGCGCTCGAGCCCGGGCGCATCTACGGGCTCATCGGCCCCAACGGCTCGGGCAAGACCACCCTTTTCAACTGCATCACCGGGGTCGACCACGTCGACGAGGGCGAGATCCTCCTCAAGGGGCGCCGCGTCGATCGACTGAAGCCGCACCAGATCTTCCACCTCGGGGTGGGGCGCACCTTCCAGGTGATCCGGGTCTTTCCCGAGCTGACCGCCATGGAGAACCTGCTGGTGGTGACCACCTCCGGGTACGCGGAGGCTCGCCGGCGCGCCCAGGAGCTGCTCGCGCTGGTCAAGCTCGAGCGCCTCGCCGACGAGTTCGCGGGCAATCTCTCCTACGGCCAGCAGAAGCTCGTGGAATTCATCCGGGTGCTCATGACCGATCCGGAGCTGATCCTGCTCGACGAGCCGGCCGCGGGCGTCAACCGGACCCTGCTCAACGAGCTGCTCGACGCGGTCCGTCGCCTGCGCGACCAGGGAAAGACCGTGCTGCTGGTCGAGCACGACATGAAGGTGGTGATGGGGCTCTGCGAGACGGTGTTCGTGCTGGATCACGGCGAGAAGCTGGCCGAGGGGGCGCCCGGCGTCATCCAGGCCGACGAGCGGGTCATTGAGGCTTATTTCGGCCGCTAGCGTCGCCCTGCTCGCGTACCTGGCCTGGGGCTCCCGCGGCTGGCCCCTGATCCACGACGCGCCGCTGATGCACTACATCGCCTGGCTGATCGACCAGGGCGCGGTGCCCTACCGGGACGCCTTCGACATGAACCTCCCCGGGGTCTACCTGCTCCACCTGGCCGTGCTGCGCGTCGGCGGCGCGGGCGACCTGGCCTGGCGGCTGTTCGATCTGGGCTGGCTCGCCGCGACGTGCGGCCTGCTCGTCGTGTACTGCCGCCGCATCGACCACGGCTGGGGGCCGGTGGGCGGCGCGCTCCTCTTCGCGCTCTACCATCTGAGCGGCGGCGCCTGGCACGCGGGCCAGCGCGACTTCCTGCTCTGCCTGTTTCTCCTGCTCGGAGCCTGGGGCGTCGCGCGCGGCACCGAGCAGGGCGCGGCCGGGGCGCTCCTCTGGGGCGGGCTCGCGCTCGGGATGGGCATGACGGTCAAGCCCCACGCGGCGCTCTTCTGGACGCTCTGCGCGGTCGTCGCGGCGCGCGATCGCTCCTGGGCGATGTCCGCGCGGCGCGCGGCCGGTCTGGTGATCGCGGGCGGCCTGCTCGCCCCGGGCGCGGTGTTCGCCTGGCTGGCCTGGCGAGGCGGCCTCGGGCCGTTCCTCGACATCTTCACCGGCTACGTCGTGCCGCTCTACAGTCGCGTGGGCCGGGTCGGGGCCTGGCAGGCGATCGGGTGGCATGCCTTCGGTCACCCGCTGGCCGGGCTCTTCGCGGTCCTCGTCGTGCTGGCGCTCATCGCGCCGCCGCCGCGCGAGCCCGCGCGCAAGGGCCTGGCGATGCTGGGCGTCCTGTACGGGCTCGTCCACTTCGTGGCCCAGGGCAAGGGGTGGGAGTACCAGCTCTATCCCCTCGTCGTGTTCTGCTGCGCGCTCGCGCCGGCCGCGGTGGTCGCGTGGCGACCGGCCGACTGGCCGCGCGCGCTCGATCTCTTCGGCGCCCGCCGTCCCCTCGCGCTGGCGGCCTGGGCGCTCCTCGCGATCGTGCTCGGGGCCAAGGGCGTGGAGGCCCTCGATGTGCCGTGGATCGCCGAGAAGGCCCGCCGGGTGGCCGCCATCACGCGCGATCTGGAGCCGCTCGCCCCGGCGGGCGCCACCGTGCAGGTGATGGACACCACGTCCGGCGGCATCCACGCCCTGCTGCGGCTCGGGATCCGACAGCCCACGCGCTTCATCTACGACTTTCACTTCTTCCACGACGTGGCCGACCCGCGCGTCCAGGCCCTGCGCGCCGAGCTGGTGGCCGGGCTCGAGCGGGGCCGCCCCGCCGCGATCGTGGTCCTCGAGGAGAGCTGGCCCGAGCCCGGCTACGCGCGCCTGGCCGCCTTCCCCGAGCTCGCCCAGACGCTCGATCGCTCGTTCACCCAGGCCGTCACCGGCGCGGGATACCGGATCTATGCGAAGCGAAGCGATTCGTAGCATCATCCGGGCCTACGACGATCCGGTGGTGCGCGCCTACTGCTGGGGGCGCTTCTGGATCCTGCGCCAGCGCTTCCTCGACGAGATCGGCCAGTACCTGCCCGCCCGTGGGCGCGTGCTCGACCTGGGCTGCGGCTTCGGGCTCTTCTCGCTGTACTACGCGAGCGTGCACCCCGAGCTCACCGTGGAGGGCTTCGACCGCAACCCGCGCCGGATCGCGATGGCCCGGGCCGCCGCGGGCCGCCTCGGGCTCGCCAACGTGCGCTACGAGGTGGGCGACGTGATGGACTTCCGGGGCGGCGAGCGGTTCGACGCCGCGTACATGCTCGACATCGTCCACCACATCCCGGAGGAGGCGGTGCGCCCGCTCCTCGACCAGGTGGCCAAGACCCTGCCGGACGGCGGGCGGCTGCTCGTCAAGGACGTGGACCGGCAGCCGGCCTACAAGCGCTGGTTCACCCACGCGCTCGACCGCGTCATGGACCCCGCGACGCCGGTCCGCTACTGGGGCACCGAGGAGCTGCAGGCTCTGCTGGAGGACGTGGGCTTCGACGTGCACCGTCACCTGATGGTCGACGTGCTGCCGTATCCCCACGTCCTCTACATCGCCCGGCGCCGCTCGTGAGCCCCGAGACGCGTCCGGTTCTCCTGCGCGCCGAGGGCCTGACCGCGGGCTACGGCAGGATGGCCATCCTCCACGACGTGACGCTCGAGGTCCGCGCGGGCGAGATGGTGAGCGTCATCGGCCCCAACGGGGCCGGGAAGTCCACCGCGTTCAAGACCATCGTGGGCTTCCTGCGGCCGCAGAGCGGCCGGGTGCGGTTCGACGGACAGGACATCACCGGGCTCCGGCCCGACCAGGTGCTCCCGCGGGGACTCGCCTACGTGCCCCAGGGTCGCATCGTGTTTCCCCAGATGACGGTGCTGGAGAACCTCGAGATGGGGGCCTACATCGAGCGCGACCGGGGCCGTATCCGCGCCGCGCTCGAGCGCGTCTACGCTCTCTTCCCGATCCTGGCCGAGCGGCAGAGCCAGAAGGCCGGCACCATGTCGGGAGGCGAGCAGCAGATGGTGGCGATCGGGCGCGCGCTCATGACCAGCCCCAAGCTGATCATGCTCGACGAGCCGTCGCTCGGCCTGGCCCCGAAGTTCGTCTCGCTGATCTTCGACAAGCTCGGCGAGATGCGGCACGCCGGCTACACCCTCATGGTGGTGGAGCAGAACGCGGCCAAGGCCCTCTCGGTGGCCGACCGCGCCTACGTGCTCGAGCTGGGCCGGAACCGGCTCGAGGGGACCGGGCGGGCGCTGCTGGAGGACCCGGAGGTCAAGCGTCTCTACCTCGGGGCCTGATTTTTCGTCTATGCTTCCGGCCGCAGGTTGAGTATATTCGGTGGGGTTTTCCCAGGAGACAGACCGAAACTCATGCGCGTCCCTCGCTCCGTTGTCGTCGGTAGTGCGGCCATCGCGGCCGTGCTGATCGGCATCCTCATCGGGTTTCCCATCTCCGCCGCCAAGTCCGCCACCGCCCCCGCGCCGACTCACGGCGGCGAGAAGGCCGCCGCCGGGCACGGGGGGACCGATCCCCGGATCATCGCCCGCGGCAAGGCCACCTTCGACCAGTACTGCGCGAACTGCCACGGCGTGGAGGGCAAGGGCGACGGCATCGCCGGGCAGAACCTGCCGATCAAGCCCCAGAACTTGACCGAGGGGCGGATCCTGAACGCGCTGCCCGACCACTTCCTGCACAACCTGATCGCGCACGGCGGCCAGGCGGTGGGCCTCTCGCCCCTCATGCCGAACTTCACGCCGTACCTCTCGGATGTGCAGATCGGCGAGGTCCTCGCATTCGTCCGGACGCTGGCCGAGCCGCCCTACGATCCGAAG
>Ga0310810_10003775_pt1 | contig 16601 bp, 17 predicted proteins | sample NCmetagenome_FD_207641 | JGI IMG/M metagenome (GOLD analysis project Ga0310810, IMG submission 207641) | Soil microbial communities from experimental microcosm in Duke University, North Carolina, United States - NC | ecosystem: Engineered > Artificial ecosystem > Soil microcosm > Unclassified ... | reverse complement strand
ATGAACTCCAAGAGCGCGTCGATGATGCCGGCGAACACCGGTGCGTCGGCGAGTTTCTCGGCGGTCAGGCCGTGCACGCGCACCGATTCCTCGGGGATGTCGCGTTCGGGACGGATCAGCGTGTGATAGACGCGTCCCGTGGGCAGATGGTTGTCGAGTTCGAGACAACAGATTTCGATGATTCGGTGACCGTCGGCGGGATCGAGTCCCGTCGTTTCGGTATCCAAGACGATTTCACGCATTCCCGTGCTTTTCGCGTATCAGTCGCGCCCGCAATGTCGCAACGATGTTCTTCACCGCGCTGAGAGCGTGCTCGAAGCCTTTGTCCGTCTCAACCACGAAATCGGCTCGCGCTCTTTTGTCCACATCCGGAATTTGCCGCGCGTGAATCGCAGCGAGCTTTTCGAGCGTCATGCCGGCGCGCGCCAGCACGCGCTCGCGCTGCACTTCAGGGGGAGCGGAAACGACGACAACGGCATCCATGCGGGCATCGCCGCCCGTCTCGAAGAGCAAGGGGATATCGAGCACGACCAGATCGTCGCCGCGGCCTTGTGCGGCAGCAAGAAAGCGATGCTCAGCCTCGCGCACGAGCGGGTGCACGATGTCTTCCAATTGTTGGAACGCGGCCTCGTCGCCCGCTACGCGCTCTGCAAGCGCCGCCCGGTCCACGGCATCGTTTCGCGTGGTGCCGGGAAACGCCCGTTCGATCTCGGCCACGGCACCACCTCCCTTGCCGTACAGCGCGTGGACGGCGGCATCGGCGTCGTAGACGGGAACGCCGAGGCTGGCGAACATTTTGGCCGTCTCGCTCTTTCCCATTCCAATAGATCCGGTGAGCCCAAGCATGAAGGGCTTGCCCTCAGGCATTCGAAAGCGCCTTGACGAGTTCGGCCCGCAGCTCCGGCGTGACCGAAGGCGTTATGCCGAACCATCCTGCGAACGCCGGCACGGCTTGATGCATCAGCATGCCGAGCCCGTCCATGGTGCGATGACCGCGCTCGGAAGCCGCTTTGAGCAGGGCGGTCTGAAGCGGGTTGTAGACGATGTCGGCAACCGCGGCGGCGCGGGGGAGATTGTCCAAATCGAACTCGAGGGCGGGCTTTCCCACCATTCCGAGGCTGGTCGTGTTGACGAGCAAGCCCGCTTCGTCGAACGCGCGTTTCCACTCGCCCCATTTCATGACGGCGAGGCGGCCGGGCACCTTCAAAGAGCTCGCAATTGCTTCGGCCTTGGCCCGCGTGCGGTTGAGCAGACGAATCTCCGGCGCGCCGCCACGCGCGAGCGCCAGCACAACGGCCCGTGCCGCACCGCCCGCGCCCAACACGACGGCTGCACCGGCTTTAGCGGCGTTCTCACCCAAAGATTCGGCGAGACTAGCCGCAAATCCTCGAACATCGGTATTGGAACCGCGAACTTCATTTCCTGCGAACACCAGCGTGTTTACCGCACCCGTGGCCTCGGCGTCCGCATCGAGGCTCGAGGACAGAGCGAACGCAGCGAGCTTGTGAGGCACCGTCACGCTCACCCCTGCAAAGCCCATCAGCGGAAGCACATTCATGCACTGGCCAAAATGTTCCGGCGCGATCGGCAACGCAACGTAGCTCCCGTTGAGGCCGTGCCGCCTCAGCCAGTAATTGTGCATCACCGGGCTGAGCGATTGATGGATCGGCCACCCGGCCACGCCGGCCAGCATCGCGGGGCTCACTGCGGCAGCGCTCCAAAGTCGCGCAAGGCGCCGATGATCGCGAGCAGAGGCAGGCCGCGAATACAGAAATGATCGCCGGAGATCTCCCTGAAAAGCTGCACGCCACGACCCTCGATCCGGTAACAACCGACCGACCCTAACACCTCGGGTATTTCCGCAGTGAGATAGGCGTCGAGGAAGGTCTCGCTCAGCTCGCACATTTGCAACAGAGCGGTCTCGGTGCGCTGCCAAATGGGCTGGCCGTCTTTTGCGATCACCGCAGCGGAGATCAGTTCATGCCGGCGGCCCGAAAGCGCCTGCAGAGTCCTGCGGGCATCATCCGCGTCGATCGCTTTGCTGAGGATGCGTTCTTCACAGACCAAGAGCTGGTCTGCACCGATCGTCAACGCGCCGGGGTGCTTCTCGCTGACCGCCACGGCTTTGGCCTCCGCCAGCGCGTGCGCGATGGTGTAGGTATCCGCGCCGTTGCCGGTCAGCAGGTCGCGCATAAGCTCTTCGTCGACATTGGGTGCGACAACGGTGAAGACCAAACCCGCCGCCTCGAGCATCATGCGCCGACTGGTGCTGGTCGATGCCAGGATGATGGGAACCGTCGTCACGCAGCACCTTCGCGTTCGCCAAGCAGGTTCAGAATCGAGGCTGCCGTCTCTTCAACGGAGCGGCGGGAGACATCGATGGTCGGCCAATCGTAACGCTCGAAAATCCGCCGCGTATAGGCGATCTCTGCGCGGATGGCCTCTTCACTCACATAATCCGAGCTTTTGGTTTCGCCCATTGTGTTCAGCCGGTTGCGCCGGATCTGTAGAAGCCGTTCCGGAGTCAGCCAGAGACCCACGAACAGCGGCTTCTGCAAACAAAACAGATTCTCAGGCAATTCGACCCCGGGAACGATGGGAATGTTACCGGCCCGGATGCCGCGAATGGCGAGATAAATGCAAGTCGGCGTCTTGGAACTGCGGCTGACGCCGACCAGGATCACATCGGCATCGGTGAGATTTTGCGCATTTTGCCCGTCGTCGTGCTGGATGGCGAAGTTCAGGGCCTCGACGCGCTCGAGGTACCGTGAGTCCATTTCGTGCTGGCCACCGGGCCGGTGGGTTTCCTTGGCCCCAAGGAAATTCCCCATCATCTCGACGGCACGGTCCAAAATCGATACACAAGGGACACCGAGCCTGCCGCACTCCACTTCCAGAGTTTGACGCAAGAACGGGTTGACCAACGTAAAGAAGACAATACCGGGGTTGGCCGCGACATGCTCGATCGCGCGGCGAAGCTGACGCTCACTGCGAACCAGAGAATAGATATGCTCACGGGCCGTTACGCCGTCGAATTGTGCACAGACAGCCTTCGCGACCGTGTTCAGGGTTTCTCCCGTCGCATCGGAAATCAGGTGCAAATGGTATTCACGACCCATAATTCATCCCAAAACGACTCACAGAGCAGAGCTCGGTTTCGCGCAAGCGTGTATCACTTACCAAACCTCAGCACCTTATCCCCAGTTCATACAAACCGCTCCTGCTTGCGAAAAGCCATTCACCAGAGCGAAATCCGCAAAGTCCGGCACCAATTCTCCACATTCTACCGTCCCAACACCATCATCATCACAAGATTCAAGAATTGATTCGCTGATGAACACTGTGCGGTCCGTATCAGCCTTGCTTGCTGTTTTAAACCGGGAGGCTTTGCGGCCGCCGCCGATATGGTTGATGCGGCAGGCCGGCCGGTACTTGCCGGAATATCAGGCGACACGCCGGCAGGCGGGGTCCTTCTGGACGATGTGCATGACGCCCTCATTTGCGACCGAGGTGACGTTGCAGCCGATCAGGCGCTTCGATTTCGACGCCGCGATCCTCTTCTCGGATATTTTGGTAATCCCGTTTGCACTTGGTCAGGACGTGCGCTTCGAAGATGGACATGGTCCGATATTGGGTGCGTTCGCGGGCGTGGACCGGCTGGTCAGGGACGAGTCGGTCTGGTCGCAAAAGCTCGCGCCGGTCTATCAGGCCATGCGGGAGACACGCACAAGCTTGCCGCCGGAAAAAGCCCTGATCGGTTTTGCCGGTGCACCCTGGACGTTGGCTGCCTACATGCTGGAGGGGCGAGGATCACCCGATCAGCGCGCGGCAAAATTGTCGGCGTATCGCGCGCCTCAAGAATTCGCGAAGCTTCTCGATACGCTGGCAGATGCCGTGGCGTGGCATCTGATATGCCAACTCGAAGAAGGCGCCGATGTGGTGCAGATTTTCGACAGCTGGGCCGGCGGTCTTCCATACGCACAATTCCTCGAATGGGTTGTTCGTCCGAACGCGCGTGTCGCGGAGGGCGTACGCAGCAAGATTCCGAACGCGCGCATTATCGGTTTTCCTCGTGCGGCGACACAGGCCGGTTATGAGGTTTATGCGACGCAAACCGGAGTCGATGCGGTCAGCATTGACACCGCGACGTCCCTGGAATGGGCAGTACAGAAACTCGGTGGAAAGGCCGTTCTTCAAGGCAATCTCGACCCGATTGCGCTGATCGCGGGTGGAGACGCGCTGGACAAAACGGTCGACCATATCCTGAACACGAGCAGGCACACCCCTTTCATTTTCAACCTCGGTCACGGGATTCTTCCCGAAACGCCGCCCGAGCACGTCGCACGGCTGGTGAAACGCATACGGGGCGCGGCGTGAGGCTTGCTGTGGTCTTGTTCAATCTCGGTGGACCGGATTCGCCGGCCGCCGTTCGGCCCTTCCTGCAAAATTTGTTCAGCGATCCGGCGATCATCTCGCTTCCCGGTATCCTGCGCCGGCCGCTCGCGAAACTGATCGCGGCGCGGCGCGCGCCGGTGGCACGCAAGATCTACGAACATCTGGGCGGGGGTTCACCGATTTTGCCCGAAACGGAAGCGCAGGCGCGCGCGCTCGAAGCCGAGTTGGCGCGCGCAGGACATCAGGCGAAATGTTTCATCGCGATGCGCTGCTGGCATCCCTTCACGCACGAAGCCGTTGCCGCCGTGAAGGCCTTTGCGCCGGATGAGATTGTCCTTCTGCCGCTTTATCCCCAGTATTCCACAACCACGACGCAATCATCCTTGACCGAGTGGCGGCGCCAGGCGAACCGGGGGGGCATTTCCGCCCCTCAGCATGAGGTGTGCTGCTACCCCACCGAAACGGGATTCATTTCGGCGCTTGCGGACCTTCTCAGCGGCGCACTCGGCAAGGCGAACCCGGCCATCTCTTATCGCGTGCTGTTCTCGGCGCACGGGCTGCCCAAACGCGTGGTCGACCGCGGCGATCCGTATCAATGGCAGGTTGAGCGAACCGTCGAGGCCGTTCTTGCGCGGCTGAAGCGCCCCGAGCTCGATTGGACCATCTGCTATCAGAGCCGGGTCGGACCTTTGGAATGGATCGGGCCGGCAACGGATGCGGAAATTCGCCGTGCCGGCGCGGACGGAAAGGGCATTATCGTCGTCCCCGTTGCTTTCGTTTCGGAACATTCGGAGACGCTGGTCGAGCTCGACATCGAATATGGCAAGCTCGCCAAGGAATCGGGCGTGCCGGACTATATTCGTGTTCCCACGGTCAGAACGCATCCGTCCTTCATTGCGGCGCTCGCGAGCCTGGTCGGAATCGCGCTCGACGCCAAAACACCGGTGACATCGGCGCCGGGCCGGCTATGTCCGCGGCAGTGCACCTGCAACCACGACAGGGCGCCTGCGCATGCTTGAATTCTTGAGCCCGTTCTATCTGTGGATCAAAGCCGGCCACGTCATTGCGGTGATCGCGTGGATGGCGGGGCTGCTCTATCTGCCGCGGCTGTATTTTTACCATTGCGAGATGCCTGCGGGCACGCCCGAGTCGGAGCGGTTCAAGATCATGGAGCGGCGCCTGCTCCAGATCATCATCAATCCCGCGATGATTGCGGTGTGGGTGCTGGGCCCTTTGCTTGCGCTCAGTCCTCCGAGCGGGGGTCCGAACCAAGGCTGGCTGATCGTGAAATTTATCCTGGTGCTCGGGCTATCCGGGGTGCATGGGCTCTTTTCGCGTTGGCGGCGCGATTTCGCATATGATCGCAATCGCCACAGCAAGCGCTTTTATGCGGCATGGAACGAGGTCCCCGCCGTCCTGATGATTGCAATTGTCGTCTTGGTCGTAGTCAAACCTTTTTGATAAGACAGCGCCCCGTGGGCGGGGGGATTTGCAACAGGCCCGAATCCCGGTACACTTGGCCGTTCTTCAAAAAAGCGCTTCTCGCGAATTGGGCCGACCCGACGACGCGAGAGCACCATCTCCCAAACCAAGCGGATGGACCTTCAGCCCTCCGCGGGATCTCCTCCAGCACAGCGATTAATGTTCCTTAGCGGCCCCTCCATCCAGGTATACGTCCGATGACCGTCCAAGCCGGCCTTCAGGCCATGAAACTTCAGGATTTGAAGGCGAAAAAACCCAACGATCTTCTCGAATTCGCCGAAGATCTGGAAATCGAGAACGCCTCGTCCATGCGCAAGCAGGACATGATGTTCGCGATCCTTAAGGAGCTCGCCGAGCGCAATGTGGAGATCACCGGCGACGGCGTGCTGGAAATCCTGCAAGACGGGTTCGGCTTCCTGCGCAGCCCGGAATCGAATTACCTGGCGGGGCCCGACGACATCTATGTCTCGCCCTCGCAAATTCGCCGCTTCGGCTTGCGCACGGGCGACACGGTCGAGGGGCCGATCCGCAGCCCCAAGGACGGCGAGCGCTATTTCGCGTTGCTGAAAGTGTCGACCATCAACTTCGAGGACCCCGAAGCCGGCAAGCACAAGGTCCATTTCGACAATTTGACGCCCTTATACCCGACCAGGCGCTTTGTACTCGAGCTGGACGACCCCACCATCAAGGACAAGACAGGGCGCGTCATCGACATCGTCGCCCCCTTAGGCCAGGGTCAACGTGCGCTGATCACCGCACAGCCGCGCACCGGCAAGACGGTCATCCTGCAAAACATCGCCAAGGCGCTCGCGGCCAACCACCCGGACTGCTACCTGATCGTGCTTCTGATCGATGAGCGCCCGGAAGAGGTGACCGACATGCAGCGGTCGGTGAAGGGCGAGGTGATTTCCTCGACCTTCGATGAACCCGCGTCACGTCACGTGCAGGTCGCCGAAATGGTGATCGAGAAGGCCAAGCGGCTGGTCGAGCACAAACGCAACGTGGTGATCCTGCTCGACTCGATCACGCGTCTGGGGCGCGCCTACAACACGGTCGTGCCGTCGTCCGGCAAGGTGCTGACGGGCGGTGTCGATGCCAACGCGCTGCAGCGTCCCAAACGCTTCTTCGGCGCCGCGCGCAACATCGAGGAAGGCGGTTCGCTGACGATCATTGCGACCGCGCTCATCGATACCGGCTCGCGCATGGACGAAGTGATTTTCGAAGAGTTCAAAGGCACCGGCAATTCGGAAATCATTCTCGATCGCAAAGTCTCCGACAAACGCGTCTTCCCCTCGATCGACATCCTGCGCTCCGGCACGCGCAAGGACGAACTGCTGGTCGACAAGGGCACGCTTGCGAAGATGTACGTGTTGCGCCGCATCCTCGCGCCGATGGGCACGATCGATGCGATCGAGTTCCTGCTCGACAAGCTGCGTCAGTCCAAGACCAATGACGACTTCTTCGAGAGCATGAACACGTAAGAGACGCGTGTCCTGTGCAGAACCGATATGCAGGGGACATTGGCGATTACGTCAAGTTTGCGATACTGCGCGCGCTCGCCCCGCGCCGACGTGTTGGAATTGCGTGGTGGCTATTTCCGGATGAGACTCATAACGGGGGATGGCGAGCACAGAGACTACTTGAGGCAGAAGGATGAATGGCGAAGATTCGATGCGGATGTCTTCGATAACCTGAACCGAATTCCGGAGCGCAGCGTCCGAGCCCTTGAGAGCGCAAATATCATTCCTTCGGCGCTGTACTTTGACGATGTAATTCCTTCTGACGTCAAGCCTTACTCACTTCGTCCGGCCAAGCGGACAGAATGGCTGATGGCCGCGAGAGAGAAACTTGATTCTTGCGACCTCACTTTTCTTGATCCCGATAATGGCATCGCTTCCGAACGGCTCAAGCTCACGCAACGCAAAGCGGGCAAGAGCGTAACTCTGGACGAAATCGCCGACCTTCGAAAGCGCGGTCGCGCGATTGTCGTCTATCATCATCAAACGCGATGGCCGGGAGGTCACCACGACGAGATCGCTTGCTTAGCTAGACGTTTAAGAGACCGCGGATTGGCGGTGACGGGTGTGTTGCGGGCAAAACCGTGGAGCCCTCGGCTACTTTTCATCATCGATGGAGATCGCGAGCTTTGTGAGGCTGCGGAAGGCATTGCCGCCAGATGGCAGGGTAAAATCAGCTGGCACGCGTGACCCGGCAGCTACGCCAGCTTCAATCCGCAATGTTTGGCGAAGTGGCGAAAATCGGTGTCGTTGGCGATCAGCGGCTCATTATGGTCGATGCAGAACTGGGCGATCAGCGTATCTCCAATGAACGCGCGCAGTTCGAGCGTGAGCAGTTTGCGGCGCGTTTCCGCTGCGCGGTGCCAAAACCCCGGCAGAATTTCGAGCAAAGGAAGAGCATTCACCATATCGACATGATGGCGGGGCAGATTGGGATGGCAGAGTACCTCGACGAGCACCGGGGGTGGAATTCTGATATTTCCCGTTGCCAGCGCGGCGTCGAACTGCTCGACGCCGGTCCCTGCCTTGCCCAGCAAGTAGGCGATCAGCGTTGACGAGTCGACGGCGGCCACAGTTCGCGGTCTTCACGTAGCTCATCGAGATTGATACTGACTTTGAGCGTCCCGCGCAGCTTACGAAATTCCTGCTGCGCCCGAAACGAGTCCAGCCGCCGCAAACCCTCGCGCACGGTCTCAGTGACCCCTTCGCCGGTAAAGCTTTGGACGCGCTCCAACAGGTCTTCCGGAACTTCAACCGTGATTTTGCGCATCTGACCCATACCAGTGACCTTACCAGCATCGATGCTGGTCTACAAGCTGGGGTTAATGCTGGTGTTCGCCGGCCTTGTCGGCGATGTAATCCATCAGCGCCAGGAGCACGCCGGAAATTACGAATGTGAGGTGAATGACGACCAGGAATATCAGCTGCTCGCGGGAGTAACTGTCGAGTGACATGAAGGCTTTCAGCAGGTGGATCGCCGAGATCGCCACGATCGAGGCCACCAGTTTCAACTTCATGGCAGAGAAATCGATGGTGCCCATCCAGGCGGGCCGGTCCGGGTGACCTTCAATGTCCATCTTGGACACGAAGTTCTCGTATCCGGCGAAGATCACCATCACGACGAGATTGGCCGCCAAAGACAAATCGATCAGCGTCAAGACCCAAAGGATGACCTTTGCTTCGTCCAGGGTGGCGAGATCGGGCAGTTCAAGGACGATCGCGCGCACGAAAACGACGATCAGGACCATAAGCGCGATCACCAGACCGACGTAGAATGGCGCCATCAGCCAGCGGCTGGCGAACAGGCCGCGTTCCAGGTTGCGTTCGACGAAGTTTACTTTGGTCATGTGCCGTCAACGCGTACGGCCGGCATCGGTGCGTCCGGTGACGGCAATCCGCCAGCCCGAGACGAAAAAGAACGCCGCCATGGCGCCGCCGATCACAAGATCGGGGATGTTGGAGCGGGTGGCGATGATGGCGACCGCAGCCGCGATCACGGCGATATTGCCGACGCAATCGGTGCGGCTCAGCCGCCACAGCGCGCGGAAACCGGTCAGCGCGCGGCGCTGCCGCAGCACGATGGCCCCTACCGTCAAGTCGGCGATCAGCGCGATGGTGCCGATCACGATCATGGTCATCGGGTGCGGAATGCTTCCGAGAAAGAAGCGCCGCACCGCGATCAGGCACACGAGACCGCCAAGGACCGCCATCACGAAGCCTTGCATGTGAATCGTCCAGCGCTGGCGCGTGATGGTGCCGGCGGTAGCCCAGAGCGAAAATCCGGCGCTGATCGAATGCTGCACGAAAGAGAGCGCGTCCGCGGCCATCGCGGTCGACGCCGCAGGCACCGCGGCCATGCTTTCCACGAACCCCATGATGCCGGTGATCAGGGCAATCAGCGCCAGAGCAACGCGTTCGTTTTCCATCATGGCTGGCGTTGTTGCCCTCGGGGGAAACGGAAAGACATGGGAGCGAACGACAACCGCTTGGCCACTTTATGGCAACAGCACGGTCGCGCCGGTGGTCGCCCGGGACTGCAGCGCTTCGTGAGCTGCTCGTGCATCGGCGAGCTTGAAACGCTGGTTGATCGCGATCTTGACGGCGCCGGACGAGATCACCGCGAAAAGATCGTCGGATGTCTCCTTTAGCTCCTGGGCGTCGCGGGCGTAGTGAGCCAGCGTTGGGCGGGTGAGGAAGAACGATCCCTTGCTCAGGCTAAGCGGTTCGATGGCGGGGGCGGCGCCGGACGAGTTGCCGAAATAGACCAGCATTCCGCGGATAGCCAAACAATCGAGCGATCCCGCGAAGGTGTCCTTGCCGACGGAATCATAGGCGACCGGAACGCCCGCGCCATTGGTGATCTCGCGCACCCGTTTTACCCAATCCTCTTTGCGCAGATTGAGCACATGCGTGCAGCCATTGTCTTTCGCGAGCGAAATCTTGTCGTCTGAACCGACGGTGCCGATGACCGTGGCGCCGAGATGCTTCGCCCATTGGCAGGCAATAAGACCGACGCCGCCTGCCGCCGAATGGAAGAGAATCGTTTGACCCGGCTGTACCCGGAAGGTGGCTTTCAAGAGATAGCGCGCGGTGAGGCCTTTGAGCAGCGCCGCCGCGGCCACTTCGTCGGAAATCCCGGGCGGCAGTTTGACCGCGTTCCAGGCGGGAATATTGGAGGCTTCCGCATAGGCGACACGGATCATGCAGTACGCGACCCTGTCGCCGATCTTCAGTCCACGGACGTTTTCGCCGAGCGCGGTGACGACGCCGGCTGCTTCCGAGCCGAGAGTGGCCGGCATCGGCAGCGTGTACAGACCGGAGCGATGATAGGTGTCGATGAAATTGACCCCGATCGCCGTGTGACGGATTTGTACCTGGTCGGGGCCGGGCGGCGGCAGCTCGACGTCTTCGTATTGGAGGACGTCGGGGCCGCCGGTCTTGTGGATGCGGACGGCTTTCACGGAACTTATCCGAGATGTTGGCGGAAGAAGGTGTCGGTGCGCGTATTGGCGAGATCGGCGCAGGCTTTGTCGTAATGCTGGCCGCCTTCGCGCGCGAACGCATGCTCCATTTCCGGATAGACGTGAATCGTGACGAGCGAATTGCCCTTTAGGCCTTCGCTGACCGCTTTCTGGGCTTCCGGCGGGAAATAGGAATCCTTCGCCGCGATATGCAGCATCAGCGGCTTCTTGATCTTGTTTGCTTCGTTGAGGCGGTTCTGGAGATTGACGCCGTAATAGCCGACCGATGCATCCGTGTCCGTCCGGGTCGATGCGAGGAACGCGAGCTGACCGCCGAGGCAATAACCGACCGTGCCGACCCGGCCTGAAACGCCCGGCAGCTTGCGCAGATGAGAAATCGAAGCCTGGATGTCGGTCACGCCGGAATCGACGTTGAACTGCTGCATCAGACCGAAAGCGCGACCCCAGTCCTCCTGGGTCTTGTCGGTCAGCTGCACGCCGGGTTCGAGCCGCCAGAACAGATCCGGCGCGAGTGCGAAACGGCCGCGGGCGGCATGCGAGTCGCAAATCTGCCGCACGACATCGTTCACGCCGAAAATTTCCTGGATCACGATCACGCCCGGTCCGTGACCGGAGGCCGGGCTCGCGAGATAGGCGCCGAACTTGCCGTCAGGACCCGTAACCGAAATGTCTTTGCCACTCATTGGCTCACTCCCCTCTTATTTTTGGTTAGGCGGTGGGCAACCATAGCGGGTCAGGGCCCGCCCCACCATCCTTGTCGCGCCTGCAGACAACGCGCCTGGGCTCAGGCGTTGCCGGCCGTTTTCGCGAGCGGCGAATTCTCCGGAAGCTGCAGGACGTGCGACAGAATGGCCGCACTGGTGATCGGCGGCGAGCAGACCATTCCGCCGCAGACATAAGCGGTGGGCTGGCCCTCTTCCATCACCTTGCCTTCCGCCGGATGGCCCAGCGGCAGTTTCTCGCCGGGTCCCACCACCATGAGCAATTTGTTGGGCAGGCTGCGGCCGAGAATGGCCTTCACCAGATCCTTGGTGCGCGAATCTTCGGGCGGGCCGTAGATAATGATTTCCAGACACGAGGTGCAGAATTCGAAATTGTTGAGATAGGTGGCCATCTGCAAATAATTGCTGCCGACGTCGCCCGCGAACGCCTGGATCAGCGTGTTGGCGCGCTCGGCATAGGCTTGATCCAGGGTTGCGTAAAACAGGCGCCCGTGAATGCCGATCATCAGGCCGTTTGCCGAAGGCGTTTGTGAATCGAACGCCGTGCGCGTGCGCACCTGGTCCGGCAGATCGGGGTTCCGGGAATAGACGTAACCGCCCTGCACGACGTCCCAGTAATCGTCATCCAGCGTGCGCGTCCAGGCGACCGCGCGTTCCAAATAGGAGCGGTCGCGGGTTGCTTCCCAAAGCGCGAGCGCGGCGCGCGCCATGGCGGCATAGCCGTCGGAAAAAGCGAGATGCTGCCTTTTGCCGGCGCGATAGGAATGGAACAGCTTGTCGCCGTCGCCGAGCTTGGCGCAAACCACGCGGAACGCCGTGCGCGCGGCATCGATCCAATCGGGTTCCCCAAAGGCGGCGCCGGCGTTCGCCAAGCTGGCGATCATCAGGCCATTCCAGTCGACCAGAACCTTGTCGTCGCGTCCTGGCCGCACGCGCTTCTCGCGCGCTTCGAGCAAGATCCGCTTTTGCGCTGCGAAGGCGCCCTCCTCCGCTTCGGTCCAGCCCGCCAAATTCGAGACGCGATGGAGAATGTTGCGCCCCGTGGGCTTGCCTTCGTGCGGAAAATTGCCGTCGCGCGTGACGTCGTATGCCTGTTTGAAGCGCTCGACATTGGTGCCCGCGAGCAGGGTATCGATCTCCGCTTCCGTCCAGGCGTAGAACTTTCCTTCGTCACCTTCCGAATCGGCATCGAGACTGGAGGCGAATGCGCCGCCCTCGACGCGCATCTCGCGCAACAGCCAGGCGATGGTTTCCTCGACTTTGAGACGCAGTACCGCTTGGCGCCCGTGCTGCCAAACCAGCGTCATGATGTCGATGAGCTGCGCGTTGTCGTACAGCATCTTTTCGAAATGAGGGATCAGCCACTGGTCGTCGACTGCGTAGCGCGCAAAACCGCCACCGACATGATCGTAGATCCCGCCGCGGCCCATATTGTCGAGCGTGACCAGCGTGAGCGACAGGAACTGCTGCATGCCCAAGCGCAGGTAGGCACGCCAGATCAGCTCGATCGCGGGAACGTTCGGGAATTTCGGAGAACCCACCATGCCGCCGTAGAACATGTCGCAATGCTGGGCGGTCGCGATGGCGACCTTATCCAGCTTGTTCATGTCGAAATTGCCGGCGCGGTTCTGGTACCAGGCCTGATCGAGAGAATCGGAAATCTGGCGTACATTGGGCGCCACGGCTTCGGGGGACTCCTGATAATGACGCGCGATGTCGCGCAGGATCGTCTTGAAGGAAGGACGTCCGAAACTTTCCTCCTTGGGGAAATAGGTGCCGCCCCAGAACGGTTCGCCTTTGGGCGTGAGGAAGATATTCAGCGGCCAGCCACCGGGGCGGCCCATGATCGAGGGAACTTTTTGGAGCCAGTTGTCGATATCGGGGCGTTCCTCCCGGTCGACCTTCACGCAGACGAAGAGCTCGTTCATCAAGGCCGCAGTTTCGGGGTCCTCGAAACTCTCATAGGCCATGACATGGCACCAATGGCAGGCCGCATAGCCGACCGAGACCAGAAGCAGCCTGTTCGTCCGTTGCGCCTCGGCGAGGGCTTCCGGGCCCCAAGGGCGCCACTGCACGGGGTTATCCTTGTGCTGGAGCAAATAGGGGCTGGTTTCGGAAGCGAGGAGATTGCTCATTTAGGGACCCGAATGGCGGAGCGTCGGAGGGTGGGGCATAAGGTGCGCTTCCTAGCGCTTCTTTCGCGGTTCTCACAAGGCAAAGACACGCATGACCTCGGCAGAAAAGGCGGGCGCGGCGGCGGCGGACACCATCTTCGCGCTGGCGACGGCCGCGGGGCGGGCCGCCATTGCCGTGATTCGGGTTTCGGGGCCCAGGGCGAAAGAAGCGGCGCAGCGCCTTTCCCGGCGAGAGGAGTATATTGAACGAAGAGCATATTTTCGGACGCTGTTCGATATTTCGACGGGAGAGAGAATCGATCAGGCTATTGTGCTGTATTTCGCCGCGCCGAATTCCGATACGGGCGAAAATACAGCGGAATTTCAGTTACATGGCGGACGCGCCATCGTCTCGGGAGTGACGCAGTCGCTGATCGCCCTGGGCCTGCGACCCGCCGAGCCAGGCGAGTTCACGCGCCGGGCAGTTGAGAATGGGCGGCTCGATTTGACCCGGGCGGAGGCGATCGCCGACCTCGTGAATGCCGAAACCGTGGCCCAGCGCCGGCTGGCAATGGCACAATATGGAGGGTCGCTGAACCTCCTGTACGAGGACTGGCGCAGCCGGCTCATTCGCGCTTCTGCCTGGGTCGAGGCCGGTATCGACTTTGCCGATGAAGACATTCCGGTGTCCGCCGCGCACGAAAGCCATGAGCTGCTGGTAGAGATCGAGCGGGAAATCCGGGCGCATCTCGACGATAGGAGGCGCGGCGAAATTCTGCGCGAGGGCCTCCATGTCGCGGTGATCGGGCCGCCGAACGCGGGGAAGAGCTCACTGGTGAACGCCTTGGCGCAGCGAGACGTCGCCATCGTTTCCGAACTGCCCGGGACTACGCGGGACGTCATCGAGGTTCACCTCGATCTGGCCGGATATCCGGTGATTTTGGCCGACACCGCGGGCTTGCGCGAACCCGGCGACGTCGTCGAACAGGAAGGGGTCCGGAGGGCTCGGGCGAGGGCGGAAGCCGCCGACTTGCGGCTGCTGGTCCTGGACGGCTCCGCCGGCGATGCCGTCGCCCCATTTGGGCCAATGGCCGACATTGTCGTCCGCAACAAATCCGACCTTGTGCAACGTCGGCTTGATCCCGGATTTTGGGTTTCGGCTAAAACGGGGCAAGGAATTCCCGAACTCATCCAGGAGCTTGGGCGCCGCGCGGCGGAACAGCTGGGCGGCGGCGAGGCGGCGGTGATCACCCGCTCGCGGCACCGGCAGGCCCTGGAGGAAGCGGCCCGGCACCTGGCGCGCGCAAGGTCGGAGACACAGGCCGAGCTGAAGGCGGAGTGCATGCGGCTGGCTTTGCGTGCGATCGGGCGGATCACAGGACGGGTAGATTTGGACGAGCTTCTGGATGTGGTGTTCCGGGATTTTTGCATTGGCAAGTGAGATTGTTTCACGTGAAACAGGCACTCTTGCCCGGACGCGACGGAGAACTTAAACCCAGGCCATGAGCGGGTTCGACGTGATCGTGATTGGTGGCGGGCACGCCGGCTGCGAGGCGGCCGCCGCGGCTGCGCGCATCGGGGCGCGGACGCTGCTGCTGACGCACCGGCACGCCACGATCGGCGAAATGTCCTGTAATCCGGCCATTGGCGGTTTGGGCAAGGGTCACCTGGTCCGGGAAATCGATGCTTTGGACGGACTTATGGGCCGTGTCGCCGACGCGGCCGGAATTCAGTTCCGTTTGCTCAACCGTCGCAAGGGACCGGCCGTTCGCGGACCGCGCGCGCAAGCCGACCGTAAGCTCTATCGGACGGCCATGCAGGAGGCGCTCGGCAAGATTGAAAATCTTTCGATTGCGGAAGAGGCGGCCGAAGATTTGATTCTGGACGGTGGCGCTGTGCGCGGCGTCATAACGGCGTCCGGAGCTCGCTACGAAACGGCTGCCGTCGTGCTCACCACGGGGACTTTTCTCGGCGGGCTGATCCACATCGGTGAAAGGAAAATTCCGGCGGGCCGGGTGGGGGAGGCGCCGTCATTGGGGCTGTCGCGCACTCTGCGGAGTGCCGGATTCGCATTGGGGCGGCTGAAGACCGGAACGCCGCCGCGATTGGACGGAAAGACGATCGACTGGGCAGGGCTCGAGATTCAGCCGGGCGACGATCCGCCCACGCCGTTTTCGTTTCTGACCAAAGCCATACGCACGCCGCAGATCCCGTGCCATATCACCGGGACGACGCCCGAAACGCACGCCATCATTCGTGCCAACCTCCATCGCGCGCCGATGTATTCCGGGCAGATCGAAAGCACGGGCCCGCGCTATTGCCCCTCGATCGAGGACAAGGTGGTCCGCTTCGGTGCGCGCGACGGGCACCAGATCTTCCTTGAGCCCGAGGGCCTGGACGACGACACGGTTTATCCCAACGGGATTTCCACCTCGCTTCCGGAAGAGGTGCAGCGCGAGCTGCTGAAGACGATACCCGGGCTGGAAAATGTGGCGCTGCGGCGGCCCGGTTATGCCATCGAATACGATTATGTCGACCCGCGCGAGCTGCTGCCGTCGCTGGAGACCAAGCGCCTAGCCGGGCTCTATCTGGCGGGACAGATCAACGGCACGACCGGTTATGAGGAAGCCGCCGCGCAGGGATTGGTCGCTGGGGCCAATGCGGCGCGGCGCGCCGGCGGCGGGGAGCCGATCATTCTCGATCGCTCTCAGGCCTATATCGGGGTGCTGATCGACGATCTCGTCACGCGAGGCGTGAGCGAACCGTACCGGATGTTCACGTCACGGGCGGAATACCGGCTGACGCTGCGGGCGGACAATGCGGATCAGCGGCTGACGGACCTGGGGGAGGGATGCGGCCTGATCGCGGCCGGGCGGCTGGCGCAATTCC
>Ga0310810_10003774_pt1 | contig 16603 bp, 13 predicted proteins | sample NCmetagenome_FD_207641 | JGI IMG/M metagenome (GOLD analysis project Ga0310810, IMG submission 207641) | Soil microbial communities from experimental microcosm in Duke University, North Carolina, United States - NC | ecosystem: Engineered > Artificial ecosystem > Soil microcosm > Unclassified ... | reverse complement strand
GCCCGGAACCAGCGTCTCGATCGGAACCTCGACATAACCATTGCCGCCGGCGCCGGCGTCGCGCCGCACGCTGGCGGTCGTCTTCACCATGGCCCGCAAACGCGCCGCGGCCTCGTTGGATCGGTGCTCTTGCAGGAAGGCGGTGCCGATCGCCAGCAGGACCATCAAGGCAATGACGATCGCCGCCCGGATGTCGCCCAGGAAATATGAAACCCCGGCCAGGGTGAGCAGCAGCGCGTTGAGAGGATTTCTCGCGCGGCTCCATATTTCCTCGAGCATCGACGGTTTTCGCTCGCGGGCCACGAGGTTGAGCCCATGCGATTTGAGGCGGCGCTCGGCTTCCGCCGCTTCAAGGCCACCGGTGCTCGATTCGACCCGTTGGCAGCAATCCTGCGCGGACAGGCGGCTCAGGGCAAACAGCTCCTGTGAATCGGAGCGCGATCGCGCCGCCACCGCCTGTTGCCCGAGGCCTAAACGGTGAGAAGCAGAAATGTGCATGTCCGATCACGCGTTTGCTTGGCCGACGCGCGGTCCTCATAGCCGGGCGGCCCACCGCCGGTATTGATCGAGCGCAAGGCTGCGCCATTCTGCGTCGCGACGCCCAGCTGAGGAAGTGGTGGCCGTTTCGCCACGGCCAAATCCAGAGAGCTGCCCGCGGGGCGGAGGGATGGCGAAATCCGCAGCAAAACGGGAGAAAACGCCGTAAGACGGCGAATGGCTCCTTGCGCCCAATCGATGAAGACTGTCGCCCGCGGCGCTCAAACCCGGGCACACCGGGAGATCAACCCCCACCAGCATCGCCTATCGAAGGAAGGACAGACCACGGCGAACGCACCTCCGCTGCGAATCGAGCGAACGTCCAACGCCCTTTGGATGCGGGCGTTGCGGGGCCGAGGCATCACAATCGAAGCGCACCACTGGCAGGCTGCGATGACCGCCGGGTCCATGCTGAACGGCGCAGCTCCCCCATAAACGAGAGGATTGTCGTTTCATACCCTCCTACCGAGCAGACACGCGAACATCGCCAACCTGACTGCACCCGTTCGCGGCCGGCCGTGCACGGTCCATGGCTGCGTCCCGCCTCAGGTCAGGGCAAGCCATGCGACTCCCAGGATCGCGCTCGCAAGGATGACGGCTTCCAGGTCCGATAACATTCGATCCTCGAGCGGCGGCTGCATGACGCGTTGCCACATCATGGGTGGCACCCACCGTCAGCTAGCCCCTTGGTACGGGTGTGCGCTTGATCGGCCTTGACGCAGCTTGTTGATATTTGCGGCAAACGCCGCACTCCCCCCGCTGAGGTGGGCCGCACCTTTGCCCGCCCCCGGCGCTGCCAAGCGCTGGGGGATGCCTATCGCGAGCTAAACCTGCGGCGTTCCGGTGCGGGCCGCGCTGCTATGGCAGCTCGGATATCAGCTTCTGAAATTCGGACTGAGGCCAGGCTCTGGCCGTGCGCGTACGCACGTTTCCCTGCGAGCCGAGCGCCAGCGCGAACTTGGCGACGTTGTCCCCGCTGGGGGTGTCGACAATCATGAGGAGATCGTCGTCGCCCGAGGTCAGATAGACCTCCTTGATCTCAACTCCCACTTTCTTGGCCAGATCGCGAGCGGCCTGGGCGCGTTTGGGAGCGTCCTTGACCGAGCGGATTCCTTGGTCCGTCCAGTTCAGCGCGCAGATGAACATGGGCATGCGGTCCTCCGTGCGGTTAATCACAACGATCGACGCCCGCCGCGGAATGGCGGGCGGCTCTCATGGGATGTGAAAGGGTGCGGAGACGCAAAAAAAGCGATCTCCTGAAAACTCGTGCCCGCCGACGGCATCAACGCTGCCTCGAACAAAGACTTCGGCACAGTCCCACTGGCAGCTCGAGGCGCAGACTACTCCGCTTGGGGTAGGCGCGAAAGGGGCGAGTGCGCGCTGCCTCTCGGGCACACACACGAACCCGAGACCATGCAATACGGAGCTCTCGCTCGCGGGCATTTCGGACATCAAGCGGGCCTCGCCGAGGCGACCGAGCACGGGCCAGAGCCCGGGTTCGTGCAGCCCGGGGCTTCGCTGCCACAGATCGTGTCGGCGCAATCCTCATGCGATCCACTGTCGCGCCCCTGGCTTTGGTGGTAGGCTTTCAAGTGTCGCGCGAGAAGCGGACAAACGCAGCACTCGCAAGATTGGTTTGCGCCCTCCGCGCGGCTACGCGAGGAGAGAACATGGCGTCTCTTTCCAATTGGAGCCTGCACGGTCTCATACATCGACGAGAGATCCGCAGCATCGCGTCTGCGTTCGTCGGCGAAATCGCAGCGCTTCTACACCTGATCGAAACGCACGATGTCGTATCCATGCTGGAAAAGGCACTGGACGTTTCCGACCGCGCAGCCGCGCTTCCAACCCTGACATTGCCGCCGTTCACGATCTATACGGCGGATGCCGCCAAGCTTGACGAGCTGCCGTTGCCGACGCCGCGCAAGATCGCCTATTTCTATGCGCACATCGCGTCGATCCGGGACGACCTTGCACGGCTCGCAACGGAGCCTGACCCAGGCCGTCGAACCGAGCGGATCCGGCGCGTCCTCGCCGAACTCAATGACGCACTCGCTCTCGGCGACGAAATTCTTCGCGAGCTGCGACAACTGCTTTCGCCTAAACATCAGCAGTCCCTGACACGGGCCTGATCGCCGGCACGGCGATCTTGCTCACGACCTTGCCGGGCTGCCACGGGCCGCCGGCGATGAATCGGCGCTATGGCCGAAACAGCGCAGTGCCGAAAGAGACAACCGCGAGCGCTATTGGCCGGCTTCCCATTCGGCAATGATGCGCCTGCGCAAAGCGGCATCCGGCAGCGTCCCCGATCCCGCCCGGCAGTTATCCGCCATATGCGCCGGATTTCCGGTGCCGGGAATTACACAGGTCACGGCCGGCTGGGCGAGGACGAATTTCAGCAATATCTGGGCCCAACTGGTGCAGCCGATCTCGCCCGCCCAATCCGGCAGCGGCCGGATGCCGAGACGCCGCAGGAGACCGCCGCCGCCGAAGGGCACGTTGACGAGGATCGCAATGCCGCGGTCTGCCGCAAGCGGCAGCAGCCTGCGCTCGGCGCTCCGATCGTCGAGCGAATAGTTGAGCTGGACGAAATCAAGCCGCTCCTTGCGCATCACGGCTTCCAGCTCGTCATACGCGCTCGCGGTGTAATGCGTGACGCCCAGGTAGCGGAAGCGGCCGTCCTGCTTCCAACTCCGCAGCGTCGCCATATGCGTTTCCCAGTCGAGGAGGTTGTGCACCTGCATGAGGTCGATGCGCTTGACCCTGAGCAGCGCGAAGGAACGCTCCATCTGCGCGATGCCGGCCTGACGCCCGCGCGTCCAGACCTTAGTGGCGATGAAGGTGCGCTCGGGGTCCGGCGCGCCCGCCAGCAGATCGCCCAGCACCGCCTCGGCACGACCATACATCGGCGAGCTGTCGAACACCTTGCCCCCGGCATCACGGAGCGTGCGGACCACACCAGCGAGCGCTTTGCGCTTCTCGCCATCGGCGCCGATATCAAACCCGACATAGGTACCGCAGCCGATGACCGGCAATGCTTCGCCGCTCGACGGGATGGGACGTGTCAGCATCGCTTTTCCCTCATCGCGGGTTTGCGCAGCGGCGAGCCCATGGCCAACGAGTGCCGCGCCGAAGCCGGCAGCAAGGCGCAGGAAGCCTGCCCGCGACAAGTCGCCGGCCGGCAGCGGCCACGGAGCGGCGTTCTTCGCCAGACCGTTCCCGCGTTTCGTACGCATGACCAAACCCGCAAGACAACACGAGCGAACCGAATGAGCCGATCCTGCCGACCGTGCAAGCCGAATGTTACGACCTCGTTCGGGGCGCGGGATACGCTCAGCCGCCAATCACCCACGGTCGCGACCTGCGAAGGGGCGTGTCCGTGCCCTCGCCTGCCGCGCGCTGCGCCGGCGTTCAGGACGAGATTGCGTGCGGCTTCGGATTCCAACTACGATGCCCGCGGATGGACCGCGGGGCGCAATTCGAGTTCCTCGGAAATAGCCTCGCCAGGGAGAATGATAATGTCGGGAAACGTCACCGAGGTGCTGGCCGGCTTTGCGGCGTCGCTGCAATCCGAGGATCTTCCGGGACACGTGCAAGATCACTGCAAGAAGGTTCTGCTGGACACATTGGCATGTGCGGTCGCCGGGCACCGTGGGGAGGAGACGCAACAGGTCGCCGCCCTGGCGTCGGCGCTGGCGCAATCCAACGAGAGCAGCGTCATTGGCGGTGACCGGCTGTCGCTCGCCGGCGCGACCATTCTCAACGGCTATCTCGTCACCGCGGTCACCATGTGCGACGTGCACCGCTCGACGCTGACCCATGTGACGCCGGAAGTGATCCCGCCCGCCTTGGCAATCGCCGAACGCGATGGCTTGTCGGGCCGCGAATTGATGGTCGCCATCGCCGCGGGCCTAGAAGTGACCACGCGGGTCGGCATCGGTCTCGATTACCCCGCGTTCCGGGCCAAGGGCTGGCACGGCCCCGGGGTGCTCGGTCCGTTCGGCGCCGCCGCGGCGGTCGGCCGCCTGCGCCGGTTCGACACCGAGACCATGGCGAAGGCGTTCGGCCTCGCCGGCAGCCAGGCGGCCGGCACGTTCGCCGCGTGGGGAACGCCGACCGTGAAGTTCCACCAGTGCCGCGGCGCGCTGTCGGGGCTGATGGCGGCGCTGCTGGCCGAGCAGAAGTTTCTGGCAACGCGCGAATTCCTGACCGCCAAGGACGGCGGCCTCTACAACGCCTATGCCAATGGCGGCCGCCCCGAAGCCGTCACGGCCGATCTCGGCAAGCGCTGGGAGCTCGAACAGATTGCGTTGCGCCTGTGGCCGTCCGCCTCGTCGATCCAGGGCATGAACACCGCCATGTTCGATCTCGTCGAACAACACAAGATCGATCCCGCCAGGGTGAAAAAGGTTCGCGTGGCCTTGAGCCAGCCGGCGTTCGATCTGCACGGCAAGCTGGCGCGCTACAAGGCGAAGTTCGACGCGCTGATTTCCGGCCATTACACCGCGGCGGTGATTCTGCACGACCAGGAACTGACGCTCGCGCAGTTCGAGCCCGCCCGCTACGACGATCCGAAACTGCGACGCGCCGCGGCCGAGCAGATCGAGATCCGCCCGGATGCGGCGCTGACGGGCGTGCAGGCCGTGGTCGAGATCGAGACTGACGGCACGACGCTCACGGCCCGCTGCGACTATCCTCGCGGCTCGGCCGAGAATCCGCTATCGCACGCTCAGATCGAGGGCAAATTTCGCACCTATGCGGACGGCATGCTGCCGGCCTCCGCCATCGCGGCAACGATCGACGCCGTGGGCGATCTGGAAAACCTGGGCTCGGTGCGAAAACTCATGGAGACGCTCCGCGCGGCGCCGCGGCGCGGTCAGGCCGAGCGCGCCACGCTGGCCGCGGCCCACGGCTGACGCGCTCGCCAGCCGTCGTCACGCGCGCCCGACGGCTCTCTATTGTCGTTCCGGGCCGAGCGCAGCAGCGAGGGAACCCGGAATTCATAACCACTGTCTTGCAATATGGATTCCGGACTCACGCCTTCGGCGCGCCCCGGAATGACCGGCGACGGCTCTACGCCGCCGACGGCGGCTCTAGGCTGGCGTTACAGGCGCTGGTACGCTGACGCAAACACCCGCGGTCCAATGCGGGGCAGAAAATAAATTCAGGGAGGAGCGCTGATGAATAGACGCTCGCTGTTTGCCGCGCTGACGAGCGTGGCGGTGCTCTCGCTCGCCACTGCCGCCGCGGCGCAGACGCCCGATGATTACCCGAACCGTCCCATCCGCATCATCGTGCCGCAAGCGGCCGGTTCCGGGGTCGACCAGCAGGCGCGCGTGCTGGCGCAAAAGATGGGCGAGCTCTGGGGCCAGCAGGGGGTGGTGGAGAACCGCCCGGGCGCCAACGCCATCGTCGGCATGGAGGCCGGGGCCAAGGCTGCGCCCGACGGCTACACGCTGATCTACGCGCCGGTGAGCGCGGTGACGATGAACACCTTCATCTACAAGAAACTGTCCTACGACCCGCTGCGCGACTTCGTGCCGATCACCCAGACCGTCGCCAATCCGCTCGGCGCGGTGGTCAATCCCGCGTCCGGCATCAAGTCGATCAAGGATATCGTCGAGCGCGCGAAGGCCAATCCCGGCCAGCTCAACTACGGCTCGTTCGGCATCGGCAACATGACCCACCTGATGGGCGTGCTGCTGTCGATTGCCGCCGACATCAAGATGACGCATGTGCCCTACCGGGGGCAGACGCCGGCGATCACCGACGTGCTGAGCGGGCAAATTCCGCTCGCGTTCACGACGACGGCCGGCGTGACCGATCTCGTGGAATCGGGAAAGCTCAATCTGCTCGCCACGTTCGGCCGGGAGCGCGACGAGCAGTTTCCCAACACGCCGACCCCGACCGAATTCGGCTATCCGAGCGTGGTGGTCGTGGGCTGGGCCGGCCTATTCGCGCCGGCCGGTACGCCGCCGCACATCGTCAGCCGGCTGCACTGCGGAATGGTGAAGGCCCTCGCCTCGCCCGACGTCAAGGACGCGATCTTGCGGCAGGGCTCGAAGGCGGTGAGCAGCAGCAGTCCCGCCGAATTCGAGCGCTACATCATATCGGAATCACGGAAATTCTATCCCGTGATCAAGGCGGCCGGCCTCGAAGGGTCGCAGTGAGCCGATGTCCTACGTCAAGAAGACCCATCGCTTCGGCCTGCTGACGCCCTCGTCCAACACGACCCAGGAGCCGGAGTTCTCGGGGGCGCTGCCGCCGAGCGTTTCGCTGCACACCGGACGCGTCGCCTATCGCGACATCACGCCGGAAGAGCAGATGCGCTGCGTGCTGGAGCTCGAATCGGAGAGCCGCAAGCTCGCCGACGCCGAGGTCGATGGCATCGTGTTCGCGGCAACCGCTCCCTCGCTCGCCAAGGGCAAGGGCTACGACCGCGAGCTGATCAAGCGCATGGAGGATGCCGCGGGCAAGCCCGCGACCACGGCGGCGACCGCATTTGTCGACGCGCTCAGGCGGCTCGGCGCCGCGAAGATCGCCATCGGCGCGCCGTGGAGCAAAACCATGGACAAGTCGATGGTGGACTTCATGCAGACGAGCGGCTTCGAGGTCGTCCACAGCGAAGTGGTGGGATTCGTGGCCTCGATCGAGCTCGGCCGGGTCGGTCCGGAACAAGCCTATGAGCTCGGCCGCCGGTCGGACCGGCCGGACGCCGACGCCATCATCATGCCCGGCGGCAACTGGCCTTCGATGAGCGTCGTCGAGCGGCTGGAGCAAGAGCTCGGCAAGCCGGTGCTCGCGAACAATGCCGTGAGCCTCTGGGCGGGCCTGCGCCTGCTCAAGCGAGGCGACAGCATCCGCGGCTACGGCCGGCTGCTGCGCGAGCATCTGACCGCATGAATTGCGCCGATCAATCCGTCCCGCGCGAGGCCCTGGAGAGATTTGCTCGCAGCTTCACCAGCTCCCGGCGAAGCCCGCTCAGGTCCTCTGGGGCGAGCCCCGTGGCCTTGAGAAGCCCGCCGCGAAAGCCGGCCACCTTCTCGCGCACGCTTCGACCCTGCTGCGTCAGGCGGACGCGCACTTGCCGCTCATCCTGCGGATCACGCTGCCGGGTCACGTAACCGACGCTTTCCATGCGTTTCAGCAGCGGGGTCAGCGTGCTTGAATCCAAGAAGAGCTTGTCGCCGAGACGACCGACGGTCTGATCGTCCTCCTGGTACAGGACCACAAGCACGAGGTACTGCGGGTAAGTCAGTCCGAGCTGGTCGAGAAGAGGCTTGTAGACGCGGTTCACCGCGAGGTTCGCCGAATAGATGGCGAAGCACAGGAAATCGTCGAGCTTGGGAATGTTGCCCGAGGTGACAAGTCTTTTCGAAGCCATGGCCATGTTCCTGCAGCCGTCCGGCGGCAGCGGTCGCTGCGTCACAGATAGTTGATGCGCGATATAATCGCAAGCGATTGACATCCACGGGCACGGATATTACTTGCCGTGCGATTTAATCGTTCAGCATATTTTATGCTAGGCTTCAGCCACGCCGCATCGGCGGACAACGGAGCAGAACGTGATGAAAAGCCTGGTCAAGTACGCCCTTTTTGCCGGAGCCGCGGCCGCCCTCATCGTTTGCTGCGCAGAGGCATTCGCCGGCACCGCAAGTCATCCGTCGGCCACGGCGCCGGCCGGTGCTTACCGGGGGGCCATCTCGATCAAACCGCCACACATTGATCGGCGTCAGCCGTACGGAAGCCGCCGCGCGCATTGGCATGCACGGTCTGCAGGACCGCTGCTCTCAGATTAACCAAAGATTCGACCACCGACCGCTCGTTCCCTGCAGACGACACAGACCGTCGAGGGAACGTCTGATCACACTTACCCAGGCGCGGGCTCGCATCGAAGCCGAGCCCTTTACTCCCCGCATTGTTCAACTTTCAGGCGGCATAACCGATGACTCTCTTCATCCTCGCCTATTTGGCCGGCGTGCTCACCATCGCCACGGCTTGCATCTTCCCGATCCTGCCGTTCGTGCTGGCGCGCGCCGATAAACCTTTCAGGCGAGGCGGTTTACCCATGCTGCTCGGCCTCGCCTTCGCTTTTGCCGCAGTGGCAAGCCTTGCATCGGTCGCCGGGGGCTGGGCGGTGGAGGCGAACCGCCATGGCAGGACCGCGGCCTTGGTGCTGATGACGGTGTTCGGACTGACGATGCTTCTGCCCGCTCTCGCGGCGCGCATGACGGTGCCGATCGTGTCGATCGGGTCCAGGCTCGCGAACCGGGCAGGACAACGCATATCGGCCGAGGGCACGACAGCGGCCTCCTCGGTGGTGCTCGGGGTCGCGACTGGGTTGGTGTGGGCGCCTTGCGCCGGCCCGGTGTTGGGATTGATCCTGGCCGGCGCAGCGTTGCGCGGTCCCGGCGTTGAAACATCGCTGTTGCTCCTGACCTATGGATTGGGAGCGGCAAGCTCGCTTGCCGCCGGCTTGTTCTTCGGCGGACGCGTTCTTGCCGCCGTCAAGCAGTCGGTGCGATGGGGAGATGGCCTTCGCCGCATTCTCGGCGCGGCGGCTATGGCAGGCGCCGCGACGATCTGGCTCGGACTCGATACCGGCTTTCTCACCCGCCTGTCCTCAGCCGGCACGAACATTCTCGAACAACGTCTCATCACTACCCTGCGGAATGCCCCTGAGCCCGGGACCGGCACGGCCGAGCGCGCCGCCGCTCCAGCCCCCGCGTCGTCGGGTCCGCTGGGTTCACTGTTGGCAGCGCCACAGTGGCTGAACACGCCGCCACTGCACCCCGAAGATATACGGGGCAAGGTCGTTCTGGTGAATTTCTGGACCTATTCCTGCATCAACTGCTTGCGGGTGCTGCCGCATGTCCGGGCCTGGGCGGAGAAATACCGGGGCCGCGGACTTGTTGTCGTCGGCGTGCACACACCGGAGTTCGCCTTCGAAAAGGATGCAGCCAACGTGCGCACAGCGTCGGTCGCACTCGGCGTCGGCTATCCTGTCGCCGTCGATAACGACTTCGAAATCTGGCGGGCGTTCAATAATCAAGCATGGCCTGCGCTCTACTTCGTCGGCGCCGACGGCCGCGTACGGCATCGCGAGCTCGGCGAGGGCGGCTACGAACAATCGGAACGGCTGATCCAGCAACTGCTGTCCGAAGCCGGCGGCACACCGGTTGCCCGCGATGTCGTAGCCGTCAGCGGGAAAGGTCCGCAGGCTGCGGCGGACGAAAGAAATCTGCGCTCGGGGGAGACCTATGTCGGCCACAACCAAGCCAGGAACTTCGCTTCTCCCGGCGGCATCAAGGAAGATGCGCCAAACCTCTATCGTACCCCGTCGGCGCTGCCGCTCAACCGATGGAGCCTGGCAGGGGTCTGGACGATCGGAGGCGAGTTCGCCACGCTGAACGAACCATCCGGCAGCATCACCTACCGTTTTCACGCCCGCGATCTTCACCTCGTATTGGCTCCGCATGCTCGCGGCGAACCCATTCGCTTTCGCGTCAAGATCGATGGCGCGCCTCCCGGGGCTGACCACGGCTTTGACGTGGACGACCAGGGTTGGGGGAGCGTGGTGGACGAGCGCCTCTATCAGCTGATTCGGCAAACCGGGTCGGTCGCAGACCGGACCTTCGAGATCGAGTTCTTCGCTGCCGGTGTCCGCGCCTACGCGTTCACGTTCGGATAGAGCACCAGGCCCATTGCATCCAAGAAGGTCACCGCCAACTAATCAAAACAGGACGATCGAAGGAGATTCACCGATGGGCACGATCAAAATGTCCCAAGACATCAACCACGATCGCCGCCGCTTTCTTGGCACAGCCGCCATGACCGTTGCTGCCGCCCAGCTCGGCATGATCGGTTCTGCGGACGCGCAACCCAGCACGACAAGCCCGGCGGATGCGACTTCGATTAAGCTCGGCACCATCAAGCCGGGGACGAACACGTCGTTCGGTTCGCTGAAGCAGATCGATGCCGGCGTGCTCAATGTTGGCTACGCCGAAGCCGGCCCCGCCGATGGCCCTGCGGTCATTCTTCTGCACGGCTGGCCCTACGACATTCACAGCTTTGTCGATGTCGCGCCTGCGCTGGCGTCGGCGGGCTACAGGGTGATCGTCCCCCATCTGCGCGGCTATGGCACCACACGCTTCCTTGCAAGTGAGACGGTCCGGAATGGCCAGCAGTCGGTTATTGCTGTCGATATCATCGCCTTGATGGATGCGCTCAAGATCGAGCGGGCGACCGTCGGCGGCTACGATTGGGGCGCGCGGACGGCCAACATCATGGCGGCGCTCTGGCCGGAGCGCTGCAAGGCCATGGTCTCCGTCAGTGGTTATCTGATCGGCAGCGTTGAAGCCAACAAGATGCCGTTGCCGCCAAAGGCGGAGCTCCAATGGTGGTACCAATATTATTTCGCCACGGAACGCGGCCGGGCCGGCTACGAGAAATACCGGCACGATTTTGCGAAGCTCATCTGGCAGATCGCTTCGCCGAAGTGGGACTTCGATGATGCGACGTTCGATCGCAGCGCAGCGTCCTTCGACAACCCGGATCACGTCAACATCGTGATCCATAATTACCGCTGGCGGCTTGGCCTGGCTGAAGGCGAGCCGAAATACGACGATCTGGAAAAGCGGCTTGCCGAAGGTCCGGTCATCGCCGTGCCCACCATCACCCTTGAAGGCGATGCCAATGGTGCGCCACACCCGGACAGCGGCTCCTATGCCAAGAAATTCTCGGGCAAATATGCGCACCGGATCATCGACGGCGGCGTCGGGCACAATCTGCCGCAAGAGGCGCCGCAGGCCTTTGCCGAAGCGATCGTCGAGGTCGACGGTTGGTCCAGATCGAACAGGTGAGACGTACTCGACCTGGTTGACTTGCCCCGCCTTCAGCCGACCCGCTGGCCGACGAAGTCGGTGAGCTCCTTGCGGGTCATGTCCGGCGCGAACCAGATGAAGAGCGGCGCGAGCAGCAGGAACGACACCGCAAGCAGCGGCAGGCCGGCGGCGACCGAGTGAGCCGTCGCGATCCAGCCCATGATCATCGGCGCGAGCGAGGCCACCGCGAGCCCAAAGGTGAAGGACGCGCCCACGCCGGTGCCGCGGATCTGGGTCGGGAACAACTCGGCGGTATAGCCGAGGCCGGTGCCAAAGCTGCCGGTGATGAGGAAGTTGGTCGCCAGCCCCGCCCAGAACAAACTCATGGGGCTGTCGAGGTGGCCCATCAACACCAGGAGAATGGCGCCCGGGACGGCGAAGCACGGGATCACCCAGCGGCGTCCGAACAGATCGCACAGCCAGCCGCAGAACCAATAGGCGAAGATCGCGCAGGCCATCCAGATCGTGAGGTAGGAGCTCATGGTCTGGAAGCCGAGGTGCTTCTCGGTGGCCAGATAGAACGGCATCCACGCCGACCATCCGAGCCAGGTGAACAGATAGAAGAAGTAGACCAGCGACGCGATCAGCATTTCGCGCGGGTATTGGCGCGCCGGCGACAGGATGTCGAGCTGCTTCTTCAGCCCTTGCTTGAGCATCTGCGCGGTGACGCGCTCGTAACGCGGGCTTTCCTTGATGCCGATACGGATCCAGAGCACGAGCAGCGCCGGAATGATGCCGAGGAAGTAGAGCGAGCGCCATCCCCAGAGCGGCACGACGACAAGCGCCGCGGCCGAGCACAGCATGTAGCCGAACGGGTAACCGCCGACCAGGCCGCCCAAGGCGGTCGCGCGCCATTTGGTCGGCGCGGTCTCCGTCACCATCAACATGCCGACCGGGTTCTCGCCGGCGAGCGCGATCCGGGTGATCGAGCTAAAGATCAAGAGGCTGACCCAGCCGGTCGAAAACCCGGTGAGGCCGGTGAAGACCGAATATCCCAGAATGGCCCAGATCAGCGCGGGCTTGCGGCCATAGAGATCGGCAAACACCGGGAAAGCGAACGTGCCGATGAGACCGATCCAGCGCGAGATCGTGGTCACCATGCCCATCGTCGCCGGCGTGATCCCCCATTCCTTGATGAGGAGCGGCGTGACGAGCTGCATGATGGTGGCTTCGTAGATGTCGAACGCCCAGCCGAGAATGCAGATCATCAGCACGGTGGCGTTGTAGGAGGTCCATCGGTCGCTGGCCGCCACGGGTGGCGCCACGGCGGCCGGGACGGTCGAGGAGGTGGAGGACATGTCCTGTTCCCTTCCCTACGGTCCCGCTCTCCGGCGGATGCACGAGCCTGCTCTCGCGGCAGCCATGCCGTCAAGACACCGGTCACGCTCCGGCGACGGCGCGCCGGGTCAGCCGCCGAGGAACGCGCGCACCGTCTTCATCACCGTCTGCGGCTGTTCGAGGTGCGGCAGGTGTCCGGCCTGATCGATCAGCTCGACTCGCGCGCTGGAAATCCGCCGCGCGAACTCCTGCGCATAGGCCGGCGCGATGATGCCGTCCGCCTTGCCCCAGAGGATCAGCGTCGGCGCGGCAATGCGGTGCGCGCGCTTGGCGAAGCCGCGATCGGCGATCGGCCAGACGAACTTGCCGGAACACGCCTGCGCCCAGATGAATTGCGCCAGCGTGTCGATGCGCTCGGCGCCTTCGCTCGGGACCTCAAAAAAGCGCCGCGCCGCCTCCCCTTCGGGATCGGCAAAGAGCGAGGGCCGGCGCGCCTTGTCGCTGAGGATCATCCAGTTTTTGACCGGCAGGTCGTCCCGCCACAAGCCGACCGGATCGATCAGCACCATGCGGCCGACCGACTTCGGCGCCGTCGCCGCAAACTCGGCGGCAACGAGGGCGCCGAAGGAATGGCCGACGAGCGCCGGCGCGGAAAGCTCCAGCTTATCGAACAACTCACCGTAATAGACGATCAGGTCGAACCAGGTGTCGAGCGCGTGCACAGCCTCGGGATCACCGCGAGTGGTGCCTGGGTGCTTGGGCGCATAGACGGTATTGGCTTCGGCAAGGCTGGCGACGAATGCGCGATCGGGGGCGAGCCCCCAGGGTCCATGCAGATAGACGAGCGGCGGACCGCGGCCGCTGATTTCCACTTCCGTCTGGATGCGGTCCTGCCAAAGCCTCAGCCTGCGTACTTCAGGGGTGGCCATCTGCGCTCTCCACCCGCGATCAGGACGCGGCCGCCATGGCGGCCGGACGCTTGGTCCGCAGGCGCTCCGGCCACCAGCGGTCCTCGTAGCGGTCATCCCACTGGGGAGCGAGATGCGGGAGCACCTCGCGCGCGAACAGGTCGATGTTGCGCTTGCACAGCTCGGTCGGCATCGAACCGAAATGCAGGAGCGCCAGCAGATGCCCCATGCGCAATCGCTTGATGCCGTCCATGAGCTGTTCGCGCACGGTCTTCGGGCTTCCGACCACGACGAAACCGCGCGCGAAGAAATCCTTGGCCTTGAGCTCGCGCAGATTGATCCCGGCGCGTGGGTTGTTCTGCAACGCCTGCACCAGCGCGCCGTATTCGAGGCAGCCCGGAATCGCCTGATAATATTGCGGCGTGTAGAGCAGCTTGTGAAAGAAATACTCGGCGTGCGCGGCGTAGAGGTCCTCTGCCTCGGCGTCGGTCTCGGCCACGCCGATGAGCTGCAAGAAGCTGAACCGGTACGGATTATCGTCGCGCCCCTTGCGCGCAACCAGCTCCCAATAACGGTCGCCCACCTGCTCCGCGTTCTTGGCGCCGTAATAGCTCAGATGGCAGAAACAATGATCCTGGCCGACGACATACTCGGCAGTCGAGGAAATACCGGATCCTGGGATCCAGATCGGCGGATGCGGCTGCTGGATCGGTCGCGGCCAGAGATTGACCATGCCGAGCTGATAGTGCCTGCCGTTCCAGGCGAAGATTTCCTTCGCCGACCAGGCCTTGGTCACCAGCGCTAGCGCCTCGCGGTAGCGCTCGCGCTGCTCAACCGGAATGACGCCATTCGAAATCGTAGCGTCGGTCGGCAGCCCGGTGGGGAAGCCCGCCACCAGCCGGCCGCCACTGATGCAGTCCAGCATGGCATATTCTTCGGCGATCCGCGTCGGCGGCGTGGTGGACGGCAGGGTCGAACCGAGCTGGATGATCGCTACATTCTGGCCGTTGGTCTCCTTCGCCAGCACCGCGCCCATGATGCTCGGGTTCGCCATGAAGCCGTAGACGTTCTGGTGATGCTGGTTCGTGCATAGCCCATGCAGGCCGGCCTTGGCGGCAAACAACATCTCGTCCAGCGTGGCATTGTAATACTGGCCGACCTTGTCGGGATCGGCGACATCGAACCAGACCGGGTCGATATAGGCCGAGCTGTAGCGTTGATCGAAATCCGCCGGCAGGTCCCGGTAGGGCATCAGGTGGAACATGCAGACCTTCACGGCAGCACCTCGCCTTCGTCGATGTTAAGGCTGATGCTACGCTGAGGTCGGCGGCCACTCAATGCAGGCTGCGGTTTGCGGTCCTGCGCCCTTCGCTTGCCCCGCATGCGCGCAACGCCTGTTTCGCCGGGGCCGATCAGCGGACCGGGCGGCGCGTCGGAATCCCGGGCTGGCTTGAACGTGCGGCGATCCCCGCAAACCCGCCTGCGGTTGTGGGTTTCGGGGCGCGGTGTTAGCGTTGCCAAACTTCGCAACAACAGGGGCTCGTGCGCAGAATTCACGCCGGTGCGGCGGAAAGGACGATGCCATGACCAAGCCACCGTTCGTCGCGGTCGCTCTTTTGACGGCAGCAGCCTTGTTTGCCCTCGGGCAGCCCGCGGCGGCCCAGGGCGATGCCGAAGCGCAGCTCGGCAAGGTGCACTTCGAAACGTCTTGCAACGCCGCGGCCCAGCAGCGGTTCGACCGCGGCATGAGGTATCAGCACTCGTTCTGGTACAGCGCCTCCCGCGAAATATTCGAAGATGTGCTGAAAGCCGACCCGGATTGCGCCATCGCGTATTGGGGCATCGCGCTGAGCCTGCTCAACAATCCCTTCATCGGCATGCCTCCCGCGAGCAACCTGCCGCTCGGGCTTGCCGCGCTCGAGAAAGGAAAAACCGCGGGTGCCAAGACGCAGCGCGAGCGCGACTACATCGATGCGCTTGCCGTCTTCTACACTGGCTACGACAAGACCGACCACCGCGCGCGCATCCAGGCCTATGTGAAGGCGATGGAGCAGTTGGCGCAACGCTATCCGAACGACGACGAAGCGCAGATGTATTATGCCTTGGCGCTGAACGTGGCAGCGCCGCCGGCAGACAAGACCTATGCCAACCAGCTCAAGGCCGCATCGATCCTGGAGGCGATCTTCCAACGCCAGCCTTATCACCCCGGCGTCGCTCATTACCTGATTCACACCTACGATTATCCGGCGATCGCGGATAAGGGGCTCGAAGCGGCGAAGCGTTATGCCGAAATCGCCGCCGCGGCGCCGCACGGGCTGCACATGCCTTCGCATATCTTTACCCGCGTGGGTTATTGGAAGGAATCGATTGCCTCCAATGGCGCTTCCGTCCGCGCCGCGAAGGCCCACAAGGAGCTGCACGATCAGCTGCACGGCATGGATTACCTGGTCTATGCCCATCTTCAACTCGCCCAGGACCGGCAGGCGAGAGACGTTGTCGACGAGATGATTAAGGTCCAAGGCTTCAATCCGGAGGTTCGCACCGGGCCTTTCGCCCTTGCCGCGAGCCCGGCAAGGTACATGGTGGAGCGCGGCGACTGGAAGGGCGCGGCAGAACTTCAGGTCCGGCCGACGCGCTTCGCCTATGTGGATGCGATCACCCACTTCGCGCGTGCGCTCGGTGCGGCGCGGAGCGGCGATGTCGCAGCTGCAAAGCTCGACATCGCGAAGCTTGCCGAGTTGCGCGATAAACTGCGGGCTGCAAATGATGCCTATTGGACGGAGCAGGCCGATATCCAGTTGCAGATCGCGAGTGCGTGGGTCGCCTTTGCCGAAGGCAAGCGCGATGATGCACTCAAAGCGATGAGTGCGGCGGCGGATGCCGAAGACAAGACCGAAAAGTCCGTGGTAACGCCCGGGCCCTTGGTGCCGGCGCGCGAACTTTACGGCGCCATGCTGATCGAATCCGGGATGGCAAAGGAAGCCATGGCCGCCTTCG
>Ga0310810_10003773_pt1 | contig 16606 bp, 15 predicted proteins | sample NCmetagenome_FD_207641 | JGI IMG/M metagenome (GOLD analysis project Ga0310810, IMG submission 207641) | Soil microbial communities from experimental microcosm in Duke University, North Carolina, United States - NC | ecosystem: Engineered > Artificial ecosystem > Soil microcosm > Unclassified ... | reverse complement strand
AGCATCAACTGCGCGGCGCTGACGGAGACGCTGCTCGAATCGGAACTGTTCGGCCACGTGCGCGGTGCCTTCACCGGCGCCGTCCGCGACAAGGCCGGACTGTTCGAAGTCGCGGGCAACGGAACGATCTTTCTCGATGAAATCGGCGAAGTGGCGCCGACCGTCCAGGCGAAGCTGCTGCGCGCGCTGCAGGAACGTGAGATCCGCCGCGTAGGCGCCGAACGCAGCATCACGGTCAACGCGCGTGTCGTCGCCGCCACGAACCGGGACCTGCGAGCGGCCGTGGACGCCGGCACGTTTCGCGAGGACCTCTATTTCCGTCTTGGGGCGTTCATCATCACCGTCCCTCCGCTGCGTGAACGGCGCGAGGACATTCCTCCGCTGGTCCAGCACTTTCTGACGCGTGCGGCCACACGCATGAAGAAGGACGTGCGGACGGTCTCGGCCGACGCCATGTCGGCGCTCATGAACTATCACTGGCCCGGAAACGTGCGCGAGCTCGAACACGCGATCGAGCGCGCGGTAATCCTCGCCAACAACCCGAGCATCCGCGTCCGTGATCTGCCGCCGGAGGTGACCAGGAAAGGGGCCTACCCGGTTGCCGGCGACACGCTGGATCTTCAGCAGCAGGAGCGCGTTTCGATCGAGCGGGCGCTCGAACGATTCGGCGGGAGCCGCAAACGGGCGGCGCAGGCCCTGAACATCAGTACGGTCACGCTCTGGCGGAAGATGAAGCAGTACGGGCTTTCAAGCTGACGGTCGCCGGAAGGCGCGGCTGTTCGGCCTCAGAACAGTCCAAAGAGCCACTGCGCCGCCTCGAGCAGCGCGCGCAGCACCAGTCCGATCACGAGGCAGATCACCGCGATCGCAACGCCAAATCCCGCGGCCACCAGCCCCCCGCCCACGAAGTTCCAGATGCCGAACCAGAGTTGCCGCAGAAAGCCGTCCTGCGCGCCGGAACTGATGCCGTATTCCATGATGATGTCTACCGCAAGATCCGAACCGCCAAGTCGCCTGTCATTATGTCTTCCTTCGCGTGGCCGCGCATTTCGTCATGAAACGGGCACCGTCTGATGGCTGAGTTGCCGCCCTGTGGCATGATCGGAAATCTGTGATCGAATCGGCGCGTTCCAGACTGAATGTGCGGATAAGTGGCCAGGGATCCGTGCCGCTCGTGTTCGCTCACGGCTTCGGCTGCGATCAAACCATGTGGCGGTTCGTGGCGCCGGCGTTCGAACCGGACTACCGGGTGATCTCGTTCGATTACGCGGGCCACGGCGGTGCGGCGACGCCGTCGGATCCGCGAAAGTACGGGCGTCTCGACGCGTACGCGTCAGACGTCCTGGAGATCTGCCGCGAGCTGGAGATCGAGCACGGCGTGTTCGTCGGACACTCGGTGAGCTCGATAATTGGCGTCCTTGCCGCGAATCGGGAGCCCGATCGCTTCGACGACCTCGTCATGATCGGGCCGTCGCCCCGGTACATCAACGAGAGCGGCTATATAGGCGGCTTCGAGCGGCAGGACATCGAAGGGCTGCTCGATGCGCTCGCCAGCAACTACGTCGCGTGGTCGAGAACGATGGCGCCCGTGATCATGGGACGGCCCGACCGTCCATCGCTCGGCGAAGAGCTGACCGAGAGCTTCTGCCGCACCGATCCCGCGATCGCGACTGAATTCGCGAAAGCCTGCTTTCTCTCCGATAACCGTCTCGACCTCGCGTCCGTGCGACAGCACTGCCTCGTGCTCCAGTGCTCCGAAGATGCGATCGCTCCGATCACCGTGGGCCGATACGTGCACCAGCACCTGCCGGACAGCGAGTTCGTGCTGCTGCACGCCACCGGCCACTGCCCTCACCTCAGCGCGCCAGACGAGACCATCGCCGCGATGCGCGCCTTCCTGCAACGACGGCGGTGACGGTGCCGGAACGCGACAGCCGCATTGCGGCGCTGCTCGACGAGGATCCGCTGGATCTGTACGAGCACGCACCCTGCGGATACCTGTCGACGACGCAATCGGGAGTCATCCTGAAGGTGAACGCGACGTTCGTCGAATGGACCGGATATGAGGCGGCGGGTCTTCTGCAGCAGCACTTTCCTCAACTGCTGACGGCCGGCGGACGATTGTTTTTCGAGACCCACCTGCGGCCGCTCCTCGCGATGCAGGGTTCCGTCAAAGAGATCGCGCTGGATATCGTGTGCGCCGATGCGCGCGTCCTGCCGGCACTGGTGAACGTCTCCGACCGCTGGACGCCGGACCAAACGGAGGCGATCAGGCGCATCGTCGTCTTCGACGCGACCGAAAGACGCCGTTACGAGCGGGAGATCCTGGCGGCGCGCGACGAGGCGCAGCGCGCCGCGGATGCTCGGACGGAACTCATCAACATGATCAGCCATGACGTCCGCGCCCCGCTGGGTGCGGTGGTCACCGCCGCCGAACTCCTGCGGCGCACCGGCGTCTCGCCGGATCAAGACCGCTTCCTGCAGGTCATCCAGTCGTCGACGTCGCAAGCCGTGGCGCTGCTGAACTCGATCCTCCAGTCGAACCGGATGGATGCCGGACGGACGGCACTGGTCGAGCAGCCGCTCGACCTCCGCGCCATGGTCGAGGGCGTCGTGTCCTCGACCCGGCTGGCCGCTACGCGCAAACCGGGACTCTCGGTCATCTTCGCGTACGACGACCGCATTCCCTCGTCGTTGAACGCGGACCGCCGCATCATCGAACAGGTCCTGACGAACCTGGCCACGAACGCGGTGAAGTTCACCGAGCGCGGCTACGTCTCCGTCCTCGTATCGGCCTCGGAGATTGCCGCGGACCGCGTCCTCGTCGAATTCGTCGTGAGCGATACGGGAATCGGTATCCCGGCGGAGCGCCTCACCCACATCTTCGACGAGTTCGCCCAGGCGAGCGACGACATCGGCCAGCGGTACGGCGGGACGGGATTCGGCCTGGCGATCGTCCGAAAGCTGCTCAAGCTGTACGACGCAAACATCACCGTTACCAGCGTCGAAGGGCAGGGGTCGACGTTTTCCTTCCAGCTCTCGCTCGCGCGCGCCTGATCGACGGTCTGCCCGGCGCGCGCGTAGCTGTCTGTTGACAGCTTATATGTAGTTGACAGACAATTCGACGGTGGATCCTCGAACATTCCTGCCGTTGCCGCCCCTCGACTTTCAGGTGCTTCTCGACCTCGCCGCCGGTCCGAAGCATGCGTACGGTCTGGCGACGCCCGTCGAGGTCACCCGCGACGACGTGCGTCTCGAACTCGGGTCGCTGTACCGGATTCTCGCCCGCCTCAGCTCGGACGGATTGATCGAGGAGACAGAACCCCGGCGTGACGAATCGCGCCCCGACGCGCGGCGTCGCTACTATCAGTTGACGGCGCTCGGCCGTGCGGTCGCCGGAGCGGAAGCACGGAGGCTGGAAGGCCTGATCCGCACCGCGAGAGCGCAGCGCCTGCTCGTCCCACGGCGGAAGTGACATGCGCGTCGGGCCTCTCGTCGTTCGTGCCGCGCTCCGCGCCTTTCCCGCGCCTTTCCGCGAGAAGTACGCGCGTGAGATGCTCGAGGATTTCGAGCATCACTGGCGGAATACGCAACGGAGCCGCGATCGCACGTGGCTCCTGGTGAGGACCGTCCCGAATCTCCTCACGTCCGCAATCGCAGAGCATCGCCGCAGCTCGTTCGCGGGCTCGGCGCCCATGTATCCAGTACGCCGGGAGGGACGTGCGATGCTGCACCTCACGCGGGATCTCCGGCACGCCGCGCGCGCGCTGCGCGGGCAGCCGCTCTTGACCAGTTTTCTCGTCATGACACTGGCGGTCGGAATCGGCGCGACGACCGCGGTCTTCACCGTCGTCAACTCGGTTCTTCTCGAACCATTGCACCTCCCGCAGAGCGGCAATCTCGTCGCGATCTGGGGCCGTTTCGATCCTGAGAGCGGCTTCAACTATCCGCGGTTCGTTTTGTCCGCGCCAGAAGTCGTGGATTATCGGCGCGAGACGCAGACGCTCGGTGGCGTGGCCGCGTGGCAGCCGATCACCGTTACGGTTCGCGGCGGCGGAGCCGAGCCCGATCGCGTGCCCGCCGCCGCAGTGACCGGCAATTTCTTCTCGCTGCTGCGGGTATCGCCGGAACGCGGCCGCACTTTCACGCCGGACGAGGATCGGCCCCAGCACGCGAGGGTCGCGATGCTGTCGGCCGGCTATTGGCGATCCCGCTTCGGCGCCGATCCAGACATCGTCGGTCGGACGGTGCCGCTCAACGGCGAAGAGACGACGATCGTGGGCGTGATGCCGCCCGGGTTCACGTATCCCAGTACCTCCACGAGCATTTGGATTCCGCTCGGGATCGATCCCGCGTCCCCGGGCAGCCGGAAGAGTCATTCGCTTCGGGCCATCGGGCGGCTGCGCGAGGGAGTCTCGCTGCAGCAGGCGCGGGCCGAGCTCGCGACGATCATGGCAGGCTGGAAGGCTCGATATCCGGACGTCCACACGGGTCACTACCTGTTCATCCGGCCGTTGCTCGACGACACTGTGGGAAGCGTCCGCCCCGCGTTGTTAGCGCTCCTGGTGGCGACCGCTTTCGTTGTGTTGATCGGATGCGCCAATCTGGCGGGCGTCCTCATGAGCCGCGGCGAAGGGCGCACCCGTGAGATGTCGATCCGCGCCGCGCTCGGCGCGCGACGGGGAGAGCTGATCCGGCTCACGCTCGCAGAGGCGGGCATTCTCTCGCTTTTTGGCGGTACGCTCGGGCTGCTGCTCGCGTGGATCGGCGTTCGCGGGCTGCTCGCCGTGGATCCGTCGAGCATCCCGCGTTCAAGCGAAATTGCGATCGACGGCCGCGTCCCCGCGTTTGCCCTGGCGATCTCGATGGCGACCGCGGGGATTAGCGGGGTGCTTCCCGCACTGCGCGGCGCTGCTGCCGCCGCGCGCGGCACATTGCGCGAGAGCAGTCACGCGACCACGGCGGCTGGCGGCCGCCAGCGCGTTCGTCGGGCGCTCGTCGCTGCGGAAGTCGCGTTGAGCGTCGTGCTGGTGCTCGGCGCGGGCGTCATGCTGCGCGGCTTCAACCGGCTGCTCGCAACCGATCCGGGCTTCCGTCCAGCCGGCCTCGTCACCGCAAGCATCGCGCTGCCCTCGCGCGATTACCCGGCTGCCGAGCAGGTCGAGGCATTGTACTCGTCCGTCCTCGACCGGCTTCGGCGAGCGCCCGGCGTCGCCGCGGCCTCCGCGGCGAGCAACGTACCCCTCCTGAACGAGGCCGGCGTGTGGGATTTCGAGATCGAAGGACGTCCCGCGCCTCCTGCCGGCGAGATGGCGTGGAACGCGGCGGCCGTGATCGCTCGGCGGGATTACGCGCGCACCGTGGGCATTCCAGTGGAGCGGGGACGGTTCTTCCGGTCACAGGATGACGCGCGCAGCATGATGGTCACGGTCATCAGCGATACGATGGCGAAGCGATTCTTCCCTGGTCGGAACCCGATCGGACACCGGATCCGCGTCAAAGGCGTGACGGCGCCGGCAGGATGGATGACGATCGTCGGCGTCATTGGCGACGTGCACGACGTGGGGCTCGAGGCCGCGCCGCGGCCGACCTACTACATCGCGCAGCCGCAGGTTCCGAGCATGGGCGAGGGACCATACCGCCAGATGGCGATCGTGATTCGCGTCTCGGGTTCGCCCGATGCCGCAATCGCAGCGCTCCGTTCGGTGGTGCACGATCTCGATCCCCGGCTCCCGCTGTTCGACATCGAGTCGATGGACGCTGTCCTGGACCAGTCCGTTGCGCGGCCGCGCTTCACGACCACACTTCTGGTGGTCTTTGCGATCGTCGGCATCCTGCTTGGCGCGGGCGGCATTTACGGGGTTCTCGCGTATACGGTCGCCACACGTACTCCTGAAATCGGTATCCGGCGTGCCCTCGGGGCTCCAGCGACGCGCATTCTCAGCGACGTCATGCGTGGCGGCCTCTGGCCCGTGTGCCTCGGTCTGGCCATCGGGCTGCTGCTGTCCTACTGGACGTCGCGCGCGCTGGCAACAGAGGTGCTCGGCGTTTCCGGCACCGATCTCACGACGTACGCGGTCGCGGTTCTCGCCGTATTCACCGTCGCGCTCGTCTCATGCGCGGTACCGGCTGCACGAGCGCTGCGCGTCAGCCCCCTCGCGGCACTGCGATCGGAGTGACGGGCTGACGCCAGCCTCCACGTGTTCGGGGCTTCGAGTTACTGCGCCTTGACCTCGATATAACCATCAACGATGCGCGTATCGAAGCATGGCTGATCGAACGTCGACGGGCCGTGCACGAGCGAGCCGTCTTCGACGCGGTACTGCGAGTCGTGCCACGGGCAGTGGATCACGCCGTCTCTCAATTCGCCCTGGGAGAGCGGGCCGCCCTGATGCGCGCAGCGCTCCGACAGCGCGCAAATGCGTCCCTGATCGCGGATGAGCACGACCGGCGTGTCGCCGAGGATCACGCGGCGCATCGCACCTTCGGCCAGCTCGCTCGCGGGAATCGTACGCGTGAAGCCGTCGGGGACGTCGTTTGGAAGGGCGTGGTTCGGCCCGATCGTTTGCTGATACACCAGGCCGCCGCCGAGATACGCGCCGACCATCGCCGTTGCAAACCCCGCCGTCGAGGCGGCAACCGCGCCGCTCGTGCGCTCGCGCCGCCGCAGCAGCGCCGAGGTCAGGAACAGCGTCGTCGCGGTCACGTTGACGAGGCCGTGGACGAAGCCGAGCCGCCGCGACGCTCCGCCGGTGTCGCTCCAGTCGGTGAGGCCGGTAATGGCGGCACCGACAGCGCCGGCGAGCCCTGTCAGGATACAGACGCGCGCGGCGTCCGCGTAGCGATTGCTGTCGCACGCGGCGTCGATCCCGTCGAAGACCTGCGCCATCATCCAGGCGCCGATCGGCACGTCCGTCAGGACAGGGTGCAGCGGGTGGCCCAGCCAGGTCCCGTTGAGCGTGTCCTTTGCCACGCGCCCGCCCTCACTTTCGAAGAGGCCATGGACAGCCTTCTCGACGGGCTTGGCCGCCTTGTCAATCCACTGTTGCGATCCTACGAGTTCGGTCATATCGGCCATCACACTCTCCTGACCAGCGCACATGCCGGCGCAGGAAACGATGCAAAAAGAGGGCACGTCGGCGCATATACGTGACGCGAAACAATTCCTGCGTGCAGTAACTCGGCCGTGAGTGGGCGGCGGGAATTGGCGGGGGAAAGCGGGATGACGTGGCGGCAGCGGCCTTGCGCTGCTCGTTACAGGAGGCAACCGCATGTCCTGGACCTGGAGCCGAGTCGTTTGGGGACTGATCGCATTGATGGTGGCCACCTCAGCATCCGCGCCGCCAGAGCTGGTGCCGGTGCGCCACACCGAAGGGCTCGTTCACGGATTCCTGGTCCTGCGCGACGAGGGCGGAAAAGACATCGCGCGTGGTGACTTGATTCAAAACGCGCAAGCGTCGCGCGTGACCTCGCGGCTGACGTTTCATTTCTTCGATGGATCGCTCTACGACGAGACCGCCGTATTCTCGCAGCGCTCGTCGTTCCGGCTCATACGCGATCGCCTCCGACAGAACGGTCCGTCCTTCCCCACGCCGGTCGACATGTCAATCGACGTCGCCGCGCAGCGTGTGACGGTCGCCTACTCAGACGATGGCAAGAACAAGACGGCGAACAAGCGGATGGAGCTGCCCGCGGATCTCGCCAACGGGCTGATCCCGGTGCTGCTCAAGAACGTCGATCGCGATGCGCCTCCCAAGCAGCTGTCGATGGTCGTCGCCACGCCGGAGCCGCAGCTCATCGCGCTGGAGATTACGGCGGCGCGGCCGGAGGCATTTTCCAAAGACGATCAGCAGCAGCGCGTGACCGAGTACACGCTGAAACCGCACATCGGCGGCGTCAAAGGCTTCCTCGCCCCGCTCGTCGGCAAGCAACCCGCTGACGCGCACGTCTGGATCCTGGAGGGGACCGCGCCGGCGTTTCTGGCAGCCGAGCAGCAGTTCTTCCCGCAGGGCCCGCTGTGGAGAATCGAGCTCAGCGTGCCGGCGTGGCAGGGCCTGCACCGATAATGAGCAGCGCCATCAGGACCGAGCACCGAGCACCTGCACCGAGCACCTGCACCGAGCACCCCGGACGAAGCACGAAGCACTGCGCGCGTAAGCGCGCGCCTCATTCTTCCGTTTTCCAGTGCACCTGTTCCAGGTTGATCGGCGCCGCCCGGCCGTCGGCGATGTGCTTGGCGATCTGGCGCGCATGGAACCGGCCGTTTTCGATGAACCAGCGGCTCGTGTGATAGCCGCCGCACACGGTGCCGGCGATGTAAATGCCGGGGCGGCTCGTCTCGAACGTCGTATCGTCGTATACCGGCGTGCGATACGCGTCGGCTGCGAAGGCGAGGCCGATGCGCTCGAGAAACGCGAATTCGGGGTGATAGCCGGTCATGGCGAGCACCCAGTCGTTGGCGATCTCCCGTTCGCCTGCAGGCGTGGCGAGGACGAGCGTCTTCTCGCGGATGGCGAGCACCTGCGTGTTGAAAAACGCCGTGATGCTGCCTTCCTTGATCCGATTCACCAGATCCGGCTTCAGCCAGTACTTGACCGACTCGGACAACGCGGCTGATCTGACGATCAGCGTGGTATGGGCGCCGTGCCGGTAGCAGTCGAGCGCCGCCTTCGCGGCAGAGTTCTTTGCGCCGATGACGGCGACGTGCTGGCGCACGTACGGGAAGACTTCGCGGTAGTAATGCGTCACCTTCGGGAGGTCCTCGCCAGGGACGTTCAGCAGGTTCGGCCGATCGAAAAACCCGGTCGCGATGATGACGTGCCGCGCGCGATGTTCCTGCTTCGGCGTCACGACGAGGAAATCGTCGACCGTGCCGCGGACGTCCGCGACCGGCTCGTACAAACAGATGTCCAACGCTTCCCGCGCGGCGACCAGCCGGTAGTACTCGATCGCATCCTCACGGGTCGGTTTGTATCGCTGCACGGGGAACGGGTGGCCGCCGATTTCGATCAGCTCCGGCGTGGAGAAGAACTCCATCCGCATCGGATAGCCGACGATCGAATTGACGAGCGCGCCTTTGTCGATCACGCGCGCGGTCAGGCCCGCGCGCTGCGCCTCGATGGCGCACGCGAGGCCGACGGGTCCGGCACCGATCACGATGACGTCATGCACCTCACAACGATAACGACAGACGGCCGCAACTACCAAGCGCGGGCGGCGGGCCGTCCTGCGGATGGGGAGGCTGGCAGTTGCGTTGTGGATCCGGTGGGATAAGATTCGCAGCGTGATGAAGCCCCGTTGTGCCGTCGCTGGTGTTCTCGTTGCGGTGTGTCTCGCGATCGGTCCCGCCGTCGCGGCGCAGGCGCTGAGGATTTATTTCATCGACACCGAAGGCGGGCAATCGACGCTCGTCGTGACTCCGGCAGGGCAGTCGATGCTGATCGACACCGGCTTTCCGGGGGACGGCAAGTTCTCGTCGAAACCAGGCGATCCGAGCCAGGCGCGCGACGCGAACCGCATCGCCGCCGCGGCGCGCGATGCCGGCGTCTCGCGGATCAACGTGCTCGTCGTCAGCCATGCGCACGCCGATCACATCGGCGGCGTGACGGAACTCGCCGCGTTGATGCCAATCGACACCTTCGTGGACAACGGCGGGCCGCTGCCGAACGCCGACGCGGTTGCCGGCACCCTTGACGCCTTCAAGTGGTACGAGGCCGTTCGCGCAAAGGGGAAGCACATTGTTGCGAAGCCGGGCGACCGGGTGCCGCTGAAAGGCGCCGACGTCACGGTCGTCAGCGCGGCAGGGAGAACGATTTCGGCACCGCTGCCTGGCGCCGGCGAGGCGAATCCGGAGTGTACCGCTGCGACGCCACCACAGGAGCCGACCGAGAATCCACGCTCCGTGGCCGTGGTGCTGCAACTCGGACAGTTCCGATACCTCGACCCCGGCGATCTGACGGGTGAACCGCTCTTCGCGCTCACGTGCCCGAAGAATCTCATCGGTCACGTCGACGTGTATCGGGTCGCGCATCACGGCGGCGCCGATGCCGCGGATCCGGCGATGTTCGACGCGCTTCGACCGAACGCCGCGATCATCATCAACGGGCCGATGAAAGGCGGCGCGCCGAATCTGCTCGTTGAACTTCGGAAGCACGCCGACATCGATACGTGGCAGCTGCACCATTCGCTGTTGCCCGGCGCGCAGGATGTCGACGCCGATCGCATCGCCAACGTCGATACGACGACGAGCCACTGGCTGCTGCTGACGGCGAATCCGGACGGCACGTTTGCGATCACCAATCCGCGCACCGGCGCGACGAAGTCATATGCGCGACGGTGAATGAATCAGGACACGCCCTTGCGCAGGCTGCATCGTCTGGACTACGCTGGCTGGACGGATGGCGAAACTTCCACCTGAGAAGGTCGCCGCCGCCGCGTGGGGAGTCGCGGCCGTCCTCGTCCTCGGCGTCCTGATCGTCCTCGGTTCGAGGACGCTCAATCACTTCGACGCCGCCCTCGTCGGCTATACGTTCGCGACGCTTTTTGCGGCTTTCGGCATCACGTATCGGTACGCCATGTGGCTGCGGCGGCCGCCCACGCGCATGTATTGGCGCCGCGGCTGGTCGGTATTCCTGACTCCGCGCTACATCGGCCAGAACGTTGTCGAAGCGCTGCGCCGCTTCTTCCTGGCGTTCGCCGCAAACCGGTTCATCTTCCGGCGCAGCCGGCTGCGCGGCGTGGCGCACTGGCTCATCATGTGGGGCTGCATCCTCGCGGCGGCGATCACGTTCCCGCTCGTGTGGGGCTGGATCCACTTCGAGACCGTCCCCGGCAGCCTCGACATGTACCGCACGTTCGTTTTCGGCGTGCCCGTGCAGGACTTCCACGTCCAATCGCTGTTCGCGTTCCTGATTTTCCATGGGCTGGTGTGGTCCGCGTTCCTCGTCATCGCCGGTGTCATGATCGCCTTCCGCCGGCGGATGGTCGATCACGCGGCCGTGTCGGTGCAGCAGTTCGTGCAGGACGTCATGCCGCTGGTGCTGCTGTTTGCCGTGAGCGTCACGGGGCTCATGCTCACGGCGAGCTACACGTGGATGCACGGGTACGCGTACGAGTTCCTCGCGATCCTGCACGCGATCACCGTCATTTTCACGCTGCTGTATCTGCCGTTCGGGAAGCTGTTCCACATCTTTCAGAGGCCGGCCCAGATCGGCGTCAGCTTTTACAAGGATGCCGGTGCGAGCGGGGCGCAGGCTGCCTGCGGCCGCTGCGGCCGCCCGTATGCCTCTCAGATCATGGTTCGCGATCTCATGGCCGTCGAACGCGAACTCGGCTTCTCGTACGACATGACGGGCAGCCGCGTCGCCCATTACCAGCAGATCTGTCCGCGTTGCCGGCGCTCGCTCTTCGGGCTCGCCCAGGGGCGCGAGTGGAGTGAGCGATTGAACGAACGGCTCGGGGCAAAGTAGACGTGGCCACCGTCCCTGTCGACGAACTGGACGTCATCAAGCACTTCGGGCCGCACCTCTCGACCGTGGACGGCATGCGGAGGTCCACGAGCGTCGAACCCGAGCGGCTCGTGAAAACGCATTGCTGTTTCTGCGGCCAGCAGTGCGGCGTCCAGCTCAAGGTACGCGACAACGAAGTCATCGGATTCGAACCGTGGGAGGAGTTTCCGTTCAATCGCGGGATGCTCTGTCCGAAGGGCGTGAAGCGATACCTGCAGGGAGCCCATCCCGACCGGCTGCTCACCGCATTCAGACGCGACGAGTCGGCGCCGGGCGGCTTCAGCGCGATGCCCTACGGCGACGCCATCGCGCGCGTCGCTGGCGAGATCGACCGCATCCAGAAGGCCCATGGCAACAGCGCCTTCGCCCTGCTCAGCGGCGCGAGCCTCACGACCGAGAAGACGTATCTCATGGGGAAGTTTGCGCGCGTGTGCCTGCGCACCCCCTACATCGACTACAACGGCCGGCTCTGCATGGTCAGCGCGGGCGCGGCGAACAAGAAAGCGTTCGGGATCGATCGGACCACGAACCCGTGGTCCGACATGGTCGGCACCGACGTAATCTGGATTGCGGGCTCCAACGTCGCCGAGTGCTCGCCGATTACCACGAATTACGTCTGGCAGGCACGCGAGCAGGGGGCGCGCATCATCGTGCAGGACCCGCGCATCACGCCGATCGCGCGGACGTGCGATCTGTACCTCCCGGTGCGCCCCGGGCGCGACGCTGCACTGTTTGCCGGCGTGCTGAATCTGATGATCGAGCACGACTGGATCGATCGGCAGTTCATCGAGACGACCACGGTCGGCTTCGATGCCGTCGCCGAGTACTGCCGCCAGTGGACCCCGTCGCAGACGGCGGACGTGACCGGCGTGCCCGAGTCTTCCATCCGGCGGGCCGCCGAGTGGTGGGGCACGGCCAAATCGAGCTTCCTCTTCCACGCGCGCGGCATCGAGCACCATTCGAACGGCGTGCAGAACGCGCTCGGCACGATCAATCTGGTGCTCGCAAGCGGCAGACTCGGCAAGCCGAAGAGCGGCTACGGCACGATTACCGGCCAGGCGAACGGCCAGGGCGGCCGGGAGCACGGGCAGAAGTGCGATCAGTTGCCGGGCCTGCGCGACATCTCCAATCCGGAGCACCGCGCATACATTGCAGGCGTCTGGGGCGTCGACGAGAAAGACATCCCTGGCCCCGGCGTGGACGCCTACGAACTCTTCCGCAAGATCGACGCGGGGGAGATCAAGGGACTGCTCTCGATCTGTTTCAACCCGCGCGTGTCGCTGCCCGACAATTCGTTCATCCGCCGCGCGCTCGAAAAACTCGAGTTCTACGTCGCGATCGACTTCTTCCTCAGCGAGACGGCGCGGCACGCGGACGTCGTGCTGCCAGGCAGCCTCCAGGAGGAAGACGAAGGGACGGTCACGCAGGTGGAAGCCCGCGTCATCAAGATCAACAAAGCCGTCGATCCTCCCGGAGAGGCGAAGCAGGACTGGCGCATCATCCAGGACATCGCGCACGCGCTCGGCCGGCCGCACGGGTTCACGTTCGAGAGCCCGCGCGCGATCTTCGACGAGCTGCGGCGGGCCAGCAAGGGAGGCATCTCGGACTATTCGGGCATCACGTACGAGAAGGTGGAAGCGAACTACGGTATTTTCTGGCCCTGCTACAGCGAAGACCCCCGGACCGGTCAGCCGATCGAACACCCGGGCACGCCGCGGCTCTTCGAGCCCGGCAGCTACAACATCATTGCGCGCGGCGCCGGCCCGTTTTACTTTCCCGACGGCAAGGCGCGCTTCAACGTCGCCGACTACCGCACGCCCGTCGATGACGCGAGCGAGGACTATCCGATTTTTCTGACAACCGGCCGCGTCGTCAGTCAGTTCCTGTCCGGCACGCAGACGCGGCGCATCGGTCCGCTGGTCAGGCAATATCCCGAACCGAAGGTCGAGATGCATCCGCGGCTCGCACAGAAGCTGGGAATTGCCACGGGCGATTGGACGACGGTGTCCACGCGAAGGGGAGAGGCGACGCTCCGCGCGATGGTCGTGACGACGATTCGGCCTGATACGGTGTTCATCCCGTATCACTGGGGTGGTCCGAAGAGCCCGAATCAGTTGACCGTGTCGGCGCAGGATCCGATCAGCAAGATCCCGCAGTACAAGGTCTGCGGCTGCCAGGTCCGGAAGGCGGCTGGCGAGCCGGCGTACGAATCGCAGAGGGAACCGCAGCAGTAGGGATGCCGAAACCGGACTATTACTTCTTCTTCGTCGATCCGAACCGCTGCATCGGATGCCAGGCGTGCGTGCAGGCGTGCACGGAGTGCGACACGCATCGCGGCGACTCGATGATTCACCTCGAGTTCATCGATCGGCCGGAGAGCACGCAGACCGTCCCCGTCATCTGCATGCACTGCGACCAGCCGACGTGTGCGGAGGTGTGCCCCGCAGACGCGATCAAGCGCACGGGAGACGGGGTTGTCCAGTCGGCGCGCAAGCCGCGCTGCATCGCGTGCGGCAACTGCGTCATGGCGTGTCCGTTCGGCGTACCGGAAGTGTACGAGGATCGGCAGATCATGATGAAGTGCGACATGTGCTACGACCGCTCGAGCGTGGGGAAGAAGCCCATGTGCGCGACCGTCTGCCCGAGCCAGGCGCTCTACTACGGCACGCGCGAGGAGATGGAGCGGCTGCGTCCGATGTCGATGCCGGTGAATCAGTTCCAGTTCGGCAACCAGCGGATCACGACACAAGTCCTCATGATGGTTCCCCGCGGTCCGTTCGTGAGGCCGCCGCTGGTCGACGTGACGGCCGCAATGGACGATACGCCGCGCGCCCGCGCCATCACGCTGACGCCGGTCGACGATCCGTTCGCCGGGGTGGAGGTGTAGCGTGCGTGAGGATCGCGAAACGGCGATCGACCCGAACATCAATGACCCCGCGCGCGAAGGGTTGACCGGCACCGCGCCGGCGAACGTATTTCTTCCGCTGCGCGATCGCGAGCAGTACACGCAGCCGCCCGACGGCCGTCCCATGGACGTGCAGCCGGCGTGGCGGCAGGATTTCCCGATCGACTGGCCGCAGGACCATTACGTCGAGCGCCGCGAGTTCATGAAGTTCATGGTGCTCACGAGCCTCGCGTTCACGGTCGGCCAGTTCTGGATCGCCGGCCAGAACTGGTGGCGGCGCCGGCAGGGCACACCGGAGATCGCGCGGATCACGTCGCTCGACGAACTCGCTGTCGGCTCCGTCAAGCTCTTCACGTATCCAACCGGACACGACCCCTGTGTGCTGATCCGTCCCGCCGAGAACGTCCTCCTGGCCTATAACCAGAAGTGCACGCACCTGTCGTGCGCGGTCATTCCGAAAGTGGACGAAGGGGTGATTCGCTGCCCGTGCCACGAGGGCGTGTTCGATATGGCGTCAGGGCGGCCCATCGCCGGGCCGCCGCAGCGGCCGCTTGCGCGCATCCTGCTCGAGGTGCGCGGCCGAGACATCTATGCCACGGGCGTGCAGGGAGGCCTCGCGTGATCCGCCGTCCGTTCACGCGCGAGCAGCGGGCCACCATCGTCAACGGAATGCTGGCGTTCGTATTCGTGATCGACGTGCTGCAGCTCTGGCTGCTCTCCGCGACGATGCACGCGTATCTGGGCGGCGACAGCTCGCTCGTCTGGCCCGCTGCGGCGGCGAGCTTCATCTGCCTCGTCCTCAATACCGGCCTGCTGCGATATCTCTACCACATCGAACGACAACCCCGATGAAGGCGGGGCTGGCCTCGCTCCATCCGGCGTATTTTGCGTTCGTGATGGCGACGGGGATCGTCTCCATCGGCGCCAGGCTACTCGGCATGCCCGCGCTCGCGGGCGGCCTGCTCGCGGCCAACGTGGTCTTCTTCGCGGCGCTCTGCGTGCTGACGCTTTTGCGGGTGATGTGGTTCCCCGACCGGGTGCGAGCGGACATTCTGCATCACGGCCGCGCGGTCGGGTTCTTCACACTGCCGGCAGCGATATGCGTCGTCGGTAGCCAGTCGCTGATCGTGGCGGACGCCTGGGGACCGGCGCGGGTCCTGTGGTACATCGGCGGCGCGGCGTGGGCGGTGATCACCTATGGCATCCTGACGGTGCTCACGGTAAAGGCCGAGAAGCCATCGCTCGCGGAAGGAATCAACGGTGGCTGGCTCGTTGCCGTCGTTGCGGCACAGGCGGTGTCGGTGCTGGGCACCCAGCTCGCGCCGGGCTTTGGCGAGCACGCACCCCAGATCCTGTCGATTTCGCTCGTGCTCTGGCTCGGCGGCGGGATGCTCTACATCTGGATCGTCTCGCTGATCTTTTATCGCTACACGTTCTTTCCGATGCAGCCGTCGGACCTCGCGCCGCCGTACTGGATCAACATGGGGGCCGTTGCGATCTCGACGCTTGCCGGCGCCCTCCTCGTCCTCGCCGCGCCGTCGTGGAGCGTCATTCAGGACCTGCTGCCGTTCGTGAAGGGCCTGACGCTCATGTTCTGGGCGACCGCGACGTGGTGGATTCCGATGCTCGTCATCCTCGGCCTGTGGCGCCACGTGTACTGCCGGTTCCCGCTGCGCTACGATCCGCTCTACTGGGGCGCCGTGTTCCCGCTCGGGATGTATACGGTGTGCACCGTGCGGCTCTCACAGGCGCTGCAGATTCCGCACCTGATGGTTATCCCGCGCGTGTTCATCTACATTGCGGTGGCGGCCTGGACGTTGACGTTCATCGGCCTCGTCAGTCAGGGGCTTCGCGCCGCGACTCGACGGACCGCGCAGCCGTAGCACGCGATTACGCGTGCCCGCTTATGACGCGATCCGGCGTCCCTGCCGCCTGAACGTCGCCTCCCAGATGACCGGTACCCGTTGGGTCATCACGGCGCCCGGGCGCGGAAGGTTGTGTTCGGTCAGCGGCACCGCCGAGTCGGGCTCGAACTCCACCGCCCGCAGTTCGTCGATGAGCTGCTCCCGGGTCAGAAAGCACTGGGGCTCGCCCGAGAATTCCGTGAACACGAACGGCTCGCCCGGAACGGGGGACGCTGACCCGGCAACAGTGTGCCGTGAAAACGTGAAGAGGAACAGCGATCCGCCGTCGC
>Ga0310810_10003771_pt1 | contig 16621 bp, 10 predicted proteins | sample NCmetagenome_FD_207641 | JGI IMG/M metagenome (GOLD analysis project Ga0310810, IMG submission 207641) | Soil microbial communities from experimental microcosm in Duke University, North Carolina, United States - NC | ecosystem: Engineered > Artificial ecosystem > Soil microcosm > Unclassified ... | reverse complement strand
GCTTGTGTTGCAGGTTCGCAAACAACCTGTAGCCACTTCGCTGTGCGAAGCGTTGATCGCCGCCTACAGGACAACGGCTACAGCATCACTTAAATTCAAAAATGATCTTGCCGCCGCGTTTGCCTTGAGCGGCATTTTCAACCGCAGCTTTGACGTCACTTAGCGGGTAGGCCTTTTCGATTTTTGTTTTTAGCAGACCGCGCCTGGCCATCTCGAAAAGCGGCTGAAACGTCGCCATCCGTTCAGACGGCGTTGCGTTGTCGTACCATTTGTTGATCCAGATGCCGCGAAATCGCAGGTCTTTGAAAATAAGAAGGCCGGTCGGAATTTTCAGCGGCTGCAAGCTCATCGCGCCAAAGCTTACCAGCGTGCCGCCAGGGGCGAGACAATTTGCGAGGCGCAGCGCGCTGTCTCCGCCGACGGAGTTTAGACCGAGGCGAATCGAAGCGCCGCCGGTCGCGCTTTTCACTTCATCGCGAAGATTGTCGCCATCGACCAGCACGATATCACCGCCTTCAGCTCGCAATTCATCAATTAACTCCGCGCGTCGGACGATGTTCACGGTTTTGTAACCGAGCTCGTGTGCAATTTGAATAACGTCGCGACCGGCTGCGGAGTTCGCTGCGTTTTGAATCAACCAATCGCCTTTCTGCAACTCGACATAATCATGCAGCAATCGCCAGGCTGTCAGCGGATTAATTTTCAACATTGCTGCCTCAATAGGCTCGACCCCTTCGGGCACAGCCACTAGATCATTGGCTTTCACCGCGAGGGCATCCCGCCATGTGCCGACGTTGTGCGGCAGGATCACCAGCGTGTCGTTCGTTAGGCCATTTACGTTCGCACCCAATTCGACAATGGTGCCTGCGCCTTCGAATCCCGGCGTCGCAGGTAGTTCCGGGCGCACCGGATATTTTCCTTCGATCTGATTCAGATCTGCCGGATTGATTGGCGCGGCGAGCATTTTGACTACCGCTTCGTCTGCGGCCGGCACGGGCCACGGGCGCGTTTCGACGCGCAGGACATCCGCTGGATTTCCGTGCTTTTCGTAAACGGCTGCGCTTATAGTTTTGTTCATTGATGCCTTCGCAAGCTGACGCGTCTGATCAGAACGTGCCTGCCCGCAATGCTACGCATAGCGCTCGAGGCGGGCAAACTCCCAAAGTTGAGAACCGAACGGGCTCCTCGTTATCGCGCGTCGGTGCCCGTGTAGCGCTGCTCGGGCTTGTGATAAATGTAGTGCTTGCATCGGTCAAGATTGTGGCCGGCGTTGTTGGTCACGCTTACGTGCTGATCGCGGATGGAATGGAGTCCGCGCTCGATGTGGCCGGCTCGATAGTCATTTGGGGCGGACTAACCGTAGCGGCCCGACCTCCGGACAGAACCCATCCATATGGCCACGGAAAGGCGGAGCCAATTGCCGCGCTGGTGGTTGCGATCTCCGTGCTTGCAGCTGCGATTGGTCTCGCAATCGAAAGTGTCCGTGAAATCCTGACCCCGCATCACGGGCCCGCGCCATTCACGCTCGCCATTCTTGTAGTGGTGATCGTGATCAAGGAGTTTCTCTTCCGCTACGTGAATCGTGTCGGCCGCGATCTCGAGAGCACTGCGGTGAAAACCGATGCGTGGCACCATCGCAGCGATGCGCTCACTTCCGGAGCTGCTTTCATCGGCATTTCACTTGCGCTTCTTGGTGGTGAGCGATGGCGGAGTGCCGACGATTGGGCAGCGCTTTTCGCCTGCGCGGTAATCGCCGCAAACGGTGTCCGATTAGCGTTGCCCGCCTTCCATGAAATCATGGATACCGCTCCGACTGGCAAAATCGTCGGATCGATTCTTTCCGTCGCCAGTTCTGTTCCCGGTGTTCTCGAAGTGGAAAAATGTTACGCCCGCAAAATGGGCCTGGATTATTACGTCGATCTACACGTCGGCGTGGATGGAAACATTTCTGTCCACGAAGGTCACAACATCGCGCACAAAGTAAAGTCGGCGCTTCAGCAAAGCGACTCCCGCATCGCAGATGTGCTCGTGCATATCGAACCGGCACAAGTCTAGCCGCGAGAATGGACGGCAGCCGCTCTCGCTACAGATCAGGCACGATGCGAAGAAGCGCATTCGACAAAAGCTTTCGTGCCCGCGCAATTCTCTTGGCGAACTGAATCAGACCCGGCACGCGCCTCGGATGAGTGAGGAAAAACCCGGCGAGCGCGACGATGGGAGTTCGCTGCCGTTGGATATCAAACAAGACGCGCGGCGGGGCAGGGAATGGTTGGGTCGGCGCATCTGTTATTACGCGTAATGCCAACAGCGGAATGTGACGGGCTGCGCACGCGACCGCAATGAATTCTGTTTCCATATCGACTGCGGAGGCTCCCGATTCGCGCGCTATTTTCTCTCGCTCCTCGCCGGAATCGATCAACGCAGGCACCGTCAACATGTTGGCCGCATAAATCGACACATTTGAAAGCGACGCGTGTTTCAGGTCCACCGTCGAAAAGTTCTTCGCCAACAAAAGGTCGTTTATCTGCAGTTCATGATTGAGCGACCCCGCAAATCCAGCGCTAATCAAAGAATCGAACTGCTGGTTTTCGAGAAACTTTCCGATGCGCTGCCTGCAGATGTTTTCACCGACCCCCGTGTGGATGACTTCGATTGAACGATGGCCGATCGTGCCGCGAACGATCCGAATGCCGTTCCTGTTAGCGCGAGATTTATTTCCGAGCCGGCGCAGAAATTCCGAGCTTTCACTCGGTAAGGCAAATGTAACCGCAATCATTGTTGTTTTGGGGGTGCCTCGACAACCTGTACAACAAAGCTCCGCTTTTCTGTAGCCGGAGGCGGCTTGTCCGCCGTAGCCTCGGCGGAGGCAGATGACTCCGACGGCATTACGGGGGGCGATGTCGCTGAAGCTGATTCTGTCGAGCCTGGCTTACCGCCGCCGATAGCAGCCACGTCCGCTCGAAATTCAGATTCCCGATTGGCTGGGAGATCGACAAGGATGCTGAGGCGGCCTGCGTCTGGAACTCCTTTGGTAGCAGATCCTCCAAGCTTGGAAACAATTGCAACCACTTTACCGGCGACAGTATCGAGACTCCCTGTTTCAGCCGGAATCGTGATTTCAGTTACGCCCAACGCATTTGGTGCCGGTGTCAGCGCAGCTGCGCGTTCGATCGATTTTGCGATCTGTTCCCGCATCTGAGCTTCAAGCAGCGGTCGGTTCGGATTCTTACTTTCGTGGTTAAAGATGAAATAGAGACCGATGCCAACGTTTACAAACATAAGAACCATGAATGCGGTGCCTATGCGGATCGCCATGCTGCGGCCCTGCGGTGAGACGTCGGGTGTCGCTGGTAATACTACCTCCCGGGATTCGCCGCGCATTCCGGCATGAATCTGTCGAGCCACAGCGAATTCGCGTCGCAGTTGCTCGTCCGACATCAATCGCTTTTCCAAAGCAGCACGCTCCGACGGATTTAGTTTGCCCTCAAGATAATCAAAAAGCTTGTCAGGATTCATCACTCGCAAATTGTAGGGCGTTTCTGTGAAACGCCATCTTTACGGTTGGCATCCGCCGCGGCGGACGCCTTACAAATAACGGCGGAAGCGTCACGCGGGAGGTGTTTGCATGCAATTGCTAAGTACAAGACTGTCGGACTTCGATCGGATGGTGTTGCCGTGTTTATGACCTGCGCCCGCAAGACCCTAAGAGCAACTCCTTAGGTTAATTCTTGACAAATCCGCGGCGCTTTAGTGTAAAGCTAACGGCGCCTAACGGATTACATATATATGAAATCTTCGATTCCCATTTTTTCACTTCTCGTCGGCTTCGTCTGGAGTGCGGTGCCGGCAATCAACGCGCAGGTCAATGTGGTCCAGGAACACAACAATCCTTCGCGCGACGGGTTGTACATCGACTCGGCCTTTACACCCAGTGCTGCAGCTGGCCTGACGCGCGACCTCAACTTCGATGGGACGATTTCTGGCAATGTTTACGCGCAACCATTGTACGTCGAGGGCGGCCCCAATGGGCCGATGATTATTGCTGTCACAGAATCCAATAATGTTTACGCGCTCAATGCCGCGACCGGCACGGTGATTTGGCAGCGAACAAACCTGGGCCCGGCTGTCACTTCAGGCCTTGGGTGCGGAAATATTAATCCGGTTGGTATCACCGGCACGCCCGTCGTCGATCTCGGCTCGCGATCACTTTTCTTCGACGCGTTAATTGATGGTTCCACCAAAAAACATTTCATTTACTCGTTAAACGTGGACACCGGCGCTACCAATCCGGGCTGGCCGGTGGATGTGAACGCCACCGCTACTTACAGCGGCCTGACCTTTACTTCTCTGGTGCAGGAAGAACGGGGTGGACTGGCTCTTGTGAACGGGATCGTGTACATGGCGTACTCCGGATACAATGGCGATTGCGGGGCATATCATGGCTGGGTGGTCGGCGTTGACATCAACAATCCGTCGAATGTGCATGCCTGGGCGACGACAGCAATCGGCGGCGGGATCTGGGGCCACGGCGGCGTTGCCAGTGACGGCACTAACATGTTCGTGGTCACGGGTAACACATTTAACACGGGAGGTAATTGGATGGGCGGCGAAGCGATTGTTCGCTTCCAAGCCGGGCCGACCTTCACTGGTCAACCCGCGGACTACTGGGCGCCGACGAATTGGTTGAGTCTTGATAACAGCGATACCGATCTTGGCGGCGTTAGCGCTACTTTGCTCGACGTGCCTGGAGCTACGCCTTCCCAACTCGTGCTTGCCCTGGGCAAGGATAGCAATGCTTATCTGCTCAACCGCAACAATCTTGGCGGCATCGCGCTACCTGTGGCCCAGGCGAACGTGGGAGGAACTAACAGAGGAACATCGGCTGTCAGTTACCGCACCAGCCAGGGGACGTATTTCGCCTTTCATAACGAATCGAACACGATCAGATCGTATAGGATTACCGCGGCGAATCCTCCTGCAATTGTATTCGCCTGGAGCGTGACTCAGACCGGGCGAGGCTCCCCATGGGTCACGACGACTGACGGAACCAATAATGTTATTGTGTGGGTTGCCGGCGTGGCGGGCGACCAGCGATTGCACGGCTATGACGGCGACACGGGGGCAGTGGTCTACGCAGGCGGCGGCACTAACGAATTGATGACCGGCACGCGCCAGTGGAACACCGGCATGGTCGCGCGTGGCCGGATTTACTTCGGCACCGATAACAAAGTGTACGCGTTTCGATTACCTGCAGGAACACCTACGCCTACACCTACCGCTACTGCAACATCTACAGCTACGGCGACAGCGGCCGCAACCGCAACTCCGACAGCAACAGCAACAGCAACATCAACGGCAACCGCTACAGCTACGTCAACGCCTACTGCAACCGTACCACCTAGTCCGACGGCAACGGCGACAGCAACAGCAACAGCAACAGCAACAGCTACCGCCACCGCAACGGCGACGGCAACTCCTACCGCAACAGCAGCACCAACGCCCGGTGCTCCGATAGCGTTGAGTGCAACCAATGTGATTTCCAACAGCTTCACGGCAATCTGGAACAGCGTTCCTAGTGCGACTGGTTACCGGCTGGATGTGTCCACGAGTAGTTCCTTTGGAACCTATGTGACCGGGTATTCAAATCAGAACGTGGGCAATGTGACGACCTATCCCGTTACCGGGCTAAGCGCGAATACCTTCTACTACTATCGGTTACGAGCCTACAATGGCAACGGTACGGGCCCGAATTCGAACGTTATCAGAGTGAAAACAAGGCCTCACTGAGTCGCTGCAACGGCAACCGAACTGGGGTTGTGCCGTCTCGGGGATGGGTCTCGGCATTTGCGCTTTGCTCTATGGCCCACCGGCAATAGAATCGTCCCGTGGCTGAGGATGATAAGGCAGAGCCGCGGCGTCACGGGCGGTTTTGGCGTCGCGTGATAGCCGGTCTGGTTGTTTGCGTGGCACTACTGGTGATTCTTCATCGGCCGATCTTGTTCGCAATCGGACGGAAGATTGTGCTGCGTTACGCGGCGAAGGAAAATTTAAAGGCTGATTTCCGGGTCGAAGGAAATCCGTTTAGCCACGTGACAATTCGGAATCTTCACGCGTTTGCGGTTGGTCCGTCCCAATATGAATCGATCGATATCGATTACCTTTACCTTGATTACAGTTTGCTTGGGTACGCGCGACATGGTCTGCCGCGGTTGTTCAACGATGTAGAAGCGCGCGGGGCCAACATTGTTTTAAATCCTTCCAAAGCGCCGTTGAGGCCCAGGCTGCCGCATCCACAATTGAAGTTACCAAGGTTCTTCCCGGAACAACTGCGGGCTACGGACACGACGGTAATCGTCAGAAATCAACCGTACGATTTCGTCGTCGGGCATGCTGACCTGGCGCTAAACCCCCGCACTCCTGGAGAGCTGCGGATCGCGACACTGCAACTTCCATCTGGCGATACGTGGTCGAAAATTTCCGGCCAAACTTCTTACGCGAACAAGAACCTCATTCTTCGCGACTTGAACTTAAGCGATCAGGAGCAACTTCATCTTCTGACAATTGACGCGTCGCAGATTGAAGCCAACGCACTGTCGATCGGGCTCAATTGCACAGTCGGAGGCGGCCAAATATCGGCTTCCGCTGCACTGACTGAAACGAAATCGTCGCTCGACGCGAAGGTTCTCGTGACGGCTCAAAAGGTTGCAGCCGAAGCGCTGAACAAATTTCTTGTGATGCCGGAGAATTATCTCGCTGGTGAGATTGAGCGGCTCAATCTCGATGGGTCGGGTGCAATCGATGTGCCCAGAACCTGGACAGGGACGCTATCGCTTCAGATAAGCGATGTGCATCGCGCGCTGATCAATTTCGATCGCGGCGTCGTAGAAATCTCCGCGGAACAGGGCAGGGGAATTCTGCGGTCCGCTGATATCGTCCAGGACGTAAATAAGTTTCATTTTCAGGGTGGGATAGAGTTACCCGCCACGATCGGAGACTTCGGCCGAACACCAACGAATCTGGAAATCTCTGGTACCGCACCTGATCTGAAACGATTAACATCCGGCACGCCGATCGGCCTGACCGGCTCGGCCCAGTTCAACGGAAAGATCGACGTTGTCAATGCGACTGTAGAGGCGGACCTCGGCGTGAGCGCAGAGGCGGTTGGGTTTCAAGATGGAACAATCGACAAGCTGAATTCCAGGCTTCGCGCGTCAAAACGCGTGGTTCGCGGCGATAGTAAGAGACCCTGGTTCGCGGATCTCCACACGACGATGAATCTCGATCTAACGGGCATACGTTACCGCGATTACATCGTTGATTCAGTGGAAGGATCGCTCAATTCAAGCGATGACACTCTCGGAATTGATCGGTTGGACCTGAGGCGAAAGCAAAATGAACTGAATTTTCGCGGCCGTTATTTGCTTCCGGCAGAGGTTAGCAAATTTGCTTCGCAGCCAGCGGAGGGCGAAGCCGCCGTGAACGCGCCTGACGCAGGCGACTTTTGGATCCCTGATTCTCCAAGCCGCCTGAGTGGACCATTGCAATCGCAGGCGCAGATTTCTTGGAAACAGGAAACCGTCAATGGAGTAATGTGGCTCTACGGTTCAAATCTCAGGATGCGAGATTTGGTTTTGCGGCAAGTCAGCACGCAATGCGCGATCTCAAACAACGTAGTCTATTTGAACGATCTTAGCGCGAGTTTGAACGATACCGATTTTGTTAACGCGACTGGAACGCTGAATCTGCGACGGCCTTATCACTATAGTGGCAAAATTGCGGCCAACGTCGCGAACCTAGCGACTCTTGAGCCGCTGCTTCGCGCGTCCGGCAATCAGAATGCGCTGGCAGGCACAGTCAAAGTGGACTGGGAAGGAAGTGGTAACGCGGAGACTTTCAAAAACACAGGCAAACTGAATTTGGCGTTGGAAAAAGGGCGCTATGGAAATTTGCAATCGTTGCAGGCCAACGTAGACGCGTCCTATTCGCCGGATGGTCTTGATGTGCCGATCATCTTTCTCGCCGCGAGCGGAATGGATTTCGAGGCCATCGCGCGGACGAAAGATGACACGCTCGAGATAGACCGAATCCAACTTAACCAGACCGCGACACTGCCCCGGCGGGAAGCCGTCCGCGGTGCGTCCGGTCAGCCCGCCGTACCGCGAAACCAAACGAGATTCGCATACGGTTATGTATCCATTCCGTTTGTGTGGAAAAATCTTGGAACGCAATCACCGGTCATTCCGTCATCCGGGAAAGTGTCTGCAACATTTCAGTCTCAAGACCTGGATCTGAAAAAATTATTCACTGATCTTGGCATCAAAGCGGGGACCTCCGGGTTCATGAACGCGAGGCTCGATGCAGATGGAACAATCGCAAATCTCAACACGCAGCTCGTCATGCAAGTACGTGACATACGAAACGAGTATTGGCCAAAGATGGAGTCGGCGACTTTTGACCTGAATGTGCAGGTTGCGCAGAATCGGCTGACGGCTTCTGGAAAGCTGCAACAGCCGCGCATTCAACCTTTGGAAATAACTGCGAGCATGCCGTTCGACATCGCGAAAATTGCCCGCGATCGGGGATTTTCCGACGACACACCGGTCACTGCCAAGGCCCGGCTGCCGCGGAGCTCGGTGAATTTTGTTCGTCAATTCGTTCCAGACCTCCAGCAATTGGATGGTGACCTCGGGCTCGATGTTGACGTGACCGGTACGTTTGGTCATCCGGTTTTTAGCGGAGCAGGCGACATGACGGTGAACGTCGCCCGTTTCACGAACGCAACTCTTCCCACGCTAAGAGGGTTCAATGTGCGATTCACTTTCAGGGACAATGCGCTCACTCTCGATCGCTTCGGAGGCGACTTAGCTGGTGGGCCGTTTAACATGAGCGGTCGAGTTACCTTCCCCAAACTGACCGAACCGATTCTCGATTTGCAAATGAGAGCCCAGAGTGTGTTGGTTGCGCGAAACGATACACTCACCGCGCGCGCTGATGGTGATATCAGGGTAACGGGACCCTTTGCAGCGGCGACGATCAGCGGCAATGTTGCACTGACAAACACCCGGTTTCTGAAGAACATAGATCTTCTCCCCATTGGCTTGCCTGGCAGACCGGCGCCGCAGCCGCCGGCCGAACGTCCCGAATTTTTTTCTCTGCCGGGGCCGCCATTCCGCGATTGGAAATTTGATGTCGCTATCAAAACCAAAGATCCGGTTTTGATTCGCGGTAATCTGGCCACCGGCGAGGCGACGACAGATCTGAAACTGACCGGCACGGGGCTTAAGCCGGGTCTGCAGGGTGTGGTGCACATGGAAGGCGTCGAAGCGACATTGCCTTTCAGTCGGCTCGACGTTTCGCGCGGCTCCCTTACTTTCAGTCCAAGCGATTCGACGAATCCCACAATCGATCTGCAAGGCACATCCGTGATCCGCGATTACACCGTGCGCGTGTATGTTTATGGAACTCTGCTTTCGCCGCAGGCAGTTTTCACCAGCGAACCACCTCTGCCACAGGAGGAAATCATCTCATTAATCGCTACCGGGGCGACGCGACAGGAACTCTCGACTGGAAACGTTCTCGCCGGACGTGCCGCCATGCTGTTGGTACAACAGTTGTATCGCAAGATCGCGAAAAAAGGCGAACCGACGGATAGCAACACGGTATTCAATCGGCTGGATCTGGATCTGGGAACAATCGATCCTCGAACTGGTCAACAACAGGCAACCGTGCGGTTCAAGATTACCGATCAGATTGTGATGACTGGTGACGTCGGAGTTCATGGCGATTTTCGAGGGAAGCTGAAATACTTGATCCGTTTCCACTGACCATGCGCTACGGGATTCTCTTTTCGCTCGGAACCGTGGCGCTTGCTTTTGAAGTCGCAGCTCAAGGTGCAGTTGATGTGGTGCGACCAGAAGATCAACAAAAGGCGCGGCGGGCGATCGTGAAAGAGCAGGAAAAACGTGCCAAGCGGGCCAGTATCATTGAATTTCGCGGTCAGCAGTCGTTCAAGGAAAAGGAACTGCGCGTCGCGCTAAAAGAGGAGATCACTACGGTTGAAGATTTCGGGTTGAGCCCTGCGCGCGCCGACGATCTCGCGTTTTTCCTTGAAGTTTTTTATCGAAAGCACGGCTTCGCCAAGGTGAACGTGCAGTACACGATTGAATCAGGGGACCGCTTGCTTCTGAACATTAGCGAAGGGCCACGGTTCCTTCTGAGTCAGGTGGTTTTCGATGGAAACACGCATGAACCGGCGGACAAGCTTTTTGAATACATAGTTGGTCCAACGCGCGAGCGGTATTCACGCATGGAAAAAAGGCTCCCCTTCGTCGCTTCAGATTTGGAGGAGGGCACGAAGCTGGTACAGCGATTCTATGTTGCCGAAGGTTTTTTAGACGTGGTAGTCGATCCTCCGCGTGAAAAATTTCTGCCTGAAAGCAATGAAGTCGATGTCACTGTGCCGATCCAGGAGGGCCGACAGTATTTTTTTGGAAACATCACCTTTAGCGGTCAAACCGTTTACGGTTCCGAAGCGCTCCGCGGGCAGATATCCGATCTCCTGGCGCGTCCTTACACTGACCTGCGGGTCGAGGATATCCCGCGCCGTCTCGAAGCATATTTCAAGGCGCGCGGTTATTACGACGTCAAAGTAGTTGCTGACGGGACAGTGGATGCCGCAGTGAATAGTCGCGTTCCGGTGCACATCGTAGTTTCACCAGGGGCCGTTTATCATTTCGATGGTGTGACTGTCACTGGCTTACGCCGGCTGCATCCCAGTTTCGTAACGAAACGTTTCACCAGGTTAGAAGGCAAAACGTACAGCCCTGACGCCCTGGACGAGCGATTCCGGACCCTCATGAAGACTGGCCAATTCAACGTGTTGCAAATTAAACCGGTCCCGGTCGATGGACACTTGTTGCGGCTCGACATCTCGGCCGAGGAAGCCAAAAGCAGGGAATTTGGTTTTTGGGGCGGCTTCGACACCTATGAAGGAGCACTTGCTGGTGTGCAGATCGGCGATCGCGATCTGTTCGGTTACGGTCGTCCGCTCACGGCGACTATCGAGGTCTCGCAACGCAGCTATCGAGGCGAAATTTTGTATCAAGATCCGTTCTTTTTCGACACCGATTTTGCTTTTACTGCGCGGGCATTCGCTTTCACGTTTGATTACGACGGGTACACGAAATTCGAACTGGGCGGACGATTTGAGCTCAGCCGCAAGATTACCAAATACGACGAGGCTTCGCTGACCTTTTCTGCCCGGCATGTAAAGATCACTGATTCGGAGATAAGACCGAGTTTTCTTCTTGGACCAAAGGACTATCAGGTAGACACAATCGGAGTCACTAACACACTCGATCTGCGTGAGAGCCCATATGTGAACCCGCGCGGATTTCTCGTCGGGAACACACTGGACGTCGCTTCGACCGCATTGGGAAGCGATATCGAATTTATCCGCAGCACGATGCGAGTTGGTTACTATCTTCCGTTCGGACCCAAACCGCTGACGCCGGGTGTCGTTGAAGATCAAACTCCCGGCACTCCCTTGCAGCGCTTCTTCCGCCAATCTTCAATCGCGTTCGGTGCCCGAGGCGGCATCATTCATTCGCTCAATAACAGCGGTTCCGACGAAGCAACTGCGATCCCAATCGACGAACGTTTTTTTAATGGCGGCGCCACGACCGTGCGCAGCTTTGCAGAGCGCGATCTTGGCCCACATGATAATCATGGGCATCCAGTTGGCGGCGAATTCTTCACCGTGTTCAATGTTGAATACACGTTCCCAATTTTCGGCGAACTACAGGGCGCTGTGTTTACTGACGCTGGCAATCTGTTGCCCACCTCCGAGGACATTGGCTTGAACGACATGCGCTACGCGGTCGGTGCTGGCCTGCGTTACAAGCTGCCGGTTGGCCCGATTCGTCTCGACTACGGTGTGAATCCCGACCCGCACGAGTTCGAAGATTTCGGCGCGTTCCACTTCAGTTTCGGTTTTGCGTTTTGAGCGACGATTTTGCTCATCAGGAATGAAAGTGGGAATGCCGAAATCCAGGGAGCGCAGGCTGCCAGCCTGCAGCATTCGGCTGCTGGCCGGATGCACCCGGCGACGGAAAGAACCCGGCGCAATGCAGCATGTTCGCGGCAAGCTGCCGCGAACTACAGGCCAGCGGCCTGTGCTCCCCAGAATTTATGATTTGTAACCAAATCCACGCATGACTCCAGAAAAACTGAATGATACGCCGCCCGCAGAATTCCGTAAGCAGTTACACGAACTCGCGGACTGGATCGCCGATTTTCGCGAGCAGATTGGAGAACTGCGCGTTGCTCCCAACGACAAACCTGGAGCTATTCGCGGGCAGTTCCCCAAGCGTGCGCCAGAGGAAGGAGAGCCATTTGAGAAAATTCTCACAGACGTCGATGACGTCATTGTTCCCGGCATGGTGCACTGGAGCCATCCGATGTTCCTTGGCTACTTTGGCTGGACTAGCACGGCGCCGGGAATTCTGGGCGAGATTTTGACCGCACCGCTAAACGTGAACGCGATGACGTGGCGCACGTGTCCCGTTGCGACCGAGCTTGAAACAGTAGTTATCGATTGGCTGCGGCAATGGGTTGGATTGTCTGACGAATTTGACGGCGTGATTTACGACACAGCATCGGTTGGAATCATGCACGCGCTTGCGGTTGCGCGCGAAGAAGCTGCGCCCGCGACAAGAAAACTTGGACTGACCAATCGCAATCTGCCGCACCTTCGCATTTACACCTCCGATCAAGCGCACAGCTCGGCTGAGAAAGCGGCCATCGCCCTTGGCATCGGTGAACAAAACGTGATCCGCATTCCAAGCGATGCTCAATTCCGAATGGACGTAAACTCGTTAGGCCAAAAGATCGCGGAAGATCGGCAGGCCGGCCTTCATCCAATGGCGGTCATCGCCACGGTCGGAACCACTTCGACGGCAAGCGTTGATCCCGTTGCAGATATCGCCAGGCTTTGCCGCGAAGCAAAAGTTTGGTTGCACATCGACGCTGCTTATGGAGGTGGATTCGCGATGGTGCCGGAGTACGAGTGGTCGAGAAAAGGCTGGGAGCTGGCGGATTCGATCGTCATCAATCCACACAAGACTGTCTTTGTGCCTCTCGATTTCAGTGTGCTTTATGTGCGCGATCTCGAACGATTGCGGCGCGTGTTCACCCTCGTGCCGGAATATTTGCGGGGCGATACGGTCGAGGCGGAGAAAAACTATATGGATTATGGCATCCAGCTTGGCCGCAGGTTCCGCGCGCTCAAAGCATGGGTGATCTGGCGCTCGTTAGGCCGAACGGGAGTTGTTGTCCGCCTGCGCGAACAAATTCGGCTTGCGAACCTTCTTGCTGACTGGATTAAAAGTGACGGTCGCTTCGAGTTGTCCGCGCAACCCAGCATGGGCGTCGTCTGTTTTCGGTTTGTAGCCGGCATCGGTGATGCCGGGCCGGGGTCACCGACCCCGGCTACAAGGGACAAGTTCGACGCAATCAATAGCGAAATCGTCGAGCGGATTAACGCAAGCGGTCGTGCGTATCTTACGCAGACAAAATTGCGCGGCCAAACAGTGATGAGGATCGGTCTCGGCAACGTGCTCACCACAGAAGAGCATCTGCGTAAAGGGTGGGAGATCGTGGGAGAAACAGCAAGCGGCTTGTAACCGCTTCGCTGCGCGAAGCGTTCAATTGTCGATGTCTCGGATGCCGCCCGCAGGGCGGCGACTACAAATTTGCAGCGTGGATAGGGCACCGCTAAATTCCGCCCCTTATGATGAAGTTACTGCGCAGGCACCGGGACTGGCTCATGATCGTAATCGCGATCCTGGCGATTCCTTTCGTTTTCTATTTCGTGCAACGCCCGGATTACGGCGCGATCAGCAGGGACCAATTTGCTCGCATCTATGATCGAAACGTTTCGATGCTGGAAGCGCAACAGTCTGTGCGACTGCTCAATCTGGCCCAGAGCCTTGGGATGTCTGATTTTGTGGGAACAATGACGGCGGGCAGTGGGGTTAACCAGAATCAGGGAGCCGTTCAATTCATCGTTAATCTGCTTGTTTTGCGGCACGAAGCGGATCGGCTGGGACTGCGCCCGAGTGCTACCGAGGTTGCTGAGGTCGTGCGTAAGCTGCCAGCTTTCCAGGGCGAATCCGGTTTCGACATCAATAAGCTCAACGACCTTGTGCAGAACGGACTGGCGCCGCTCGGTCTGAATGAAGAGCATATCGAACAACTCGTTCGCGATCAGATATCCCTCAGCGAAATTCAAAAACTTCTGGCTGCCGGCGTTTCCCTTCCCAAAAGCGAGCTGGATGAAAACTTTCAGCGCGGATACGACAAACTCTATGTCAGCGTGATTCGGTTTCGATCCGACGATTTCGGCAAGGACATCAACATTAGCGACGAAGATGTGCAGAAGTATTTCGACGCGCACAAGGCGGAACTGAAAAGCGAGGAAAAGCGCAAGGTTGAGTTTGTTCAACTGACGCTGAATGAGGAGGAAAAGAAGTTGACGGGCAAAGAACGCATTGAGGCGTTACAGAAGCTCGCCGATCGCGCGACTGACTTCACGCAGGCGCTGCTGGAAAAAGGCTCGGATTTCAAGCAGGCGGCATCGAAATTTCAACTGTCAGTGCACGAGACTGGCGAATTCACTGGTGCAGAGCCCGATCCGCAACTGAAAGCGAACCCGCAACTCGCCGCCGCAGCTTTCAAGCTGTCGGAACAGGAGCCGCACAGTGATGCCGTTCAGGTGCCGGATGGATTTTACGTTTTGCATTTGACTGGCAAGACGGAGGCGCGCCCGCTCACAGCCGAAGAGGCGAAGCCGAAAATCGTGGAGGCTTTAAAGAAGACGCGGGCGCGCGAGTTAATGTCAACCAAAAGCGCTGAGTTGGTGCAACAACTTCGAGAAGCCAAAAAAAATGGACAACCGGTTGACGCTGTCATCCAGAAAGCCGGCGTAAAAACTGAAACCCTTCCAGCATTTGCATTGGCCGATGAAGCACCGGAGAAGTCCGAAGGCGCCGAGCAGAAGCAACGGTCAGCGGAACTTTTCACGATTAAGGACGCGGTGGCATTTCTGAATCCCGGGGACGTGACTGACTTCCTGCCCTCTGGGACAGACGGCCTTATTGCGATTTTGGAAAAGCGAGAGCCGCTCGCGGACGCGAGTGCCGCGGAGAAAAAGGCAGGTTTCGAAAAGAGAATTCGCGAGAATAAGGAGCGTATTGTGCTTGTGGAATGGTTGCACGACCGGCAGCAAGCGGCAGGCTTGGAATTTAAGAAGAGTTAATAGAGAATTGCACACGGCTATGCTGCCGAAATCGTGCTCGTCCTCATTTGTGCGCGGCGGATCGAGGACGACGACGAGGAGGAGGCCGAGGACGAATGCCAGAGCAGTCGGTTGATGAAATTTTTGACGATGCCAGCGGCGACATCGCCGTTGGTGATCTAAACAGCGCGGTCGAGAAGTATCGGCGGTGCGTAGAGCTTGATCCCGATTTTTTCGATGGCTGGCACGCGCTCGGAATGGGTTTGATGAAGCTCGGACGATTCGACGAAGCAATCAAAGCTGGCAAACGGGCGGTAGAATTGCGGCCTAACGACCAGATCGGCTGGACAAGTCTTTCGCTGTTTTACAACCGCGCCGGAAACATTCAGGAAGCAGAAGCCGCCGGCACGAAAGCAAAAATCTTGAGTTGGGGCGGCAAAGTGGCAAAGGAGTAAGCCAAGGCCTTTAGGGCACTCATTACGCACAGTCCACAGTTCTATTGTCCGGTCATACTGCCGCACCCCTGGCAGTTGAAATACAATTTCAGCTTTCAGTAACACCGCGGCCTTAGCCCGGTGTTATGCTGTGCTCACTGGGGAAACCGTTTAAACGGTTTTCGGATCGAATTAGCGTGAGAACACCGTGCTGGAGTGCGGTGTTAATTGGGACATTGGCGTCTCACAGAGACGCCCTACAGTGATGGCCTACCAGATGTTGACGCGTTTGTCCGTCGGGCGAACCATTGCCGAACCATCAGGCACATTAAACGCCTTTTGGAATTCCGGCATGTTCGCGAGCGGGCCGTTCACGCGAAACTGCGCGGGCGAATGCGGATCGGTAGTGAGCCGCAGCTTTTGATCTTCATCGCGGATCTTGGACCGCCAGATATCGGCAAAGGACAGAAAGAAGCGTTGCTCCGGTGTAAGGCCGTCGATCTTTTTCGTGCGGTCCTCAGGATGTTTGTCGAGCGCCTTCTGAAAAGCGGCGTAAGCGAGCTTCAGTCCGCCGATGTCGGCAATATTTTCGCCTTGTGTAAGCTCCCCATTCACATGCTGGCCTGGCAGCGGCTCGTACGAGGAATATTGGTCGACAACGGCTTTGCGTCGCTTGTTGTATTCGTCCGAAGACTTCTTCGACCACCAGTCGCGCAGGTTACCGGCAGCATCGAACTGCCGGCCCTGGTCATCGAAGCCGTGGGTCATTTCATGACCGATAACCGCGCCGATAGCTCCATAGTTTACCGCGTCGTCCGCTTTAGCGTAGAAAAACGGCGGCTGCAAAATCCCGGCGGGAAACACGATCTCATTCATCGTCGGCTGGTAATAT
>Ga0310810_10003770_pt1 | contig 16622 bp, 14 predicted proteins | sample NCmetagenome_FD_207641 | JGI IMG/M metagenome (GOLD analysis project Ga0310810, IMG submission 207641) | Soil microbial communities from experimental microcosm in Duke University, North Carolina, United States - NC | ecosystem: Engineered > Artificial ecosystem > Soil microcosm > Unclassified ... | reverse complement strand
ACCGCACGCGACCGGGATCGCCTTGTCAGATGGTGTCAGACGGTCGGGCCGGTCCTCGTCGAGTCTCCCGGAGATAACAGTGCGCCGCCGGTCATCGACCGGCTCGTCATCATCACCTGGAACATTCACGTCGGCGGCGGCGACGTCGAGGACATCATCGGGCGCGTCCGGCGCGGCGAATTCTCAAGCGGCAATCTCTCGTCCGCGTTTGTGCTGCTGCTGCAGGAGGCCTACCGCGAGGGCAGCGATGTTCCTGACCGGCTTCCCGCCGGTTCACCGGCGCCGCGGCCGATCGTGGAGCGGCCTCCGGGCGGGACCCGGCGCGACATCAGAACGCTCGCGGAGCGGGCAGGGCTGCACCTTGTTTATGCTCCCGCCATGAGGAACAGCCATATCGGCAGAGCGGTTGCGGCGGAAGATCGCGGGACGGCGATTCTGTCCACGTTGCCGCTCTCGGATCTGGCGGTGATCGAATTGCCGTTCGAACGGCAGCGCCGCGTCGCCGTGGCGGCGACGCTCGGCGCCCGGACCAGCGCGGGTGCCGCCTGGCGACTTCGCGTGGTGGATGTCCAGCTCGACACATCGCTCGCCCTGACGCGGGGCGGTCCGATGGCGGCGCGGCGCCGGCAGGCGGAAGCGTTGCTCGAAGCGCTCGGAATCGGAAGCGCGCCGGATCCCAGCACGTCAGGACCGCCTGTGAAGTCCGCCGACGGTGCGCCGATGGTTCTCGGCGGCGACTTCAATACCTGGCTGGGACGCAAGGAGCCGGCCGTGCACGTCATGCTCCGCGCATTTCCGGACACGCCGCACGAGGAAAACGGGGCGACCTGGCGAGGCCCGCTCGGCGTGCACGCGGCCCTCGATCACGTGTTCGTGCGCGGGCCGTTTCGATCGGTGGCGACCCGAAGGCTTCCGGGGCGCTTCGGCTCGGATCACTATCCGCTTGCGACAATCGTCGAGTTCTAGCGACCGCAACCGCGTCCGGTAGCTTGGTGGTCGTGCCGGGCGTGTGATCGTACAATCGGACACTTTCATGGCTGATCCAACGGCCGCCGCCCTTCATCTCGCGGCTCTGGTCGAGTCGTCGGACGACGCGATTATCAGCAAGGATTTGAATGGCGTGGTGACCTCGTGGAACCGCGGGGCGCAGCGCATCTTCGGCTACACCGCCGTCGAAATGATCGGCAGGTCGATCGTGACGCTAATCCCCATCGACCGTGTGAGCGAGGAAACGGAGGTGCTGTCGCGGATTCGCCGCGGTGAGTCGGTCCAGCATTTTGAGACGATTCGACAGCACAAGGACGGCTCGCTGATCCCGATCTCTCTCACCGTCTCGCCCATCCGGGGCCCGGACGGGACGATCATCGGGGCATCGAAGATCGCGCGCGACATCACCGAACGCCGCCGTGCGGAAGCGGCGCTCGTCGCCGCCGAAGTCCGCCAAAATGACCTGCGGCAGCGATTGATGGCGCTCGTTGCGGGCTCGGGCGCGCTGCTGCGGTCGCCGCAGCTCGAGGATGTCTTGCCGGCCGTCATCGCGCTCGCCCAGTCGCTGACAAGGGCGGACGGCTATGCCGTCTGGCGCGTGAATACAGCCGAAGGAACCTGGGAAGCCGGCGCCAGCTCCGGCGTGTCCGACGAGTTCGCGCGCAACATGCTCGGCCTCTATCGCGGCGCCGTGGCGACGACGGTCCCCTTCGCCGAGCCGCTCGTCGTGGAGGACGTCGGCAGCCACCCGCTGCTCGCGGACCGGCGGGAGATCTATTCCGCCGAAGGCATCGTCGCCATGCTCGCGGTCCCGCTGTCAATCGGGGGAGCACGGCGTGGGACATTGGTCCTGTACTATCGGTCGCGCCATACGTTCGATGACGTGGATATCGAGACCGCACAGGCTATCGGCAATCTGAGCGCGGCCGCCATCACCAGCGCCGAGCTCTACGACGAACAGCGGCGCAGCCGCGACGAAGCGACGAGGGCGTACCGTAAGGCGACCGAGGCCAGTCGCGCCAAGGACGAGTTCCTCGCGACCCTCTCCCACGAGCTGCGCACGCCGCTCAACGCGGTGCTCGGGTGGACCCGGATGCTTCGCGCCGGCGTGGTCCCGCCGGCGCGGATGCCGCGGGCGATCGAGGTCATCGAGCGTAATGCCGAAGCGCAATTACACCTCGTCGAAGACATGCTCGATCTCTCCCGCATCATCACTGGCAATCTCCGGTTGAACGTACAACCGACGCACCTCTCGCACCCGATTGAAGCCGCCGTCGAAGCGCTGATGCCCGCGGCAAACGCGAAGGAGATCGCCCTCAGAGTCGACATCGACCCGTTCGACCTCGTCGTCGGCGACGCGTCGCGTCTGCAACAGGTCGTGTGGAATCTGCTCTCGAATGCCGTCAAGTTCACGCCGAGGGGCGGCCGGATCACCGTCTCGGTCCGGCCTGTCGCGTCCGAGTCCACCGTCGAGATGGAAGTCATCGACACGGGAGAAGGCATTGACGCGGCGGTCCTTCCGTTCGTATTCGATCGGTTTCGGCAGGGTGACAGCGGTTCGACCCGTACCCATACGGGCCTCGGGCTTGGCCTGGCCATCGTCAAACACATCGTGGAAATGCATGGCGGCGTGGTCAGCGTGCGCAGCGAAGGTAAGGACAAGGGGGCGGCGTTCCGCTTATCGTTGCCGGCTGCCGCTCGCGAACAGGACGCTGCGGCCCAGGACGGTGCCGTTGCGGCCCTCCGGCGACGGGGGACGTCGGACGATTTTCGCACGCAGCTCGCCGGAGTCCGAGCGCTGGTCGTCGACGATGAGCCAGACGGCCGGGAATTGCTGACCGCGCTGCTCCAGGCGCGCGGCATCCTCGTGCGCGCGGTGGCGTCGGTGCGCGAAGGCCTTGCCGCACTCGAACACGAGCTGCCGGACATCATTCTGAGCGACCTGGGCATGGCCGACGAGGACGGCTACGATCTGATTCGCTCGGTCCGGCAACTACCGGCGGACTCAGGCGGCCTGCTCCCGGCGATTGCCGTGACCGCGTACGCGCGGCCGGAAGACGAGTCGCGGTCTCTCTCGTCCGGCTTTCAGGTCCATCTGACCAAACCGATAGACCCGGTGACGCTGTTTTCCGCCGTCGAGCGCCTGATGCCCGAACGGGGAGGGCGCGACACGGAATGACCCAGCCTTCGTATCCCCACGCGCGCGCCGTTGGCAGCCGCGTCCTCGCACACCTCGCACATCAGACGGTGTTGGCGCGCGAGCGCGGCGAGGTCGATCTGGCGCCGGAGCCGGACCTCGACGCGATCGAAGCGATTATCGATACCGCGTTCTGGGCCAGTCTTCGCCGCGAGGAAGGGTACACGCCCACTATCTCGCTCGCCTTTCTGCCGCCGGCGCGGGCCGTGCGGCCGCTGACCTTCGAGCCTCGTATTCCGCTTGCGCCTGACGCGCTGGCGCGGCTGGCCCCGGCCGTCAAGCAATCGGGTATCCATCTCGGCGTCTGGCGCGAAGCCGGAACGGAAGTCGGGACATCGGCCGGCGAGCTCTGCGCGTGGGGGACGACGCGGACGCTCCCGGCGCTCTGTTTCGTTCTCGAGGTGGTCGCTCCCGGACTGCTCGTCGTCAAATATCCACATGGCGTCGCCGGCAAATTCGTGAACATCGTCGTGATCGAAGGCGATCAGATGAAGATCGTGGATGAACAGGGCGCCAGCATTCCCGACTGCCCTGAGGTCGTGAGCGCGCTGCTCGGCTTCGATTCCCCGGGATCATGGACGGGGACCGTCAATGTATTCGTGCGCCTCGCGGCGTCGATGCGGGCGCACGGCCGCGGAGGGGCGCTGCTTGTCGTGCCGGCTGATTCGGAGCGCTGGCGGCAGTCGATCGTGCAGCCGATTCGGTACTCGGTCGTGCCGCCGTTCCGGGAAATCGCAGCGTTGATGGCGCACATCGATACGGAGCGTGAGCGCCGTCAGTGGCAGGACGAGTTGACGCACGCGGTCGATGCCGTCGCCGGGCTGACCGCCGTGGACGGCGCCACGGTCATGAACGATCGCTACGAGCTGCTGGCGTTTGCCGTCAAGATTGCCCGTCACGCAGAGAGCGCGCGCGTCGAAGAGGTGATGGTCACCGAGCCGGTCGAAGGCATGGGCGCGTCGGTTCTCCATCCTTCGCAGTTCGGAGGCACGCGCCATCTGTCCGCCGCGCAGTTCGTCTTCGATCAGCGCAATGCGTCGGCGCTCGTCGCGTCACAGGACGGCCGCTTTACCATCTTTCAGTGGTCGCCGTGCGAGGAGATGGTGCACGCGCACAGAGTAGAAGCACTACTGCTATAGAGAATCGGGTAATTGGGTAATTGGGTAATTGAGTAATCGCCGGTGCCCAATTACCCAATTACCCAATTACCCAATTACCCAATTCGTTGTCTCTATGCTCCCCGTTTGAAGATCCGGTGCTTGTCGATACCAAACGAGGGATTGTCCCGCTGGCCGGATATCTGGATCGGGATCTCGCTGCCGCCATTTTCCCCTTTGAACAACGGATCCACCACCTTCAGCAACATCCCTTTGAAGCCGCCCACCGTCTGGGAGATCTTCGCCTGCATGAACAGCGTGCCTTTGAAGTCGATGGCCTGAGTGACGAGCCCATAGGTGCCGGAGAGGCGGACGACGGAGCCGGGGACGCCGAATGCGACCGTGGGAATCGTGAGGAGGCCGTTGGCGAGCTTGAACGACCCGGTGAAATCGGATGTGACGTGCTCGTTCCTTACCGCCGACACCTGACCGCGGCTCCGCTCGCTGAGCTCTTCGATTTTCTTCTGCACGTCGAGATTCGTGAAACGCGCCGTGGCGAGCGTGAATGTCCCGTTGAGCCGCAGCTTCTTGACGACGTCAACGTTGCCGGGGGGAAGGACCATGCGCGCCTTGAGCACGAGCGCGCCGGTCATCGGCGGCTTTGGCGTCTTGACCGCCAGCCACAGGACGTCCTCGATCCGCGCCTTGTCCATTGTGATGTCCAGGTCCACCTGCCGTCCGGGCGCGCCGGGCAGATCGACGACGCTGCCTTTGGCGACGAGCGATGTATCGCGCCACGACCCGTCGATCCGTTCCAGGTACGTGTCGCCATTCGTGCCGTCGACGATGGTGTCGTACTTCGCGTGAAGAGGAATGGGATGACCCACATCGGTCAGCGTGAACTCGGGCGTCGTCGTGTCGCCATGGACCTCGATGCGGTCGAGCTTTCCGCCAAACGTGCCCTTCGCCGACAGAATGCCGGAGATGCCGTTGAACACACTTAGGTCTGCATGGTCGAAGGTGAACGCGCCATCGAGCGGCGTGTCTCCCGGTTGATCAGCGTGCCAGGGGCCGAAACTGCCGTTCGTCGCGATCTCGCCGGGCGGAACCCCATTGGTCAGCGTCGCCTCGAACGGCATCGCCCGGTCGAACGAGACGGACTGCATGTGCAGGTCGTGGATGGCCCAGATCTTCGGCCGCTTGTTCTTCTCGCGTGGGATGAGGACCAGCTTGGCGTCCTTCGTGACGAGGTTGTCGATGACGAACGCGGCCTTCAGCTTGGGGGACGGCTGCGCCGTGTTTTTGTCACCGCCATGGTCGGCGGCGTCGTGATCGCGGGGCGGTATCTGGATCTCGAGCCCGTCGACCGCCACCGTTGATACATGTTTCCGCAGCGTTTCGGGGATAGAACCTTCGACCGAGAAGCTGCGGATGGCGATGAGCGGCGCGACATCATGACGCCCTTTGTGCCTGATCCTCAGGCCCACTCCTTCAGCCCGGAGGCGGGGAAGCACCTTCAGGGTCAGGCTGTCGAGCTCCACTTCGCTGTCCAATCGGGCGGCGAGCACCTCGATGATTTTCATTCGCGCCGTCTCGGACCGGAACGGGACGACTGACAGCAAGGTGAGGAGCCCAGCCGTGACTACGCCGATACCGACAAGGGCAACGATCCCCCATGGTCTGGTAAACCAATGACGTCTTTTAGGTCGTTCTTCAGTGGACACACAGCCTCGTCACGAATTCACAGCATGAGGTGTGCCATAATGACTCACTTGTCCGAAGGACCTTTTGCCGTTTAGTCACTTCAAGCTTCACCCGGACCTCCTCCGGGGGCTCAAAGATCTCGGCTTCGCCCGTCCGACACCCATACAGGCTGAAGCGATTCCGCCCGCGCTCGAGGGCCGCGATCTGCTCGCCTGCGCGATGACCGGAAGCGGCAAGACCGCCGCGTTTCTCCTGCCGATCCTTCATCAGCTGATGGGCCGGCCGCGCGGCACGACGCGCGCGCTCGTGCTGACGCCGACGCGGGAGCTCGCCGCACAGATTGCCGAGGACCTGACCGCGCTCGCCGTGCACACGCCGCTCACGACGGCCGCGGTGTTCGGCGGTGTCGGAATGGGCCCGCAGGAGCACGCCTTCCGCAGCGGCGTCGACGTCATCGTCGGCACGCCCGGCCGGTTGCTGGATCATTTCCGCGCGCAGTACGCGAAGCTCACGGGGCTCGAGTTTCTTGTCCTGGACGAGGCCGATCGGATGCTGGACATGGGATTTCTGCCCGACATCCGGCGCGTGCTCCGTCATCTGCCCAAACGCCGTCAGACGTTGTTCTTCAGCGCGACGATGCCGCCGCCGATCGCGGAGTTGTCGAAGGAAATGCTGCGCACGCCGGCCACGATCAATATCGAACGCCGCTCCCTGCCGGCGGTGGGGATCACTCACGCCATCTACCCCGTCCCGCAGCATTTGAAGGCGCCCCTGCTGCTGGCGCTTCTCAAGAGCGGAGAGGTCCGTGACGCCCTGGTATTCACGCGAACCAAGCATCGCGCCGACCGTCTGGCGCGCCAACTCGACGAACATCGGGTGAAGGTGCAGCGCATCCACGGCAATCGATCGCAATCACAGCGGACGGAGGCGCTTGCCGGCTTCAAAAGCGGCCGCTACCAGGTCCTTGTCGCCACCGACATCGCCGCCCGGGGCATTGACGTCACGGCGCTCGGTCACGTCATCAATTTCGACGTGCCGGGGCAGTCGGAGGACTACATTCACCGCGTGGGACGGACGGCGCGCGCCGAGCTGACCGGTTCGGCGTTTACTCTGGTCGCTCCGGAGGAAGAGGGGAGCGTCCGGGATATCGAGCGGGCGATTGGGAAGCGGCTGCCGCGGGTGACGCTGCCCGATTTCGACTACAGCGCGCGTCCCGTCCCAAGCGTCGTCAGGCAGGAGGCGCCGCGCGGCGGCTATCGGGATCCGCGGAAACGTCAGAACCAGCCGCAACGCTCGTGGGGACGCAGTCGGTAGGGCTTCCCTGTAGGACCCGGCTTCAGTCGGATTAATCTGCCTCAAGGCGGATATTTCGGTCGAGGCCCGATGTATAGTGGCGGGCGGATTGACGGTTCACCTCATTAATCCCAGTGACTTGTCGTTCGGGATCGGCTTCATGGCGCCGCGGTGGTTGTACGTTCTCGCGGACGCGACGCCCGAACGCTTCGGCCGGCCGCAGATCACCGACGAAACACTCGATCCGCTCGAGTCGTCGAAGATTCGGTCCGGTGATGTCGTCGGTCTCGGGATTCACACCAGCAATGCGCTGCGGGGATATGCCATCGGTCGCGCGGCGCGCGAGGCCGGTGCCTTCGTCGTCTTCGGCGGAATCCACGCCACGCTGTTTCCAGAAGAAGCGCACGAACGGGGGGGCGCCCACGCCGTCGTCAAAGGCGACGGCGATGTGGTGTGGGAAACGGTGCTGGATGATCATGCCAAGGGTATGAGCCGCCCGGTGTACGAGGGCGGAAAGGTCGAGCCCGAGCTGCTGCGTTCCGCGCGCTGGGATCTGATGCCATCCGATCGCTATATGTGGGGTGCGGTTCAAACCGTTCGCGGCTGCCCGAAGCACTGCTCGTTCTGCTCGGTATGGAAAACCGACGGCCAGCGCCCGCGTCAGCGCGTGAGTGACGCCGTGGTGCGGGAGATCGTCGAGCTGCGGCGGCGCGGTTTTCGATTCGTCGCGCTGGCCGACGACAATTTCTATCCGGTGACGCTCACCGACCTGGCGATGGCCGCGCGGCGGGCCGACAAGACCCAGTACGAGACGCTGCGCGCGTTGCGCGCCGAGCGCTTCGAGCTGATGGCGCGCCTCGCGCAGCTTCCCGACGACATGGTGTTTTACACGCAGATCACCATGGAAGCCGCCGAGGATCCCGAGTTTCTCGATGCCATGTCGCGCGCGCGAATCAAGGGAGCGCTCGTCGGCGTCGAAGCCGTGACGCCCGAGGGGTTGAAAGACGTCCACAAGAACTTCAACGATGCGGGCGAGCAACTCGTGGATCGATTGCGCGCGTTCCGCCGCCACGGGGTCCACGTGCTCGGGTCGTTCATCTTCGGCCTGCCGAGCGACCGCGCCGCCACGTTCGACGCGACGGTCGCGATCGCCGAGCGCGCGGACATCACCTTCGCGCAGTTCCTGATGCTGACGCCGTTTCCAGGGACCACCGACTTCGCAGAATGGGAACAGATGATGGCGGCGGACGGAACGCGGATCGACGGGCTGCCGCTGACGCGCCACTGGCTGATTCCCCAGGGGCGCCGGCCGAAGGTCTTCACGCCGCATCCGTGGATGTCGTCCGAAGAGATCCGCCGCGGCACGCAAGCGGCCTGGGATCGGTTCTACAGCTGGGGCAACATCTGGCATCGCTCGCGCTGCGTCGAGTCGTTGAAGTCGCGGCTCGCGTTCGTGCTCTGCTCGAAGCTCTACCGTCAGATGTACGCCAATACCGGCATTGCCACTGACAGCGCCCGCGTGGGTCGATCGACGCGGTGGGCGAGGTGGATTGCCAAGCCCTGCCGTAGGCTGTTCGCCGGGCCCCCGATGCCGAACCTGGAGATCCCTGCTAGAGCGCCCGGCCGCGCGATCATGTATACTGCCGACTAGCCGAGAAACTGAGCCCGCCTTGAAACGTCTCGCCCTTCACCGGCTTCGTCCGCGGCCGCAATCAGTCTGACCGCCACAAATCATGACGAACCTGAACCGGAGGGACTGATGTCTGCGCGGAACGGAGACCGAGCGAGGTTTCAGAAAGATCGAAAGCGGAAACTACGAAAGCGACAACGCGTGCGGGACCTGATCAAGACGGATCAACCGACAGCGACCGATCGACCGACAGCGAGGAGACGATAGCATGGCTACTATGAACGGGACCATTAAGCGGCTCGTGAGCGACAAAGGGTTTGGCTTCATCGCGGCGGGTGACGGAACCGAGTATTTCTTTCACCAGTCGGCCTGCAACGAGGTGCCGTTTTCCGAGCTGCGGGAAGGCCAGGCCGTGACGTTCGAGCGGGGACAGGGGCCTAAGGGTCCACGCGGCGAAAACGTCAGACCGGCATAGGCCGGAAGGGGATCCCGTGACCGTTGTCTGGATCGTTGTTGGCCTCGGTGTCGCGGGAGCGGGCATGGCGCTGGTCGCTTCGTGGCGCCGCCGTGGCGGCCACGCCGACCTCGGCGTCGTCAGCAGTCAGTGGATCGCGGAGCAGCGGTTGACGCAGGGACCCGCGCGACGCCGGTGACGTGCCAAACCGGCTTAGCGGACTGACGCCGGCATCCTGAGCACCGAACTCTCGGATGGACGCCGGCTCGTGCTGATCGTCGACGACAACGCCGACCATCTGTCCTTTCTGCGTGTAGCGGTGGGCGCCCGGTATCGCGTCGCGAGTGCGTCGAACGGCTTCGAAGCGTACGAACTCGCCTGCCGCCTGCGTCCGGACGCCATCCTTCTCGATCTGATGATGCCCATTCTCGACGGCTACACGGTCGTGCGCAAGCTCCGTCAGAATCACACGACCGCCAAGACCCCGATTGTTTTCGTGACCGGTCTCGATGCCGACGCACTCGGTCCGCTTCCGGATTTCTCGACTGTCTTGAGGAAGCCCTGCCATCAGGGAGAGATTCTCGAGGCGATACAAAAAGTCCTGCCCGCGTCCTTCGATCGCTGATCGGCGTTTCACTCCTCGCCGGATCGCTGGCGAAGCATCGAGCGGGGAAAGGATTCGAACTCGACCGCGAGCAAGTCCCTGCCCGCGAGCGATGCATCAAGCCACCTCTGGCGGTCCTGCTCGGAGGGACCACGATCGACGACCACTCCGCTCGTCATCACGCGCTCGAACGTGTCGAGCGTCGGATGCCGCTCCTGTGCCGGATGAGTGGCCGCGAGTGCGCGACGCTTCATCACATCTTCCGCAGCAACCGCGATGCCACCGACGCGAGCCGCTCAGTCGAGCTGACCGCCGACATAGTTCTCCGCCAGGCTCGTCATGGCAGCGCGAGAGCTCACCAGGTACTCGAGCTCGGCGATTTGGCGACGCTCGTCAAAGGCGTCGTCGCTCTCGGCCCGGTGGAGCGTCGATGTCATCCAGGCCGCGAATCGCTGGGCACGCCACGTCCGCTTCAGCCCGCGATCCGAATACTCGTGGAGCATTCTTTCGCTTCCTGATTGATAGAATGCGCTCAGCGCCGCGGCAAGCCGCCACACATCCGCCATCGCCAGATTCAACCCTTTCGCGCCCGTCGGCGGGACGATGTGGGCCGCATCGCCGGCCAGAAACAGCCGCGCATGATTCATCGGCTCGACGACGACGCTGCGGATGCGCGTAATGCCTTTCTGGGTAATCGGTCCCCGGTTCGGCGTCCAGCCGTCTCGAGTGTGTAGCCGGAGGACCAACTCGGACCAGATCCGGTCGTCGGGCCATTGCTCGATGTCTTCGTCGGGCCGCACCTGCAGATATAGCCGCGTCACGTGAGGCGACCGCATGCTGAACAGCGCGAAGCCGCGCGCGTGCAGGCTATACACGAGCTCGTCCGAGCTCGGCGCGGCGTCCACCAGCACACCCAGCCACGCGAACGGATACACGCGCTCGTATATCTGACGCTGATGCAGCGGGATGGATGGCCGGCAGATGCCGTGCGATCCATCGCAGCCGGCAATGAAGTCGCAGGCCACTTCGTGTGGCTGTCCGTCGTGACGGAAGCGGATCTTCGGCAAGTTGGACTCCAAGTCGCGGATGCTGACGTCTTCGACCTCGAACCGCAGCGGTTGGCCGGTCGCGACGCGCGCGCCGATCAGATCCTTCACGATCTCGTTCTGTCCGTAGACGGTGATCGCGCGGCCGCCGGTCAGCTCCGCCAACGGAATACGATGGCGATCGCCGCCGAACGCGATGTAAATCCCTTCATGCCGCAGACCTTCACGCGAAAGCCGGTCGCCGAGGCCGACCTCGTGCATCAGATCGACGGTGCTCTGTTCGAGCACGCCGGCGCGGACGCGCTCGATCACGTGCTCCTCGCTGCGATCTTCCAGGATGCATGACTGGATACCATGCAAATGGAGAAGGTGCCCCAGCATCAGTCCTGCGGGACCACCGCCGACGATGCCAACCTGCGTGCGTACTTGCGTCATGTTTCAAGGTCGATTGTACGTTTACCAGGGCAGCGGAGGTCGCGTTGCCGAATCGTCTGCTCTGCGTTGTGCGTGCGGTGCGGCGATCGTTATGCGGCCGTCGCGGGCAGGACGATCTCGAAGACGGCGCCGCCGCCGTTCGAGTCGTTATACGCCACGATCGTCCCCCCGTGGCGCTCGACAATCGCTTTGACAATGGAGAGGCCGAGTCCGCTGCCGCCGGCCGCTTTTCGCGCCGCGTCGATCTTGTAGAAGCGGTCGAAGATGAGCGGCAGATGTTCGGGGGCGATGCCGGGCCCTGTGTCGCGGATTCTCAGCCGGACGCCGCCTTGCACGACTCCTGCTTCCAGTGCGATCTGACCGCCGTCGTCGACGTGCCTCAACGCGTTGGCCGCCAGATTCTGGAGCGCCTGTTCGAGCCGATCGGGATCGCCGCTGACGTGGGCCGCGTCATCCTCCACGTGCTGCAGGAGCGTCACATGCCGTTCGCGCAGCTCGCGCTCGTGCCGCGCGGCCACGCGTTCGAACAGCCACGTCACTTCAACCGCTTCACGACGGAGCGTGCCGCCGCCGCCTTCGAGGCGCGCCAGATCCAGCAGATCCCCGATGATGTGCTCGAGCCGATGCGTTTCCTCCGTCACGATGGCGAGATAGCGGCGTCTCGTGTCGTCCGCGAGCTTGAACTCCGGCATCGCCAGCGTTTCGACGTAGCCGCGCATGGCGGTCAGCGGCGTCATCAGCTCATGGGAGACGTCCGCGAGAAGCTGGCGGCGCGCTTTGTCCGACGACGCGAGCTCTTCGGCCATGTGATTGAACGAGCGGGCGACGGCCGCCACCTCGTCTCCGCCGCCTTCCGGCACGCGCACGGTCAGGTCGCCGCCGCCGAGGCGCTCGGCCGCATCCTGCACATGCCGCAGTCGCTTGCGCGCCGGCCCGAAGATGACGAACGCGATCAGCGCCATGCCGACGCCGAGCACGACGCCGCCGACGAGCCCCATCGTGGGGCCGAGCTCGCGCACGATGCGGGAAAAAGGCGGCCCACCCGGGACCACGGCCACCCGGCCGGCCGGCATGCCGTTGACGATGATGGGGGCAAATTCTCCTCCGCGCCGCGTCGGACGAAGCCCGGTAAAGCCTTCAGGGGGCGGCGCGCCTTCGAACCGGCGTCCGCGCGGCGGAAACGCCCGCCGTCCGCTTTCCACGATCACGGCTTTGACGAACTCGGCCGGCACGTCATCGTCGTTCGACGCGGTGCGTCCGTCGGACATGACGACCACGAAGGTCTGAAATACGTTGCCGTACTGTTCACGCACGTACTGCGTGAGATCGAGTGCGGGGTCGGCGGTCAGCGCGGCGCCCACGTCCGACGCGACGAGGACCGCGAGCCGGCGCGGGTCGCGCGCCGGCATCGATCCCGCGATGCGATCCGTGATCCAGAGAAACAGCGCGCCCTGCGCCGCGAGCATCAGCGCCAGGAAGGCGAACAGACCAAGCGCGATGCGCCAGTACAGGCTGTGGTACCAACGCGGCTCAGACATCGGCGGCCTTGTACCCCGCACCCCAGACAGTGAGAATGACCGATGGCTCCGCGGGGTCGTCTTCGATCTTCTTTCTGACACGTTTGACCAGCGTGTCGACGCTGCGGACGGTGACGAACGTATCGTCCTTCCACACCTTGCGGAGAAGCGCCTCGCGGCTGAACACGATGCCGGGATTCGACAGCAGCACGTAGAGCAGCTGAAACTCGTTGGTCGTCAGCTCGACCTGGCGGTTGCCGACTTTCACGCCCCGGCGCGATGGATCGATTTCGATGTGTTTGTACGTGATGGGGCGGCTGCCGTCGCCCTGCGCCTTGGCCGTGCTGCCGCGCCGGATCAGCGCGCGAACCCTGGCCATGAGCTCGCGGACGCCGAACGGTTTGGTGAGATAGTCGTCCGCGCCGCTGTCGAGGCCGACGACTTTATCGGACTCCTCCCGCCTTGCGGTCAGCATCAGAATCGGCGTGTCGGTGTTCGCCGAGTCGCGCCGGATTGCCTTGCACACGGTCACGCCGTCGAGGCCGGGCAGCATCAGATCGAGGATGACCAGGTCGAACTTTTTCGATCTCGCCAGCTCGAGGCCGTCGTGGCCATCGGCGGCCTGCTCCGATGCCAGCTCCTCCAGCCCGAGATGCAGGCACACCAGTTCCCGGATGTTCGCTTCGTCTTCCACGACGAGCACGTTCGGGCGCAGCGCAGGCGCGGATTGCATCGAATCGGAATCATCAGAGTAACCCAGTCGCGAAATATCAGGCATGGATTGATTTCACAGCAACTCGGTGGTTTGCCGGTGACGCTGATGTGACGAAACCGTGGCGGGCCGGGGGACGATCATCCATTCTTCACACATCTGGCATGTGGCTGCCACCACGGTACGGTCCAATGGATCAGAACGTGAGCAAACTGAACCTTGAACCTTCAACCGTGAACTCTGAACCTTCAACGAGGAGGACGCAAATGACGCGCTTTCGTGCTTTCACTCTCACGGCTGTCCTGGCCGGTTTACTGGCGGGCGCCATCGCTTTCGCGCAGGGCGGAGGACCCGGTCGACGCGGGCCGGGCGGGTTCGGTGGGCCGGGCCCCGGGCCAGGCGGCCTTCCGCTTCAGGCCCTCAACCTGACTGAAACGCAACAGGATCAGATCAAACAGCTGACGCAGCAGTACCGCCAGCAGAATCAAAATATCGCCGAACAGGTTCGGACCGCCATGGAGGCGCAACGCACGGCAGTCGAAGCGATTCCTGTTGATGAAGGACGCATCCGCGCCACCACCCAGGCGCTGGTGGACGCCCAGACGGAGATGGCGATCCAGCAGGCCCGGTTGCGGAGCGACATCTTCGCCATGCTCACGCCGGATCAGCAGGCGCAGGCCAGGAAGCTGGAAGCGCAACGCAGCGAGCGAGTGCGGCAGCAGGGCCAGCGAGGACAGCGGCGGTAGAAGCAGGGCGGTAGAAGCAGGGCGGTAGAAGCAGGGCGGTAGAAGTAGGGAAGTGGCAGGTAGCGGCGAGAACTCTCAACTCTCAAGTCTTGAATCCCGCGGAGGCTCCAGACTTGAGAGTTGAGACCTGTTGGACGCAGCCTACTTCTTGTCCGAAATTTCCAGCCGCCGTCCTCTGGTGACCTGCTCGGGCGGCGCCGGCATCGTGATCTCGAGGACGCCGTTGTTGAAGGTGGCCTTGGCCTGATCCGTCATCGCGCCTTCCGGCAGCGGGACAACCCGGTAGAAGCTGCCGTAGCTGCGTTCCGAGCGATAGACCCCTTCGCGTTCTTCCTGATGCTCCGAGCGGCGCTCCCCTTGGATGGTGAGGCCATCATCCGTGATATCGATCTTCACGTCGTCTTTCTTCAGTCCAGGCAGATCGGCCTTGACGACGAGCTCATTGTTCCGCTGGAACACATCGATTTGAGGCGCCCAGTGCTCGGCGCCGCCGGTGCGCGACATCGGGGAGCCGAGCCATCGGCGACCGAAACCGAAATCGCCGAACATGCGATCGACTTCCTCGCTGAACTGCTGCAGCGCCCCCCACGGACTGCCGCCCCAAGCCGACGGCACGCGCCGCGTCAGCTGACCTTCGCGTCGTGTCGGTGTCATCGTGTTCTTCTCGTCAGCCATTGTTTCCTCCTGTCTGCAGTTGGTCCGGCTGAGGCCGGTTGCTGCGTCCGAATTTCGTCTCGCGTCGCGGGTGGATTCCATCGAGGATGCAAACGATGAACCGCGGCACGCCGAGTCGGAGCGGGCCCTGGACGACAGGCGCCTGCGACACTCGATCGATCGGACCGAGTGCTGAGGTGCGTGCTGGGCGTCGGACTTGTCTCGAACGGCGACACACCGCGTCCACGCCGTGTCGACCTGGGCGGCTACGCGTGCGCTCGCGCGCGCCGTCGCTTCCCCGCGCCGCCGTGTTGTCCTTCGGCGAACTCTTCGATCATTTTGCGATTGAACGCTGGAATGTCGTCCGGGTTGCGCGACGAGACAATCCCCCGATCGACCACCACCTCCTGGTCAACCCATTTGGCGCCGGCGTTCCTCAGATCGGTTTCGAGCGACGGCCACGACGTGATGGTGACATCGCGAACGACGTCCGCCTCGACGAGCGTCCACGGTCCGTGGCAGATGACCGCAATCGGCTTGCCGTCGTCGAAGAACTGCTTGACGAGCTGGACCGCTTTCGGATTCATTCGCAGATGATCGGGATTCATGACGCCGCCAGGCAGCAGCAGCGCGTCGTAATCATCCGCGCGCGCCTGCTCGAGCCGTCTGTCAACGGTCACCTCGTCGCCCCATTCGGTGTGATTCCATCCGCGCACGGTTGACGACTCCGGAGAAACCACATCCACCGTCGCGCCCGCTGCCTCGAGCGCCTTCCGCGGCGCGAGCAGCTCAACCTGTTCGAAGCCTTTCGCGACCAGAGCCGCGACACGTTTTCCCATCAGCTGTTCAGCCATTGCACCTCCTGTGTGTCCAGGAGTACCACGCTTGCGAATTCGGGACCAGGCGCGCCAGAGCCGTTCTCGGCGCGCCTACGCGCGCGCGCGGAGGAACCAACGGTCGAGCACGACGTGACGGGTGAACGCCGCCGAATTCAGCAACACACGGCCGAGCGCCGCCGTAATCGGACGTAGCGCCGCAGGCGGGCGGCTGGCCGGACGATGTGCGGTCCTCATCAATGCCTCGTACGGCGCGAGGCCGTCGAGCCCGTAGCGGCCGTTCGCGGCGATCAACGTTTCTGCGGCAAGCCGGCCGGACTCGATTGCGGGCCGTATGCCTTCGCCGCTCTCGGGGTACGCGAGCCCGGCAGCGTCGCCCGCGAGCAGCACGCCGTTGCCCACGAGCGGTCGAACCCCGGCGCCCATCGCGTGGTACGCGTGGCCGCGCCACGTCAGGCGCGACGGCTCGGGCACTCGGCCGGTCTCCGCGAGAAATGAAAAGAACTGTCGGACGTGGTCGCCGAAATCGCCCTGTTCACGACGGCCGATCCCGACATTGAGATAGTCGTCTTTCCGTACGCACCAGCCATAGCCGTCGAGATCGCGGGAGAAGAACAGCTCGGGCATCTCGGCTGCGATCGCGCTGTCCCGTCCGCGGAGCATGAACTCCACTTCCTTGGCAATGACGGGACGCGCGCGGTCGCCGGCCT
>Ga0310810_10003769_pt1 | contig 16622 bp, 14 predicted proteins | sample NCmetagenome_FD_207641 | JGI IMG/M metagenome (GOLD analysis project Ga0310810, IMG submission 207641) | Soil microbial communities from experimental microcosm in Duke University, North Carolina, United States - NC | ecosystem: Engineered > Artificial ecosystem > Soil microcosm > Unclassified ... | reverse complement strand
TCATATCCGACATTCACGGCAACCGCACCGCGTTTGAGGCGGTCTTGGCGGATCTTCGGAAAACCTCGCCCGACTTGGTTCTCCACGGCGGAGATCTGGCTGATGGAGGAGCCGCCCCTGCAGAGATTGTGGACCGCGTTCGCGAACTCGGCTGGCAAGGTGTGGCCGGCAACGCCGATGAAATGCTGTATAGGCCCGAGTCGCTGGCGGAATTTGCAAGTCAATCGCCCAGCCTGGGGCCACTCTTCGAGGTTGTTGCAGAGATGGCGGCCGCAAGCCGTGAAGCTTTGGGCGAAGAAAGGCTCGCTTGGCTGCGCGGGCTACCGCGCATTCAGACGCATGGACGAGTTGCGCTCGTACACGCTAGTCCGTCGAGCTTATGGCACGCGCCAGCGCACACCGCGTGCGATGCGGAGCTGGAGTCAGTTTATGCTCCGCTGGGACAGGCGGTTGCCGTATATGCACATATTCATCACCCACACGTTCGGAGCGTCTCGGGAATGTGTATCGCGAACACCGGAAGCGTCAGTCTTTCTTACGATGGCGATCGCCGGGCCGCGTACCTCTTGGTGGATGATTCATCAGTGGAAATCCGGCGCGTCGAGTATGACGTGGAAATGGAGATTAGGGCTCTTGCCACATGCGGGCTCCCACATGCGGATTGGATTGCGAAGAGTCTCGAAAGCGCTCGCCCTCAGAGGCCGTGATTGAACTGACCGAGTGCCCCCCGCTGCGAAGTGGATTCGACTTATGCAAGGAATTTCTTGGACGCGATACTAGCGTCTTCACCCCGGAGGGTTTGTGCTGTTTGAACGACCGTCGGTTGGACTGGTCGTCGGTTCACCGACTGCGGGAATTCAACGTCATTTCGGCGTGCAGGATGGCGGTGGACAGACATATGGCATCCGCAGCGCCTCATTAGCCGCAGCAAGCGAGCGGGAACGCCGTTTCAGCCGGGACTTTCAGTAATGCAGCTCGAAACTCTTCGGCGAGGCGATCTCAGTCCATGATCACGCAATTCAACAGAATTCGGGTCGTATATTTTGCGGCCAATCTGTTCTTGATCGCCGCTCCATTAGCGGCTCAGGACCAGGCGGTGACGATGCCCGCGCAGCCTACACTGCCTCATACGAAAGAGGAACAGTGGCCAAAGAAACGACTAAAACTCGACCACCCCGCCGTGATCTACGACAGCTGGCGTCCAAATCGAAGACTGATTCGGAGGGCTTCCCGCGGCGCAGTCCTACAAGGTTTGACGAGACTGAGCGTGGTATACGAGCCGGACATTATCAAAGTCACCCAAGCGATACCGCGACTCGGGGTGGCCGTGGGCGATACAATCTTCCGCTATACCTCGGAGGGTGAGAGCTTCTATGACTTCTGGATCAAAGGCCGCTGGTATGAATCACTCGACGGCAGCTTCATAACCGATCTTCAGGACAGCGGTTGCTCAAAACGATGCAGCGCCAAAGAGACAAAGGCCGGACGAAACGAATGGTGGACGAAGGTGCGCACGCGAGACGGTTTAAGCGGCTGGATCCGCGAAGACTTGAGCGTCGTCGTCGATCCGGTGGACTAAAAGCAAGTTCGAGCATCGACCGAGTCCGATCAGACTTTCGTCACAGGAGGCATGGCAGCCACGAGTGAGCGATCGCGAGTGGAGCCTCCCTCTCGCTTCGACGCCCGAGAGTGGCATGATCAGCGTCATTGCTGCGGGCTTGGTACCACAGTCTGAGAGCGGAGCACGAGAGAGTCGCCTCGCAGCCCGAGCTGCACCCGGAGTAATTCCGAAGGGCAGCAGGGCGGATCGCGCTGCCCGTATAACCCCGCTTCACCGCGCAGCGATCTCACGTCGATGTGCACGCCATGCTGAATGCGTCCAGCAAAGCTACGAGGCAATTGATCGAGCCACACTTGCCGCACCGATGTCCATTGACCGCTGGGAAATCGACGCAGGATAGCGAGGCGACCGGACCAGCCTGGTCAAGAACAGGATGGCTGGTCACGATGGTAATTGTGTGGCCGATGGCGCTTGAACTTGTTTGGCTCTTTATCCAGGGTTTCAAAACACACCGGTCGGAGACAATTCTCGCGCCGCATTGACCGACTCTTCACCTCTGGCTCCCCCGATGTCGGGGTTGAGGCGGCCATCGGGAGCGCGCTTCAACGCGCTGGAGTCACCGTGATTGAAGTCGCGGTTGGGGACAGTATTGCGATTCGCCGAAGCGCCGTGGTAGCTCGCGCGATGCCAATTCAGTAAACCGGAAGATCGTCGAAGCTGACGATTGCGTTGCGGTCACCCTGGATTGGAGCGTGATCGAGTGCGCTCTCCGCACGATGCACTAGCTCGGGGACATTGACATTCGAGCTCGCAAGATCAGACACTGCCGAGTACCCAACGCGGAGACGGACCTCTCCCGCAATGCTTTTGTTTTCCGACGCCCGGTCGAGCTCGCGCTGAAGCCTCGCGACCAGCAGACGTGCCCCCGCGGCATCGGTATCGGGCGCCAGAATGGCGAGCCTCAAATCGCCGACGTGCCCGACGACGTCAGACTGTCGGCTCTGCTCCCGAAAAACGTGAGCGACATCGGAAAAGCCGACGGGGCTTTCCTTCCACAACATGCTTGATCCCACTTCCCGGTCGTGCACCTGCGGCGCGAAAGCCACGCAGGCAAATGGCTCGTGTTTTCTGAGGGCCCGGGCGCCAAGTTTGCCCGCAAGCTGGCGCAGGCCAAACGACGTGTAGAGACCGGTCGTCGAGTTGACGAAGTCCTCGCCACGCGCCACCACGAGCTCGCCACGTGCGCGCAGGAACGTCTCGAGCTTTACGAAAACCGGCTCGAGGTCGACTGGGTGACCACAGTATTCCCAGGCGCCGGCGGCGAAGGCGGCCATCCGCACACGAGGGTCGACCGGAGTTGGAGACGTCATCACCACGGGCACCGAGTGATCGAACTGTGTGCTCTCGCGAATTGCGCGGCAGACGTCGATCGATCTCACGTCGCTAAGGGATTCGTCGAGTACCAGGAGATCGTGATTCGCGAAGCGGGCTAACTCGAGAGTCTGAACGCCAGAGCGCGTGTGCGCGACGACGTAGCCGTGTTGCTGAAAGACGTTCTCCAACGCTCTGCTCATCCAATCGTCGCTGCAGGCAATCAGGGCTAGCGGCGGACGTTCGTGGGACAGTTCCATCGAGGCTCCTCTTCGGTAGCCCGACTGGCTTGGCGCTTTTTCAGCGCTTTAGCCTCGCGGCTTTGCGTCGCCACCTTTCGGTTGGGTTTGCCGGTTTTCGGAGGTGCTAACCTGTCCTGATTTGGGCTCCGGACAGGCTGAGCATAGGGTCTATTTTGAGACGATCAAGGGAGCGTCGGGGATACGGATGGGACTGGCAAAGCGGGGTGCCCGGGGGCTGGGGCAAGAGTACGGAATAAGACGGTATAGGCCGGGCGAAACCAGTAATCGACTGCGGTAAGGTCGGTTACGACATTAAGGGGAGGGAGAGAACGAACGAAAAGCGCGTCCCTTCGTCGCCCGTATCGACCTGCAGCGTGCTACCCATGGCTTCGACCAGCGTGCGCACGATCGCCAGTCCGAGACCAGCACTCGAGAAGCGGAGCTTCACGCCTTCGGGTGGGAAGCCATAGCACAGCCTTTCCAGTACTTCATCCGGGATTCCGGGGCCGGTATCCTCGACCCAGAACTCAACCCGGTCGGCAGAAATTTCGCTGCAACCCATCGCGACCGATCCAGCATCAGTGTAGCGAAGAGCATTTGATGCAAGATTGAGCAGCGATTGCTGGATTGCCGATGCGTGTCCGATTCGCGCGTCATTCTCGGGAAATTCAATCGCGAGAGGAATGCCTTTCTCTTCGCACATGGGCTGGACGATCGCGCTGACGGAATGCATCGTCTCGCTCACTGAGAAGGGCATCGGCTCCCCTTGCACCAGACCATCGCCGCGCGCTGCGCCGATGAGATTTGAAACCGTCGTGCTCAGACCGAATGCCGCTCCGTATATCAGCCCGAGCTGGCGCTCCCTGATCGGGTTGGGCGACATTTTTTCGGCGCGGCGAAGTGCGTCGACGAGAAGGAGGATCGAGCAGAGCGGGGATCGAATGTCGTGGGCGATCGCCACCACCGCGTCGGCACAGTCGGCTCCCGTCAGGCGCGAGATGAACTTGCCGCGATCCGTGCGTCTCCATGCGTCTTCCGCTTCATCGAGCTTGATCAGCGTGCTCACGACTTCATTGGCGTTCAGATCCGGCGTCGCGGCCAACTCCGAGAGAAAGTTCACCTTTAGAGTGGATACGTATTCCCGCGCGATTACCGGTGGAACGGGAAGCGAGGTCTGCCCGTTGTTGCGCAGGCTCGCGATCAACCAGTTGACGACTTCATTAAGCCGTTCACGAACATCGCGACGTGCCTGCTTCGTCCCATGAGCGATTGTCGTTGCTGTGCGATCAGCAGCCAGCTCGAGTGCGCGGACGAGAGAGCTCACGGTGTTCGTATAGAACGGTGCTGATTGAGGGGGAGCGTTGTTGTGTGCTCGAGCGCTGCCGCCTGAGCTTGGCGACGACGAATACGGCTCGTAGTCGTGGTAACTATCCGCCGGTGATGCCGACTTTGTTGCAGCTGGGTCCATCTGCGTCATGCCTTCCTCGTCCCCGATTGACCCACTCGCGGACGCCCAAGTTGGGGGGAAGTAGGCATAACGTCAATAGCGGCTTACACCTGTTGCCAAAGCGTGACCTCGTAACCGCCTTTCCCCATGTGGGTTAACGGCCCGATTAATCGAAGGCATAGTTCCGAATCAAATAAACGTTTGATCCCTTCAGGAAATAGGGAGATCGTCGAAGCTCACGATCGCGTCGCCAAGCCCGTCAAAGGGAACGTGCGCCAGTGCGCTGTTGGCGCGGTGAACCAGCTCGGTGACATCGACGTTTGCAGCAGACAAATCCGACACTGCGCAGTAACCAGCTCGCAACCGAAACGGGCTCGAGTGGTTGTTCTTCGACGCCGCGTCGATTTCCCGCTGCAGACGCGCAACCAACAGACGGGCTCCAGCCGCATCCGTATCGGGTGCCAGGAGTGCGAGCTGGGTCTCGCCGGTCTTTGCCACCACATCCGACTTTCTCGCCTGCTCACGCAAGACGTGCACGACGTCTGCGAACGAGTCCGTGTCGTCACCACCTTTACCCTTGCCCAACTCCATGCCGGTTCGTTGCGATGAGAATGCGACACACGCAAATGCTTCGTGGTTCCGTAGGGCGCGCGCCTCGAGCTGCTCCGCCACCTGATTCAAGCCGAATTGTGTGTACAGACCACTCGCCGGATCCATCAGCGACTTCACCTGTGATGCCTCCAACTCGTGTCGCGCGCGAAGGAACGTTCCGAGCTTGAGAAAAAGCCCGTCGGCGTCGAGAGGTAGGTGACAGTACTCCCACGCGCCGGCAGCATACGCCGCCAACCTGCCAGGCAGTGTCCGGTGGGATGAGGAGATTACCACGATCGGAATGGCGTGATCGAAAAGCGGATCGTCCCGCAACGCCAGACAAACATCGACTCCGCTCAGCTCGTTCAGCTGCTCGTCGAGCATCAGTACATCGTAGTCCCCGCGCCGAGCGAGCTTGAGCGCCTGTTTTCCGGACCCGGTTCGCGTGACGTCGTATCCCTTCTCCGCAAAAACGCTCTCCAGCGATCTGCCCATCCATTCGTCGTTGCATCCGATCAGCGCAACCGGGCGTCGTAGATTCGTCTCGGTCATGACGTCGCCAGTGTGAGAGGTGTTCCCGCGTGGTGTGGAGCGTGGACGGCCGAACTCAGGGCGTGGTGAGGCGTCGGAATCGAGCGGCTCGTTGGCCGAGCTCTGGCCACGTACCAGTCCATCGCCTCTTCCAGTCCCTGCGCAACAGTGTGCGTGGGGGCAAATGAAAGCATTTGGCGCGCCTTCTCTATCGAGGCGCACGAGTATCGAATGTCGCCGGGACGAAAGGCGTCGTACTGGGGGACCGCGAGAGAAAAAACCGGATCTATAAGCGCCAGGCGGTTCCGCATCATTTCGAAAAGATGGTTCAGCGTGACCGATTCCGCACAAGCGATGTTGTAAGCCCTGCCTGTCGCGTTCTCATCCTCAACCGTCGCCGCAAGGAGGTTGGCCTGAACGACATTGGACACATAGCAGAAATCTCGAGTGGTTTCCCCGTCGCCGAAGATCCGGCACCGTTCACCTCTGAGAAGGCTCGCGATCCACCGCGGGATTACTGCCGCGTACGCACCAGCAGGATCCTGTCGGCGGCCGAACACATTGAAGTAGCGCAATCCAACGGACTGGAGTCCGTAACTCATTTGGAACGCCACGGCATAGGTTTCGTTCGTCGCCTTGCTCGCGGCGTACGGCGACAGCGGACGACCCAGCCGCTCTTCCACCTGAGGATAGTCAGGGACATCTCCGTATACAGCGCTCGACGAGGCGTAGACGAAACGATGGACCCCGGCGTCCTTTGCAGCGACCAGCATGTTGATGAAACCGTCGACGTTGACGGCGTTCGTGCGGAGCGGATCGTCCATGGACCACGGAACGGAGCCAAGCGCCGCGTGGTGAAGAACATAGTCCGCGCCCTCACATGCCGCCCGACAGGTCGCAAGATCCCGAATGTCGCCCTCCACCATCCGGAAGTCAGCGACTCCATTGAATGGGGCAAGGACTTCGTCCAGGTTTGCGCGATGGCCAGTCGAGAAGTCGTCGACGCCGACAACTGTTTGGCCCAGGGTTAGCAGCTCCTGAAGTAGATTAGAGCCGATGAAGCCGGCGACTCCGGTGACAACCCAGACCTTGGGCGCAGAGATCAGTCGTTCGCGTAGATGGCGATAGGGTGCGGCGATCACGAGCTCACAGTGGAATGGTACCCGCCGAGCCGATTCAGAGCTGCTGTGCGCGGGAGCACGCCGCTCGATCAAACACGCCGCACCGTGCGGCTATCCTCCGCGACCCGACAAAGCATCTTCCATTCCCACCGAGGCCAAGGTCGTCGACCGCATAACTCGTGTTTCTGCAGGCGCTTATGAGATCGATGGAAACGCCCTTATCGGCGAACGCTCGTCGCTTTGTCGCGGTATTGCCCCATTCCTGTGGTGGTCGATCCACAATCGATTTAGGTCTTTCGGGCAAGCCGCTTCCAGATCGGGAATTCTATTTCCTTGAAATGGCTCCATTGCGAAACAGCTCTGATTGTCGCTTCTGATTGCCGCTTCGACCTCGATCGTGCTGCAAGAGTTGTCATCGTCCTGTCATCGGCAACATCTATATTATTTTTGTGACCTTTGTGAGCTCAGCTATTGATTTAAGTGGCGGCCATCCGCGTGCTCTGAGCGGCAGTCCTGGCGATCTCTTAACGGTCAAAGCACGCAATTGTCTCTCAAGCTTTGGCTCGTAGGATGTGTTCACTCTTTCAAAGGTGCCCCTTTCCGTCTCCCCCGAAATTCTCGTTACTCTAGTGTCTCGATAATGCCCCAGGGGCACTCAAATTGGGTGACGGGCCGCGCCAAGGCCGTCGCAGGGTGGATACTTTTTCGCACGGGCTTATACCGACGTTTACGTCGGAATGAAGCCGTTATCGTGCTTTTTCATCGAGTCAACGATTCCTACCCGAACGACCCGTTAACCTACCCCACCCGAAAATTCGAGAGTTTTGTCCGCTTCTTCGGACGATTTTTCGAAGTAATTCCGCTTAGCGTGCTGTTGGGACGGTTGGAGGCTGGCGCTGACCTGGCAGGCCGACTGGTGATTACGTTCGACGATGGGTACCAAGGCAACGCTACCATCGCGGCACCCATTCTCGAACGCTACGGTCAGAGGGCATGCTTTTTTGTGACGACTCAATTCGTCGGTTCGGATTACGTGCCCTTTTGGGACGCGGAAAAAAAAATTCAGAGTCGATGGATGAACTGGGACGAGGTGCGCTCGCTCCGAGCCAAGGGTCATGACCTGGGCTCGCATACCCAGACACACCCTGATTTGGGCCTCATCTCCAAGGACGACGCTCGACGCGAAATTGGCGGCGGAAGCTCCCGTCTCGACTCCGAGCTGGGTGAACACTCCGGACTCTTCGCCTACCCGTTTGGCGGGCGAAAGAATATGTCTGAAGAAAATCGGTCGGTGCTGAAGGAACTCGAACTTCGTTGCTGTTTGTCAGCTTTCGGAGGCACGGTCCGGCCTAACGATGATCCGCTCCAGCTGAAGCGAATAACAGTTTCGAACTGGTTCGTGTCACCGTATCAGTTCGGACTCGAATTAGTGACAGGCGGTCTAAATCCTGATTGATCGACGGTCCTCCCAAGCGAGAAGCGCAGTGAAAGCCACCGCCGGGCAGGTCAGAGTTCTCGCTTTGGGAACCGGCATAACAGTGCTCGGCGTTCTTAGGGCGCTTTCGAAATCAAATGCCTATGTGGTCGCACTGCCGGACGTCGACCGGGTCACGCGACGGTCGCGCTGGTTCCGGCCGGCTCCGCGCGCGTTGTCCGGGATGAAGGCAGACACGCTTAGCCTGTGTCTTGAAAATCTGTCGGTCCCGACTGTTCTTTTGCCCTGCTCCGATCTCTGGGTGAGAACGGTTGCGGCTCTTCCCGCCGACGTTCGAATTCGTTATCCCGCCAGCGTCGCTCCCCTCCAGGCGTTGGACCTTCTTGTTGACAAGGCGCGATTCGGCAGCACCCTCGACCGGCTGGGACTGCCACACCCGGCAACGCATCTGATGATGTCCGTGCAGGATCTAGGTATCGTCTCTGACACAGTGCTCCGGAGCTCGTTCCTTAAGCCGGTGCACTCGCAGCAGTTTTTCGCCCGGTTTGGTGTAAAGGCTTTTCTCATAGCAGACAGATCCAACGCGGAGAAGCGACTCACAGAATGCATCGATGTCGGGCTCCAAATGATGCTACAGGAATACGTTCCGGGGCCCCCGACCAATCATTATTTCGTCGATGGATTTATCGATCGCTTCGGCGTTGTCAGGGCCCTGTTCGCCCGCCGCCGTCTGCGAATGAGTCCTCCTGACTTCGGAAACAGCACGCTGATGATAAGCGTGCCCGTCAGCGAAACGGGCAACGCCGTCGCGACGTTAAAAACACTTTTCACCGATATCGATTACCGTGGAATCTTCAGCGCTGAGTTCAAGCGGGATCCGCGCGACGGCGTCTTCAAGCTGATCGAGGTGAACGCCAGGCCATGGTGGTACGTCGAGTTCGCCGCCCGCTGTGGCGTGAACGTCTGCGAACAGGCGATACGTGATGCGTTGGACGAGCCTGTTGAAACGATCTCGGAATACGTGGTCGGACGCCGTTGCGTATTTCCCTACTACGACCTGCACGCAGTCCGTGCGGAGCTGTCAGCTGGTCGGCTCGGTCTGCTCGGGTGGGTGTTGTCGTGGCTTGGCCCGTATCAGCCAGTTTTTCGGTGGTCGGATCCGCTTCCCGCGATAGGCGAGATTGCTGCGCTGATCGGCGAGCGCCTTCGCCGGCGTGCCGGCAAGCTGCTACTACGACACGCCTGATTTCTCGCCGAGGGATCTCGACGCGGTCAGACTACGCGTGACCAAGCATGGCGTTTGGGTGTCTCAAGGTATAGCAGGCGGTCAGCTCGCGTCCTGTTGAACTTGCTTTTTCCTGACTGAGCTGCCCAAGGGTGGCGACACTCGTGTGGCTTCGCCGCAACAGTTTGGCTTGTGGCGTCATCATAGCAGCTGGCAAACACGGCCCGTGGGGCTGTTCCTTTGCTCGTGGAAGGCTGGGTGATCGGAAAAATGGCTTAATAAGCCAACGAAACACGCGGTATGGAGTGCCATGCACTGAGCCGGGTATTTGCATAAACGGCAACAAAGTTCCTGAGGCTGACCTTGCTCGTGATGAGTCCTGCGTCTGGTTCAGAATCAACATGTTGCCGATATCTACTTCCGGGGTTACACGATTCTAATTCGTTCTCCACACAGCAATGCTCTCACTGTCCGGTTCTCCCCTGAGATAGAGGGCTCGAGAGACCATCCCGAGAAACCGCGTCACCTCGATTCACAGCAGAGGTTGGATCTTCGCGCGGGGGAGCTGGTGGAGGTCCGGAGTGGAGCTGAGATCCTGGCCACTCTTGACGACAGAGGCGAGCTGGACTCACTGCCGTTCATGCCGGAGATGCTCCAGTTCTGCGGACAGCAGCTGCGCGTTTCCCATCGAGCGGACAAAACCTGTGACACAATCGACAACTATCACGCCCGGCGGATGTACCGAACGGTTCATCTCGAGCAGACTCGCTGCGATGGTAGCGGTCACGATGGCTGCCAGGCTGGATGCTTGCTCTTCTGGAAGGAGGCGTGGCTAAAGCGGACAGAGGCCAAGGCGGGCGCCGTAGCGCTGGTTCAGATCAAGATGCGGAATCAGACCGACGGGAATCGGGATGATTCAGAGCCCGTGCTGAACGAACTGCTCGCGCGAGCATCTCGCAGCATTGATGAGAAGGGTGTGCGCTACTTCTGCCAGGCGACTGAGCTTTTGCGGGCCAGCAAGCCTCTGCCCTGGTGGGACGCGCGACAGTATTTGCGTGACATACGCACGCGCAACGTGTCGCCCGCGCAATTCCTCCGCGGCTACTGGTTTGCCGTGTACGCGATGGTCCGTCGAAGGCTTCGAGCGCCTCGCACCTTCCCCTATTTCGGAGGGGAGCTGACGACGACTCCATCCGAGAGACTCGATCTGCAGCCGGGCGAGCTCGTTCAGGTAAAATCCCGGAAGGAGATTTACGCCACTCTGGACAAGCATTCGAAGAACCGCGGCCTATACTACGACGTAGAGATGTGGCGGTTTTCCGGGGGCACCTTCCGAGTCCTGCGCCGGGTCGAGCAGATCGTCAACGAAAAGAACGGCCGCATGATCAAGCTGCCTAACGGGTGCATCATACTCGACGGAGTCTACTGCTCGGGGGAGCGCAGCACGCACCGGCTGTTCTGCCAGCGGGGTATTTTCTCGTACTGGCGAGAGATTTGGTTGAGGCGGGTGACATGAGCGCGGGCGGAACGGTGGCACTCCAATCCGCCGCGGTGGCTCCGAAGGCAGTGGAGTATACCACCGCGGGTACTCCCACGGTTCTTGAAGCGGCTCGCGATCTCTGGAGCTACCGGGAACTGTTCTTTTTCCTCGCCTGGCGCGACATCACCATCCGATATCGGCAGACGGTTCTCGGCGCAGCGTGGGCCGTGCTCCAGCCGTTGATCACTATGCTGGTGTTCACATTTCTATTTGGGGTCGTCGTAAAGGTGGACACCGGTAGAATCCCCGCGCCGATTTTCTATTTCAGCGCGCTCCTGCCGTGGCTGTATTTCGCCGCTACCGTAACAAATGCCGGCAACAGTCTCGTGACCAACGGCGATCTCATCAAGAAGGTTTATTTTCCACGTCTGATTCTTCCCGGTGCCGGTGCTCTCGTGGGACTCGCGGATCTCGCGATCGGCGCTCTGATACTGCTGGCGATGATGGCGTACTACGGCGTGCTGAGCTGGCGCCTGATTCTGTGGGTGCCGCTGACCGCGCTTCTTTTTGCTTTCAGCTTCGGAACGGGCGTCGTGCTCTCCGCCGTCAACGTCAAGTACCGTGACGTGAAGCACGCCATTCCGTTTCTGGTTCAGATCTGGATGTTCCTGACGCCGGTTATTTATCCCACCAAGGCAGTGCCGCATCAGTTCAGATGGCTCCTCGCCCTCAACCCGCTGACCGGAATCATTGAAGCATTCAGGGCGACCGTCGCGCCGTCAGCACCATTCGACGGATCGAGTCTCTTGTTGTCGATCGCAGCGACAATCGTGATCCTGATCGTCGGCACGACCTACTTCCGTCGTGTCGAAGGCTACTTCACGGACATTGTATGACCGGGCTCATTCAGTGACAGTCGCGATCAGGGTAGAAAACGTCAGCAAGCAGTTCCGGCTGGGGCAGTCTCAGGGCAGCACCATGCTCCGTGAGGCGCTGGTGAGCGTGTTTCGGTCCGCGTGGAAGAGAGAAGAGGCCGAGGAGCTTAAGACGCTCTGGGCTCTGCGCGACATCGATTTCCAACTCGAGACGGGCGAAGTACTGGGGATTGTCGGACGTAACGGGGCTGGCAAAAGCACTCTGCTCAAAATCCTTTCCAGGATCACTCGGCCCACATCGGGATCAATCCGCGTGCGAGGGAAGGTTGCGTCGCTGCTGGAAGTCGGAACGGGCTTTCATGAAGAGCTTACGGGTCGAGAGAACGTCTATCTCAGCGGCTGCATTCTCGGAATGAAGAAAAAGCGGATCGACGCGAAGCTGGATGAGATAGTGGCCTTTTCGGAGATCGAGCAGTTCATCGATACGCCAATCAAGCGCTACTCAAGCGGCATGAAGATGCGTCTGGGCTTTGCGGTCGCAGCCAACCTCGAATCCGACATCCTCATCGTTGACGAGGTCCTGGCGGTTGGCGACGGCGAGTTTCAGCGCAAGTGCCTTCAGGCAATGAGTGATCTCCAATCAAGCGGGCGCACGGTCCTCTTCGTCTCGCACAACCTTGCCGCCGTCCACAGCCTTTGTTCCCGCGCGATATGGATCGACCGCGGCCGAATGAAGGAGCAGGGCAGGCCATCGGAGGTCATCAAATCCTATCTGGCGGCGTTCTCCACGACCGACGATGTAGTTCGAGATCTGGCCGCGATTGCCGACAGGTCAGGTAGTGGTGACGTCCGCTTCAGCAGAATCGAGATCCTGAGCGCCGATCGAAGCGCCCCCGCTGCAGTTCGATGCGGAGACAGCTTCGTGGCGCGGCTCCATTTCACTGCCAACCGCGATGTGGTCCAGCCGATTTTTGGCATAGATATCCAGACATCACTCGGAATCATGGTGGCCCAGGTTCACACGTATAACAGCGGGTTCGAAATTCCTCTGCTTCGCACCGGCCCCGGGTACATCGATGTGCGGATCGATGACTTTAATTTGGTTCCTGGCCGATACGTTCTCTCACTGTACGCCGCGAACTACGGCCACATCTATCACGATATCCTTCAGAACTGCACCGCAATCGAGGTGCAGCCCTCCAACCGCTACGGACTCATGCGCGGGATGACACAAAATCCGATTGCAATGTTCGCGTGCAGCTGGGAGATGGGGGAGCGAGGAAGCAAAGCGCATTCGATTCCGGTGGCAGCGCCTCTTGCCGGCAGTCTTGGCTAACCCGGAACGTTATAGAGCAAGAGTTATCTTGCGGGCGTGAAACGCTTCGGCGTGACCGTCAGCAGCACGACATTCCATTCCCCGAAGGTGCATTAGTCCGAGGAAGGTAGCCTCACTGAACCAATCCTTCGTGCGCTGGGTACCGAAGACCGACATCAGCGCTCGAGCCTTGCGGCGAGCCGTCGCCTTGCTCACCGGTACGTAGAGATTCGGCTGGCCAAGGTCCCCGTCCCACTTTGGGATCTCATACTCCAGGATGAGTTGATTTCGAAAAGTATTCCACGTCAGGTCTGACACTACCCGGTGATCCTGATGCCGATCGTCTCGGGCATGCGTGAAGACGAGATCCGGACGGAACTCGCGCGCCAGACTTTCGAAGGCATCCTTCAACTCGGCGAACTGCGCTGGGAAATATCCGTCCCGGAACGCGTGCACGCGGAGCGCGTCGGTGGCTGCGGAACCCAAGAATTGTTTTGCCCCTTGCGACGCCTCATGCTCCCGCTGTCCCGCGGCACTCCAGACAACCCAGCGGAATTCGGGCCGCGGCCGTCGTGCGGCCAATCTCAGCAGCGTTGCGCCACAGCCGATTTCGATATCGTCGGAATGAGCGCCAAGGCAGAGCACTCTCAGGGGTTTCTGGCGTGAGCCACCGAGAGTGAGTCCGAGCAGTCTATCCTTACTCCCCACCAAGCTCACGAGGTTGCTCTGCTGGGTTTGAGAGCAGGGGATGGAGGAACCGAGCGCGTAAACTGCGATCGCACGGGAACGGCGGAGCGCTCCGTTTTGCTTTCCTCCACAACTCCGAGCAGTCCCACGTCCCGGAGTGCCTGGGCGGCGTCACGGACTGTCACGAAAGGGAGCGCCGCGCGTTCCGCGATGTCGATCAGCCGATGATGACCATCCGAGAGGTTGAGTACCCACAACATTGCCATCTGGAAATCGGGAGGTGCGGTGCCGCCCTTGCTGTCATACAGTCCGCGCCTGCCAAGCTGGGGCTCGCACTTGGGGTTGAGATTGACGTAAAGCTCATCGTACTCGAGGATCTCAATAATCGCCAGGGTTTGCCTTAGCGAATGCTCGAGGCTCTCGGAACGGACGAAATCGAGGTTGTCCGCCGATGTGTGGTACTCTGGGAATTCACCATTAGGAGTACGCATCAAACAACCCACGGGAAGGTCGAAGCCGGGCGAACAATACTGACGTTCGTCGTAGCCATACGGAACGAAATCCCGTATTGCGTGTGCTCCCTGCTCCTTGAGCACGTGAGTAGCAGCGCGATCGATTGCCGCGGTGCCGCGGCGACTCCGCTTGTAAGTCAGCGGACCTGGATCGCCGAGGCAAGAGAGCACGAGTCCGTGCCGAATTTTCCGGGTTTCCGCTTCGTGCAGGGCCAGCCAGGTGATTGACCCGATCGTACCGGGAATAAAGAGAAAACGAAAGGTGTGACGCCGTGGGTGGTCGGAAAGGTGCCGCGCCAGAAATGCCGCCACTGCCATGCCAGACAGGTTGTCGTTGGCCAGCGAAGGATGACAACTGTGCACGCTGATCAGAATCTCATCCGCGACAGATCCTGGCAGCAGGCACTCTCCATAGGTGAGGTGGCCGGGAACGAGCGTGGAGTCGATGCAGACCTCGTATTCTCCGTCAGGGAGTTGATCGAGGGTGCGCTGCGACAGACAGAATCCCCAGTCCTCAGCGTAGTAGCTTGTTCGATACGGAATCAAATCCGGCTGGCCCGGGAGCGTGTGCAGATGGCCTTTGAGGTCAGCCAGCGACATTCGGGTTCGCACTGGTATGCTGTAGTTCACGACGTGGAGATTGGAGTCGTGGAAATCGACCCACCGCCGGCCGTCGGCGTCGGCGATCCATGCATCGCGGATGTTCCACTCCTTGGGCACGGTCCAGTCGAACACCTGAGTGCCCGTGGGAACTTCGTTCAGGGTGATTGGGACGACTTCCGACAGACGTCGCAGCGATGCGCGGAATCCGTCGCCGGTGATGCTGCGGCAGATGGGAAAGAGGTCGGTGATCAGAGCATGCATAGCATCGCCCGAGTCCTGAACTGCCGTGTGTGGAGACACTAGTGCGCCAGAGTGATCAGTTCCGGCACGAAGTCGGGGTAATCGGCGTCACGCGGGTGGATTATTGGCTTGACCACGGGCCATTGAATAGCGAACGCGGGATCGTTCCAGCGAACGCCGCGAGCGGCAGAAGGTTCGTAATAGTTCGACATTTGATACAAAACTTCGCTCCCCGCTTCGAGTGTCACGAAGCCATGTGCGCACCCCGCCGGGACGTAGAGCGCCCGACCGGTTTCTGACGTGAGCTCCACCGCGAAATGCTTCATGTATGTCGGAGAAGCAGTACGAAGATCGATGATTGCGTCCCAGATCGCACCACGAGTACAGCGCACGAGTTTCACTTCCTCATGTGGCGACGCTTGCCAGTGCATTCCGCGAAGGGTTCGACTGAACAGACTCTTGGAAACGCTGCTCTGAACAAAGTCGGCTTCAAGCCCGGCGGACTCGAATTCGCGACGGCACCAGGTACGGGCGAAATAGCCTCGCTCGTCGACCCGTCGTTCCGGTTCGACCACAAACGCTCCGGGCAGCGTCGTCGGTACAAAGATCACGGATGCACTCTCACTTCCGGTATGGGCACTACGAAAGATCCGCCCCAGTCACGGATGTACGCCAACTGATCCATGATCTCCGTCTTCAGATTCCACGGCAGGATCAGCACGTAATCGGGCCGCGCTTCGGCAAGCCGGTCAGGGGACAGAATCGGGATGTGGGTTCCGGGAAGGAATTTCCCCTGCTTGTGAGGACTACGGTCAACCGTAAAGTCCAGGAAGTCCGTGCGAATCCCGCAATAGTTCAGAAGTGTGTTGCCCTTTCCGGGTGCCCCGTAGCCGACGACGCGCTTGCCGGCGCGCTTGGACTCGATGAGGAATTCGAGAAGCTTTCGCTTGGTCTCCCGAACTCGCGACTCGAAATCCGCATAATAGGTGAGGGTACCTACGCCCGCGTCGGCCTCGCGCGCGCGGAGAGCCATCAGGCGATCGGTGCGCGACCTGGAAAAATCCTCAGCGTGGGCTGCGTAGATGCGGATTGAACCACCGTGGGTGGGAAGCTCCTCGACATCGAAAACAGGGAGACCATGCGCTGAGAAAATGCGCTCAACGGAATAGAGCGAGAAATAGGAAAAGTGTTCGTGATATACTTGATCGAATTGATTCCCATCGATCGTTTTCAGCAGATGCGGGAACTCGATGGTAACCACTCCTCGGGGGCCGAGGAGGATCTTCAGGCCACCCACGAAGTCGTTGAGATCTGGAACCTGCGCGAGCACGTTGTTGCCCAGGATCAGGTCCGGTCGGTGGCCGTTGGTTACGAGCTCACGCGCCG